>Ga0182012_10000999_pt1 | contig 31178 bp, 28 predicted proteins | sample 612S2SmetaG_FD_120486 | JGI IMG/M metagenome (GOLD analysis project Ga0182012, IMG submission 120486) | Permafrost microbial communities from Stordalen Mire, Sweden - 612S2S metaG | ecosystem: Environmental > Terrestrial > Soil > Wetlands > Permafrost | place: Sweden: Stordalen | collected...
ACAGACAAACCAGCAAACGAGAAGCCCAAAACTTGACGAACGACTGACCCGCAAGCCATCTTCAACCCGGGTCAGTTCTCAATGGAAATCCCGGGTCAAATCTCGGCGGAAATCGACAGGCAGGGGACGACGAGTGGCCTTCCACCACCCTGGGACGATGAGTCCAGCTCATCAGGCTCTGCCGGTCCGGTGCATTCTTGGAGGGTCTCCTGGCCGAGATAGCTCCAATAGCGTTCGTCTGGCAGAGGGAATAAACCAAATATGGATCTAAGTTGCAAGGGCAATGCTGAGATAATCAGAATATATTTTTGGAGACTTGTTTGAAAAGCAAACACGTTGTTATGAACTCAAGGCACCTTTTCATAGACTGAAGCGCAGCTGATATTACTATCGATTGGAAAGACCACGCATTCACAACGGAGACAAACTCGCGGATTGCCTGTTGAGCACACGTTCAATTTGTTTGATCCGTTTGTTTGCTTCCTTGGACAACGGCAGATTTGGATTACAGCGCCATTGAGCGCGACATTCATCTCGCCATTTTGGGCGATACGGGTGAAGAGCGTCATGAACCAAGTGGCGATCGAGACTGGCCGGGCTCTTCACCGTTGTCGGTGCCGCCACAGGTTCCATGGAGCGGCCCCCATGATGTAGTGATGGATGCCTGAGCCAAAGTCTGGGATGACGATCTTCAACTCAGTGACGGTAATAATGAACGAAGTCAGGGTGATCCCGGCCCCAATATGAACTTTCCAGGCATTGCAGAGCACTTCGTGGGCGACAGCCAAACTTTGGTCGAACAGAGGCTACTCGAAAGCAGCTGGAAGTCGGCTTCAGGTCGCTGAAGATGCTGAATCAGCGATCCGGATCGAAACAACCCAAATGATTTTGGCCTTTGACGGCACATAGGTAAGGCGGCAGGCCTGCACATCGTCCGTGGAAGAAATCTCTGTTTTGTATATAATGGCCAAAATGGAGATTTTTTAATATGCAGCCAACAAAAGTGACGTCGAGCGAGTTTCAGCAAGCCTTTGGCGCACTGAGTGACAAGGCTCGGCATGAGCCGGTTATCACCACCGAGCGTGGTCGTCGGTCGCTCGTCGTAATGGCGGCCGAAGAATGGGAACGGCTCAAGCACCGTGACCGCCAAGTGGGGCTGACGACGGAACTGCCGGAAGAATGGGTCGAGGCCGTGCGTCATGCCAAGGTGCCGGAAGAATTCGCGCATCTTGACGCCGAGCTTAAGCGATTTGCTCAGGCGCTTCCCGAACCGATTCCTGGTCTCATCATCCGCTACAGCTATCTTTGTACCGTGAGCATCTTGAAGGCCGCGACGAAGGCCAGAAAGATCGCCCCTGCGCGATCGTCGCCGCCCTGCGGACTGACGAAAACGGCGATATCCGCGTCCTGGTGCTGCCGATCACATAGCCCACCCGATCATATGAGCCTGGCGATCGAAATTCCGCCCCGGGTCGAGGAAAGGCTCCAGCTCGATGACGCCCGTTCCTGGGTCGTCGTTTCCGAGTGGAATGCAGGCTCCAGTTTATTTCTTGGCTCCAGCGTCCAACAGGATGTCGAACGGGACAACTGTTTGGGCTTCGCCTCCGATCGGGCTGGGATGCGAGCGACCGTGAATGCGGATGCTTGAGTCAAGCACGATGCTCGGCGCTCGGGTAACACAAGCGTTGTCCTGTTCGATGTTGCTCTCGATGTCGGGGCTAGACCGCTTGGCACAACGATAACCTGTGCTTCTGGCTGGATCCAGTATCGCAACGCCCAGTATTGCAAAGCCCTGGGTGGAGAATGCTTGTGTGAAGCGTTCTTCCTTTTTGGTTCTGATATCAACGGTTGTGATAACGGTTGGGGTAAAAACGGTTGGGTTCGAGATGGCCAGTAAGTCCTTGCTTTAATTGGTAGGCCGGGAGGGACTCGAACCCCCAACCAGACCGTTATGAGCGGTCGGCTCTAACCATTGAGCTACCGGCCCAGCCGCCGCGATCGCGGACAGGGAAGGTGTTTTCCTACACCGCAAAGGCCGCGCGCCGCAACAGCCGCGGCGACAAAGACGCGTTCGCGTCTTGTGGGGACCGGCCCAACCCCTGTAAACGATTCGCCAGCGTGGGCCGACGACCGCGCGAAATGGGGGTGGCGATGACTTATTGTTGCGGCATTCTGGTGCGGGAAGGGCTCGTCATGATCGCCGACACCCGCACCAACGCGGGGCTCGACAATATTTCGACCTTCCGCAAACTGCAATTGTTCGAAGACCCCGGCCGGCATGTCATGATGCTGGCGTCCTCGGGCAACCTCTCGGTCTCGCAGGGGGCTGTCAACCTCCTGGTCGAGGGGCTCGAAGACCCCGCCTCGGGGCGTATCGAGCGGCTCGAGGACGCGCAAACGATGTTGCAGGCCGCGCATCTCGTCGGGCGCGCGGTGCGGCGCTCGCTCGCCCTGGTGGGCGACGTCGCAGAGACCAGCGTCAGCTTCGACGTGGCGATGCTGTTCGGCGGCCAGATCGGCGGCGCCCCGCCGCGCCTGTTCATGATCTATACCGCCGGCAACGCCATAGAGTGCACGCCCGACACGCCCTATCTGCAAATCGGCGAGCATAAATACGGCAAGCCGATCCTCGACCGCGCCATCACCTATGAGACCGACATATACGACGCGCTGAAAATCGGCCTCATCTCGATGGATTCGACGATCCGCTCCAATCTTTCGGTCGGCCTGCCGATAGACATAGCGCTGTTGCGGCGGGATGCGCTGAAATCCGAGGTGGCGACGCGCATCGACGCCAGCGACGACTATTTCCGCGATTTGCGCCAACGCTGGTCCAAGGCTTTGCGCGAGGCGCATATCGCCATTCCGCCGCCGCCCTACGGCCGCGAGTCCAAATGAGCGAATCGAGAGCGACCCCGCTGCTTGGCGTCGACGACGCTTCACGGGCGCGGGCCGTCGAGATATTGCGGACCGGAGGACTCGTCGCCTTTCCGACCGAAACCGTCTACGGCCTTGGCGCCGACGCCACCTCGCCGCGCGCGGTCGCCAGGATTTACGCCGCCAAGGGTCGCCCGAGCTTCAATCCGCTTATCGCCCATGTCGCCGATCTTTCGGCGGCGCGGCGCGAGGCGCGGCTGGGCGCGCGGGCGCTTCGGCTCGCGGAGGCCTTTTGGCCGGGGCCGCTGACGCTCGTCGCGCCCGCGGCGCTTGAGGGCTCCGTCTGCGAACTGGCGCGAGCCGGTCTCGCCAGCGTCGCGCTGCGCATCCCCGCGCATCCGGCGGCGTTGGCGCTACTGCGCGCGTTCGGCGGCCCGCTGGCGGCGCCCTCGGCCAATGTTTCGGGCCATGTCAGCCCGGTCACGGCGGCGCATGTGGCGGAAGATCTCGCCGGCCGCGTCGACCTCATTCTCGACGGCGGACGTGCGCGAGCCGGACTCGAGTCCACGATCGTGTCGTTCCTTGGCGACACGCCCGCGCTGCTGCGTCCCGGCGCGATAGCGCGCGAGGAAATCGAGGCGGTTTTGGGGACGAGGCTTGGCGAGGCGCGAGGGGACGTCGTCGCGCCCGGCATGACCTCGGCGCATTACGCGCCGCGCGCCCGTCTGCGGCTCGACGCGCAATGGCTGGAGCCGGGCGAGGCGGGGCTGGACTTTGGCGGGGCGCTGGGCGACGACGGGCTGGTGCTCGATTTGTCGCCGGGCGGCGATCTCATCGAGGCCGCGGCCAATCTTTTCGCTTATCTGCGCGAACTTGACGCGCATGGCGCGGCCCGCGTCGCCGTCGCGCCAATTCCGGCGCACGGCCTCGGCGAGGCGATCCGCGACCGCCTGCGCCGCGCCGCGAGCTGAGAAAGACGCTTAAACCTCGACCTCGACCCGGAAAGCCGCCGCGAACAGCGCCTTGGTGTAATCGTCGGTTGGCGTGTCGAAAATTCGCGCGGCCGGCCCCGCTTCGACGACCTTGCCGTTGCGCATTACGATCACATGCGCCGCCAGCGCCTTCACGACCTTCAGATCATGGCTGATGAACACATAGGCGAGCTGGCGCCGCGCCTGCAAATCGCGCAGCAGATCGACAATCTGCGCCTGCACGGACATATCGAGCGCCGAGGTCGGCTCGTCCAGCACGATAAGCCTCGGCGCCAGCACGATGGCGCGGGCGATCGAAATGCGCTGGCGCTGGCCGCCGGAAAATTCATGCGGGTAACGATCCATCGTCGTCGGATCGAGGCCGGTCTCCATTAACGCGCCGGCGACGATTTCTCGCCGCTCGCCCAGCGAGAGTCCGGGCCGATGGATGGACAACCCTTCCGCGACGATCTCGGCCACCGACATGCGCGGCGACAGCGAGCCGAACGGGTCTTGAAACACCACCTGCATATCGCGGCGCAGCGGGCGCATCTCCTTCGCGGTCTTATCGTCGATGCGCTGGCCCATATAGACAATCGGTCCCTCGGAGCGGATCAACCGCAACAGCGCGAGACCCAGCGTCGTCTTGCCGGAGCCCGACTCGCCGACGACGCCGACCGTCTCGCCTTCGCGCAGCGTCAGCGAGACGCCGTCCACCGCCTTCACATGATCGACCACGCGGCGCAGAAAGCCGCGCCGGATTGGAAACCACACGCGCAATTGTTCCGTCGAGAGAATGATCGGCGCGTCGTCCCGCGCCGGATTGGCCGCGCCCGAGGGCTCCGCGGCGAGCAAAGCCTGCGTATAGGGGTGCTTGGGCGCCGCGAACAGGCTTTGCACCGGGCCGGCTTCGACGATCCTGCCATTCTGCATCACGCAAACATCGTCGGCGATGCGCCGCACGAGGCCGAGATCATGCGTGATGAACAGCATCGCCATGCCGTAGGTCTTGCGCAAACGGTCCAGCAGCGCGAGGATTTGCGCCTGCACCGTCACGTCGAGCGCCGTGGTGGGTTCGTCGGCGATGAGCAGGTCCGGCTTGTTGGCGAGCGCCATGGCGATCATCACGCGCTGGCGCTGTCCGCCCGAGAGCTGGTGGGGAAAAGCGTCGAGGCGCTGGCTCGGATTGGGAATGCCGACTTCGCCCAAAAGTTCGATCGTGCGGGCGCGCCGCGCCTCGCGCGAGCGCATGCCGTGCAACTCCAAAATCTCGCCTATCTGCTTTTCGATGGGGTGCAGCGGATTGAGCGAGGTCATCGGCTCCTGGAACACCATGGTGATCCGCGCGCCGCGTATGCTCCGCAGCGCCACGTCGTCCATCTTCAGCACGTCGGCGCCGGCAAAATTTATGCTTCCCGAGGGATGATGCGCCGATGGCGGCAGCAGCCGCGCGATCGACAGCGCGGTGATGGATTTGCCGGAGCCCGACTCGCCGACCAGCGCCAGCGTCTTGCCCTTTTCGAGCGAAAGCGAGACGCGGTCGACCGCCAACGTCTCCTTGCCGCCTTGCGTGAAGGAGATCGAGAGGTCGCGAATGTCTAGCAGCGGAGCGGTCATGGAATCCCTTGTCATCACCGGAAAGTCTTGCGCGGATCGAAGGCGTCGCGCACCGCTTCGCCGATGAAGATAAGCAGCGACAGCATCAACGCGATGATGGCGAAGCCGGTCAATCCGAGCCAGGGCGCCTGCAAATTGGATTTGCCCTGCAACAGCAATTCGCCCAGCGACGGCGACCCCGGCGGCAGGCCGAAGCCCAGGAAATCCAGCGAGGTCAGCGTCGTAATCGAGGAGTTGAGAATGAAAGGCAGGAAGGTCAGCGTCGCGACCGTGGCGTTGGGCAGGAGATGACGCAGTATGATCTTGGCGTCGGAAAGACCGAGCGCCCGCGCGGCGTTCACATATTCGAAGTTGCGCGCGCGCAGGAATTCGGCGCGCACCACATGCACCAGCGACACCCATGAGAACAGCAGCAAAATCCCCAGCAGAATGAAAAAGCCCGGCGTAAGAAACGACGAGATGATGATGAGCAGATAAAGCTGCGGCAGCGACGACCAGATTTCGATGACGCGCTGGAAAACGAGATCGACCCTGCCGCCGAAATAGCCCTGAATGGCGCCCGCCGCGACGCCGATCGCCGACGACACGCTGGCGAGGATCAGTCCAAACAGCACTGAAAGGCGGAAGCCGTAGAGCAGGCGCGCCACGACGTCGCGCCCCTGATCGTCGGTGCCGAGCCAGTTCCATTCGATGTCGGCGCATCCGCGATTGAGTTCGCCCGGCGCGATTTTCTTCGCCGCCGCGGCGTCGCACTGCTGCTTGCTGAGCAACCAGGTCGGCGGCGAAGGCGCCGGCGTCGGCAAGTCGAGATTATGCGTGTCGTAGGAATAGCGGATCGGCGGCCAGAGCATCCAGCCATGCGCGTCGATCTCCTTGGCGATGGTCGGATCGCGGTAGTCTGTGCGCGCGAGGAACCCGCCGAATTTTTCTTCCGGATAGGTGACGAAGGCGGGAGCAAGCAACTCGCCCTTGTAATAGGCGAGGATTGGCCGGTCGTTGGCGAGAAATTCGGAGCCGAGCGACATCAAAAACATCGCCAGGAACAGCCAGAACGCCCAGAAGCCGCGTCGGTTGGCCTTGAAATTGTCGAGCCGGCGCCGGTCGAGCGGCGTGAGCCGAAGGACGCCCGAGAGCAGGATTTTCGGAGCCTTGGCGATTGCGTCATCCATGGCCTACACCTCGCGCGTTTCGAAATCGATGCGCGGATCGATCCAGGTGTAAGTGAGATCCGAGATGAGATTAACCACAAGTCCGAGCAGCGCGAAAATATAAAGATTGGCGAACACCACGGGGTAGTCGCGGTTGACGATGGATTCGAACGAGAGATAACCAAGGCCATCGAGCGAGAAGATCGTTTCGATCAACACGGAGCCGGTCAGGAACGCGTGGACGAAGGCGCCGGGAAAGCCAGCGACGACGATCAGCATCGCGTTGCGGAACACATGGCCGTAAAGCACGCGGTTTTCGGTGAGGCCCTTCATGCGCGCCGTCTGCACATATTGCTTGCGTATTTCGTCGAGGAAGGAATTTTTGGTCAGAAATGTTTGCGTGGCGAAGGCGCCCAGCGTCATCGAAAACACCGGCAGCGCGATGTGCCAGAGATAATCGCCGACCTTGCCGAGCAGCGAGAGCTGATCGAAATTATCGGAAGTGAGGCCGCGCAACGGAAAGATTTGCCAAAACGAGCCGCCGGAAAACAGCACGATGAGCAGCATTGCGAAAAGAAAGCTCGGGATCGCATAGCCGACGATGATGACATTGGATGTCCAGCTGTCGAAACGCGTGCCGTCGCGCACCGCCTTGGCGATGCCGAGCGGTATCGAGATCGAATAGGAGATCAGCGTCATCCACAATCCGAGCGACATCGACACCGGCAGTTTTTCGCCAATCAGCTTCAGCACGCTCTCGTCGCGAAAATAGCTGCGGCCGAAATCGAACATCGCGTAGTTCTTTACCATCAGAAGAAAACGCTCCCAGGCCGGCTTGTCGAAGCCGAACTGCTTTTCGAGTTCCGCGATGAACTTTGGATCGAGACCCTGCGCCCCGCGATATTTCGATGATGCTTCGCCGCCGCCGGCCCCCATTTGCGTCGAGGAGCTTTGCCCGACTTCGCTTCCGCCTCCGGAAAAGCGCCCGGTGGCGCCGGTGTCATAGCCCTGCAGCTGCGCGATGATGCGCTCGACCGGGCCGCCCGGCGCGAATTGCACGATGACGAAAGAAATAAACATGATGCCGAGGATCGTCGGGATCATCAGCAGCACGCGCCGCGCGATATAGGCCCCCATCGTTCAGCGCCCCGTGAAGTTGATCTTGCGCGCCTTTTCCTCGTCCCACCACCAGGTCGAGGCGACGCCGGGATCGAAATGCGGCGGCCGTTCCGGACGACCGAACAGATCCCAGTGAGCGATGCGATGCACAGGGTTGTACCAATGCGGAACCCAATAGTGGCCAGCGCGCAGCACGCGGTCGAGCGCCCGGCAGATTGTGACGAGCTCCTCGCGCGTCGCGGCGGTAAGCGCCTTTTCGATCAGCGCGTCGACGACGGGATCGGAAATCCCGGTGAAATTGCGCGACCCATCCACATGCGCGACCCGCGAGCTGAAATAAGCGCGAAGCTCCTCGCCCGGCGACCAGCCCATCGCCAAATTATCGACGATCACGTCGAAATCGAAACTGTCGAGCCGCTGCTTGAATTGCGCCGCATCGACGATTCGCTGGCGCGCATTGACGCCCAGCAGGCTCAAATTCTTGATGAAGGGCTGCGTGTGGCGCTCGAACAAGCTGGAATAGTCCAGAAATTCGAATTCGAGCGGGGAGCCATCGGGCAGTCGGAGCCCATTGCCTTTGCGCTGGCAGCCGGCCGCAGCGAAAAGTTCAGCGGCGTGCTTTAACAGCGCGCGGTCCTGGCCCGAACCATCGGAGACTGGCGGCGAAACAGCCTCGCCGAAAACCGCGTCAGGCAATTTGTCGCGAAACGGTTCGAGCAGCGCCTTCTCGGCGTCGCTCGGCAGGCCCGTCGCCGCGAGCGGAGAGTTCTCGAAATAGGAAGTGACGCGCTTATAGGCGTCGTACATCAGATTGCGGCTCGTCCACTGGAAATCGAAGCAATAGCCGATCGCCTCGCGAACGCGCGGATCGGCGAAGACTTTGCGCCGCGTGTTAAAGACCCAGCCCTGTATGCCGGGAATATTGGCGTTGGGGAGTTCGAAGCGCTTGACGCGGCCGTCCTTGAAGGCGGGGAAATCGTATCCCGTCGCCCAGACGCGGGCGATGTTCTCCTCGCGCTCGGTGAACGCGGCCGCCTTGAAAGCTTCAAAGGCCACCTGACTGTCGCCAAAATATTCGAACCGGATGACATCGAAATTGGAGAGGCCGACATTGACCGGAAGATCCTTGGCCCAATAGTCGGGGGCGCGCTGATAGGCGATAAAGCGCCCCTGCTCGAACGAGCCGATTTTATAGGCGCCGGAGCCGAGCGGCGGCTCCAGGGTCGTCTTCTCGAAATCGTGTTTCTCGTAATAGGCTTTCGAGAAGATCGGCTGACCCGCGACGGTGATCGGCAGGTCGCGCGTGCGCTCCGGCGCGAAACGCACGACCAGAATGTCGTCGGCCTCGGCCTCGGCGCTTTTCAGGTCGCGCAGCAGTTGCGCGATGACGGGATGCCCCTTGGCGCGCAAAATATTGAGCGAAAATGCCGCGTCATGCGCGGTGAGTTTGGAGCCGTCGTGAAAGCGCGCTTCGGGACGCAAAATGAAACGATAGGTCAGCCGATCCGGCGAGATGCGCACGGATTTGGCGACGAGGCCATAAAGCGCGTCGCGCTCGTCCAAGCTTTGCGTCATCAGACTGTCGAAAGTGAACGACAGGCCGATGGCGGGATTGCCACGCAGAACATAGCCGTTCAGCGTGTCGAAGGTTGGCGAGGGCGGCGATAGCGTCAGCGTTCCGCCCTTGGGCGCGTTCGGATTCGCATAGGCAAAATATTTGAAGTCCGGTTTTTCCGCCAGTTCGCCGAAAGTCGAGAGGCCGTGGCTTTCGGTTTCGCCCGCCTCCAGCGCGGCCGCGAAATCTCGCGGGCTTGCCAGCAAAGCCAGCCCAGCGGCGCCCGTTTGCAAGGCGCGGCGGCGGGATATCGGAAACGCAAAGCGATGCTCTTTCACGGGATCGGCCTCGAATTGTGCGGGAAACGCGCGCCCGGCGCGCTTCCCAGATGATTCGCCGCGATTATGTCGGAATTTGGCGCCCTCGCCAGTCCCCATTCCTCCCCAAGGCCGGCGGGAGCGCGTCGGGAAGGTTTTTCGGTGGTTTTATATCTCGGCGCTTTTTCTTATATGAGCAATGCGCCGCGACCCGCGAGGCGGGAGAAGCGGCGCAACCATAGAGGGAGAAACGATACGATGGATCCGCGCCAGTCCAGCCTGTTCCGCCAGCAGGCTTTCGTCGATGGGTCGTGGATCGACGCCGAGAGTGGCGCGGTTTTCGCCGTGCGCGACCCGGCGACCGGCGAGCTTTTGGGCCATGCGCCCGACATGGGCGCGAGCGAAACGCGCCGCGCCATCGCCGCCGCCGAGCGCGCTCTGCCGCTCTGGCGCGGCAGGACCGCCAAGGAGCGGGCGCAAATCATGCGCCGCTGGTTCGAGTTGATCCTGGCCGAGCAGGAGACGCTGGCCCAAATCATTACCGCCGAGCAGGGGAAGCCACTCGTCGAGGCGCGCGGCGAAATCCTCTATGGCGCCTCTTTTATCGATTGGTTCGCCGAGGAGGGGCGGCGCGTTTATGGCGACGTGCTGCCGATCATCGGCTCCGACCGCCGCCTGTTGACGTTCAAACAGCCTGTCGGCGTGGTCGCGGCGATCACGCCGTGGAATTTCCCCTCCGCCATGTTCGCCCGCAAGGTCGGGGCGGCGCTCGGCGCAGGCTGCGCGATGGTGCTGAAGCCGGCCGAGCAGACCCCGTTCTCGGCCCTGGCGCTGGTCGAACTCGCCCAGCGCGCCGGCGTTCCCGACGGCGTCGTCAATGTGGTGACCGCGCTGGACCCCACGTCCATCGGGCTGGAGTTCGCGCGAAATCCCGCGGTGCGCAAGGTGACCTTCACCGGCTCGACCGAGGTCGGCAAGATCCTTCTGCGCCAGGCGGCGGAAAACGTGCAGAAATGCTCGATGGAGCTCGGCGGCAACGCGCCGTTGATCGTGTTCGAGGACGCCGATTTCGACCTCGCGATCAGGGGCGCGCTCGCCACCAAATACAGAAATTGCGGCCAGACCTGCGTCTCCGCCAACCGCATATTGGCGCATGAGAGCATCGCGCGGGCTTTCGCGGAGCGCCTCGCCGAGGCGGCGGGGCGGCTCAAGGTCGGCGATGGTCGGGAAGAGGGCGCGGTGATCGGCCCGCTGATCGAACAGGCGGCGGTCGAAAAATGCGAGCGCCATGTCGCGGACGCCGTGGCGCGCGGCGCCGCGCTGCTGACCGGCGGCGCCCGCCATGCGCTCGGCGGAACCTTTTTTCAGCCGACGGTGCTGGCCGGCGTGAGCGAGGACGCGCTGATCTTTCGCGAGGAGACCTTTGGGCCGGTGGCGCCGATTGTCTCTTTCAAGGACGAAGCGGATGCGATCCGTCTCGCCAACGGGACGCCCTATGGACTCGCCTCCTATTTCTATAGCCGCGACCTTCCCCGCATCTTCCGCGTCGCCGAGGCGCTGGATTTCGGCATGGTCGGCGTCAACGAGACGCTGATTTCCTCGGAAACCGCGCCTTTCGGCGGGATCAAGCATTCCGGTCTGGGGCGCGAGGGCTCGCGTTATGGTCTCGATGATTATCTGGAGATCAAATATGTGTGCCTCGGCGGAATGTAGAGGACGGGGGCCGCGCGGCCCCCGCTTTCGCATAACGTCAGCGCACCAGCCCTAGCCCGATGACGCCCGAAATAATCAAATAGATCGCCACGATGTAGTTGAGCAGCCGGGGCATGATCAGTATCAGGACGCCGGCGATCAGCGAGACTATGGGTTGAAGATGCGCGATGCCAATTGTCATATTTGATGCTCCCTCGCATTGCCGCGAGCGCGTCTGGCCGAGTCGCCTCGCGGGATCGCGCCAACGATAAACTAGCGCCAAGCTATCACAAGACCAGCGGTCAGGCTTTGCTACTAATTTGGCGGGATTATACCATTCCTAACCGAGGCAGGCTCACGAAGGGGATTTCCGAATCAGCCGAATTTGATTCTACCGGGCGAACGCAAGCAGGTTCGTCATGGCGGCGGCGACTTGGCTTCGAGGGGATTATGATGCAGGTGCTCCGCGAGCGATGGCAAAAAGGTCGAAGGACAGCCCGCAAACGCCCGGCTGTTGGCTCTCGCCTCGATCTGATGGCGTCCCGCGAAGCGAGTTGTTTGATTGCTGGCGTCGTTTTGCGTCACCGTTGTAATGACTATCGCCTGCGGATGTTTACCGTGGCGAATGGCCATGGCGATGCTCTATAACCACCAGTCTTTCACTTATCACCATCTTGCGTTAGGGAGACAACCCCCAAAATTTATAATTAACACCCAATTTAACAGTGTGAACACCGCCGATGACATCAGTTGTTGTCCATAAAAAGTGGCACGAACAATAGCCATAAGTGGATTGCGTGTTGTTTGTTCCTAGATAGAGATATTCCACTTTTACGGAGATATTATCGAGCTGCTCCAAGGGTAACGCATACTCAATACCGGCGCCAACTCCATAACGCACAATATTACTTGAGCTTGAAGTATATAGATCAGGGTGCGGTGTAATGTTGTCCTCTGTTTTGCTGCTGCCGTAAAAAGTTTTAATATTCGTAAAAAGCGCGCCAGCCTTAACATAAAAAAGAGCGCGGTCCATCGCATATCCAATTCGCCCTCCGATCAAGCCATAGCCATAAGACCCACCTATATTAGTGCTATGCGTACCGTTGTTGGACAAAAAGTTATTGACGAGAGCGCCATAAAGCGTTTGGTTTGTATCTGTCCCGCTACCGTGTTCGTATAGGGAGCCATACTCGCCTTCCAGGCCGAGGAGCAAAGGTGAACTTTCAATCTGCCAGTTGTAACCTAGGGTGCCCCCACCAATGAATGAGGAGCCATCGCCGTATCCGTATGAATTATTGAATGGCCTGAACCAATAATTACCATTGTCCAGTCTTAGAGGCTCTGTAGTATTAGTATTAGTCTCTCCGGTCCCACCGGCGAAACCGCCTAAATAAAAACCGCTCCAAATATACTGACCGCTATGATTTGATTCACCAGCAAGAGCGAAACAAGGAATCAACATCCACAAACCAATCAAGCTCTGCTTAAGCAGGGCAGTTAAATAAAACTCTCTTCTTCCAAAACGAATCCGAAGATAGGGGCTTTTATAATAAAATTTCATACGTGCCGCTCCCAGTTTAGGTAGACAATTATGTAAAAGGTGGTTTCATCGCGTTAACAGCATTCGATAGTCCGCTCTTGCAGCCCAAATCTGCGGCGGTGTGGCATAGCTGTCAAGGTTGAAGCGACGCAGCCACACCAGGAGCGGGCCGACGAGAGGTGGTATTATAGTAAAATTTACCGCGAGCGCGCTACCCTCGCCGCGAGCATAGCCCGCGCTAACGCTCGCGAAACACTGCCCGCGCTTTCCACTTTTCGCGCGTCCGTTCGGATGAGTCCGTCAGCTCTAGCGGAACTTGCTTTAGCGGACCAGCCGATCCCTCGCCCCGATTGGTCGCGAAGGCGGCGTTTCAATTTGTTTTCGTGCGTGAGTGTTCACTGCGAGTAACGTCCATGAGGAGGATGCTGTTTGGCCTGCTGACGCTTGGCGCCTGCGCCACGAACGCCGCCGCCCTGGCCGAAGAGCTTTCCGCGATGGACGATGCCACATCGCCGCTGCGCAAGACTCTCGACCCTCAAGTCGAGATTTTTCCGCTCGCCTTGGAAGACCGTCGGTTCGATCCGCGCGCGAACGCCGAGATCGCGGCCGCGCCTGCGGATTCGACGCTATTCGACCGCATTGGCCTTCGGGTTGAGCCCGTGGGCACACAAGCCGCGCGCCCGACAGCGGAACTCGCGACCGCGGATTTTATCGGTCCGCCATTCTGGGCAAGTGATCAGATTAATATTGTCGGTCGCAAGGCGAGCCTAAACGCTTTGCTTGGATATCAAACCATCGTCGACGCCATCAAGTTTCAGGGATGGTTCGGCGCCGCGGCGCAAGCCCGAATTTGGAGGCTGGATCAGGAAAACAGGCGTCCCGGCGGCGGCGCTGCCCTCGGAACCATATGGGAATTGGACGCCGCGCCGAGCTCCCAGACAATGTTTTTCGCGAAAGGCTTTTATTCGGATGTATTTCAGAGATCTCTCGTCGAGATAAAGCCAGGCTATGCCGTATTGGACAATTTTTCGTTCGCGGTTTTCGCGGCCGAAAAGCTCTACATCGGTCCCTACGCGGTTTTAACCGGCCATTGGCGCGATAAAATTTGCAAGGCCGGCCTTCAACTGACGTTCGGCGAGATAGGCGCTTTCACCCTAACCTTCGCGAGCGGCCTTTCGCGCGACAAATACGCCGGCGCCGGCGCCTTCGGCATGATCGAATCGTCTCTGCGATTCTAACGACGCCCGAGTCGCCGGCGGCCGGCCCCGCCCTCGGCGTGAAATGGACGATTACGCGCCGGCCTTCGCCGGTCTGCCGCGTTTGCGCGGAGCGGCCGCGGCCGCCTTCTTCGCTGGCGCGGCGGCGCTCTTGCGCAATTGCCCCAGTCCCGAGCGCTTCGCCAATTCCGATCGCTGAGCCGCGTAATTGGGCGCGACCATCGGATAATCGGCCGCCAAGCCCCATTTCGCGCGATATTCGTCCGGCGTCAGTCCAAGCGTCGCCAAATGTCGGCGCAGCGACTTGAATTTCTTGCCGTCGTCAAGGCACACGAGATAATCGGGCGTGATCGACTTGCGGATGGACACCGCCGGCTCTTTTTTCTCCACTGGCGGCGCAGCGTTCGCCGAACCGCTCGCCACTCCCGTCAAGGCGGCGTGCACGGAGTGGATAAGCGCCGGCAATTCGCTGATCGGCAGGGAGTTGTTGGCGACGAAAGCGGCTACGATCTCGGCGGCCAGTTCGATCGATTTCGAAGGTTCGGGGTCTGATGTCGTCATGGGACAATTCCTCGAGTGACTGGAAGGACACGAATACGCCTTCGTCAGCCATTCGTCGATACCTAAAATAAACTTTACGTCATGAGAGCGACAAGTCTCCGCGGCGACATATCGAGTAGCACGACAACTTTTAGGGGAATTCAGCGGCAGCATGACTTTCGCGCCGCCCGTATAAATCGGCGGCGACGAGGTGGTCGCCGCGATTTCGCGAGGCGTCGGCGTCGGGAGACGGCTCCGAATCAGTAAAATGGAGCGGCTGAAGAGATGTTCGTCCCAATTCGCCGGGGGGGCTCCGCCCGGCCCGACGCGACACTTAGCCGCTCTTGTTCAAGAAGTGGATGGACACAAGCTTCTCATTCCCGGACAATATTTCGAGCGCTCGGCGTCGGGGGCGGTCCAGAACGCGAGCGAACAGGAAGAGGCGTTCCAAATGCCGATTGAAATTGCGAGCGAAGTTCGCGCGAGAGCGAGTATGTCGCGAGAGCGCGAAAGCCGGTTGTCATGCCCGAAGCGGTAATGATCCGATCCGGTTCAGCGGCGGCGCCGGTCGTCGCCCCGCGCCGCCGCTTGGGCGGCCTCGCCGCCGCGATCCTTGGCGCGGCGCTTCTCGCCGGCGCCGGGCTTTACTGGACCATGGGCCGCGAGAGCGCGACGCATTACGTGACGCGGCAAATCTCGCGCGGCCCCATCGTGCGCGCCGTCACCACCAGCGGCACGGTCAATCCCGTGATCACCGTGCAAATCGGGACTTACGTCTCCGGCGTCATCGAGGCGCGCTATTGCGATTACAACACGCAGGTCAAGAAGGGGCAGATTTGCGCCAAGGTCGACCCCCGCCCCTATCAGGTCGTCGTCGATCAGGACCGGGCCAATCTCGGCGTCGCGCGGGCGCAGCTGGTCAAGGATCAGGCCAACCTCGTCTATGCGCAGCTGGCTTACGACCGCAACAAGCGGCTCGCCGTGACGAAGGCCGTTTCGCAAGATGTGCTGGACGCGTCGAAAAACGCGCTCGACCAGGCGTCGGCGCAGATCGGCCTGGACCAGGCCACCATCGCGCTCCAGCAAGCGCAATTGCACGCCGCCGAAATCAATCTCGGCTACACCGATATTATTTCGCCGGTCGACGGCACCATCGTCACCCGCGCGGTGGAGATGGGCCAGACCGTCGCCGCGAGCTTCCAGACGCCGACGCTGTTCCTGGTCGGAACAGATCTTACCATCATGCAGGTCGACACCAATGTCTCCGAGAGCGACATCGGCGCGATCAAGCCCGGCGACAAGGCGTCCTTCACCGTCGAATCCTTCCCCAATCGCGTCTTCAATGCTCAAGTGACGGAGGTGCGGCAGTCGCCCCAGACCATCCAGAACGTCGTCACCTATGACGTGGTCGTCGCCGCGCCAAACAAGGATCTCTCTTTGAAGCCGGGCATGACGGCGACGACGCGCATCATCGTCGACGAGCGCGCCGACGCGTTGCGCCTGCCGGATCAGGGGCTGCGCTATGTTCCGGGCGGGCTCATCGGCGTTCCGAACGCGCAGACGCCTCCGGACGGGTCCGGCGGCGTCAGGGTCTGGGTGTTGCGCGACGGCGCTCCGCGCCCGGTGATCATCGTGCCGGGCCTCGACGATGACAACTACACCGAGATCGTCAAGGGCGATCTGCATCCCGGAGACGAGATCATCATCGGCGAGGAAGCGAAAAAGAGCGCGACGCCGTGACGGACCTTGTCATCGACGTGAGAAACCTCACCCGGACCTTTCTCGTTGGCGACGTGAAGGTTCACGCGCTGCGGGGCGTCGATCTTTCCGTGGAGCGCGGCGAGTTCGTGGCGATCATGGGCGCCTCGGGCTCCGGAAAATCGACGCTGATGGCGATTCTCGGCTGTCTCGACCCGCCGTCCGGCGGCCATTATTTTCTGGAAGGCGTCGACGTGGCGGCGCTGGCCGAGCCGGAACTGGCCAAGCTTCGCGGCGAGCGCCTCGGCTTCGTGTTCCAAAGCTTCAACCTTCTGGCCCGCACCAGCGCGCTGGAAAATGTCGCTCTGCCGCTGTTCTATTCCGACAGCGCGTCGGACGGCGTTCACCGGCTCGACAAGGCGCGCTCGGCGCTAAAGCTGCTCGGGCTCGCCGACCGCGAAAAAAATACGCCGGCGCAGCTTTCGGGCGGCCAGCAGCAGCGCGTCGCCATCGCCAGGGCGCTGATAAACGGCCCGAGCGTGTTGTTCGCCGACGAACCCACCGGCAATCTCGACACCAAGACCTCGCATGAGATCATGGAGACGCTGGTCGCGCTCAACCACGATCAGGGCGTGACGATCATCGTCGTCACCCATGAATCCGATATCGCGGCCTACGCCGGGCGGGTCATCACCATGCGCGATGGGCTGATCATCTCGGACGAGCGCCACCAATCCGTGGCCGCGCCGGCGGGTTCGGCCCAATCCGCGAGCGCGGCGGACGCATCGGCGGCGGCGCTGATTTTTCATCCGCGAGACAGCGCCGCGACGGGCGCGGGCCGCGTTTCGACGCTGGCCTTCGCGTCGATGATCGTCTCCGCCGCGATACAGGCGATCGGACGCAACAAGCTGCGCTCGGCGCTGACCATGCTCGGCGTGTTCATCGGCGTCGCCGCGCTGATCGCCATGGTGGCGGTCGGCAGTGGCGCGAACGCGGCGGTGCGCAAGCAGATCGAGAGTCTCGGCACCAATCTCGCGGTCGTTCTTCCGGGCGCCGTGCTGACCGGCGGCGCGCGGGCGGGCTTTGGCAGCGCCTCGACGCTGACGGTCGCCGACGCGCAGGCGATCCGCCGCGAGGCGACGACGGTCGCGCTGGTAGCCTATCTGATGCGTCAGATGGGCCAGGTGCAGATGGGCAATCAGAACTGGACCACCAATATTCAGGCGGTGTCCGTCAATTATCCGCCCGTCACCAATTGGACCATCGAGTCCGGCCGCGGCATCACCCAGGAGGACGAAAAGAGCGCCGCCCTCGTCGTGGTGATTGGCCGAACGGTCCAAAAGCAGCTATTCGCTCATGGCGAGAATCCGCTTGGCGCGACTATTCTGATCAAGGGCTTTCCGTTGCGCGTCGTCGGCGTGCTTAGCCCCAAGGGGCAGAGCATGTGGGGCCAGGATCAGGACGATCTGGTGATGATCCCGTTCAAGACCGGCGAGGAAAAAGTGCTTGGCGTCGCCTCGCCGAACCAGGCGACGAATTTGACGGCGCTTTATCCGCCGGCTCCCAATCCGTTCAACCTGCAACCGCGCCTCACCGGCTATGTCAATTCGATCTATGTCCAGGCCACGGGGCAGGACAGGATTTTGACGTCGATCGCCGAAATCGACCGCATTCTGACCCGCCGCCACCGCATCAAGCCGACCGACATAAAGGATTTCGACATCCGCAACCTCAGCCAGATCGCCGAGACCGCCGAGGGCAGCAGCCGCGTCATGGCGATCCTGCTGGCCATCGTCGCCTCGATCTCGCTGCTCGTCGGCGGCATCGGCATCATGAATATTCTGCTGGTCTCCGTCACCGAGCGCACGCGCGAGATCGGCCTGCGCATGGCGGTCGGGGCGCAACGCATGCATGTGCTGATGCAGTTCTTGGCGGAGGCCGTGCTCATCAGCGTCAGCGGCGGCGTCGCCGGCATTGTCGCGGGCGTCGTGATCTCGGAAATCATCGCGCTGTTTTCCCAATGGTCGTCGCCAGTGTCGCTCGGCGCGATCGTGATAGGCTTCGCATTCTCCGCCGCGGTGGGGATATTCTTCGGCTATTATCCCGCGCAAAAAGCGGCTCGGCTCGATCCGATCCAGGCGCTGCGCTATGAGTGAGGACCGCATGAAAACAGCATCACTATTGCTCGCCTTAATGCTCGCTTGCGGCGCGGCCCCTCTCGCGCGGGCCGAGGAAGGCCAGAGCGACCTCGTCGCCGCCGGCCATGATTTCGCGCTCAAGGTCTGCGCGGCCTGCCATGTCGTGGCCGCGGACCAGATATCGCCGCCGATCCTGAAGCCGCCCGCGCCGAGCTTCGTGGCGATCGTCAAGCATGGCGACGTGTCCGAGGCCTCGCTGCGAAAGCTCTTGAGCACGCCGCACGGCAATCTCGGACGGAGCGCCAAAATGCCCAATCCTCAGCTCGCCGATTTTCAAATCGACAAAGTCGTCGCTTATCTTCTCAGCTTGAAGAGCGGCAAGGACTCCGCCAAATAAAGCGACGAAACAGGAGATGCGCCTTGGACGATAGATCGTTCGATCAAACGGCGGAAGCCAAGACAGAGGCCGGCGCGCGCTATATCCGCTTCTTCAGCGAGATCGGCATCGAGGACGTTCCGCTCGTCGGCGGCAAGAACGCCTCGCTCGGCGAGATGTTCCGGGAGCTGACGCCCAAGGGCATCGCCGTTCCCAATGGCTTCGCGATCACCGCCGAGGCCTATCGCCATGCGCTCGAGACCGCCGGCGCTTGGCCGGCGTTGAAAGAGACGCTCGTCGGACTCGATGTTTCCGATGTCGACGATCTGGCGCGCCGCGCCGCGCGGGCGCGCGAGATCGTCTACGCCGCCGCCTTGCCCGCCGATCTCGACGCGCAAATCCGCGAGGCGCTGGCGCGATTGACCGCGGAATATGGCTCCAAGCTTAGCGTCGCGATCCGCTCGTCGGCGACGGCGGAGGATTTGCCGAGCGCCAGCTTCGCCGGACAACACGACAGCTATCTCAACGTGCGCGGCGAAGCCAACGTGCTCGACGCGGTGCGTCACTGTTTCGCGAGCCTGTTCACCGATCGGGCGATTCGATATCGCGTCGACAATGGCTTCGATCATTTCAAGGTGTTCAATTCCGTCGGCGTCATGAAGATGGTTCGCTCGGACCTCGCCTCGTCCGGCGTCATCTTCACGATCGACACCGAGACCGGCTTCGAGGATGTCGTGTTCATCACCGGCGCGCTCGGCCTTGGCGAAAACGTGGTGCAGGGCGCCGTCGATCCCGACGAGTTCTATGTGTTCAAGCCGACCTACCGCGCGGGGAAAAAGGCGGTGCTGAAGCGAACGCTTGGCGGAAAGAAAATCAAGATGATTTTCTCGCAAGGCGGCCGCGTCACGACCCGCAACGTCCCGACCGATCGCAAGGAGCAGCAGAAGTTCTGCCTCACGGACGCTGAAGTGCTCGCGCTCGCCGGCCAGGCCATCGCGATCGAGGAGCATTACAGCGCCAAGGCGGGCGTCCACCGTCCGATGGACGTGGAATGGGCCAAGGACGGCGTGGACGGGCGGCTCTACATCGTGCAGGCGCGGCCGGAAACCGTGGCGTCGCGCCGCGATCGCAATTTTATCGAGGAATATCGGATCGAGAAGCACGGCCCCGTCAGGATCGAAGGCCGCGCGGTCGGCGCCAAAATCGCTTTCGGCAAGGCGCGGGTCATCGAACATTTGAGCGAATTGTCGCAATTCCTGCCCGGCGAGATTCTTGTCGCCGACACCACCTCGCCCGATTGGGGCACGGTGATGAAAATCGCCGCCGGCATCGTCACCAATCGCGGCGGACGCACCTGCCACGCGGCGATCGTCGCGCGCGAAATCGGCATTCCCGCGATTGTCGGAACCGACGCCGCGACGCGCGCGATCCGCACGGGCGAGATGATCTCCGTTTGTTGCGCCGAGGGCGACGTCGGCAAGGTCTATGAGGGCGAGATCGAGTTTTCGATCGAGAAGACCGATCTGTCCAATCTGCCGCGGCCCGCGACGCATGTGATGATGAATGTCGGCAATCCCGAAAGCGCCTTCGGGCTTTCCGCGTTGCCCAATGACGGGGTGGGCCTCGCCCGCATGGAGTTCATTATCACCGACTCCATCAAGGCGCATCCGATGGCGCTCATTCATCCCGAAAGGATCAAGGACGCGCGCGAGCGCGCCGAGATCGAACGGCTGACCGAATATTACGCGAGCCCCAGCGAATTCTTCACGCAGCGCCTATCCGAAGGCGTCGCGACCATCGCCGCCGCCTTCTATCCAAAGCCGGTCGTCGTTCGCATGTCGGACTTCAAGACCAATGAATACGCGACGCTGCTCGGCGGTCGCGCGTTCGAGCCGGTCGAAGCCAATCCGATGATCGGCTTTCGTGGGGCGTCGCGCTATGCCCATCCGGCCTATGCGGAGGGCTTCGCGCTCGAATGCGCGGCGATGAAGCGCGTGCGCGACGAGATGGGTTTCGTCAATGTCAAACTGATGATCCCGTTCTGCCGGCGCGTCGAGGAAGCGGAGCGCGTCGTCTCGTTGATGCGGGATTTGGGTCTGGAGCGCGGCAAGGACAGCCTCGAAATTTACGTGATGTGCGAAATTCCCAACAATGTGGTGCTGATCGACGAATTCGCCAAGCATTTCGACGGATTCTCGATCGGCTCCAACGATCTCACGCAGCTCACGCTCGGCGTCGACCGTGATTCGGAAATCGTCGCCTTCGATTTCGACGAGCGCGACGAGGGCGTGAAGGCGATGATCCGTCTCGCCGTCGAAGGCGCGCGGCGTAATGGGCGGCACTGCGGCATCTGCGGCCAGGCGCCCTCGGATTATCCTGAAATCGCCGAGTTTCTGGTGCGGCTCGGCATAGACTCGATCAGCCTCAATCCCGACACGGTGCTGCGCGCGACGACGCGCATTCTCGAACTGGAGCGCTCGCTCGGCCGGGACCGGCGATGAGCGACGCGCCGACGCTGACGAAGACCCTGCTCAACGGCGTGAGGCTCAACTGCCCCAGTTGCGGCGCCGGCGGGATTTTCGCGAGCTATCTCAAGCGGCGCGACGCCTGCCCGCATTGCGGCGAGAGCTTTGTCGGCCTCGACGCCGACGACGGCCCGGCGTGGCTGACCATCGGCATCGCCGCGCATATCGTCGTGCCGTTGCTGATCTTCCTGGAGCGCCGCGAATGGCTCGGCTATTACGCCGAGTTTCTCGTCGTGGTAGTCGCGACGGTCGCCATTGTGTTGCTCGTTCTTCCGCGCTCGAAGGGCTTCTGGATTTCGATTCTCTGGTGGAACTCCAAACCGAGAGACTGATAGCGTCCGAAATGAACCTTTTCCCCTGGGCCTGGGCCGCCTTCACGTTGACGGCGGCGGCCAGCCAGACTTTGCGCAACGCGGTGCAGCACGATCTCGTCCAGCACATCGGCGCGCGCAACGCGACATTCGTGCGCTTCCTGTTCGGCTTTCCCTTCTCCTTGAGCTTTCTCGCGCTGGCGTGCCTCGCGACGGGCGCGCTCGCGCCCATGCCGAGCGCGACCGCGCTTTTTTACGTCGCGTTCGCGTCGGCGGCGCAGGTTCTCGCGACGGCGCTGATGCTGCTGGCCATGCGGGAAAATTCCTTCGTCGTCGCAACGGCCCTGACCAAGACCGAGGCCGTCCAGATCGTCGCTTTCGGCATGGTGTTTCTGGGCGATTCCGCGACGCCGGCGCTGTTGCTCGCGGTGACGCTCGCGACGCTCGGCGTCTTCGTGCTCGCTTTTCCGCGCGTATCGATTTTCATTCGGCGCGACGCGCGGTCCAACTGGCGGGCCGCCGGCTACGGACTGGCTTCGGCGGCGGCCTTCGGATTGTCGACGGTCGCTTTTCGCGCCGGCGTTCTGGCGCTCGGCGGCGCGTCCTTCGTCGTCGCGGCGGCCGAGGAGCTGACGCTGGCGCTCACCCTGCAAACGCTCGTCATCTTGTGCTGGCTCGCCTTCGCCGATCGCGCCGGGCTCGCGGCGATCGCGCGCGAATGGCGCTCGTCGCTGTCGGCGGGATTTCTCGGCGCCTTCGCGACGCAGTTCTGGTTCCTGGCCCTCGCTTTGGAGAGCGCGGCGCGGGTGCGCACGCTGGGCCTCGCGGAGGTGATCTTCGCGCAGCTCATCACCCACCGCTTCTTCGCGCAACGGACAAGCGGACGCGAAGCCTTGGGGATTCTCCTCATACTGGCGGGCGTGGCGCTCGCGCTCAACGGCGGATGACGCTTGCCTTCGCGGCGCGTTAGGCGGTACACGGCGGCGACCCTTGGCCGACCCTTGGCCTGTGTCGCCGGGTGGAGCGGAAATTGAACGAAACATCCTCGCCTGTAAGACTCTTGCTCGTCGTCGCGGCGGCGCTGGTCGACGCCGACGGCCGCGTGCTGCTCGCGCAGCGCCCGCCGGGGAAGCAGCTCGCGGGCCTGTGGGAATTTCCCGGCGGCAAGATCGACGCCGGCGAGCGGCCCGAGCAGGCGCTGGCGCGCGAACTTGGCGAGGAGCTTGGCATAGACGCCTGCGTCTCCTGCATGCAGCCGCTTGCATTCGCCAGCCATGCCTATGAGGATTTTCACCTGTTGATGCCGCTGTTCGTCTGCCGGCGCTGGGACGGGCTCGTGTCGCCGCGGGAAGGGCAGGCGCTGCATTGGGCGCGCCCGCGCGACTTGCGCAAATTCCCGATGCCGCCCGCCGACGCGCCGCTGATCGACCCGCTGATCGCGCTGCTCGGCTAGTTTTTTCCGGCGGCGCCGTTTTTCTGCGATAATCATCGCCCGGCGCGGGGAGCCGAACTATCTAGACCAGATGTTCGCCAAGCGGGTTCGGCGAAGAGGCCTTGGCCCGACGATCAGCCACGAAGCCGGGGTGGCGCTAAATCGAAAATCAAGGCGCGGATTGGAATCGCATGAACTACATTCGTGTCCAATGGCTTCACGAGACCCCTGAGGCCCCGGTTTTGGCCGTCAGCGAACTCGATGACCATCGATGGGAGAGGCGCAAGGTCGAGGTGTTCGCGGATGGCTCGAAAGGCTATGCGATGAAGGGCGAGGAGCGCGGTGGAACGCGTCTGGGACTTGTCCCGCTACCCCCTTTCGATGAAATCGCCGCCGATCCACAGTTCCTCCCCGAGGAAATTACCGAGGAGGAATTTGAAGCGGTCTGGAGAGCCCGGCTCGAAACCGGCGTGCCCGGACTCAATTGATCCGCTTGATTCTTTTGACGCGTTTTCTGAACCCGAAGCAGTAACCGGCAATCCTGAAAACATTCCGCGTTGTTGGAGAGAAGCTTGACGAAACAAGAAAATCCATCGGTCACGGCGGCGCATCGGCGCCCCTTCGACGAACGTTTCGGCGCGGGCAAGAAGCTCCGCGACGCGGTCTCGCGCGAGAGTCTCGCGGAGTTCTCGGTCGGGGATCGCGATCCCATCGCCATTTTCGACGAGACCAACAAGGGCCGGCTGCCGAGCCTCATACCGATCCGCCGACAGCGCATGTCGCAGTCGCCCTTCGCGTTTTTGCGCGGCGCGGCGGCCCTCATGGCCGTCGACCTCGCGCGCCAGCCCAGCCCCGGCATAAATCTACAGGCCTGCGGCGATTGCCATTTGATGAATTTCGGCGCCTTTCTCTCGCCGGAAGGCAACGCGCTATTCGACATCAACGATTTCGACGAGTCGCTGCCCGACGTCGATTTCACCGCCGATCTCAAGCGGCTCGCCGCCAGTTTCGCGGTGGCGGCGCTGGCGGCCGGCGACAGCGAAAAGTCGGCGCGGCGCATCGCCAAGAACGTGGCGCTGGCCTATAGCGAGCGCATGGCGAAACTTGCCCGCCTTTCGCCGCTGGAGGCCTGGCAATCGCGGATAAATCTGACGCAGGAAGGCGAGGGACTGTTCGACGCCGACCTCGCCAAGAAGCTTCGGCTCGCCGCCGCGCAAAAACCCGCCGACCGCCAAGAGGACGCCAATTTTCCTCATATCGCGCGCGACGCCGCGACCGGCGCCTGGCGGATAAAGGACAATCCGCCGCTGATCTATCATGTGCCAGAAAAGGAAGACCCGTCCATTCACGTGGACATTCCGGCGGTGTTCACCGGCGTGGTGGACACTCTTGCGCCGGAGATCGCGACCCTGCTCGCGCGCTACAAACTGGCGGATTCGGCCTTCAAGGTGGTGGGCGTCGGCAGCGTCGGCACTTATTGCGCGATCGGACTGTTCGTGACGACGGACGGCGACCCGCTGTTCCTGCAGATCAAGGAGGCGCTCCCTTCCGCGATGGAGCGCCTGCATGTGAAGCCCTGGCAGGGCCAACAGGGAGCACGCGTCGTTTCCGGCCAGCGCATCATGCAAGCGGCGACCGATCTGTTCCTGGGCTGGACGACCGACTCGGCGTCGGGCCGGCAGTTTTACGTGCGCCACCTGAAGAATCGCCGGCTCGGCTCGATCGCCGAATTGCTGGAGACGAAGGCGCTGCCGCAATACGCGACGCTGTGCGGACGCACGCTGGCGCGCGCCCACGCGCGCTCCGCCGACGCCGCGACGATATGGGGCTACATGGGCCGCAACGAGGTCTTCGCGGATGCGATCGCGTCCTTCGCGATGCTCTACGCCGCGCAAAACAAAAAGGATTTCGCGGCCTTCGTGGCGGCGGAGGGCGAGACGGCGTCTTCCGGGCAGGCGCGGGCCGCGCGGCCCGCGTGACGGCGGCTCGCCCTCGGGCCGCCCTTGGCCGGGCGTCGCCGCGAACACCGGTTAGCGCGCGAAAACGCCTCATCCTTTCGCACCGCGGCGCGACCGTCGTCTTGACATCGCTGCGTCTCCCGCGTCGACTATGGACCAACGCATGGCCTGCGTGATTCTCTGGGGGAGGCGTGACGATGCCGCGGCCGGGAAAATGGTGGATCGGATTGCCGATTCTCGCCGGGATTATTTATCTCGCCGGGGATACGCTGACGCGGCGGATCGAGCTCGACCTCTCAAATCGCGCCGCCCAACTTCTCGCTGAGGAGAAAAGCGCGTTGGACGGCGCCGAAGTCGTCGCGAACGGGCGCGATATTGTTATTTCCGGGGTCGTGCTGTCGGCGCCGGGGCGCGATAAGGCGCTGCTCGCGATTGGCCAAATGGACGGCGCGCGCGCCACGTTAGACCGGACGAGGCCCGTCGAAACCGTTCATCCCTTCGCTCTCAAGATGGAGCGCAAAGGGCTACGCGTGACGTTGGAAGGCGATATTCCGCCGGGCGGCGAACGCGACAGGCTTCGCAAGGAGCTGATTGTTCAAGGTCTCGAGATTATCGACCATAGCCGTTACGCCGAGGGCGCGCCGGCGGTGTTCCCCGAACTCGCGGGGTTCGCGGCGCGGCGCCTCGCGGAAATGGACCCCGGCGTCGCGATGCTGAGCGACAACGCGCTTTCGCTGATGGGCGACGCGCTGCCCGAGATCGATCTGGAAAAACTGATCGCGGCGGCGAAATCGCCCCCCGAGGGCGCGCGGATCGAAAAGATGGAAATCTATCCGCCGCGCGTGTCGCCTTATGGTTGGAGCGCCGCGCGCAAGGGCGAGATGATCGCGTTGGAGGGCTTTGTTCCCAGCGGCGAAGCGCGCGCGCAGGTCATCGAGAAGGCCGGGGCGATCGCGGCGGGCGCCGCGGTGAGCGACGCGATGCGGATCGGCTCCGGCGCGCCGCCCGGAGATTTTCTCGGCGCCGTCGATGTCGCGTTGGCCGAGCTCGGCAAATTGGCGAGCGGCAAGGTCGCCCTGAACGACGCCGGTCTGAGCGTCGAAGGCGCCGGCAGGACCAATGTCCTCGCCGCGACGATCGAGGAGGACGCCAAGGCGACACTGCCGCGCGGATTCTCTTTAACGAAGATCGAGGTCGTCGACGGGGCGGCGTCGCCCTACGTCTTCGCCGCGACGCTCAAGGACGGAACGCTGACGCTGACGGGTTATGTCCCCGACGCCGCCGCGCGTGAAGAGATTCGCGCGGTCGCGAAAAAGAGCGCGCCGGGCGCCGCGGTGGCCGACGAACTCAAACTCGCCGGCGGCGCGCCGAAGGATTTCGCGCGGGCGGTCGCCGCCGCCCTACCGGCGTTCGAGCGCCTTTCCAGCGGCGCGCTGACCTTTTCGGACAATGGGGTCGCGCTCAAGGGCGAGGCGCCCTTCGCGACCGCGGCGGCGGACATCGGCGCTCGTCTGTCGCGCGCCTTGCCCCAGGGCTTCGCCTCCGCGGCCCAACTGACCGCGCGCGATCCCGGCCCACCGCTGGACGCCGCCGAGCTGCAAAAGGCCATCAACGACGCGCTGGCCAAAACGCCGGTGGTGTTCGACGCGGACGCGACGCTCTCCGACTCCGCGACGCCGGCGCTCGACGCGCTGGCGGCGCTGCTGCCGCGCGGTCGCGGCGCGCATTTCGAGATTATCGGCCACGTCGGCGGACCCGGCATAGAGGAAATCAACCGCGGCCTCGCCAAGCAAAGGGCGCAGGCGGTGATAGACCGGCTGGCGGCGCTCGGCGTCGATCCCGCTAACCTCGCGCCGGTCGGCGTCGCCGCGCATGCGGAAGGCGGCGCCGCCATCGAGGTCGTGGCGAAATGAGCGCCGCTTCGAAACAAGCCTGCTCGAAATGCGCGCGAGATGGAGACGGCCAATGCTTTACGTGCTGACTCTCGGCTGGGTTTGGTTCGCCGCCGCCGGCGCGCTGGGGCTCCTCGTGGGCTTCGCGACCGCGACGCCGGGGCGGGGCGGAGAATTCTCCGGCCTGTGGGTGATCCTGGCGGCGTTCGGCGTGCTGGCCGGCGGCTTCGCCGGCGCGGAGCTTGGGCTGGTTCCCGGCCGCGCCGGGCTGCAACTGGAGATCGGCCTGCTGGCCGCGCTGGCTTATTTTATCGGCCTGTCCATTGGCGGCGGCGCCAAAGGCCTTTTGACGGCGCCAGCGGCCGCGCCGATGAAGCCGACGCCAGTGGTCGTGCGGGGACGCCCACGCGACGAGGAGCCCGCCGCTCCCAAGTCCTCTCCGGCTCCCAAGTCCGCAGCCCCCAACGCCCCCGCCCCAGCGCCGCAGCCCGCCAGGAGCGAGACAGCCCCCGCGCGGGAATCGACGGCGAAGGCGTCGCCCGGGAAAAAGCACTTTCCCGGCCATCCGCCCGAAAGCCTAGCGGCGCCGCGCGGCGGTTCGCCCGACGATCTGACCAGGATCAAGGGCATTGGACCCAAAAGCGTCGAGAAGCTGCATGCGCTCGGCGTGTTTCACTTCGATCAGATCGCCGCCTGGAACATCGACAACGCGCGCTGGATTGGCGCGGCGCTCTCCGGTCCCGGCCGGGTCGAGCGCGGAAAATGGATTCAGCAGGCGCGCGAGCTTGTCGCCGCAAGGGAGTCGTCGCGATGAAGCGCTCGAGCCGGAGTGGCGCCGCCGCGCTGGCGCTGGCCCTCGCCCTCACGCCGGCCATCGCGCAAGACATGCTGCGCGGCATCGATCTGACCCTGCCGGCCTATTCGCGCTCGGACTACAGCCGCGAGGAGATCGTGGCGCTGCTGAAGGCGCAAAAGCCGAACGCCCCGCTCGATCTTTCCGGCAAGAGTCTCAACGGCGCCGATCTCTCCGGGCTCGACTTCAGCCATGTGAATTTGCGCGCCGCGAGGCTGGTCAAGACGCGGCTCTCCGGCGCGAAGCTGGACGGCGCCATTCTCGATCAGGCCTGGATGCTCGAAGCGGATCTGACCGGCGCCTCGCTGGTCGGCGCGCATTTGTTCTCCGCGCAATTGCAGCGCGCGCGCGCCGACGGCGCCGATTTTTCGCGCGCGCGGATCGCCGGCGATCTCACGGGCGCCAGCCTGCGCGGCGCGAAATTCCGCGAGGCCAATATGGCGGCTGACATGAAAAACCAGTCGATGGGCCTGATGCGCGCCGTGCTCGCCTCGGCGATCGCCGAAGGCGCCGACTTCACCGCCGCCGATCTGATGAGCGCCGATCTGCGCTATCTGCATGCCGCCGGCGCGGATTTTTCCGGCGCCAGCATGCAGGGGGCCGACGCCGCCGGCGCCGACTTCACCGGCGCCAAATGGGACGGCGCCAAGGTTTCGGGGCTCGATCTCGATTCGGCGCGCATCGACGACGATGCGGCGGCGCTGCTCAAGGACGCCAAAGGGCTCGCCCCCGCGCGCGCCAAATGACGACGGGCGCCATCCGCATCGGCGTCGACCTTGGCGGCACCAAGATCGAAGCAATCGCGCTTGGGGCCGACGGCAAGGTTCTGGCCAGCCGCCGCGTGGCGACTCCCGCCCATGATTATGCGGCGATCACGCGCGCCGTCGCCGATCTCACTCGCGCGCTGGAAATAGAGGCCGGGGGCCGCGCCAGCGTCGGGATCGGCATGCCCGGCGCGATCTCGCCCAAGACCGGCCTCGTCAAAAACTCGAACACCGTGGCGCTCAACGGGCGCCCGTTCGACCGCGACATAGCCGCGGCGCTGGGAAGGCCCGCGCGGATCGAGAACGACGCCAATTGTTTCGCGCTATCGGAAGCCGTGGACGGCGCCGGCGCCGGCGCTCGCTTGGTGTTCGGCGTCATACTCGGCACCGGCGTCGGCGGAGGACTCGTCGCGGGCGGCGCTCTGATGTCCGGACGCAACGGAATCGCCGGCGAATGGGGCCATAATCCTCTGCCGCTGATGCGCGAAGGCGAATATCCGGGCCGCCGTTGCTATTGCGGCCACGACGGCTGCATCGAAACATTTTTGTGCGGCGGCGGACTCTCGCGCGAGTTTCAGGCACGGGCTGGCGTGTCGCTGAAGGGCGAAGAGATCGCCGCGCGCGCGGACGCCGGCGACGGCCATGCGCTCGCAAGCCTCGACGCCTATCGCGACCGGCTGGCGCGGGCGCTGGCAAGCGTCGTCAACATCGTCGATCCCGACGTGATCGTCCTCGGCGGCGGCCTCTCGAACATCGCGCGGCTGTATGACGGGCTGGAGCGGCTGGTCGAGCATTACGCCTTTTCGGACGCGCTGGAGACGAGGGTCTTGCGCAACGTGCATGGCGCCAGCGGCGGCGTGCGCGGCGCGGCGTGGCTGTGGGGCGGGGCGCGTGGGGAGGGGGATTGAGGCCGATTCGCGGGTAGCGCGCTTGCAGGGCTCCATCCCGTGCGGCTTCCGACAGCGCCCAGGTCCTCTATTCTGTCTTCCGTGGGCTACACTGAACACACCGTACTTTGCCCTCTGTTTCAGAACATGAGCTCAAATTATCAGGTTTATGATGCGGATGCCCAATTATTTTTTGTGTACCATATTTCCAAATATAATTGTTGTAGAGGCCTCTTAGCTCATCAATAAGAACTTGTGAATGATTAATCCTATGTCCCTGCCTCATCCCCTCTATGGATTCCTTAAGCGCCGAATAAATATTTTTATATTCATCAGTTCCATCTTTACCGAAATATACAAACTCGTTTGCGAGAATAACATTCGCGCGGTATTTGTGATGCTTTGCGATACCTACGTCATGATCCCTATGAGATTGGTCGTGAAACTTTGAACCATCTCTGAAAATAAGTTCATCATCTTCCCACCTATAAATACAATCTTTGCGGCTATAATACATCTCATTTTCATGATAATATTCGCCATTGACTACTATTTTCGAAATTTTTGCAACATATATTAATTTTTCTCCCAATTTCTTGCAGCCGAAGCCTAATATTACATAGAATTCATTCGCAGCTCTTCTTATTACTGGCTTACAGATGGCAAAAGAAAGTATTCCGTTGTCTATGCATGGCGCCCCACCGTTATCACACGTCATTTTGTAAAAATAAAACTTGTCCATAGTCTAGCCATTTAGGTAACGGTTAACCTCTGACACAACGCATATTTCACTCATGCCTATGGCCCCGCGCCTGCGTTCTTTGGTTATACTGGCGCGCACTTAAGTCGCGGTCAAGCTCTAGAAGCCCACCCAGAATATATCTAGTTGCGCCACGCAAACCTTACCAGAACGCATAGATCGCATCGCGCTCAGCGCTTGGCCGCGCGAGAGGTTTCAAGCCTTAGCGGTTCGCCACGTTGACGTACGGGAAACAGTTCTTTGCCGGCATATTGAAACAGGCCGATGCAAGCGTCCGGCGCGATCTCGACCCAGATGTCGATATCGCTGTCGGGACGATCGTCGCCGCGTGCGACGGAGCCGAACAGCGCGGCGTGGGCGACGCCGCGCGCCCGTAAGTCCGCTTCGCGCTCCCTCAGCTTTTCCACGATATCGTCGCGTTGCATTGGGCGATTATAAATCGACGAATGTCAAAAAAACACGCCCGAATTCCCCAACCCTCCCCGCCCGCTTGAAGTCCGCCGTCGCGGCGCTAGTTGCCTCGGCTAATGCCGGCGCCTTGACGCGCCGAACTCTCCTTTCAGTCGTGTCTAATCGTCCGACAGGAGGCGCCATGTCCGCGGCGCGAGAATAATGGGGAAACGCCATGAGCGATTACAACATAAATAAAAAGGAACCGGACAAATATAGCGGCATGCGTGAGTTGCACTTGGGGCTGAGCCCCAATGTTCTCCTCTGCGCTTTGGGCGGCGGAATTCTCGGAGCGATACTGTCGCTCTGGGCGACGACCGACGTAGGGGTGGTCGGGGCGACGGTGTTCGTCATGGCGATCCTGTCGGGCATTTTCGGCATGTTCCTCTGACGCCACGCTAGGGCCTGTTGAGAATCGGGATTCCCATTTTGGCGGAGGGATGATTCAAGCTCCGAAAGGAGTTTGCGATGCCCCGATTCTGTCTGACGGACGCCCAATGGGTGAAGATGGAGCCCTTTTGTCTTGGCAAGCCCTCCGATC
>Ga0182012_10001000_pt1 | contig 31170 bp, 33 predicted proteins | sample 612S2SmetaG_FD_120486 | JGI IMG/M metagenome (GOLD analysis project Ga0182012, IMG submission 120486) | Permafrost microbial communities from Stordalen Mire, Sweden - 612S2S metaG | ecosystem: Environmental > Terrestrial > Soil > Wetlands > Permafrost | place: Sweden: Stordalen | collected...
ATCCCCGAGTTCGACAGCTATGGCATCCAGGCGATCGCGAAGTGTTTGCCCGCTGACCACGTCACCTTTGATGTGCAGGCGCACGGCCAGCAGACGACCCGCCACATTGGCCAACTCGCGAGTGAGTGCCAGTCGCACTTCGTTTTCAACATTGCCGTCATTCGCCTCAACGCTAAGTTCCTGCCAGCGGACAACATCCAGCGCTTCAAAACGGGTGGACACGGTGTGATCGTCAGCAACCGTGACAACGGTGCAACCCTTGGGGCCAGTTTCCTGCATAGACCTGCCTTGCAGGTTTCCGGGAAATTCGATGTGAACTCCTTCGCGGCTCAGGTCCTGCCGGTCATGAATGTGGCCCAGAGCCCAGTAGTCGTAGCCGCGCTGAACCAGTTTTTCCAGGCACGCCGGCGCATAATCGGTTCCGCCATCTTCCAGACAGGTGTGGAGCATACCAATGTTGAACGCGCCAGGGATGGGCACCGGATAAGCACCTGACAAATCTTCAAGAACATGCTGCTGAGCGTAGCTTTGGCCGTGGATGGCGACGTTCCATTTCGCCAACAGTTCCGTATGCGCCTTCTTGTGTTTGAACATGGTCACATTCTTGGGCCAGTTTCGAATGTTGGTGGTTAGCTGGCTGTTGGCGTCGTGATTTCCTTTGATTACGAATACGGGAATGCCGGCTTTGTCCAAACGTGCCACTTGGCTGATGAAGAATAGACCCGGACCCGCGTCTGGCCAGTCGCAATCCCAGAGATCGCCCGCGATCAAGACGAAAGCCACGCGTTCGTCCAGGGTTAGTTGAACTAGATTGCGAAACGCATCGCGCGTGGCGGATTGAATGCGTTCTACGGGAGCGGTTTCGAAGTTTGTGAGTCCTTTTAGTGGACTGTCGAGGTGGATGTCGGCGGCGTGGATGAACTGGAACATGCCATTGTTAAATGCAAGGGCGTGGCCGAATGTATGTGATTGAATTATTTGGAAGAAGGCTTGCGAGGACGTCAGAAAATCTCAACCGTAGTTGTTTGGCTTCAACTGCGGTTGTAGATTGTCAAGCTGGGTGCAGCCAGCGGGACAGCGCTTTGTCCTTTGAAACACCAGAGGCCTCTTGATTCCCGCCGAATGCCCCGCTTAAAATTAACCCATCAGTCATGCTTTCTATCGACGATATTGCACCAGGCGCGTCCGTGGACACCGTTCTCCAAGCGTTCCGCGACAACGTGAACCACCCGCCGAAGACAATGTTCAGCACCGATCACTGGTTAGAGCCAAAGCTCGACGAGTTACGGACACTGTTAAGCGATCCAATCACAGCTGACCAGGCTCAAGCGTTGCGGGACGTTCTGCATAACCGGGAGCTGGCGGATTCTACAAGGGTCTGGATGAATGACATTTTGGAATGGCTGCGCACTTTTGGCGTGCCGTGGCTGGACTTTTTCGTTTGGCGAAAAGCCCAGGCCGAGAAAGCTTACACGGAGAGAGTCCTCAGCCCGATTGAGGTCAGGTGGCAGCGGTACTTGGAGCACAAGAAGTCCTTGGGAGATCAATGGGGCATCGAACATGAAAATCCTCCGGAAGCATGCCCATTTTGCGGAAAAAGTTTTATCGTTCCCGTTCTATATGGCAGCCCTAGCAAGGAGGGTCTCGAAGCAGCCAGACGCGGCGAGATTGTGCTCGGAGGATGTGGTTCTTTCTTTGACGATCCGAATTTCTTATGTCGGGCCTGTGACAACTGGTTCGACTGGCGGGTCGCTTACAAACCGGACCGATCATTTTCCAATGATGCCGATTGATCCACCTAAGAAGATTGCTAGCGCAGATGATCAACTCCAGAGCGCTTTGCATTTCCGCTTGATCTCTTTGGGTGTCATCTCAGAATCTAAAAGTCCCTTCCTAATCCTTGCGAGAAGCGTTTCCGAACACGGATCGTGGAGCCGACCAACGAACTGGGTGGGGCGGCCGCTCAGAAGCTTCTCAACCAGTTCCATTTTCATCTCGCGCGCATCGGCAAAACGCACCACGGACTCATGTTTGATAAATCTGTGGTCTCCGACGCTGAGCACTACCGTCGTTTCGGAATCATCGCGCTTTGACGTGACATTCACACAGACGGCGGCGCCGCTTGTTTGATCTACTTCCGTCACGATAATCCACAAATGCTCGGTTGCGTTAGCCGATTTTGGCAGAAGGAAAGTATCGCCACACTTTAGAGTCAAACCTTCTGATTTCCCTCAGATTGCGCAGAGCGAATCTATTTCGGACAGAGCTTCCAGCTCGCCCTCGATGGCATCAATGTCGGCAGGCTTTTTATTTAGCGCTTTCAAAATATCCCGGTACTCAATGGGAAGTGCACCGCCATTCGGATTCCTCCACTCCGGTAGCGTGTGGACATAATCCACAATCTGCCACCTGGTCATGCTCCCGAATTTCTCGAAGATTTCATCCAGCAGCTTGTCTTCTGCTTCCGACAACTTCCCGTCCCCCGGATCCTTGCCCAGCGAAACACAATAATCTCCAGCGTGTTTGATGTGCTCCGCCCAAAAATTTGGATCGTCCGGTGCCGACTCTTCGTTGATCCGGTCAAGCACATGACTCAAAACTGGGCCCTTGTCCATAGAGACGTATTTGTCTGTTGTAATCGGCCTGCCCCACCGGCTCAGGGATTCGCGGTCGGCAAGGTACAAAAGCTTGATGAGCTTCATGTAGCTCATCCGTCCGCCTCGGCTCCTTAGAAGGCGTGCAGCCGCTTGCGTCGCCTTGACTTCATTGAAACGCATTTCGTCTCCTCCCTTCTCAGTCCTAACTATACTATCGTCCAATCCGAACAAAAGGAAAAACTGTTTCCACCGCTTCCCTCACTGACGGACGTAAATTGCGATACAAAGCATCCACGCCAACTACCCCAACTGGCCTTGTCCACAGGTGATTATTGGTACCAGTATCAACGGGGCCGGGTGGCCGTTCGCATCGTGATTTCCTTTTAGTTAGTTACAAATACCGAAACGGCGGCGTTGTCCAAACGTACCCCCTAGGCTGATGAAGAATAGGCCCGGACCCGCGTCCGGCCAGCCGCAATCCCCAAGATCGCCGGCGATCAGGACGAAGGCGACGGGGTGCGTCCAGTGCAACTTGAACTAGATTGCGATATGCGTCGCGCACAGCGGACTAAATACGTTCAAGGGGAGCGGTTTCAAAGTTTGTCAACCCTTTTGAGTGTAATGTCGAGATGAATGTCGGCGGCGTGGATGCGAACTGGAACATGCAGTGTTAAATGCAGCGAGGTGGCCGATATGTAAGTTGTTGAATTAATGGGAAGTATGGTTGGCGGCAGGGTGGAAGACGTCAACTGTCGTTGTTGGGAATTCAACTGAGGTTGACGGCGGCAAGGGCTCCCGCTCGATGGGGAGCAAAGCTGACCGCCAGTTCACAATTTGCTGTTGAGGTCCGTCTCGACACTTGCCTCCTCGCCAGTCGGCCAACCAGCTTATGCCGCAATTTTTAAAGCGTCATCTTTTAAACATGGATACCTGCAGTGTAGCCAGCAAAAGATCCACCGTACGCTGGTGGGCACCAATTTTCCGTTTTAATCGCTCGGTCTTCATAAGCACAGAAACAAACTGCCTCTGTTCAGAAAGAGGGGGAACAGGTACTTGAAACTCGCGTATTTGCTCTAGGTTCAGCCCCGGTTTGGTCTGACCGTACTGATTTCTAGCGATCTGGATCTGGCCACCCCGTTCCAGCGAGAGAAACATCGAAAGATACTCCGGCAGCAAATCATCTGCCAACCGAAGAATTGCCACATGTTGGCTTATGTAAGCCTCACCAAAAGCAGGAGGGACCGCCGCAACTCGGCCAATCCGAGAGCCCGTAATAGTCAAAAGAACGTCACCCGGTCGAACTCGGGTTCGTTCTGTTTCTGCGCCCTGAGGTGGCTGAACGTAAGCGCAATCGTTGACGTGCAAGTTATTCATCTGCACATCCAAAGAACGGATAAATTGTGGCCCCGAATTTGAGTAATAGCGAGCCCAACCTCTTGATCCGCTAGTTAGAAAAGTCAAATGCCGTCCTAACGGCTGAACAGCTAGATACTTGGAGTTTGTAACTGGGTCGCCGAACATGTCGAAGAACAGGGAGCGTTGGAACTCGTCGGCGACTTTGATGGCTTGCTCGCGCTTGCGGCGAATACCGTCCGCTTTGTCGAGAATTGCTGCGATTCGTTTCTGCTCCTCAATCGGAGGCAAAGGAACTTCCAACTCTCGCACGAATGTCGCAGACAGATTTTTTTGGGTTACGCCCTGCGCGCGAGCCGACAATACTGGCTGGATATGGCGTAGCCACTGATAGAGGAACCGGCTGCTTAGTCGATCCTTCTTCTCAATCTTGATGCCAAAGTGAAGCCGGCCCAGAAATACGGAATTGCCGCCTTGCCGAAGTTCTGAAGCATCTCGCGCTTTGCGGCCGTGAGCGCATGGGCGGCGGAATCATGAGCCGCCAGATGGCTGTAGAGCTGCTTCATTAGCAAGAGGGACGAGTTGTCATCAACTGACCACAGCGTGGAGATCACAGAGCGGGCGCCCGCCAGCAGGAAAGCCTTTGACAGGTTAGAGACACCCTCCTCCCCTTGCACTGGGCCGACAGCGGTGTCGCATGCGGATAAGACAACTAAATCGGCGTTGAGATTCAGCATCGCGACTTCGGTTGCTTGCAACACTCCGTCCTCTCCAGCGGCCTTATCAGGTAATAGAATCAATGCGGCATCGTCCGGATTTGATCCATCGGCCACGCCATGCACAGCGAGGTGGATGATTCTGTAGCTTGCCAAGTTGGCGCGCTTGAAGGCGGACTCGGTTGCGTCGGCTCCAACAAGTAGTCTGTTGTTTCCCGTTTGAAAGGCAGAATCGGCCGTGGTTACTTCTTCTTTTGAATTTGGCAAATCCGCATACCCCACGCCCCTGGCTACTGGATCACTCTCTTCAGGTTTCAATCCATTGGCTTTGTAAGGAATTCCGCCAATCGCCAGAAGCGTATTAGCGAGAACCCTGGGTTTGCGGTCCTGCTTTTCCATAAGATAGAAACTCGTCGCTGACTGCGCGTACGCTACCGTTTGTGTCTCGACCACGTAGTGTCCATCAGCACGCTCGAAAGCGTCAAAAGGAACAAGGTTGAGTTGGCCATCTCGGATGACAACCAAATCCTCCTTCTGAGTTGCCACTGGAATTACCGCGAGAAGCATCAAATAAAGATCCCGCGCTTCCTGGTGGGCCGCCTGCCGTTTCTTCACGGCATTCAGATAGGCAGCGACGAGCGACTCGACTTTGCTTCGACCGGCTAGTGAAACGATGCGGATCGAATCCCTGGAAATCACCAAACAATAGGAATGCGGCTCTGCCAGTACATACTCCAACATCACCGCCGAACCACTCAGTGATCGTTGCACCTGCTCGATGTCCACGCTCTCACGCAAGTGGCTTTTGAGCACATTGACGCCGGGCATCACCCACCTAGCCTGCTCCAGCGTAAAAATTTGACCGCGAATTCGCAGCACTTGGTCGGTCGACTTTGCCGACATGAGCAACAACTGCAATTTCGAAATAGCACGTTCCGTCTTACGGGCTTCTTCGGACTTCATTGAACCAGCCATCAACAAATCGGCTGTAACTCGGCCCCGCACTTGTTCAACGATCGCGTAAGCTTTCGCGGGATTGTGGAGGTGAGCGGCGACCAACGAAAAGTGATCCGCATACATTTCGCTAGAAGCTTTAACCAACGCGGTCTTTTCCAGCACGCTCCCAACGTTTCCCAGTGAGGCATCGACAAACGCGTCAGCTCGGTTGTAAGTCTGATCGGCTTGCGCGTAGTGACCCTGGCTGAATTGCAGTCTCGCGAGCGTCTGCAGACGTTCCGGCACTGACCATGTGTCGCCGCTTAACTGAGTAACAGCAGCGGCATCGTTCGCATAACGTTCGGCGACTGAAAACTTCCTTTGTTGTCCGTAAATTTCGGCCATCATCGTGTCGCCCTGCGCCACGACTTCGCGGTACCCGGCCGCTTGCGCGATGGCGATAGACTTCTTCAGAGCCACGACTGCACTGCCAGAGTCACCGCGAATGAGCGCGAGACGGGCGAACCAGATCAGAACTGGTGCCTCTTGCGCAAGCCGGTTCGTCCTTACCGACTCCTTCAGCATTTCATCAGCTAAGCTTTGAGCAGTCGCGATTTGTTTGAGTCCAATTAGTGCTGATAGCTTCGGCTCGTTGGTGAAGAATGGATAGCCCGTGCCCGGAGTCTTGCCCGCTAACAAGAGTGCGTTGTCGAAGTACGGCATCGCCTGGTCGTACATTTTCGACGCCAGTAACGCCATTCCAAGCACAGTGGTGTATCGGATTTGAGCGCCAATGTCATGCGTCTTAGTTGCTACGGCTAATGCCGTGCCAACGTTTTGGCTGGCAGTTCGAAGGTCACCGCTGTAAAACGCAGCGATCCCGATTTGCGCCAGAGCGCGATTCTGCGCCTTTGCGTCGCCCAGTTCGGCCGCAAGAGCTTGAACTTGTGCCCAATCTGCCCGCATCGACCTTGAATCAACTTCCTGATCGACGTCGCCCTTCACCATCAGGCAGAACATACGGAGGGGCTTGTTCTGTGTGAGAATCGGATTGGTTCCGAGTTCTCGATCCAGACGAGCCGATGTCAAGAACAGATTCCGCTTGTCAATAGTGGAACGAATCTTGCCTATTTCCGCCCAGAGAGCATTTGAAGGATCACCGGCGGCCACGAATCCAGCTTGAGCCTTTGTAAAGTCCGGACCGGCATCGGCCCAATTGTAGAGATCACCCAGGCGCAAACCGTTTGCCAGCAACGATTGTGCAGTTGGCAATTTGGCGGCGAACAATGGACAACATAGGCCCGCGCCGAGTATCAGAATCAACGCCTTCGCTGAAGAACGCAGGGGCACAAAGACACGATTAGTGCCCATGAAAAACAATTTCGTCGTAACGGCAACCTTCTCGATTCGAAATAAATGAATCTACGGTCACACACGGGCAGGCTTGAAGAATCGGTATCCAAACGCGACGAAAGTGAAAGTGTTAGTAGTTAACAGACTCCAAAGAGAAGTGACTTCGCTTTGAGTCTTGAGGCTAACACACTAAAACGAGGGCACCCCGCTTAAGCTATTCGACCGTAATCGGATTGAATGCCCATTCCAACGGCGGATGACGGACTCCCAATAAGTATTTCCCGGCTGCCAAGCCTGACGTATTCAGAGCCACCACGAATTTTGTAACGCCGTCCACTCTGGCGGCCTGACCGGATTGACTAATCAGCGGCTTATCGATTTCTTTTAGGATCTGCACGTCATAGGCACCTTCGGCGCTGCCAAATGGGAGCAGAATCGTAAGATTTAGTCGGCCTCTCGGCATCCGCAAAGTTTCGCCGTCCTCACTTGGCGCAGCACTTCCGCGCGCCACGGAGCGGTTTTCAAGGCTGATCTGCGCAAGAATCGGCGCAGACTTGTCATCAACGGCAACCTGCGGCTGACTAGCGCCGCCACCAGGCGAGCGTTCCCACAACCATAGCGACGAAACAATAATCAGCGCGGCGGCCGCGGCCAAAGCAAACGAGAGTTTCATTCGAAGCTGCCTTTGACCGGCCGTCTTCTGAAATGTTATTAACTCCTGGAAGCATGGCGAACAGTGAGCAATGTGACTGACACGAAGATCGCTTGACGGAATTGCGCTCCGATTCACCGCCAAGGTCCGCAAAAACTCTCCTCCGGGGCAATCTTTCCGTTCGGGGTTAGGAAAATCACGTAGCGCAGATTGACCCAAGGAATCGAGAAACTGGCGTTCATCCGCGTCCGCAAATGGTTTGTTTGGTGTCAATGTCCTAGTTTCCCTTGGGATCAAGATCCAAGAGTCCTTTCCTGGCTTCTTGAAGGCTTCGTTTGAGCCGGGCCGACAGGGCATCGGGGCTGATTCCCAATTCACCGGCAAGTTCACGAACGCTGTAACCAGCCATTCGGCTTTCCCACGCCCACTTGTCTTCAGGAGACATGGCATCCAAAGCTTGCCGGCAAAAAATCCGATTCTCCAAATCTAATGGGGTCGCTTTGAAGTCTACACCACCGTTCATTTCGCCGTTGTTAGGCGATCGATAGATAATCCGTCCGTCCCGCATGATTCGCTTATCAACCAACCGATTGAAAGTGGTCAGCAAATAGCCCTTGGCGCTCAGGACCGCTGCAAACGAGTGGGCTCTTGACGCACTGTAAACAGAGGCTTCGACAATTGAAGCCCTGACCGCAGAGTCTTGCAACTCGCTGGCCCGATATTCGCGGAAGTATTTGGCCTTTTTATACGCGGCGTCAGCGAAGCGGGCCTGAACCGGAAACCCCTCCAGATCCACCTTACGTATCCAAAAGAAGGCTTCGCTGGCTTCGGGCACCTCGAAATACTGTTGAGTTGGATCTATCGACATTCAATTGCAATCGAAAGGGCTGGCTAAGAATAGCATCGTCTTTGGAATCATTCGAACTTCGAAAGCATTTTGATCAAGAAACGTCAGCACTGGTTGGAAATGCAATAACATTCGCGGGCCGCGACCACACTATTAGTGAAACTGAATTACTAGACTATTAGTGAAACTGAATTACTAGACCGTGCGCCGTTACGCCATCAAATCTCATGTTTTCGCGTTTTACGGACAAGTGGCGCAACCGAATCATGGATCTGGAGGAATCATCGGGGTTAATGCGTAGTGGCCATCGCAGCGAGTGAGGGGTTGCCGTCCCCAAGTTCGGCTAAATTAATGTGGTTTTACCGCAAAGCATAATGGTTATTGCGAGTGGCATAAGAGTTCTATGTTGCTCCCATAGATTGCCCAACATGAGTTTACACACGTTCCGACCGGCTCGCAACAGTCCTTGCTTATGCGGCTCAGGAGAGAAGTTCAAACGATGTTGTATGGATCAGCTCGTCGACCGCATGCCGGGAAAGACATCTCACAAGGCCGAAGAGAGAGGAGCCTATTCCGAGTTTCTAACCGAGTGCCGCGCTGATATCACTCAATACACGATTTGGTACAAGAGTCATACCGAACCGCTCCTGCGTCATGCCCCTAAGAAGGGCCTGCAATTACTTGATGTCGATCTGAAAGCGATGGCCGAATTGGTGCATACGCTTGTCCGATGTTACGAAAGAGTAGGCCAGACGGCGGAGATTCCGATCCTTCTTGACCGGCTGCGCTCGAATATCGATGGTCCACGCTGGCAGCGAAAGATAACATATTTTCATGCCCTGAACGCAGCTCTCGCGGGCGGGGACGATGATCGAGCTAGGAGTGAGCTCAGGAAACTAGAGCCTCTTGAGGAGGAAACCGATGTCGAGACCCTGCAGCTTTACTTGGATCTCTGTGGAGCGAGCCTTACATTCTCGAAGACTCAAGAAATTGTCGATCAAATATTGAAATTTACCAAGAGCGATATTGATCGCCTCCACTATCGCGGTGTGAAGGCCATGCAATACTTCACCATCGGTGATCGGTTGAAGGCAGATCAAGAGCTTGAGGGAGCAATCTCTAACTTTAGATCTTCAGACGGCGCGAGCGACACATCCCCTTACGTTATGGACATATTGGCTATGTCTATCGAGTTCTTGGGGTCACTCCGGCTGGATTCACTACTTCTCGATGAGGCGATAGATCTTTACACAAAGGCGCTTGCTCTCGATGATTGGACGAAAGCAGGCAGAGCAAAACTTCTTCGGCAGCTCGGTGATGCGTACCGGCACAAAGACGCCTGGATTGAGGCGATGGGTGCTTATACACACGGGCAGGAAACTGAACCGTCGGAAATTGTGAAGGTGTTCATCGTGCAGTGTCTACTTAAGCTCGAAGGCTGGCAAAAGGCAGCGCTCGTGATGGATTCGATAGATGTTTCGGCACTGAGCAACGCCGAGTACACGGACTACGTCTTCGCAGTGGCGTTGGTCGCCGCCGCAGGCGCCGATTGCAAAAGGCTCCATGACGCTGAACGCCTGTTGAGAGGCCTGGACCTAGATATCCCGTATTTTAGAGAATGCCGTGAAGAGCTTCTGTTGACTATCATCGACACCCAACGCACGGGCAAGTCTGACTCTATGATCAAGAGGGCGTGGATGGTCGTCGCGGGAATCGCTGCAACAGCCAATCAATATGTGATGTTAGAACCAAATGTGATGGGCTTAGGTCTGCGAGTCAACAGGATCATTGACGATATAACGAAGCGGTCAAAAACGAATCATCAAACTTAAAGGCATCGAAGAAGCGAGATAACGATTAGGCACTCGGACCTCAGACAACTGACCACCCCGCGTGGTCATGCTATCGAGGTTCCTGCGTGACGTCGATGCTAGCCGCCATAGGCCACCTGCCATTTTTCCTATTCCTGCTTGCGGTCGGCTCTCACTCTGACGGAAAGTCGGCAATCCGCTCGTTGGGGTGCTCAAGGATTCAGCTTTCAATGCCAATCCGAATCGTTTCTTAGGTGGCTTTCTCTGCATGCACTTTGTTAACGTACACAAAAAACTCCCGGTGTGAATAGAATTCCTGCTTAATGAATTCCCACTCTCGGCGGATCAGTGCGCTACTCAACATCCGATTCATGTCGCTCTCCCAAATTTCCCACACATCCTTTGAGAAATATTTTCGCCGCTTCAAATAGAACTCTTCAGAGCAAAGGTTTAGGTACTTCAGCACGCTTACTGTAAGACCTGAGCTCCGCTCGGGGAGGTTGCCCGCATTCGGGTCGAATATCGACTCTCTTTGGGGGAAAGTATCCATGATCTGATCGTAACGTTCGGTGTACTTCATAACGACCTGAAGCGTCATCTGACGCCTGATCGTCCTCATTCCGTTGATCAAGGAGAAGATACCGACCAAAACCGACACGAGCGTAGCAAGCTGTAACACGGTTCCTAGTGTCATATCAACCTATGCTATGTCAGAGGCGTTCCCACTCGGGTCTATTCGGTTCCGACGAGAATTCGGCTATGTCGAGAACTGCCATTCGAACTTGAAATGGCGTTGTAATGGATTTGCTCAATTAACTTTAATGCGACAAGCGAACCGAGCTTCGGAGGAATCGTCGGCGACCGCGATTAAGTAAACGAGATCGACGACTACTGCGACGCTTGAAGGAAGAGTATGGAAGAAAACACGCCGCCGTTGTAGTCGCCAAAGTCGACGGGCGAAGAGCCTTGAAGCGCGACCCGGCAGCATTGGCCGAAGCGAAATGTGGCAATAAACGGCGTTCGAAAACCACCCTATTCGGTGCTTGTTGGTACTTGCGCTCGTTTCTTGTACTTCGCTGCAAAAGATTGGGCAAGCCTAGCGCTCCGACTAGTATTAGTTGGTTTCAGCAGGCCTTCCCGCTTTAAGCCGGCAAGTAAATCTGTCGGAATAACGAACTTCACGATGGCGTCGTAGGTTGCGTCGTCGACGCCCGATACTAGGGCGCTGTTTCCAAAAGCGTCAAGGAAGCGAACGGCGTTAGCGGGACTCTGTCTAAATTCCTTTCCCAGGTGTTCTTGTATGGGCTGGCTGCCTTTAGCTCGTTGCCAGAGGTGCATCAGGGGGCCGAAGTTCTGCGGTCGATCATTGATCAAATTGCCGCTCGCGGCAGAGTCTGCAATTCGCGATGCCAGTATGCCTCGCCAATCGTTTTCATCCGTCGGCGTGAAGAATCGTGTCGTTCCCCCGCCCCGCGAATCGCAAATAATCCTGAAACAAATCTCCGCGAGAGTTAACGGCGTCGCCTTAGTGAGTATTGTCGAGACTAACTGTATAGGGTCGTCCGCACGGAGGACGCATTGTTGAACCGTCATCATTGCTGTGACCTGCAGAGAGTGAAAGTCATCCGGATTCTCCGGTAGGAGATCTCCGTTAAGCGCTATGGTCAGCCCCAGTCGCGCCGCGTCATCGGCTGGCAGAACGCCCACACGAGTTCGAAGCTTTAGTAGCAGTTGCAGCTCGCGACCGGGATGAAGAAGTTGACGATAGCCGGTATTGATCTCCGGATCGCTCCGAGCGGAAATACTGCGGAGGTATTCTTCGATTTTCATGTCAGAGAGGTCAGCGGCGGGGATCGAGCAGGTTAGATACCTTTTTAGGTAGCCCCCAACTGCGACACGCTGTTCTCGTTCAGCCCGTTTAATATCGAAGGTTCCGTATTTGCCTCGCTCCAGCAAGTCGGCCAACGGAGGAAAGAGGTGCGTAAGGACGCTCCGCAAGCGTTTGGCCTCTGAAGCCTCGATGGATTGAAGCGTTCTTTGGACTCGTTCAAGCGCATTCTTGTCTTTGTCGTTGTCTACGAAATTGGAGATATCCCACCCGTAGTCTCCCGTGTAGGTACTCGGATGAGAGCGTATATTTTCATGCACTTGAGGGTAAAGGCATTGGATCGCTTCAAGAAGCATAACGTCGACAGGGTTGATCTCACGCTCAAGGAGAGGCAAGGTGAATGCAACAGCGTTCGAATACAGCTTTGCGCGTCTCGGCGTGCGTAGGTTTGGCGCAATGTCCTGGACGAAGGCAGCTTGAAATTCCTCCTCCTGCTCCGAAGTCAGGGTGATTCCAGAAATCGTTAGTGCTTCATGAAGGGCATCGAGACAGACCTGCGCAAGGATTTCATCGTCCACAAGGGGCAAGTTCAGGTTGACCTGAATGATCTTTTCGAGGTACTCGTACCCTGCGCGACCGCCGCCGTATTGCCCGCCGATTGCGTTCGCGACAACATCGCGGTCGAATGCCAGGACGTAGCTTACATTCGAGAAGTTGGCGGTAAGTTTAAGCATCTTGAATACGGCTTCGGCTTCGGTCCGATCAAGCCGGTCGATGTCGTCAAGAAACACGACAACTCGAAAGCCGGCCTTAAGAAGCAATTTCTCAACTTGGTCGCGTTGCTCCTCGAGACTGACAAGGGAAAGGGTTTCGCCGATTTTCGTTATAGGATTGCCGAGAGAAAGTTTCGCGCCGTTCATATCGACCGAAAGTTCACCTGCGATGCAGCCATATTTTGTTAGTGCGTCACCGAGGCGTTGCCGAATCGTTTTAGGGGACTTCTTGAAAGCCGCTGCAATGGTGGCAAAAAAACTCAGCAAAAGGTTCGTTTCATCCGAGATGCGCCAGGGGTTGAAATTGACAGAAATCGTATTTGGAAAACTATCGATTTCCTTTCGAATGAACTCCAGTACAGTCGTTTTCCCTTCGCCCCAACGACCATTGATCAAGACTGTTATGCTCGTCGGATCAGCGCGCAATGCAAGTGTACTTGCAACTCTTTTGGCAAATGGGTAGCGCTGAAATCGGTCAAGTAGCGGATCTGTAATCGGAGTGTCGGACACGAACACATCAGGCTCTGTCGTCTTACTTTCGTCTTTAGCGTCTTTATGCGAACCCACGATGGTTAGCCTTCATGCTATCGAAACTCTTTCTTCCCGGCTTGCGATTCTGGGATGTCAACGCTACCGGCTGCCCGTGCGCCGACTCCAGAGTCCACCAGTTTCGAGTGATTTGCCCTCCCTGTAGATGCGGCGTGAATCGAACCATACGGAGTTCTGGTTCGGCGCGGTTGGTCAGAGTACGACTGGAAACGCCACATTTTCCGCGTATCCACGCCGACGAGTAGTCGGCTATGGTGAGAACTGCTAAGAAGTGTGTTCGGGTCGCAGTTTACTCCGATTTACGCAGCCGGCTTCGACGGGCTTGCTTCCAAAGTCTGTAACAGCCTTTCCAGCGCCGCTTTCGGAACATAGAACCTTTTGCCGATTCGAATGGCAGGAATGTCGCCGCGCTTCACCGCCAACAATGCCGATGCGCGGCAAATACCAAGTCGACGCGCCGCTTCCTCAACCGTTAACGTCCCTCGGTTGGGGTCCAAAGATCGTATGTTCATTCCTGCTCTAATTGTTAATGACTTCTATAAACATGTCAATAATTTATTTTCCTTGCATGTTTATAAATGGCAGGTTATGATTGGCATGTCTTGGTGCTACAGTCATGATTTGTGACGGACCAAGAACTCCAATTAGCCGAGGCGATAAAGGAATTGCGCGTCACGCTTAACGAAACACAACAGCGCTTCAGCGATCACATCGGCGTAGTGGTTCGCACGGTCGCTCGTTGGGAACTGGAGAAGCCGCCTTCTCAACCCGCAGTGCTCTTTCGTCTGGCAGAAGTAGCTAAAACAGCCGGCAGAGAAGATCTTGCCCGCATTTTTGACCGCGCAACGCTTGAATCCTTTGTTGCAGGGATCATCAAGCAGTCTGAGGATTTCCCGGCGTCCCGACCAAATTCTCAGCTGCGCGCGCTGGTATGGCTCATGCGAGCGGAGCCTTCAGCCGTTGGATTTCATGATCGGTTGGACACGTTCCTCATCAAAGAAATCACCGGCGCGCTTCTGGAACGTGGCTTTGCTTCAGAAGAAGAGGCGCGACTTCTGGGAGATCTGGGCGAAAGAGCGTTTGCCGAGTACACCTGGAAAACCAACGCCACGGAGCATAAAGTTGGTTTTCCTGAAGCAGTTCGCCAACTCAGGGATGACCTTTCGCTTTCGGACGAACAGTTTGCCGATCGTCTCGAAGTTACCGCGGCGGCTCTTCGGCGAATCGAGCAAGGCAAGGGCCAACCAACGCCTTCGACATTGGTGAAGTTGTTGCAGATCGCCGACGAACATCAATTGCCTTCATGCGCCTATTTTGAACATGCCTGTTTTGAAGCACTCGGCAAAATGCAAGACAGCGCCAAGGGCACTCCGCAGGCAGACGAAAGGCAAGCGTTGGCCAGTGATGATTCTCGAAAGAGTATTGCCCGCGTTCTCGACCGAATTGAGATCGAAAGAGCTTTGCACGAACATGCTAGGCTCCCGAAACTCCGCCAGCGGTAGTTATGATGACAAACAGGAACGGCAACCATAATCCATCCGCTGCGAGCGCTGACCCGTTGCGTCAAATGATTCGCGCTGCCTGCGAGGATGCCATCAAGTCGGCGCTCAATATAGCCGACATTTGCCCGCGCCGATTGTTGAGCGTTGAGGAGACAGCCGCGTACCTCAACCTGTCCGAGCGCGAGGTTTACAACTTGATTGCCGCTAAGGAACTCGTCGGCGTTCGTCATGGCCGCAGGCTTATGATAGACATTCGCGATTTGGAAGAGTGGATCACAATCCACAAGGCGGCATAAATGCGGAGAAAGATTCCAACCGGCAGTGTCTACCAAAGTTCCTACAAGGACCGTGACGGCAAGCGCCGCAAGTCCAAGACGTTTTTTCTGAAGTATTACGTCAACGGCAAACCTGTGCGCGAGTCCACCGGCACGGAGATCCGCAGCGAAGCCGTCACCATGCTCCGTCAGAAGTTGGCAAAGGTTGCTCGCTACAGCGAATATTCTGAACAGACTGACCGCGTACTAGTTGACCAGCTCCTTGATTTGATTGTTGAAGACTACGAGTTCAACAAACGAGCCAGCACTTACGACATGAAACTGCGCGTCAACAGACATCTCCGTCCGTACTTTGGCCACAAGCGCGCGCAGGATGTCACAACAACAGTTCTAAAAAAATACACGTCGGAACGGTCGCGAGCAGCAGAACCGGCAACAGTTAACAAAGAACTCTCGTACCTGCGGCGGGCATTTCGCCTTGGGCTGCAACACGAACCACCGTTGGTCGAGCGTGTTCCATACTTTCGCATGCACCGACTCGACAATGCGCGCACGGGGCTAGTCGAGCACGATCAGTACCGGACGCTTCGCGATTCCCTTCCGTCCTACTGCCGAATCGCCTTGGTCATCGGCTATCACACTGGCGCGCGTAAGGGCGAAATCAACAAGATTCGCACCGAGAACATCAACCTGAAGGCGAAACGCATTGAATTGCCCGGGAGAACCACAAAGAACGGCTCTCCGCGCTATCTGCCTATTTACGGCGACATGCATGCCGAGCTCGACATGTCTATGTCGCTGGCTGATCCAAAATGTCCTTTCCTGGTTCAGGATAAAGGCAAACGAGTGATGGATTGGGAAAAGAGCTGGGAGACGGCTTGCGTCCTAGCAAAGATCGACGATTCGCTTCTATTCCACGACCTCCGCCGTACTGCCCTGACGAACATGATCGAGGCTGGCTTTAGCGAGAAGGAAGCAATGGAGATCAGCGGCCACAAGACGCGAGCGGTTTTTGACCGTTACCACATCGTTTCACAACGTCGGTTGAATCAACTTAGCGAGCGCATGGACGCCCATATGCGCCAAAAAGAGGAAGAAAGCAAATTAATGGGCAAAGACAACGGGCAAAGACAAAATGCGAAGATCCAATAAACTTCTTTGTTTTCATGGTGAGCCGGGCGGGACTCGAACCCGCGACCACCGCATTAAAAGTGCGATGCTCTACCAACTGAGCTACCGGCCCCTACAAACAACTCCTCTTAGATTAACATCATTTCCGCCCAAGAATGGTTTTGGCTAGTACCAACGCTTCTTCCCGGGTTGTAACCTCTCCCTCCAACTGCGCAGTCTCAACAGCCTCTAACGCCTCCGCAAATGCCGGCCCAGCCGGAAACCCCGCAACAATAAGATCTCTCCCTGAAATCAACCGCTCAGGTCGCAGCACTTCGGTGCTTAACTCACTCAACTTTTGCTTCACAAAATCATACGATTCCGTTCGGCCACTACTAGCCAAGCAATCCAGCCTGTGTAATTCAAGATGATCTTCAAAACCTCGCTGCCGCAAAAAACGTTTGAGAGTACTGAGGCGCATTTTCTGCACATCCATAAATTTCATGTGATTCGCAACTATCGCCGTAATATGGTCTGCATCGTCTTTCGAGAATCGAAGGCGCTCCAAAATGTCGCCAGCTAAGTTAGCCCCTAGTTCTGCGTGACCATCGAACCGAATGCGATCGGCTCGCCGGAAAGTTGCAGGCTTGCCTACATCATGAAGCAAAACACCGAGCGCCACGGCTGCCGGAGCGGTGCCCATATTTTGCAACATCAACAGAACGTGCGTCCAAACATCGCCCTCGGGATGATATTCAGGCGGCTGCTCGACACCCTGAAAGGCTTTCACTTCGGGTAGAATGTGCACCAGCAGTCCTAATTCATCGAGTAGTTCGAGTCCTCGGCGCGCGCCACCTTCTGTCAGAATCCTTACTAGCTCGTCACGGACCCGTTCAGCGGAAACCGTGCGCACCATCGCGGCCCGTTCAGAAATGGCGTTCCGTGTCGGTTCATCGATACTGAAATTCAAGCGGGCCGCAAATCTCACGGCGCGCAGCATTCGCAGATGATCCTCCTCGAATCGTTCGGCAGGGTCACCAATCGCGCGAATTGTGCCGCTCGCTAAATCGGCGCGCCCACCTACGTAATCGAGAATTTTTCCGGAAAATGGGTCTTCCATCAGTCCGTTGATCGTGAAATCGCGGCGCTGGGCATCAAGCGCAGGGTTTGTCTCAAACCGCACTGCTTCCGGCCGTCGACCATCGCTATAGGTACCTTCACTGCGAAAAGTTGCGACCTCAATCTGCGCCATGCCCTCCTTTATAAGGACAACGCCGAAATGTGCCCCCACCAGCTGAGCGTGAGGGAAAAGCTGTGTTAGCTGATCAGGTGTAGCGTCGGTTGCAACGTCGAAGTCTTTTGGTGGTTTGCCCAGCAGACGATCGCGAACACACCCGCCGACCAGGTAAGCTTGGTACCGATGGCTGCGTAATTCTTGTGCTACGGCAACCGCCAACTGCCCTGTTTCGGAGAGTTCAGCCGCTAATTTTTTTTTGCGGGAATGCTGATTTCAGGCGAGACTTCAGCGGGCGCTTCGCCTTCGCCATCGCGCTCAGCCAGAGCAGCCGCTGCCTTCGCTTCTTCTTCCATTTTCTTCAACTCCTTCTTTGAAGGAGGGGCCTGCTCATGTCGGTAATCGTGATCGTGATAGCAGGTACGGCAGCGAACTTTGGCCGCATCGTTTCCAACGAGCGACACAATGGAATGATTGGTGAGGCGACGGCACTTTATGCAGTAGTCGTCGATCACGTCACCTAATCTTTTTTCTCCAAACATAAAGTCCCAACTTAGGGGAGTATACCAGGAATGGGGCAGGGTTTCTGTTGTCTTCCTTCGCCGCCAAGCTACGAATCGTTCGTTTGCTAAACTCTTAGTTTCGACGTACAGCGGCCAGGTAGCTCAGTCGGTAGAGCGCAGCCCTGAAAAGGCTGGCGTCGGCGGTTCGATTCCGTCCCTGGCCACCATATTCTAAAGAATATAGCGACAATCAGTAACCGCGCATTTCATCCGCGCGTACAATAAACGTACATTCAACTGGCCTTCTCTTCGGAAGGGTTGAGTAGCTTCCAGATTTCCCGCGCCGTAACGCCGGTTTTGGCGATATAGCCGCGAGCAAGTTTTGCATAGCGTTCCGTCATCTTGATATTCGAATGACCGAGGATTTTGGCAAGCTCATATAAGTCACCGCCGTTCATCATGTACCACGAAGCAAAGGTATGACGCAGGTCGTGAAAGCGGAAATCCTTGATGTTCGCCCGTTCCAGCAAATCCTCAAAACTCCCCTCGACCCTCTGCCTTTTTCCTCTTGCTAAACGCTTCGGTGGAAACACCCGATCTTCGCCAATCGTCACCGGGAAACGGCGCAATTCATCAGCCAGCTCTTGCGGCATCGGGACGTATCGCATTTTTCCGCCTTTGAGTCGGCTTCGCACTGCGATCAAGCCCTCCGCATACAAGATATCCGGCCAGCGGAGGTTAAATATTTCCGCCTGCCGCATACCCGTTGTCAGAGCCACCAGCACCAGCATACGGAGCCTGTAGAACGTCTGGTTGATATCCTGCGTTCCTTTACGGTATTGCTTTTCATCCAGCGCCACCTTGAGACTCTTCAGCTCCGTTTCTGACAGGTATCGATCCCGCTGGTCATCAGGCCGCTTGACCTCGACCTGATCCGCAGGATTGCGGTCAAGGCCGGTTTCCTTCGACCAGATCGTGCAAGCCTTCTGCATCATGTGGTGCATGACGTTGAAGTGCCTGACAGCCGTGCCCGGCGAAAGTTTCTTTACGGACATGAGGGTGTGATACCAATGCCCCACGGCTATTCCGTCAACCTCCCGCACGAATAAACGGCCAAGCTCGCTGTCGATACCGTTCAAAATGCTCCTTTCCCTGTCTGCCGACTTTTTCATGTCGCCATATTCCTTGCGGTAACGGGCGACAAGCGCCGACATCCTGAAATTGACCTCGCGCTTGATGTCCAGATGCTTGTTTTCATCACGCGCTGATAGCTTCTTGCGTTCGATCTTTTTTGCAAGCTCGAAGCTGCCATGCACGCGCAGGCTCTTGTTTCGACCTCCTTCCCACCAACGGACTTCGTAAAGCCCATCTGCCTTTCTCTTGATAGACACTTCTTCTTAGCTCCTTTTAGTCAATGGATTCGATTGCATGTTCTTCGATAACGCGATCTAGCGCCTTAACGTCGAACCGCAACGCTCGCCCAAACTTGACAGAAGGAAGCTCCCGCAACCTGGCCTTTCGGTAGATCGTATCTTCGTCCAGACCAAGGTATTGGGCGGCTTCCCTGACATTCAGGAGCCGTCTGCCGATATCTCCATTAGACAACGATTTTGTAGCCGTGAGGGCTGTTGATTTGGAAGGCATGGCATCATTTCCCGAATAGCCCCGACAACCGCTGGCCGTCTGCTTCGCGCGAGTCCAGCGACAGCACCCACAGCATGAGCGCGTCATACCGGATGAGAAGCCGCCGCCCCAGCCTTAAAACGGGCAGGGGCGGCAGGCCACGGACTTTGCCTGCGAGGATGTTGCACAGATGCGTGCGCGAACATCTGAGCGCGCGGGCGACTTCAGCAATGGTGAGGAGAGGGCGGAGCGCCGAGACACCGGAACTGGCAGTCAATGAATTTACCGCTCGGCGGTCTTGGGTGAGGACTGAATTCCGTGGCATCGTTCGCTCCTGATGCCAGTGTCCTCGCAATTTCGAATGCCGTGAAGGGGTAAATGGGGAAAATGACCTCAATCATAGAGCCCCGCTCGAAGTCCCAGCTTGTCGAGCAGTTCAGCGTAACGCTTATTCGACCGGAGATGGCGAAGGGGCGGGAATATATGCAACCACATCACGTAAGGGTCGGTCTCTTGCTTGGATACGCTTTTCTCAAGGTGCTTCACGGCATCGTCCAGGCGATTATTTCCGATCAGCCCGAGGGCGACTTCGACGGATGAAAAACGGGATTGCTTCTTATAGCCTTTGAGCAGACTTCCCAAGGTTCCTGATGCGACTTTCCTGGAACCTTCCCTGCCCGCTATCAGCGAGCACATTCCCCACAGCATGCCGTGCCAGTCGGCACGTTCGGGATGGTCAACATCGAAGTGCTCAATGGCACCAATCACATGCTGGGCCGCTTGTTTGATGTTGTCCTGAGCCTCATACAAAATGCACCGGGCAAGTGATATTGCCGGTGTGAGCGGGTCGACTAAGTCGCAGGTCGCGTCGATGATTTCCTCGGCCTCGCTGTAGCGTTTGGCGATTATCAGCAGAACGGCAAGATCCATGCGAATGGCGACATTGCCGCGCGCGAAATGCTCAATGGCCGAATAGAGGATGGTGATCGCGTGATTGATTCTGCCTGCGGATGCGAGGAGCGCCGTGTACCACCAATAGAAAGCGGCTTCACCGCCGCTATTGGTTATCGCGGCCTCAAACCGGGTCAAAGCGCCGTTCCAGTTATGGTCAGCATAGGCAAGTACGCAGGCGTCCGCAAAGATGATTTCCCAGGGCTCGTAAGGTGCTGCCTTAAAGGGCTCGATGTACTTCTTCATATCACGCGGCAACCGCAGGACCATGTAAGGCAGCGTCGGCGCTGCAACCAGGGGAACAAAAAGAAGGTTGGCAGTGAGCCTGGGATGTTTGGAGGAGAGCTTCCCCAGCTGATCCGTGTAGTCCATGGCGGCTTTGAGGCTTCGGCCGGATCGCAAATCAAGCGACATTTTAATCCTGCGAATCAGCGCCTGGGCCTCTGGCTCCAATGGCTCGACCGAGCGATAGGCCGGGTTGAAAAATATCGCCGGCGTGTAGGTGCCTTTGGGAAGAAGAATGACAACCGGATCACTGTAGCCGGTGGATTCATAGAAACGAGTGAGCCGCTTCCTCACGTGCTGCAGATTCGCTCGCGCCTTGGGGTAACCTTCCTTGGTCCGGTTGTCGTCAGGGGCAGGTTCCTCTCCGAGCTTCGCGCCGATGAATTGACTCGTGAGCCGCGCGCCGCTGTTGGACTGAGACTCCGTCACCAGTATCGTCAGTATCTGGACCAGCAAGGGCGCCGCACGGAAATACGCGCTGCTTGAAATTCGCGCCAGCTGAGCGCTTATTTGTTCCTTCGAAGGTGCCGCCGATGGAGGGGCCATTTACCCTATTTTCCCCTTACGTGAAAAGGGCGAAGTCCATTATTCTTGATTCGTAAGCAACGCGATTTTCAAGGCCGACCGGCTCCATCATTCGCAACTCAAACAACAGAGTGTAGCAGTGGTTTTTGACGCAGGCGCCCTAGGTGTGTCTGCACGTGGGAGAAGTGCGTTCGTTGAAACAGCAAGTGAACTGACAAAGGAGAATTATGGGTTTTTTAGACAGACATGCAGGCAAGGTCATCGGTGCGGGCGCGACGCGCCCGTCCGAGGAAGAAGAACTGCGGCGTGCGCTTGAACTGGCGCGCAAGCGGCAGGCCGAAGGGAACGGGGAAGACAATCCGCAGGCGGATGCGCAGCAGGAATTAGACGCGGCGCTAGTCAGCAAGCCGCAAAAGTGCTTCCTGAGGATGGCGAGACCAACTGGCCGTGAGGAAGATCCGAGCTTTCCGGGGAGTGAAGATGCCACCGGTCACTAAGCATCTCGATTACGATCTCGACACGCCGATACTGCCCTTCTCCGAGTCCGATGCGCTCACCGCAAGGGACAGTCTTGAGGGCACGTTCATCGCGGCGGCTCCGGGCGGTGGCAAGACGGCCAATATCGGCAAGAATCTCGCTTACGGAATGCTCCGGCAGGGCTGGGGAGGGCTGATTCTTGTCGCCAAGCCCGAGGAAACGCGCAACTGGCTGACTTATGCCAAGGCTTGCGGACGCGAGTCGGACGTGATTCTCTTTAACGAAAAAAGCGGCCATTGCTTTGACCCGCTTTTCTATGAATGGAACCGTCCCGGACGCGGAGCGGGCGACCAGGAGGCGATCATCGACTTCTTCTCGACGATGTTGTCCATCGGCAGGAAAGAAGCGGGCCACGGCCATGACCCTTTCTGGGAACGCGGCACGGAGCAGCTGATGCGCAACGACATCAAGCTGCTGGAACTCTCGGGTGAGCGCGTCTCAATCAGCAACATGGACCGGGTCATTAAATCACTGCCCACCCGGCCCGGCGAGTTCGAGGAGGCGGACTGGCAGAAGAACTCCTATTGCGCCTCGCTGATAAATGCCATACGGCAGCGCAAGGACACGCTCACGCCATGGCAGTGGAGTGACCTCGATGTCGCCACGCAGTACGCCTTGAAGAAATGGCCGGCGTTTGACGAACGCCCGCGCAGTTCGCTGGAGATGACCTGGTCGGGCATGGCCGACAAGTTCCTCTTTAATCCGCTCAACCGCGTCTTCTGTAGCGGCAAGTGCACCTTTGTGCCGGAGATGACGACGCACCAGCGCAAGCTTGTGATCGTCGACTGGCCGATGCTCGAATACGGCCACGAGACCGGGCGGCTCATCAACGTCCTGATGAAGCTCTCCTTTCAGCGCGCCTGGCTCAGGCGTGACCTGTCGGAGGCTCCGATGCCGACGTTTTTATGGCAGGACGAATTTCAGTATTTCATCACGCGGCGGGATAACTTCTTCCAGCAGACCTGCCGCAGCGCGCGCACCGCCGTGGTGTGCATCACCCAGAACATCCTCAACCTGTCGGAGGAGCTGGGCGAGCAGCAGCCCGGCTCTAAAACCAAGGCGTTTTTAGGAAATCTCGCGCTCAAGGTCTTCGGGCAGCAGAACGACCCGGATACGAATCTTTACGGCGCCGACCTCATCGGCAGGCAGTGGCGCTTTATTCCCAGCTACGGCTCCGGCAATGCCGAGGGCCCGAGTGTCGGAGGCTCCAGCCAGCTCGTCCACAAGGTCGAGCCCGACAGCTTCACCCGGTTGCTCAAGCCCGATGGTGGGCAACCGCTTTGTGCCGCCATTGTGTACCAGGGCGGCAAAACCTTCAACGCCAGCAAGTCACGGCAAACGCCCGAGGGGACCAACCATCTCACCGTGCATTTTTCCCGCGACATTTAACTCACAAAGGAACAATCATGCCTACTCCTCAAAACCAAGCAGCCGCACCAAGCATTCTGGGCGGCGGCGAAACGTCCATCCAGCAGCTCTATCAGATGGGCCTCAACTTCATCCAGGGCGTCTGCACTATCCTCGTCCTGCCCGTCGAATATGTCCTCCGGCCGGGATTTGGCAGCCGGTATTTCAATCCGGTTGCCACCTTCTTCGCCTGCATCATGATGTTCATCTTTGCGGGGCTTGGAGCCTTCGGGCCGCATGTCCCGTCGGTGTTCGGGCACGTTTCTAATGCTCCGTTCACCACGCGCTTATCGGCCTTTCCACCTTGTCCGGGCTTTTCTTTCTTGGCAACATCATCCACGGCATACGTGTTTACCGGCGGATGATTCACCCCGAGACGGAAACCCATAGCGAGTGGGAGGGGGAGCCCTTGCCCTTCCTGTCTCCGCTCTTCGCGCTGCTACCGGGGGGCAACAATTTCTGGCCGGTACGTATCGTTTACGAACCGCTCACTCTCGGCATCGGCGCGGCGGTTCTTAACCTTCTGCATGTCCTTGACGGCAACGCCACGACCTACCTTCTGGTCGCAGCGGCGCTGCTTTCCGTCAAATGCTCCATGGAGTGGTACCGGGCATGGCTTTATGTCCGCATCCTGCTCGACGGGCAGGCGGCGGCCCCTATTATCGCGGCGGCCATGAAGGGAACGGCGAGTGACGCGGATATGGCGCGCGTCCATCTGGCGGGCTTCTCCAAGGCGCTGCCGCCACAGGTAAGGGCTGCGGCCATTGCGCAGCGCGCGGGCGGGTTGCCGCAGCATCTGGCGAGCCTGCTTTCTCCACTCGATAAGCCGGAGGCCGCGTAAACCTCTGGCATTAACCAAACGCAGCCGCCGCTGGCTTTCAAGAGAGCGGGCGGCGGCTGCGTTAAACCGTGGCAATCAAGAACAAGACTGCGTTCAGGCAGCCAGGAGACGTGATGGGAATCCGCGATTGGTTCCGAAATACCGCGAGCAAACAGGAAGAGGAGCAGCAGAAGGAACAGGCGCTCCACGGCAAGGCCGGCGAGAAGCAGCAGGGTGTCGATACCACCGCGAAATTGCTCAGCGCCGAAGAAGAGAAGCAGCGCCGGGCCGAGGCGCGCGGCGACACCACGGAGGCGGAGCGGGCAAAAGAAGAAAAGGAACGGCTCGACCAGCAGAAAACGGATCTTAAGTCCGAGGTCACGGCGCTCGAAGCGGCGGCGCAGCGCCAGCACGAGAAGGCGGAGCGTGACGGGGCGAAGCTTCAAAGCGCGAGCCAGTTGCTGGAGCAGGCGACGGCACATGTGCCGAAAGCTGAAAGGGTGCCAATCGAAGGTAGCGTGAGTGAGATGAAGCAAAAGGAGTTACAGGAACTAGCTTCTCAACCGGTACAGCAACTTTCGGAAAGAGCCATGGCGGAAGCCAGGGCCGTGGCAAGCTCCCGTCTGCTGTATCAGACAACGGAGCAGCGGATATCCTATGACGCAACCTCGGATTCCTCAGATGACTCTTCTGGTGGTAATGCGCCGATTGCTCAGCGGTCGTTGGGGAAAAACAAGAACGTGGTGCAGGAAGCGGCGGGTAGCCCGACCACGGCTGGGAAAGAGGCTACTGTTCTGGAAAACAAGGGCGCCCAACCGGCGAAAGAAAGGGATGCGCCCGAAAAACAAGCGGAGAAAGAGTCCGAAGAAAAAGTGCAGCGGGGCGCGGCAAAGCGGAGGTCAGGATGGGAGCGCTAACTCATCTGGGTAAGGCGGTTCGGGTTCGCCCCGAAGCAGAGCCGCACAGACGGCTAGCAAGTAGTCCAGGCGCATTTGAAGGATTGCCCGTTCCTTCAGATCCAACGGGAATCGCTCGTTCTCTGGAAGCGTATCCCATCGCGCCAGCAAGCGCTCGACGTGTTCCACCAAGGCAAGACATTCATGCGTGGTCATCGGGCCTTCAGGGACGTACGCGGTAGTAATGGGGACTATGTTTGCGGGGTTCATCATAACGACCTTTCTTAAGTGCATTCCTGTAGATCCGACACTACCCGAATCACTGCCTCAAGCCAAGCCGAATGAACAAAAATGGAATCATTCCAGATTCGTTTCGCGGCGGAAGGTACAGGGTGGGAATGCCGTGCGCGTTAAGGCTATTTGGATTCGTTCCAAGTTCGCGTCCGTGGCTGCCCGGTGTGTCGCCGTTAACGGTTTTTTGAACGGCTCTAAGTTGCCGCGAGTAGCTCCCCGAGTTGTCGTCGGTCATGCTGTTTGGAATGTTTCTAAGCGCGTTTTGTCTGGCATGGAATGGACCATCGCCTATGTGGTTTGGAACGATTCCAGTTTCGCGCATCAGGCAGTGTCCCAGAACGGGACGTTCTGCCTAAGCAGATGCTTAGGGGAGACGCATGTACCGAAAATTTGTGTTGCAGCTGTTTTGCAGTCAGCTACAACTGCTGGTGTTTTTCGAGGGGCTCCACACCCCACAGGTTGTAGCTCAAAGGGCAGGTAGTCCTGATGCTCAGAATCACTGCAAGCCAAAACGCCGAGGCCGCCAAACAGTATTTTGGCAAGGGCATGGTCCGCTCGGATTACTACATCGACGGGCAGGAAATTGCCGGGAGCTGGGGCGGTAAAACTGCCGAGCGTTTAGGGCTTAAGGGCCAGGTCACCCAGCAGGATTATTTTGCCGTCGTCGATAATTTGCACCCGCGTACCGGCGAGCAGCTGACGCCGCGTCAGAAGACGAACCGAAGGGCCGGGTACGATTTCACCTTTTCGGCGAGCAAGTCGATTTCCGTCCTCTATGAACTCACCGCCGATGAACGCATCCTTGATGCGTTTCGAGGCGCGGTGAAGGACACGATGGAGGAAATCGAGCGCGAGATGAAAACGCGCGTGCGCCTCAAGGGCAAAGATGAAAACCGCACGAGCGGCAATATGGTCTGGGCGGAGTTCATCCACTTCACCAGCCGTCCGGTCGACGGCGTGCCCGACCCGCACCTGCATGCGCACTGCTTCGCCCCGAACGTCACCTGGGATGAAAACGAGCAGCGTTTCAAGGCGGGACAGTTCGGTGAGCTCAAGCGCGACGCGCCGTATTTTGAGGCGGCATTTGATGCCCGGCTGGCAAGCAGGCTGGGTGCGCTGGGATATGCGACGCGGAAGGCCGAGTACAGCTTTGAGCTGGCGGGCGTACCGCAGTCCGTCATCGATAAATTCTCACGCCGCCGCGATGACATCGAGGCGACGGCGAAGGCGATGGGCATCGTGACGCCTGAGGGCAAGCACGCCATTGGCTACTATGGCCGCGAAAACAAACAGAAGGACGCTTCCATCCCTGAGCTGCGCGCGGAATGGTCGGCCCGTCTAGCGCCCTCAGAGAGAACGGAGCTCACAAGCGTTGCGAACGGCGAGGGCTCCGGCGATGCGAAGGTCTCGCCGAGGGCGGCCATGGACTTCGCGCTCGAACATGCGTTTGAGCGCGCGTCCGTCGTCTCTGAAAAACTGCTCAAGGCCGAGGCGCTGCGCTATGGCGTCGGCTCGCTGCTACCCGGTGATGTCGCGGACATCGTCAAATCCCCGGGCGTGATGGCCGGCATGGAGGGCGGGCAGCTCATGGCGACGACGGCAAAGACCCTGGAGCGTGAAAAATCGATGCTGCAATTTGCCCGCGACGGCCATCGCCGGTTTGCTCCGCTGGCCGATGTTGCGAACCTGCCGGAGGAGACTCTTGCCGGCCTCTCGCCCGAGCAGCGGCAGGCAGCGCTGCAGATTCTCTTAAGCCGCGACACCGTGACCGGCGTCGCGGGCAAGGCGGGCACCGGCAAGACGACGATGATGCGCGCGACGGTCGCCGCGATTGAAGCCGATAGCGGCAAGAAGGTTTTTACCTTTGCCCCGTCCGCGCAAGCTTCGCACGAGGTGCTGGCAAAGGAAGGCTTCACGGATGCGACGACGCTGGAGACGCTGCTTCGCAGCACAAAGATGCAGGAGCAGGTGAGGGGCCAGGTTATCTGGGTCGATGAGGCGGGCCTCATCTCCAGCGGCGACATGAAGCGGCTCATGGATGTGGCGCGCGATACCGGCAGCCGCGTCATATTGTCCGGCGATTACACGCAGCATGCGAGCGTCGAGGCGGGGGACGCGTTTCGCCTGCTGGAGCAGGAGGCGGGCGTGAAACTCGCCCGCCTGACCCAGGTCAGGCGGCAAACCGAGAAAGGGTACAAGAAAGCCGTCGAAGCGATTGCGCGAGGCTCGGGCAAGGCCGCGCAAAAGGGATTCGATGCGCTGGATGCGATGGGCTGCGTGGTGGAGGCATCGGGCGAAGAGCGGCATAAGCTGCTCGTCGCCGATTACGTGAAGTCGCTGGACGACAAGAAGACCGGCCTCATCATCGCGCCCACCCATGCCGAAGGCGGCAGGCTCACGGGCGAGGTGCGCGAAGCGCTCAAGGAGCGCGGCGATCTGGGCCGGGAGCGCGGGTTCCTGACCCGCCGCTCCACCGGCTGGACGCAGGCGCAAAAGGGCGACGCCCGTAATTTCCAGACCGGCATGATTGTCGAGTTCAACCAGAATGCCAAGGGATTTAAGAAAGGCGATAAGACGGTCGTTATTTCGGGCGGCAGCCGGGTGCTGCTGCAGCGGCAGGATGGCACGCAGGCCGTTTTGCCGCAGGACAAGCCCGCGCATTTTGAGGTCTACCGTCCGCGCGAAATGGCGATTGCGCCGGGAGAGCGCATCCGCATCACGCGCAACGGCGAGGTTCCCGCTTCCGGGAAGGCCAAAGCCGTCAAAGTGAATAACGGCGACATCTACACCGTCGAGGGCTTTGACCGGCAGGGCAACCTTCGCCTGCAGGGCGGCAAGGTTCTGCCCAAGGGCTACGGGCACTTCGCCTACGGCTATGTCGATACGAGTTACGCCTCGCAGGGCAAGACGGTCGACCGCGTCTTCATCGCCACCGGCCATGACTCCCTGCCCGCCGTGGGCCAGCAGCAGTGGTATGTGAGCGTGACGCGCGGCCGGGAGATGGCAAAGGTCTATGTCGAGGACAAGCAGGAGGTGCGCGACCGGATTGCGCGCGGGGGAGAGCGCCTTTCGGCGGTTGAGTTCACCGGCACGAAAATCCGCGCGACTTCCGGGGCGGATGCGCTGCGCACGCTTACCGGCTATCACCGGTTCACCCGGTTCGTGAAAGCGCAGGCGCGGGCGCTGGCCGGATATCTGCGCGAGAGGGAAAGGGATCAGGGAGGGATGCGGCGTGCCTGAGGCAAGGAGAAGCGGTTTCACGGAGAAGATTTACGGCGGCGAGGAAAGCAAGGCCGCCGCTGGCAAAGGCCCTGCCCATGAATGGGGCCTGGGTGCGCAGGCCAGCACCTTGCGTATCTGGGATAAGAGCGGACGGCTGGCGGCGGGGTTCTCCTGGGCCTCGTATGTCACCGACCGGTGGGAGGATGCCGGTAACGATGGATTGGAAAAGCTCACGCTGGTCTTTGTCCAGCGCTACGCCATCGTCTGGGGCCATCACCTGCTGGAACTCGTGCGCGGCATCGACGAGGGACAGCTCAAAAGCATCACCGAACTTGACTCGGCGGGCGCACGCGCGCTTGCCGCCGAGAACTTGAGCGTCCGCGACCCGCAACAGCAACGGGCCATCGTGACGCGGTATGAGGTTGGGCCGGACATTGAGGATCTGGTCGCAGCGTTGAAAGGAGACGAAAAGGATGAAGCTCGAAACACTCGACGGGCTAAATGACAATGAACTGGAAGCGGTGATTGGGCGTTCAAGGCAGTTGCTCAAGACCCGCGATGAGGAGCGCAAGGCGAAGGCAATCGCCGATGCGCGCGCGCTGCTTGCGGCGGCGGGCCTGAGCCTCAAGGATGTGGCGGCGAAAGCCAAAAACGGCAAAGCCAAGGCGCTGACACCGCAAGCCAGCGTTCAGTACCAGCATCCAACCAACAAGGCGCTTGTCTGGAATGGCAAGTGCCAGAAGCCCGGCTGGCTCCTTGACCTTGAAAAGCAGGGCGGAAAGGCGACGCAAGTGCCTGCGGAGGGAGGCGGCCATGGCGGCTAGGGATATTGCTTTCACGGATGACGGAGGAAGCTTCCGTATCGACCGCTATGTCTGGCGATCGCGACCGACGCCGAGCCCCTATAACCCATGGCAGGTGCGCAGCGTCGTCGCACGGGATGTTGAGGGCCAGTTCTGGGGCGGAACGCGGGTAAGCGGCGACGAATCGCAACCGGCGGAAACGGAGTATTCCGGGGTCCCCTACGCGACCAGGGAAGAAGCCATGTTCGCCGCGCGTGATTTTACCCGTGATTGGCTGAGGGCGGAGGAGCTGATTCATCAGGCGGAGCTTTATTGGGACGGCGCCTTTCATGATAGGGGTGTTGCTGACAGCGGCGGCGCTGCCTTCCAGCTTGAGCGCTATGTCTGGCGCTCACCGCCCACGAAAAGCCCGATGACGGGCCATCCTGTGCGCTGCGTCGTCGCACAGGATGATGAGGGGCGGTTCCGCGCGGGAACGCGGATAAATGGCGGCGGGCCGGCAGTGGTGGAGACGGATTACTTCCAGGTGCCATTTGCCACCAAGGAGGAGGCCATCCAGGCCGCACGGGAAATCACGCGTGATTTCCTGTCGGCCGAGGCTGAGCTTTATTCGGCGCGTGCGACGAACACAAAGCCCGGCGAGGAACTGGTTCGGGTCGTCATGGACGATGGCTGGAGCGTGAGCATTAATGCCGCCGAGAAACCGTCGGCCACTCCGGGTAAGACGGCGCAGGACCTGCTCGGCGCGTTTGAGAATCCGGCAAAGGAGCGCGCGCCGCATGCTGTCAACGACAAGACGAAATCCTATCCCTCGCGTTAATGGCGAAGGATAGGCGTTACGTTCAGAACTCGCTACGGCCAGGAAGCCCGGCTGGCTGCTTGAACTCGAAGCAATGGCGGAAAAGCCACGCAGATGCATGCGGACGCAGCGGCGTAAATATCCGGTTGCCGCTTGTGGCTTCAGGCGCTATTTAATGTGAGAGGACAACAGCGGTGAGAGGGCGCGCATGACAGTCCATGACATGCAGCAGCACAAGGCGGCAAAGGAAGCGGACAATCCATTACGCCCGAAGAACTGGCGAGAACATTGGGCCAGGGGCATGTGGGAGGCCAGCTATCATTCCGGGATGGGCGAATGGGAAGTCTTCCCGCATGTGATGCTGGCAGGCCATGATCCCACCGGCGCGGCATTTCAGCTCTGCTATCGGGGCGATCTGCTCGAAACCGTTAAGTTCCTGCCCAGACGGAGTTATGGTCCCGCTTCAGGGTGGAACAACGACTCACCGGAAATCCGGGAGCTGGTGTTTCAGATTACGCGGCTTTACCTGCTGCGGTGGTGAGCAAAGGAACACACGGCGGAGCGGATGGACGAGAATTCCGGGATTTACTGGACGTTGCAGAAATTCACCGAAGTGGCGGGAAAGCCGTGGTACGCACTGCAAAAACATTCCGCCGGACGCGTCGAGCGCCAGTGGACAGGATTTTACGGCCCGATGATGGCGCTCGCCCGTGACTATAAGGCCGAGCCGCGGGCCTTGCCACCTGTCGCAGAAGAAGAGTTTCTGGCCCGCTTTCGCGAAAGCGCCGGGTTTGGCCTGAAGAAGCCGATGTGAGGCTCAGGGTATTAGGGCGCATTGTTGAGAGAAGCCCCGACTGAGGCGGGATATGAAATTCGTAGAGTATTCCAGAAGTGTAAGGATTTCATGAAAACTTAATTTGCGTTAAGACGTCGCTGCATTTAAACTGCTCCGAATCGTCCAGAATCAGG
>Ga0182012_10001002_pt1 | contig 31151 bp, 26 predicted proteins | sample 612S2SmetaG_FD_120486 | JGI IMG/M metagenome (GOLD analysis project Ga0182012, IMG submission 120486) | Permafrost microbial communities from Stordalen Mire, Sweden - 612S2S metaG | ecosystem: Environmental > Terrestrial > Soil > Wetlands > Permafrost | place: Sweden: Stordalen | collected...
ATGTTCCGCCCGCAGCCTCCATGGATGGATTTACGGCGGTCCGGATCTGGCCCGTCCGCTCCAGCCCCCCAACACGACGGTCCGAACGCATCGCAAGGCCGACGGCTCCGCTCAGACGTTGCGCAGCAGCTCGTTGATGGAAGTCTTCGCGCGGGTCTGCTCGTCGACGCGCTTCACGATGACCGCGCATGCCAGGGAGTATTTGCCGTTGGAGGCGGGCAGGGATCCGGGGACCACCACGGCGCCGGCGGGAACGCGGCCGTAGGAGATCTCGTCGCGCTCCCGGTCGTAGATGCGGGTGCTCTGGCCGATGAAAACGCCCATGGAGATCACGGCGCCGGATTCGACGATCACGCCCTCGACGATTTCGGAGCGCGCGCCGATGAAGCAATTGTCCTCGATGATGGTGGGGCTCGCCTGCAGCGGCTCGAGCACGCCGCCGATGCCGACACCGCCGGACAGATGCACGTTCTTGCCGATCTGGGCGCATGAGCCCACGGTCGCCCACGTATCCACCATCGTTCCCGAATCGACGTAGGCGCCGATGTTCACGTAACTCGGCATCAGCACGACGTTCGGGGCGATGAATGCGCCGCGGCGCACGGTCGCGGGCGGCACCACGCGCGCACCGGCGGCCGCGAAGCGGCGCTCGTCCCAGCCCGCGAATTTGAGCGGCACCTTGTCGTAGAAGTTCAGGCCTCCGCCGGCGGCGAGCGCGGCGTTCGGCGCGAGGCGGAACGAGAGCAGCACCGCCTTTTTGAGCCATTGATGCACGTGCCACTCGGCGCCGCGCTTCTCGGCGACGCGCAGGGCTCCCGTGTCCAGCAGGCCGATCGCGGCCTCGACCGCGTCGCGCAACTCCGCGGAGGCGCCCTGCGGTGAGATGCTGGCCCGCGTTTCCCAGGCGCCCTCGATCAAGGCGCGCAGCCGGTCCTCATCGACGCTCACGTTCGTGCCGAGTCGCGGCGGTCGAGCGCACGCACCAAGGAGTCATGCACGCGCTGGCAGGCTTCGTCCGCGAGCAGGTGCCCTTCCATGTCGGTGATGTAGAACACGTCTTCCGCCCGCTCGCCCACGGTCATGATTTTGGCGCCGTTGATCGCGACGCGCTCCGTTTTGAACACTTTGCCGACCTCGGATAGAAGGCCGGGACGATCCGCGGCCACCAGCTCCAGTATCGTACGGTTGTTGCGATTGTCCAAGCTGAAGTTGACCTGGGTCATGGTGGAGAACATGCGCACCTGGCGCGCCGCGCGGCGTGTGACGGTGACCGGCGAATCCTCCGATTGCTGCAGATTGCGCCATAGTCCGCGCTCGATCTCGCGGATGCGCGCTGCATCGGCAATCACCGTGCCGTTGTCCTCGAGCACCACGTAGGTTTCCAGGCTGAACCCGTTCGCGCTCGTGATCAGGCGGGCATCCACCACATTGAGGCCCATCTGATCGAGCACCGCCGTGGTGCGAGCGAAGCTGTGCACGCCGTGCGGCGTATAGGTCAGCACGGCCGTGCCCCCGCGCTCGGTCAATTGCCGGATCGCGACCAGCGGCGCATCGCCGGGACGCCGGTCGGCGAGCAGCGTCGTGTGCCAGGCGATTTCCTCGGGCGTGAAGCGCAGAAAATACGCCTCGGTCCATTGCGACCACACCTCGGCGATGCGTGCTTCGGGAATCGCGGGAATCTTCGCCCGGGCGTTTTCCTGGGTCTCTCGGATCAGCTCGTCCTGATCGACGGGGGTTTCCAGGCCGCGGCGCAAGGCGCGCTTGGTGCGCTCGTAGAATTCCTCGAACAGCCTCGCCTTCCAGGTGTTCCAGAGCTTGGGGTTGGTGCCGCGCACGTCCGCGACCGTGAGCACGTAAAGATAATCGAGATGCGCCTGATCGCCGACGCGGCGTGCGAAGTCGTGAATGATGTCCGGATCGCTGATGTCCTTCTTCTGCGAGGTGATGGACAGGATCAGGTGGTTCTTGACCAGCCAGGCGACCAGGCGCGCCTCGTAGCGGCCGAGACCCTGCTCCAGGCAGAACGCCTCCGCATCGACCGCGCCCAGTTCGGAATGGTCGCCGCCGCGGCCCTTGGCGATGTCGTGGAACAGGGCGGCGAGATAGGCGAGCTCCTGGCGCGGGAGCGACTGCATGATCTGGCTCAAGGCCGGGAACTCGTGGTTGTACTTCGGAATGGCGAAGCGGCGCAGGTTGCTCACCACGAACAGCGTGTGCGCGTCCACGGTGTAGGCGTGGAACAGATCGTATTGCATGCGTCCGACGACGCGCCCGAAGGAGGGAATGTAGCGGCCGAGCACGCCGTACAGGTTCATGCGCCTGAGCTCGTGCGTGACGCCGACGGGGGCGCAGAGGATCTCCATGAACAGCCGGTGGTGACGCGGATTCTGGCGGAACTCCTCATCGATCAGCGATACGTGCGTGCCGATCAGGCGGATCGTCTCGGCGCGCACGCCGCGCAGCTCCGGGTGCTGCTGCAATAGCACGAACAGCTCCAAGAGCGCCGACGGGTAGCGCGCGAACACCTCGGGATGGGTGACTTCGAGATAGTCGTTGCGGATTTGAAAGCGCGGATTGATGGGAATCGGCGGTCCGCTCTGCGTCAAGATCGCCTCGCGAAACAGCTGCAGCAGCATTTCGTTCAGCAGGCTCACATCCATGACGGTGCGGTAGTACTTCTGCATCAGCTGCTCGACCGCGAGCGTGAAGCTCGCATCCTCGTAGCCGAACAGCTTCGCGAGCTTGATCTGGTAATCGAACAGCAGCCGGTCCTCGCGCCTCCCGGTCAGCACGTGCAGCCCGAAGCGCACTTTCCAGAGGAACGATTGGCCGGCCTTCAACTTGCGAAGCTCCTCGCGCGTGAGGAAGCCGTGCGGCACCAGCTCATCGAGGGTGTCCGTTCCGAAGTGCCGCTTCGCGACCCAGCCGATGGTCTGAATGTCGCGCAGCCCGCCGGGGCTCGCTTTGACGTTGGGTTCCAGGTTGTAGGCCGTGTCGAAATAGCGATGATGCCGCTCGGTCTGTTCCTTCACCTTGGCTTCGAAGAAATCCTGCGACGACCAGAGCCGGTCGGGCGCGAGTGCGCGCCGCATGCCGGCGAACAGCGATTCGGGTCCGGCGAGCAGGCGCGCCTCGAACAGCGTCGTGGCGACGCTGATGTCGGCAAGGCTCTCGCGCTGGCAATCATCGATGGAACGCACGCTGTGGCCCACTTCGAGGCCGATGTCCCAGAGGAAGGTCAGGAAGCGCTCGATATCGGATTGCCAATCGGCCGAATCGCTCTTCGGCAGCAGCACCATGATGTCGATGTCCGAGCTCGGGTGCAGCTCGCCGCGCCCGTAACCGCCGACCGCCACCAGGGCGAGATCATCCGCGAAGCGACCCGCATGCTTGACCCAGGCCGCGCGCAGCGCAAGATCGACGAGCAGCGCGCGGTCGCGCACCAGCGCCTCGACCGGCTCGTCCGCTTGGAAGCGCTCGCGCAACAGATCGGCACCGCCGTCGAGCACCTGGCGGAACACGGCCGGCGAATACTGGCCGGTCTTCAGGGCCTCCGGCACGAGAGCCAAATAGGCCCAATCAGCGTTGTGGTCGAGGAACTTGGCGCCGGCGTTCAAGAAGCCGCCGCGGCCTGGGACTGCGCCGCTTCGGCGCCGAGGGTGAGTACTTCGTACCCAACGTCGGTGACCAGAATGGTGTGTTCCCACTGCGCCGAGAGCGACTGGTCCTTGGTCACCACCGTCCAGCCGTCGTTCAACAGCCGCACGTCGCGGCGGCCGGCATTGATCATGGGCTCGATGGTGAAGGTCATGCCCGTCAGAAGCTCGAGCCCCGTCCCCGGCTTGCCGTAATGCAGCACCTGCGGATCCTCGTGATACACCCGGCCGATCCCGTGACCGCAGTACTCGCGGACCACGGAGAAGCCGTTGCTCTCCGCGAATGTCTGGATGGCATGGCCGATGTCGCCCAAACGGGCCCCCGGTTTGACCACCCCGATGCCCTTCCACATCGCCTCGCGACAGACATCGGTGAGCCGGCGCGCGGCGACGCTCGCATTGCCGACCAGGTACATCCGGCTGGTGTCGCCATGGAAGCCGTCGCGGATCACGGTCACGTCGATGTTGACGATGTCGCCGCTCTTCAAGCGCTTGTCCCCGGGGATTCCATGGCACACCACGTGGTTCACCGACGTGCAAATGGTCTTGGGGAACCCGCGATAGTTCAAGTTCGCGGGAATGGATTTGAGCTCCTCGACGATGAAGTCGTGGCAGCGCTTGTCGAGCTCCTCCGTGGTGACCCCGGGCTGGACGAAGGGCTCGATCATGTCGAGCACGCTCGCGGCCAATCGTCCGGCCGCACGCATCTTGTCCTGTTCCGCGGGCGTTTTGACGGTTACGTTCATAGGCTCTCTGGGTCAATTCTACCGTTTGTCTCGCGGTAGGGTTCATGGTATAAAGCGCGGCTATTTTTAACAACCCCGCACGCGGGTCGACACAGTCGGCTGGGTGCCCGGCAACCTCGGATCTGAAGGCTTCGCTTCTCGGATTCAAGGCCCGGGTTGCCGACTGGGACTCGCGGAGGCTCAACCCAACAAAGGAGTTCTTCATGGCCGGCGTGTCAATGCGACAAATGCTGGAAGCGGGCGTCCATTTCGGACATCAGACCCGTTTCTGGAACCCGAAAATGGCCCCGTTCATTTTCGGCGAGCGAAACAAGATCCACATCATCAATCTCGAGAAGACGCAACCCCTGTATGCCCAGGCGGCCACCTTCATCAAGGGTGTCGCGGCCGAGGGCGGCAAGGTGCTGTTCGTGGGCACCAAGCGCTCCGCCCGGGATGCCGTTCAAAAAGAGGCGGTGCGGTGCAACATGCCGTACGTCAACCAGCGCTGGCTGGGCGGGATGCTCACCAACTTCAAGACCATCCGGCAGTCCATCAAGCGGCTCAACGAGCTCGACGAGATGGCCCAGAACGGGTCGCTCGACCGCCGTGGCAAGAAAGAGGCGCAGATGCTGCGCCGGGAAATGGACAAGCTGCTGCGCAGCTTGGGCGGCATTCGCGATATGACCGCGCTGCCCGATGCGTTGTTCGTGATCGACGTGGGGCACGAGGAGATCGCGATTCACGAGGCACGCAAGCTCGGTATCCCCGTGGTGGCCGTCGTGGATACGAATTGCTCGCCGGACGGGATCGACTACGTCATTCCGGGCAACGACGATGCCATGCGCGCAATTCTGCTGTACGCCGGCGGCGTGGCCGACTCGGTGCTCGAGGGCAAGGCGTCGCTGCCGGAAGTGCCGGTGGGCGAGGACGAGTTTGTCGAACTCGATGAAGAGGGCAACCCGAAGAAGCGGAGTTCTGCGGGAGGCCGACGGCCGCCGCCCCCAGCCGGCCGCGGCAGGAAGCCCGCCCCGCGCCGCAAGGTTCCGGTGACGGTCATCCCCGGAGCGGTGGCGGCAGTCGCGCAAATCGAGGACGCTGAGGTGGAAACGGACGACGTGGACGCAGCCGATGCGCCGCCCGCCGAAAACCGTCCGGCCAGCGCCCCGCGGCGCAGACCCGTCGGCCGGCGTACCCCGGCGCGCGGCCCTTGATGCCGAGAGGGGCCTGCCGGAACGCGGCGTGAGCAGCGGCGCGCGCGGCGGGCCTCTCTCGGATTCAAACTTGATCGATCAATGCGAGGAAACGGCCGCCGACGGCTGTCTTTAAGTACCATGAACATCACAGCAGACATCGTCAAACAACTCCGTGAGCGCACCGGCGCCGGCATGATGGAATGCAAGAAAGCGCTGGTCGAAACCAAAGGCGACCTCGATGCCGCGGCGGAGCTCATGCGCAAGAGCGGACTCGCGAAGGCCGACAAGAAGGCCGCCCGGGTTGCCGCCGAAGGCACTCTCGCCGTCGAGCGCTCGGGGCTTTCCGCGGTGCTGGTGGAGATCAACTGCGAAACTGATTTCGTCGCGCGCGGCGACGAGTTCCAGTCCTTCGCCCGCGACGTGGCCAAGGCGGCGCTTGGCTCTTCGGCGTCGAGCGTCGAGGCGTTGGTGCAGACCGATACCGGCTCCGGCACGCTCGAGGAAAAGCGGCGCGCCTTGGTCGCGAAGATCGGCGAGAACATCGCCGTGCGCCGCTTCGTTCGCCTCACGGCTCCGGGGGCATTGGGGACCTATCTTCACGGGACGCGGATCGGCGCCCTGGTCGCGCTGCAGGGCGGTGACGAGGCCTTGGCGCGCGATCTCGCGATGCACGTCGCCGCGGTGAACCCGGCCTACGTGGACGCGGGAGCCGTTCCGGCCGAGGTGCTCGACAAGGAGCGCGAGATCCTCACCGAGCAGACCAAGGGCGAGAAGAAGCCGCCCGAGATCGTCGCCAAGATGGTCGAGGGCCGTCTGCGCAAATTCCTGGCGGAGATCACGCTGCTCGGCCAACCCTTCGTCAAGGATCCGGATACCACGGTCGAGAAGCTCCTGAAGAAGTCAGGCGCCAAGGTGGTCGAATTCGTGCGCTACGAAGTGGGTTCGGGCATCGAGAAGAAACAGGATGATTTCGTCGGCGAAGTGATGGCGCAGGTGAAGTCGCAGGACAAGGAGCCCAAACCGAGCTAGTCTCCGATCCCATTGATTTCAAAGACCCCGCGCCCGCGGGGTCTTTTGTAGTAGGGTACTGCCATATGACGGAAACAACGCCCACCGCGCGCTACCGCAGAATCTTGGTCAAGTTATCCGGTGAGGCCCTGCTCGGCAGCGAGGACTACGGCATCGATCCGGCCATGCTCAAACGCATCGCCGCGGAGATTCGAGAGATCGCCCAGATGGGGGTGCAGGTGGCCGTGGTGCTCGGCGGGGGCAACATCTTTCGCGGTGCGGGCCTCGCCCGGGCCGGCATGGATCGCGTGACCGCCGACCACATGGGCATGCTGGCCACCGTGATCAATGCGCTCGCGCTTCAGGACGCTCTGGAGTCGCTGGGCGCCTATGCGCGGGTCATGTCGGCGCTGCGCATCAACGAGGTCTGCGAGGATTACATCCGGCGCCGCGCCGTTCGCCATCTGGAGAAAGGGCGGGTCGTGATTTTCGGCGCCGGGACCGGCAATCCGTTCTTCACCACGGACACTGCGGCGAGCCTTCGGGCCATCGAGATCGACGCGGACATCCTGTTGAAGGCGACCAAGGTCAACGGCGTCTACGATTCGGATCCGATGAAGAATCCGGACGCCAAGCGCTACACGCATTTGACGTTCGACAAGGTGCTGACCGATCGGCTGAATGTCATGGACGCCACGGCGATCGTGATGTGCCGCGAAAACAACTTGCCGCTGCGGGTGTTCAACCTGTTCAATGCCGGCGATCTATTGCGTATCGTTCAGGGCGAGGACGTGGGTACCGTCGTCTCCGCCGGACCGTAAGAGGGGAAGTCATGCTCGAGGACATAAAAAAAGACGCCACCGTGCGCATGCAAAAATGCGTCACCGCGTTCAGGGATCAATTGAAGAAGCTGCGCACGGGCCGCGCGCACACCAGCCTGATTGAGCACATCAAAGTCGATTATTACGGCTCGGAGATGCCTCTCAACCAGGTGGCGAACATTGCCACCGAGGATGCCCGTACGCTCACCGTGACCCCGTGGGAGAAGTCCATGGTCTCGGTGATCGAGAAGGCCATCTATAAATCGGACCTGGGGCTCACGCCGAACACGGCCGGCACCCTGATCCGCATCGCGATGCCCGCCCTGACGGAAGAGCGGCGGCGCGACATCACCAAGGTGGTGCGCTCGGAGGCCGAGAGCGCGCGCGTCTCGGTGCGCAACGTGCGGCGCGAGGTGATGACCGAATTGAAGGACATGCTCAAGGAGAAGTTGATCTCGCAGGATGACGATCGGCGCGCCCAGGACGAGGTCCAAAAGCTCACCGACAAGCATGTCGCGGAAATCGATCACGCCATGGCCGACAAAGAAAAGGAATTGATGCAGGTCTGAGCGGGCCCGCAGATTCCGAACACCTCATGGCCGGCACGCCGCAACATGTCGCGATCATCATGGATGGCAATGGTCGATGGGCCAGGGCTCGCGGCTTGCCGCGCGCCGCCGGTCACCGCTCGAGCATCAAGGTCGTTCGGCGGGTGGTCGAGGACTGTGCGAAGCGCAACATCCGTTTCCTCACCATTTTCGCCTTTTCGAGCGAGAACTGGCAACGGCCGCCCGACGAGGTGGGCATGCTCATGAAGCTGTTACTCGACGCGATGGTGCGCGAGGTGGCCGATTTGCACCGCAACGGAGTGCGGCTCAGGTTCATCGGGGATCGAGGCGTGCTGGGCAGTGCGCTCATCCGAAGCATGCAGCAGGCCGAATCGCTCACCGCTTCGAATGAAGGTCTCACGCTGCTGGTGGCGCTTGCCTACGGCGGCCGCTGGGACATCACCCAGGCCTGCCGTTCGCTCGCCGCAGATGCGGCCGCCGGAACCCTGAGCCCCGGCGACATCGACGAGTCCCGGGTCGCCGACCGTCTCGCATTGGGAGGCATTCCCGACCCGGATCTTCTCATCCGGACGGGAGGCGAGATGCGGATCAGCAATTACCTCTTGTGGAATCTCGCCTACACCGAGCTGCATTTCACCGAGGTGCTCTGGCCGGACTTCTCGGCGGCACATCTGGACGCGGCGTTGAGCTTCTATCTCAATCGCGAGCGGCGGTTCGGGCGCACCTCCGAGCAGCTCGCCGCGCAGGCCGATGCGCACGTCGATGCTTAAGCTGCGAATTCTGACCGCATCGATTCTCGGCTGCGTGTTGCTCACGGGCTTGTTCCTGCTCGCGCCGCGCTGGACGATTCTCGCCTTCGGCGCCGTCTGGCTCGTCGGTGCCTGGGAGTGGGGGGGCTTCGGGGCCTTGCACTCCCTGCCCCTGCGGCTGCTCTATTGCTGCGCGATCGGGTTGCTCCAGGCGCTGTCCTGGTGGTGGACCGAGGAGCCCGCGCACCTGGTCGTGCTGCTCGCGGCAGCCTGCGCGTGGTGGGCCGCAGCGTTCGCCTGGCTGCTGCTCGCTCCGCAGTGGCATCGTCCGCGCCTCGCCCTGTTGTGCGGCATACCGGTGCTGGTCCCGTCCTTCATTGCGCTCGGTCGGCTGGTCCTCGCGGGCCACGGGCCGGTCGGCGGCCCCATGATCGTCCTGTGGCTGGTGCTCCTGGTGATCGCCTCGGACATCGGCGCTTTTTTCGTCGGGCGTCGATACGGACGCCGCAAGCTCGCTCCGCGGGTCAGCCCGGGCAAGACCTGGGAGGGAGCCGTCGGCGGACTGTGCACGGTGGTCTTGATCGCTTTGGGCGGCGCGCGCATCTTCGGCTTCCCGGTTGGACTGTCGATCGGCTTCGGCTGCGCGGTCGGGATTTTTTCGGTGATCGGCGATCTCACGGAAAGCATGTTCAAGCGCGCGGCCGGGCTCAAGGATTCGGGGGTCATCCTGCCGGGCCATGGGGGAGTGCTCGACCGCATCGACTCGGTCACGGCCGCGGCGCCGCTCTATGCACTCGGCCTGTTCGGCTCGGGAGTCATCGCGTGAGCGGTCCCCGCGGCATCGCCATCCTGGGATCGACCGGGAGCATCGGCAAGAGCACCCTGGCGGTGATCGCCCTGCACCCCGAGCGTTTCAGGGCCTCGGTGCTCTGTGCACGCTCGAGCTGGCAGGCGCTCGTGCAGCAAGCGGTCGAGTTCAAACCGGATGTGGTCGTGCTGGTCGAGCCCCGAGCCGCCGCTGAGGCGCGCGCGGCGCTCAAGAATCTCGGCTCATCGACGCGCGTGGAAAGCGGCGCCGAGGCGTTGGCGGCGGAAGTGGCCGGCGACAACGTTCACATGGTGATGGCCGCCATCGTGGGCGCCGCGGGGCTGATGCCGACGCTTGCCGCCGCGCGCGCCGGCAAGCGCGTATTGCTCGCCAACAAGGAAGCGCTGGTGATGTCGGGCCGCCTGCTCATGGAGGCGGTGCAGAAGGCCAACACCGAGCTCATACCGATCGACAGCGAGCACAACGCCATCTTCCAGTGCATGCCGGCGGGGTATCTGCCGGGGGCTGCTGCGCGCGGCGTGAACCGGGTGATCTTGACCGCCTCCGGGGGGCCGTTCCGCTGCACCCCCATCGCCAATCTCGAGAGCGTGACGCCGGATGAGGCGTGCAACCACCCGAAGTGGAAAATGGGCCGCAAGATATCGGTGGATTCGGCGACGCTCATGAACAAGGGGCTGGAGGTGATCGAAGCCACGTTGCTGTTCGGGCTGCCGGAGTCGCAGGTCAACATCGTGGTCCATCCGCAAAGCCTGGTCCACTCGCTGGTGGAGTACGCCGACGGCTCGTTCCTGGCCCAACTCGGAGCCCCGGACATGCGCACGCCGATTGCCCAGGCATTGGCATGGCCGGAGCGGGTGAGTTCCGGTGTACAATCGCTCGACCTGGGCGAAATCGGGCGGATGGATTTCGAGCCGCCCGATCATGTGCGCTTTCCGAGCATCGGGCTCGCACGGGCCGCCGCCCGAGCCGGCGGGACCGGGCCTGCGGTGCTCAACGCGGCGAACGAGGTCGCGGTACAGGCGTTTCTCGAGCGGCGCTTGAACTTTACCGGCATTACGGCGGTCTGTGACAAAGTGTTGCAGCGCCTCGATGCGAGCCCGGTCAATGAGTTGGGTGATGTGTTGGACGCTGACGCCGCAGCTCGACGCCTGGCGAACGCCTTGATAGAGCCTGCGCATGGAGCCCTTGCATGAAGATGCTGATTTTTGGCGCCGCCTTCCTGTTGGCGATCGGGATACTGGTCGCGGTGCACGAATTCGGTCACTACTGGGTCGCCAAGAAACTGGGTTTCAAGGTGCTGCGCTTCAGCATCGGCTTCGGCAAGCCTCTTCTCACCCGCATTGGCAAGGACTCGGACCGCACCGAGTACTGCCTCTCGGCGATTCCGCTGGGCGGCTATGTGAAGCTCCTCGATGAGCGCGAAGGCGATGTCGACCCCCGGGAGCTCCATCGCTCCTTCACCCGGCGGCCGATCGCGCATCGCGTTGCGGTGCTCCTCGCGGGCCCCGCCATGAACCTCATCTTCGCGTCGCTGCTCTATGCGGTGCTGGCGATGGCGGGGACTGAAATCGTCAAGCCCGTCGTGGGGCAGGTGCGCGCAAACAGTCCGGCCGCCGCCGCGGGATTGAAGAGCGGCGATGAGATCGAGCGGGTCGGCGACTACAAGGTCGGGGACACCGAGGAACTGCAGATCGATCTGCTGCGGCAGGTGTCGGGAGAGACCTCGGTACCCCTGCGCGTGAAGCGCGGCGCCGATGAGCTCGCCGTGACGCTGCATCTCGCCGACGACACGCGCCCCTTGACCGAGCCGGGGAAACTCCTGCCGGGACTCGGATTCGATCTGGCGACCTGGCGCGCCGATACCCTGGTGCAGTCGGTGCTCGCCGGCAGTGCCGGCGAGCGCGCCGGCCTCAAGCCCGGCGACAAGTTGCTGGCCGTCGATGGACGGCCCATCGTGAACAGGGAGGACTTCATGGCCACCGTGGCCGGGGCTCCGGGGGGCGTGTTGTCCGTGGAGGTTTTGCGGGGGGGAGAGCGGTTGACCCTCTCGACTCCCGTGCCCAGGGTCGTGGAAGATGGCAAGGCGATCGGGCGGCTGGGCATCACGCTGGCCGAGGGTCAACGCTCGTTTCCTCCCGGCCTCATACAGATCCAGCGGTCGGGGCCTTTGCAGGCGATCGGCGTCGGCGTCAAGAAGATGTGGGAGATGTCCTCGCTCACCGTGCAGATGCTCTGGCGCATGGTGACCGGAGAGGTATCGCCCAAGAACATCAGCGGTGTGGTGAGCATCGCCGAGTTTGCCGGCATCAGTGCGTACCTCGGGTTGACCGCTTACATGGCGTTTCTCGCCATCATCAGCGTGAGCCTCGGGGTGCTGAACTTGATGCCGGTCCCGCTACTGGACGGTGGGCAGGTGGTTTATCAACTGGTGGAAGCCGTCAAAGGGAGCCCGCTGTCGGAGCGTGCCCAAAGCTTCGGTCAGCAGGTGGGGATTGCCCTGCTGGTGGTGTTGATGAGCCTCGCTTTCTATAACGATATCTCCAGACATTTGAATTAACGGGAAATCATGATCTATCTCGAGTTTGCGCCGCGAATGCGGCGCCGTGCCGCCAGCGCTGCCCATAGAGACTGCATGCGGTCGTTGTCGCGTGCGGGTTAAATCCCGGCTGATTTGCTTGATGGCGCTCGCCATCCAGCCCATCGGAGTGTCCGTGCGGGCGCAGCCCGCGCCCCAGCCGCAGGCGCCGCCCCCCTCGCCGCAGCCGCCGAATGCGTCGCCTGCGCCGCCGGCCGCGGCAGCGCCTCCACAACCCTCGCCGACCCCGCCCGGCGCGTCCTCCCCGGACGCATTCACGGTGGGCGACATACGCGTGGAAGGCCTGCAGCGCATCTCCGAGGGGACGGTATTCAATTATCTGCCCGTCAACATCGGTGATCACCTGGACGAGCAGCGCATCGGCGAGGCCCTGCGCGCGCTGTACGCGACGGGCTTTTTCCGCGATGTGGAGCTGCGCCGCGACGGAAACACGCTTCTGGTGGTGGTGGTCGAGCGCCCCTCGATTGCGAAGTTCGAGGTCAAGGGCAACAAGGACATCAAGACGGAGGACCTGACCAAGAGCCTGCGCAATGTCGGTCTCGCCCAGGGAAAGACCTTCGACCGATCGGTGCTCGACGAGGTCAAGCAATACCTCACGGACCAGTATTTCAGCCGCGGAAAATATGCGGTCAGGGTCGACACCAAGGTCACCGATCTGCCGGGCAACAAGGTCGACGTGCTGGTGGACATCAAGGAGGGAAAGCGCGCCAAGATCGAGATGATCAATCTCGTGGGCGATACCAAGTTCAAGGAAAACGACGTGCTCAACACGTTCGAGCTGAAGACGCCGAACTGGCTCTCCTGGTACAAACAGGACGACCGCTACTCGCGCGAATCGCTCACGGGGGACCTGGAAAAGCTGCGCTCCTACTACATGGACCGCGGCTACGCGAATTTCCAGATCGAGTCGACGCAGGTGACCATCGCGCCTGAGAAAGACGACATGTACATCACCATCAACGTCAACGAGGGGGATGTGTTCAAGGTGTCGGACATCAAGCTCGCCGGCACCATGGTGGTTCCCGAGGGGCAGCTGCGAAGGCTGCTCCAGATCCATCCCGGCGACATCTTCTCGCGCAAGCTCGTGACCAGCTCGCAGGAGCTCATGAGCTACCGGCTCGGCGCCGACGGCTACGCATTCTCGAAGATCGACCCCGTGCCGACGCCCGACAACGACAAGAAAACCGTCTCGCTGACCTTCTTCATCGAGCCCGGCAACCGCGTGTACGTGCGCCATATCAACTTCAACAACACCACCGCGATCAACGACGAGACCCTGCGCCGCGAAATGCGCCAGCTCGAGGGCGGCTGGCTCTCCAATTCGGCGATCGAGCGCTCCAAGGAACGCATCCAGCGCCTGCCGTACGTGGAAAAGGTGGAGTTCGAGACCAAGCCGGTGCCGGGAAGCGCCGACCTGGTCGATGTGGATTACAACATCAAGGAAGGCCTGCCCGGGCAGTTCGGCGGCGGCATCGGCTACTCCGAAGCGCAGAAATTCAGCCTCAACGGCAATTTCGTGCACAGCAACTTCATGGGAACCGGCGATCGCATCGCGCTCGAGGTCAACGCCGGCAAATACTCGAAGACCTACACTTTCGCGAGCACCGACCCGTACATGACCATCGACGGGGTGGCGAGGACCACCTCGCTCACCTTCCGCGACATCACGCAGTTCGTGGCGGCCGCATCGAAATTCTCCACCAAGCAGCTGACCCTGGCGGAGAGCTTCTCGTACCCGATCACCGAGTATCAGTACCTGTCGATCGGGGTGTCGGCGAACAAGAACGAACTGGTGGTCTCGCAGGGCTACAGCTCGCAGCAGGCCATCAGTTGGGTGCAGCACAACGGCAGCACGTTCACGCGCTACCTGGACGACACCAACGGCGATGGCATCATCAATTCGCTCGACAGCCCATACACCGTCTACGGAACGGATTTCTATTCGTACGAAGTCTCTGGCGGTTGGAATCTCGATACCCGCAACCGGGCGTTGTTCGCCGACCGGGGCATGCATCTGGCGGTGTCGGGGCGCATGGCGCTGCCGTTCAGCGACGTGCGCTATTTCGCGACCAATTTCCAGTTCCTGCAGTACATCCCGCTGTGGGGCAAGTGGCTGCTGTCGTACAACGCGAGCATCGACTACGCCCAGTCGATGGGGAAGACCACCTTCCTGCCGCCGTATCTGAACTATTACGCGGGCGGTCCGGACAGTGTCCGCGGCTATCGCGAGAGCACGCTGGGCCCCCGCGACAACATCGGCATCGGCAACCCGTTCGGCGGCAATTTCCGGGTCATCAGCCGCTTCGAGCTCCTGTTCCCGGTGCCGGACAAGTGGAAGAGCGCCGCCCGGGTCAGCTGGTTCTACGACATGGGGAACGTTTTTTACACCGGGAACAAGGTTCATTTCCTGGGCGAGGACGACATAACCCCGGTCGATTATCACTTCGCTTATGATAGGCTGAAGAGATCCACCGGGATCGCGGTACAATGGCTCGCTCCGCTGGGTCTGTTCCGATTCTCGTATGGCATCCCGCTGAACGCCTATCCGGGCGACACGGTGAGGTTCAACGATGAAACGGAACGATTCCAATTTTCAATCGGTCAGGCGTTTTGACGTCTCAAGGCAAGAGGTTTAGATAACAATGTCGACTTTCACCCGCAGAATTCCGTTTTTGGCAATGGCGCTGTGCGGCCTGTTCGCCGCCGGTCAGGCGAGCGCGGAAATCAAGATCGGCGTCGTCAATTTCGAGAAACTGCTCGAGGATGCGCCCCAGACCAAGGCCGCGATGCAGGCGCTGGATAACGAGTTCGGTCCGCGGCGGCGCGAGCTGATGACCTTGCAGAACGATTTGAAGGCGAAGGCCGAGAAGTTCGACAAGGAGGGCGCGGTGATGTCCGAGGCCGACCGCGCGAACGAGGAGAAGAAGCAGCGCGATCAGCAGCGCGAATTCCAGCGCAAGGCCGGCGAATTCCAGGACGACGCATCGACCCGCAAGAACGAGGAACTCGGCAAGGTTCAGCGTTATCTCGTGCAGGAGATCCAGACCTACGCGAATGCGCAGGGCTTCGACCTGGTATTGGGCCAGGGCGTGTTCTTCGCCAAGCCCGCGCTCGACATCACCGCCAACGTGCTGGCGGTGCTCACCAGCAAGCCGGCAAACGCAACGGGCACATCGACGACGCCGGCCCCGGCCAAGACGCCGGCACCCGCAAAGCCGAAATAGCCCGCTGATCTTTTCGCACGGGATGTGCGTCAGTGCCGGCGGATTTTAGCCTGGGGGAATTGGCGGTACGGTTCGGCCTGGAGCTCGAGGGGGATCCCGACACCTGGGTATCGCACGTCGCCACCCTCTCGCAGGCGGGGCCCGGAAGCGTGAGCTTCCTGGCGAATCCCAGGTACCGAAGGAGTCTGCAGACCACCCGGGCCGGCGCGGTGGTGCTGACGGCGGCCGATGCGGAGAGCTGCCCGGTGGCCGCGCTGATCGGCCCCAACCCCTATCTGAGCTATGCCCGCATCGCGGAATTGATGTACCCGGAGTCCAGGGCCGCCCCGGGAGTGCATGCGACGGCGGTGGTGTCGCGGGGCGCCCGCGTGGCCGCCTCGGCCACCGTCGAGGCGCTGGCGGTGATCGAGGATGACGTCGAGATCGGCGAGCGCGCCGTGGTGGGGCCCGGTTGCATCGTGCAGCGGGGCGCTCGGGTCGGCGCGGACACGCGGCTCGTGGCCCGGGTCAATTTGTATCCCGGCGTGGTGCTGGGCGAGCGGGGATTGGTGCACGCCGGTGCGGTCATCGGAGCCGACGGGTTCGGCTTCGCCCCGGACCGCGGAACCTGGTTCAAAGTCCCCCAGGTCGGCAGTGTGCGCATTGGGGACGATGTCGAGATCGGGGCGAATACGACCATCGATCGCGGCGCGATCGGCGACACGGTGGTCGAGAATGGCGCCAAGCTGGATAATCAAATCCAGGTCGGGCACAACGTGACCATCGGCGCGCACACGGCGATCGCCGCGTGCACGGGTATTTCGGGAAGCACGACCATAGGGCAGCGCTGTCTCATCGGGGGCATGGTTGGGTTCGCCGGTCATCTGAACATCGCCGACGATGTGATGATCACGGGATGCAGCCTGGTCAGCGCGTCGATCCGCGAGGCGGGCAGCTATTCGAGCGGCATGCCGACCGTGCCGACGCGGGCGTGGCGCAGAATGGTGGCTCATTTGCGGCGATTCGGTGAAAAGGAGCGATGATGGCAGAACCCTGCAAACTCGATATCGAAGGGATCATGCGGCAGCTTCCGCATCGGTATCCGTTTTTGCTGGTGGATCGCGTGCTCGACTGCCAGGCGGGCCAGTACGTCCATGCCATCAAGAACGTGACCTTCAACGAGCCCTTTTTCCCGGGGCACTTCCCGCACCGGCCCGTGATGCCGGGCGTGATGATCATCGAGGCGCTGGCGCAGACCTGCGGCATCCTCGCGTTCAAAACCGTTGAGGTCGTGCCCGACTCGGATACGCGCTTTTATTTCGTCGCGATCGACAACGCGCGCTTCCGCAAGCCGGTCGAGCCGGGCGATCAGATCCACCTCAAGGCCACCCTCAAGCGCGCCTTCAAGGGGATCTGGAAGTTCGACTGCCGTGCGGAGGTGGACGGCGCGGTGGTGGCGTCGGCCGAAATCATGGTCGCACCCGAGACCAAGGTACCGGGCGCCAAGAGCCCGGCCGCCAAGGACCCGGCCTCGTCGGGAGAAGCGGGATGATCGATGCGCGCGCGGTGGTCTCGCCGCAGGCGGAGATTGCTGCGGATGCCGAGGTCGGACCGTTCAGCATCATCGGCGCCGGTGTGGTGATCGGCGCGCGGACCTGGGTGGGGCCGCACGCGGTCATCAACGGTCCGACCCGAATCGGCACCGACAACAAGATCTATCAATTCGCCTCGATCGGCGATGCGCCGCAGGACAAGAAATACAAGGGCGAGCCCACCCGGCTCGAAATCGGCGACCGCAACGTGTTCCGCGAATCGGTCACCGTGAACCGCGGCACCGTGACCGGGAACGGCGTGACCAAGATCGGCAGCGACAATCTGCTGATGGCCTATTCGCATGTGGCGCACGACTGCACCCTGGGCGACCAGATCGTGATGGCGAATTGCGCGACGCTCGGCGGCCACGTGGAGCTCGGCAACTGGGTGATCATGGGCGGGTTGTCCGCGGTTCATCAATTCACCAAGGTCGGCGATCACGCCTTCCTCGCCCACAATGCGATGGTGACGCGCGATGTGCCGCCGTTCGTCATGGCGGTCGGGCGGCCGGCGGTGCCGCACAGCGTGAATTCCGAGGGATTGAAGCGGCGGGGCTTCTCGGAGGAACAGATCCGCAACATCCGGCGCGCCTACCGCGTGCTCTACCGGTCGCGTCTCAAGCTGCAGGCGGCTCTGGAGGAACTCGAGCGCACGGCCGACTCCCAGCCGGAGATACGCCCGTTCGTGGACTTCATCAAACGCAGCTCGCGCAGCCTCGTGCGGTAGCTCATGGGATCGACCATGCCGGCGCCGCTGCGGGTGGGACTCGTCGCGGGGGAGGCGTCGGGAGACACGCTCGGAGCTGCGTTGATGGAGGCGCTGCGGCGGATCGAACCGGACGCGCAATTTTTCGGCGTCGCCGGGCCCAAAATGCGCGCCGCGGGCTGCGAGGTCTGGGAGCCGGCCGAGTCGCTGGCAGTCATGGGACTGTTCGAGATTCTCAAGGAACTGCCGCGCCTGCTGAGCCTCCTAGCGCGCCTGCGCCGCTCCTTCATCGCCGCCCGTCCCGACGTGTTCATTGGCATCGATGCGCCCGACACCAATCTGCGGCTTGCACGCAGGCTCCACGCCGCGGGGATTCCGACCGTGCAATACGTCAGCCCGCAGGTGTGGGCGTGGCGGCAGAGCCGTGTGCAGCACATCCATGAATCGGTTGATCTGGTGCTCTGCCTGCTGCCTTTCGAGAAGCGCTTCTATGACGGACAGGGAGTGGCGGCCGAGTTCGTCGGGCATCCGTTGGCTGATGCCATTCCGATCGACGTGGATCGCGCCGCCGCGCGCAGAGCCCTCGATCTGCCCGCCGGCGCCGAGATCGTGGCGCTCCTGCCCGGCAGCCGGCGCGGTGAGGTGACGAGGCTGGCCGGGGATTTCGCGGCCACCGCGGCATGGCTCCTCGAGCGGCGCCCGGGTGTCGAATTCGTCGCGCCCATGGCGAGTGCGGCGACCCGGGAGATCTTCTCCGGCGCGCTCGCGCGCGTCGCCCCGCAGGTGCATGTGAAGTTGATCGACGGCCAGGCGCAAGCGGCGCTGATCGCGGCCAACGCGGTGATGGTCGCTTCGGGGACGGCCAGCCTGGAGGCGGCGCTCTGCAAACGACCCATGGTGGTGGTCTACCGGTTGGGAGCGTTGTCGGCCTGGATCATCCGCCGTTTCAATCTGGTCAAATCCAAGTTTTTCGCGCAACCTAATCTACTTGCGGATCATCGCGTGGTCGGCGAGTATTTTCAGGAACAGATCAACCCGCAGACGCTGGGGGCGGAGCTCCTGGCGTGGCTGGACGATGCCGGACGACGAGCCAAGCTGGAGCAGGAGTTCGTGGGGCTACACGTCAATCTCAAACGTGACGCCAGCGCCCGCGCCGCGCAGGCCATCCTTGCCTTGCTGCGGCGACCCCGGCTGCCGGTGTCTTCGCCATGAGCGCGCATGTCGCGGGTGTCGATGAAGCGGGGCGGGGCCCCCTGGCGGGCCCGGTGGTCGCCGCCGCGGTCATTTTGGGCCGCGGCCGGGGCATTGCCGGTCTGGCGGATTCCAAGGTGTTGAGCGCCGCCGAGCGCGCCCGTCTGAGCGGGGAGATTCGGCGCCGCGCACTGGCGTTCGGCATTGGCTGGGCGGATCCGGCCGAGATCGATGCGCTCAATATTCTGCATGCGACCTTTCTGGCGATGCGACGCGCGGTGCTTGCGATGAACCCATGCCCGCAGCGGTTGATCGTGGACGGCAATCGATTGCCGCGCCTGGAGGGACTTGGGCCCGCGCTCACCGCGCGCGCGATCATCGGCGGGGATGCGAGCGAGCCCGCCATCAGCGCCGCCTCGATCCTCGCGAAAACGGCGCGAGATCAGTATATGGATCAAATGGATGCGATCTATCCTCAATATGCTTTCGCAAGTCACAAGGGATACGCGACGCGACGCCACAGGACGCTCCTCGCGGAACATGGCCCGTGCCCGCTGCACCGGCGAAGTTTCGCTCCCGTGGTGTGCCTGCTGGACGGCACGGCGAGGGCGGACGAATGGGACGCCGAGATGGAATGGATCCCTGACATCGAGGACGACGTGGGGCTCGAGCTTCATCGGGAGCATCCGGACCCGTGAGCCAGTTCGTGCATCTGCGGCTGCACACCGAGTATTCGCTGCTCGACGGCATCGTGCGCGTGCCCGAATTGATGGCGGCGGTCGCCCAGGCGCGCATGCCTGCGATCGCGCTCACCGACCAGAGCAATCTGTTCGCCATGGTCAAGTTCTACAAAGAGGCGCAAGCCGCGGGTGTCAAGCCGTTGATCGGCGTGGACGCCTGGATCCGGGAGCCGGGGGAGCGCGCTCCGCCGTCGCGCATCGTCTTCCTCTGCCAAAATCTCGTCGGGTACCGTCATCTCACCCAGCTCGTCACGCGCTCCTTCCTGGAAGGTCAGTCCCGCGGAATTCCCATGATGGACCGGACCTGGCTCACCGCCCCGGGCCTGTCGGGACTCATCGTCCTGTCCGGCGGCGCGGAGGGCGATGTCGGTCAGGCGCTGGTGCGCGGCAAGCTCGAGGAGGCGGTGCGGGCGTTGGCGCGCTGGCAATCGCTTTGCGGCGACCGCTTCTATCTGGAGGTGCAGCGCACCGGGCGCGCCGGCGAGGCGGCCTGCAGCGATGCGGTGATGGAGCTGGCGCGCGCGCAGGGTGTGCCTGCCGTGGCGACCAATGACGTACGCTTCCTGACGCGCGAGGAGTTCGAGGCCCACGAGGCGCGGGTCTGCATCCGCGAAGGCGCGCTGCTCGCCGACGCCAGCCGGCCGCGGCGCTATTCCGAGGAGCAATATCTAAAGACGCCGGCGCAGATGAGCGAGCTCTTTGCCGATGCGCCGGAGCTGCTCGCCAACAGCGTCGAGATCGCCAAGCGATGCTCCCTCGAGATCAAGCTGGGCTCCTCCATGCTGCCGGCCTACCCCGTGCCGGCGGGCAGCACCACGGAAGATTTCCTCCGCGAAGAGGCGCAGCGTGGACTCGCGATGCGGCTCGATGAGGCCCGATCCAAAGGCGGAAAAGCACCGGACTCCGAAGGCTACGATGCAAGATTGGCGCTCGAGCTCGGCGTGATCTGCAGCATGGGATTCGCGGGCTACTTTCTGATCGTCGCCGACTTCATCCGGTGGGCGCGCGAGCATGGCGTGCCGGTGGGGCCGGGTCGCGGCTCGGGCGCGGGATCGCTGGTGGCGTTCGTTCTCGGCATCACGGATCTCGACCCGATCGAGCATGACCTTCTGTTCGAGCGGTTCTTGAATCCGGAACGCGTCTCGATGCCGGACTTCGACGTCGATTTCTGCATGGAAGGGCGCGACCGGGTCATAGAGTATGTCGCCAACAAGTATGGTCGCGAGCGCGTTTCGCAGATCATCACCTACGGAACGCTGGCCGCCAAGGCGGTGATCCGCGACGTGGGCCGCGTGCTCGGCCATAACTACGGCTACGTCGACAAGATCGCAAAGCTCGTTCCGTTCGAGATCGGCATCACCCTCGACAAGGCGCTCGAACAGGAAGAGGAGCTGAGGCGCCTCTACACGGGCGATCCGGAGGTCCGCGAGCTCATCGATCTTGCACGGGCTCTCGAAGGCCTCGCCAGAAACGCGGGCACCCATGCGGGCGGCGTGGTGATCGCACCCTCGGTGCTCACGGATTTCACGCCGCTCTACTGCGAAGAGGGCAGTTCCACGCCCGTCACCCAGTTCGACAAGGACGACGTGGAGGCCGCGGGCCTGGTCAAGTTCGACTTTCTCGGCTTGCGCACGCTCACCATCATCGATTGGGCGGTGCGCGACATCAACGCGGCCCGAGCCGCGTCCGGCGAGCCGCCGCTTTCCATGGGGACGCTCCCCATGGACGATCCGGCCACCTACCAGCTCTTGAAGAGCTGCAAGACCACGGCGGTGTTCCAGCTCGAATCACGCGGCATGAAGGATCTCATCCGGCGTCTGCAACCGGACCGCTTCGGCGACATCGTCGCGTTGGTCGCCCTGTTCCGGCCGGGACCGCTGCAATCGGGCATGGTCGACGATTTCATCGCCCGCAAGCACGATACCACCGGCGCGACCATCGATTATCTTCACCCCGACTTGAAGCCCGTGCTCGCCGCGACCTACGGCGTGATCCTGTACCAGGAGCAGGTCATGCAGATCGCGCAGATCCTCGCGGGCTACACGCTGGGCGGCGCCGACCTGTTGCGACGCGCGATGGGGAAAAAGAAACCGGAGGAGATGGCCAAGCAGCGTTCGGTATTCGTGAGCGGCGCGGTGGCGCGCGGCGTGCGTGAGGCGCAGGCCACGATGATCTTCGATTTGATGGAAAAATTCGCGGGCTACGGTTTCAACAAATCGCACTCGGCCGCGTACGCGCTCCTGTCCTACCAGACGGCCTGGCTCAAGGCACACTACCCCGCGGCGTTCATGGCGGCGGTGCTGTCGTCGGACATGGACAAGACCGACAAGGTCGTCACGCTCATCGACGAATGCGTCAGCATGAAGCTCACCGTTCATCCGCCGGACGTGAACGAATCGCAGTACGCGTTTCAGGTCGCCGGACCCGCCAGCATCCGCTTCGGCCTGGGCGCCATCAAGGGCGTGGGCGAATCGGCGGTGCAGGCCATCGTCGACGAGCGCGCCGCCCATGGTCCGTATCGAAGCCTGCCGGATCTTTGCCGGCGCATCGATTTGCAACGGGTGAACAAGCGGGTGTTCGAGGCGCTGATCAAGTCCGGGAGTCTCGATCATCTGGGCCCGAATCGCGCAACGCTCACCGCCGAGCTCGAGCGCGCCATGCACCTCGGGGAACAGAACTCGCGTGCGATGAGCGTCGGTCAGGTGGATCTGTTCGGGCTCGCCGCGGCCGAGAATGCGGCAGTGACCGATTGGAGCGATGCGGAGCGGCTTGCCGGCGAGCGCGAGACCCTCGGGTTGTTCTTGAGCGGTCATCCGATCAGCCCCTACGAGCCCGATCTGAAGTTTCTGGTCAGCGCTCGCCTGGTGGATGTGGGGGGCGCGCGGCCCACGGCGCCCTTGGGCGAGCGCGGATGGAGCCAGGGAAAGCCGGCGACCGTCGCCGGGCTGGTGCTCGAGATCCGCCGCCGCCCGAACCGCGTCACCCTCATTCTCGACGATCGCAGCGCGCGCCTGGAAGTCAGCCTGTTCGAGGAGACCTTCCAGCAATACCGCGACATCATCGTCAAGGATGCGATCCTGATCGTGGATGGGATGTTGCGGTTCGATGATTTCATCGAGGCGTGGCGCCTGCAGGCGAAAACGATGATGGATATCGACCGGGCCCGCGAGCGGTTCGCGCGCCGGCTGTGTCTCAAGTGGCCGGCCCAATTCGACGGCCCCTTGGGCCTGAAGCGCTTCGAGGATCTGCTCCGGCCGTATCTCAAGGGGCCTTGCGGGATCAGCGTGGCGGTCAACCGTGACGACTATACCGGGCGGCTCAATCTGGCCGATAGTTGGTCGGTACGGCCTTCACGCGAGCTTCTGGATAAACTGTCCGCCCTGGTCGGACGCGAAGGCTGGTATTTGGTGTATGGTCCGCGGAACGACATTCGCGGCGAGGAAACATCTTCATGGCGCTGAATTTTCTGGAATTTGAACAACCGATCGCCGAGCTGGAGGCCAAGATCGAGGAACTCAAATTCCTGGGCTCCGACGCGAGCCTCAACATTGCCGAGGAGGTCAAGCGGCTGCAATCCAAGAGCCGTGCGCTCACCAGCAGCATCTTTTCCAATCTGTCACCCTGGCAAATCACGCAGCTTGCGAGGCATCCCCAGCGCCCCTACACGCTCGACTACGTCTCGCTGATTTTCACCGATTGGCACGAACTGCACGGCGATCGCATGTACAGCGACGATCTTGCCATCGTGGGCGGCTTGGCGCGGCTGGAGGGTCAGCCGGTCATGCTCATAGGCCACCAGAAGGGACGCGACACCAAGGAGCGCGTGCGCCGCAATTACGGCATGCCGAAGCCCGAAGGCTACCGCAAGGCGCTGCGCCTGATGCGCATGGCGGAGCGTTTTCGCATCCCGATCATCACCCTGATCGATACGCCGGGTGCGTACCCCGGCATCGGCTCGGAAGAGCGCGGGCAGAGCGAGGCCATCGCGCGCAATTTGTTCGAGATGTCGAATCTGGCGGCGCCCATCCTGTCCGTCGTGATCGGGGAGGGAGGGTCGGGCGGGGCGCTCGCCATCGGCGTGTGCGATCGGCTGGTGATGCTCCAGTTCAGCGTGTACTCGGTCATCTCTCCGGAGAGCTGTGCCTCGATCTTGTGGAAGAGCACCGACAAGAAAGAGATTGCCGCCGACGCCATGGGAGGCACCGCGGATCGGCTCAAGAAACTGGGCTTGGTCGACGAGGTGCTGAAGGAGCCGCACGGCGCGGCCCATCGGGATCCGCAAGCGATGGCCGAGACCGTGAAGCAAAGCATGATCAAGCACTTGACGGAACTTTCCAAACAGCCCGTCACGTCGCTCCTCGACGCCCGCCAAGCGCGCCTGCGCAGTTTCGGCGTATTCGGCGACGGGTAGTCGCCCGAACGTCGAGCCAGGAGGGGGAATGAGGGGATTTGCATGAGATTCGGCGCAGCCGAACTCGATGCCGTGCTCCGCCAATATCTTCCGCCAGATGCCACGGGATTGGTGGTGGGCGTGAGCGGCGGAGGCGATTCGGCCTGCTTGTTGAGCGCGCTGGCCGAGCTCCCGCACCGGCCGGTGCGCGCGGTCCATGTCGATCACGGTTTGCAGGACGCATCCGTGGCGCTGCGCGGCTCATCAATCGCGCTGTGCGAGCGTTTGCAGATCCCGCTCACCGTGATCGAGGTGGCTGTCGAGGCGGACGGCGAATCGCTCGAGGCGGCGGCGCGCGAGGCGAGATATCGGGCGTTCGCGCTCAATCTCGCTCGCGGCGAATGTCTGTTGACGGCACACCACGCCGAAGATCAGGCGGAAACGGTGCTCCTTCAGCTGCTCCGCGGCGCCGGGATCAAGGGTTTGTCGGCAATGCCGATGCTGCGCCCCCTGGCCGGCGGCTGGCATTTGCGCCCGCTTCTTCGGATCACGCGGCGCGAACTTGCGCTCTACGCCGAGATCCGCGGGGTCGAGGCGCAGGAGGATCCGATGAATCGTGATTTGCGCTTCGATCGCGCTTTCCTGCGTGCCGAGATCTGGCCGACGCTCATCGAGCGCTGGCCGGGCGCCGCCGCGGCGCTCGGGCGCGCCGCCCGCCACGCCGCGGATGCCCAATGCCTGTTGGAGCAGGCCGCGGACGCGGCGCTGTTTCGGCTGCGGGATGGATCCGCGTTGTCCGTTGCCGGCCTGCGGGCGCTGGCCGAGCGCGAACGGGTCAACGTCGTGCGCCGCTGGCTGGCGGAATCGGGAGTGGTCTCGCCTTCCTCTGCGCGGTTGACCGAGGGTCTGCGCCAGACGCTGGAGGCGGATGCCGATCACGAGCCCGCGATCGTCTGGGGCGGCGATGCGCTGCGCCGGTACCGGGATCGGCTGTTCCTGACCGCGGCCACCGCCCCGTCGCTCCCCACGGTCCGAGACTGGCCGATGCAATTGGATTCGCACCTCGACTTGGGTTCGGGATTGGGGACGCTTCGCTGGGTTCCGCGCTTGGCAGGCTTGGATGCGAAACGCCTGCCGCCCACGGTGACTGTCCGCCGCCGCGGCGGCGGTGAAACACTCAAGCCAAGTGCCCGGGGCCGAACCCAGAGCGTTCAGCATCTCTGTCAAGCGATGGGTGTCCTGCCTTGGATGCGCGATGCGCTGCCCATGATTTATGCGGGCGACGCGCTGGTCGCGATCGGGGACATCTGGCGCGACGCGCGCCGGCTGGCGGGGGCCGACGAGATGGGATTTGACGTTGTTTGGGAGGGGCGGCCGGAGCTTTGTTGATGTGCATTTGAGCAGAGAGCTGCGTTGTCATAAGAGGCCGGATGGGGGGAGGGATTTCCCGGACCGCCGTAAATCCTTCCCTGGAGGCTTCGGGGAAAACATTGCGCTCCGCAGTCCCTGCTCCGCGCAAGCCCTGGGTGGCCATCCCTGGCCACCCGCGCGACGCATGCGTCGCGCCCATGTTTTCCACGATCCGGAAAATCCCTCCCTCCATCCGGCCTCTTCGCACGAAAGCGCTCCAGGTTCGTGCGCAGGCGCGCAATTCCGGCGGCGCCGATTGTCGGGAGAGTGGCAATCTGGTAGCCTGAACTCCCGTCGAATTTCAATTATTCCTTCTGGCTTCTCGAGTCGCGTGAAAAGATGACTTTTCTTGCGATTCACACTATTTGGCGACGGTGACCCATCATGACTCGATTCGTATTTGTCACCGGCGGCGTGGTCTCCTCGCTTGGGAAGGGCATCGCATCCGCCTCTCTCGGCGCCATCCTGGAGGCGCGGGGCCTGAAGGTCAGCATGGTGAAGCTGGATCCGTACATCAACGTCGATCCCGGCACCATGAGCCCGTTTCAGCACGGCGAAGTCTTCGTCACGGCGGATGGAACCGAGACGGACTTGGATCTTGGTCATTATGAGCGTTTCGTGCGCACGACCACCGGCCGCAACAGCAATTTCACCACCGGGCGCATCTACGAGCGCGTGATCGCGAAGGAACGCCGCGGCGACTATCTGGGCGCGACGGTTCAGGTGATCCCTCACATTACGGATGAGATCAAGTACCGCATCCGGATGGGCGCCGGCAATGCCGACGTGTGCATGGTGGAGATCGGCGGCACGGTCGGCGACATCGAGTCGTTGCCGTTTCTCGAGGCGATCCGCCAGATGGGCGTGGAGCTCGGGCACAACCATGTGCTGTACATGCACCTGACGCTCGTGCCCGTGGTCGGGGGCTCGGGCGAGATCAAGACCAAGCCCACCCAGCATTCGGTCAAGGAACTGCGCGGCATCGGCATCCAGCCTGACATTCTGCTGTGCCGTTGCATGCAGACTCTGCCGGACGAGCAGCGCCGCAAAATCGCGCTGTTCACCAACGTCGAAGAGCGTGCGGTGATCTCGGCGGTCGATGCCGACGACATCTACAAGATTCCGATGCTGTTGCACGAGCAGGATCTCGACGACATCGTCGTGGACAAGCTGCGCCTGGATGTGCCCGCCACGGATCTGTCGGAATGGCGCGCGGTGGTGGCGGCCAAGCAGAACCCCGAGGCGGTCGTCGACATCGGCATGGTCGGCAAGTACGTGCAGATCCGGGATTCGTACATCTCGCTGAACGAATCGCTGATGCATGGCGGCATCAAGACGCGCACCCGGGTGAACATTCATTACTTCGAGTCGCAGGATATCGAGCGCAGCGGCCCCTCGGTGCTCGCCAACATGGACGCCATCCTGGTGCCCGGCGGCTTCGGCGACCGCGGGATCGAGGGGAAGATCCAGGCCATCCGCTACGCCCGCGAGAACCGCATTCCTTACCTCGGCATCTGTCTGGGCATGCAGCTCGCGATCATCGAATACGCGAGAAATGTGCTCGCGCTGAAGAATGCGAACAGCACGGAGTTCGATCGTGCCACGAACCATCCGGTCATCGCGCTGATCACCGAATGGCAGGATCTCGCCAGGGGCCAGCAAGTGCGCGACGAGAAATCCGATCTCGGGGGCACCATGCGGCTCGGAGCGCAGGAGGCCCATCTGAAGCCCGGCTCGCTGGTCCACGCGCTGTATGGCAAGGAGTCGATTTTCGAGCGCCACCGGCATCGCTACGAATTCAACAATCACTATCTCGAGGAGTTGAGCGCCGCGGGCCTGACGTTCTCGGGATTCTCGGCGGACGGGCTGGTGGAGTTCATCGAGCTGCGCTCGCATCCTTTTTTCGTGGCAAGCCAGTTCCATCCGGAATTCACGTCCACGCCGCGCGACGGGCACCCGCTGTTCACGGGCTTCGTCCGTGCCGCCCGCGAATACCGCGCCGCGCTGCAGCCGGGCCGCGCCACCGCATGATTGTTTGTGCCAGCGCATGACGGGCCGCGCCACCGCAAGACCCGGCCGCAACGCATGAAGCTCGTTTCTTACGAGGTCGGACCCGATCGGCCGTTCTTCCTGATCGCCGGCCCGTGCGTCATCGAGAGCCAGGCACTCGTCATCGATGTTGCCGGGCGGCTTCGCGACATGACGGCGACGTTGGGCATTCCGTTCATTTTCAAGGCGTCGTTCGACAAGGCCAACCGCTCGTCGCAGTCGAGCTTCCGCGGTCCGGGCATCGAGGCGGGACTCAAGGCGCTCGCCGAGGTGAGGAAGCAGGTGGGTGTGCCCGTGCTCACGGACGTGCACGAGGATACCCCGCTCGCCGAAGTGGCGGAGGTGGTCGACGTGCTGCAGACGCCGGCGTTTCTATGCCGGCAGACCAATTTCATCGTCGGCGTCTCGTCCCAGGGAAAGCCCGTGAACATCAAGAAGGGCCAATTCTTGAGTCCGTGGGAGATGCAGAATGTGGTCGACAAGGCTCGTTCCACGGGCAACGCGCAAATCATGGTCTGCGAGCGGGGCTTCTCCTTCGGCTACAACAATCTCGTGTCGGACATGCGCTCGCTTGCCGTGATGCGCTCCACCGGCTGCCCGGTGGTGTTCGACGCCACGCATTCCGTTCAATTGCCGGGAGGCCAGGGCAACGCCTCCGGCGGACAGCGCGAGTTCGTGCCGGTGCTCGCGCGCGCGGCCATCGCGGCGGGCGTCGCGGGCCTGTTCATGGAAACCCATCCGGATCCGGCGAACGCCAAGTCCGACGGACCCAATGCATGGCCGCTGGACCGGATGGCCTCGCTCCTCTACACACTGGTGGAGCTCGATCTCGCCGTCAAAAAGAAACCGTTCGAGGAGTCTTTGCTATGAGCCGCATCGTGGAAGTTCGGGGACGTGAAATCATCGATTCGCGCGGCAACCCCACCGTAGAGGCCGACGTTCTGCTCGATACGGGCGCGATGGGCCGCGCCTTGGTGCCGTCGGGAGCCTCCACCGGTTCGCGCGAGGCGGTGGAGCTGCGCGACGGGGATGCGAAGCGCTTCGGCGGCAAGGGCGTGCGCAAAGCCGTGGACCACGTCAACGGTACGCTGCGCAATCTCGTCGTGGGGCTTGATCCCGCCGACCAAGCCGGCCTCGATGCCAAGTTGATCGCGGCGGACGGCACCGACAACAAATCGAAACTGGGCGCGAACGCGATCCTTGCGGTGTCTCTGGCGGCCGCGCACGCCGCGGCCCGCGACCGCAAGATGCCGCTGTACCGGCACCTGTCGGGCGGTGCCTCGGATTTCGTCATGCCGGTGCCGATGATGAACATCATCAATGGCGGCGCGCACGCGGACAACAGCGTCGATATCCAGGAGTTCATGATTTTGCCGCTCGGGGCTCCTTCGCTCGCGGAGGCGGTGCGCTACGGAGCCGAGGTGTTTCATTGCCTGAAGAAGGTGCTCCACGCCAAGGGTCTCAATACCGCGGTGGGCGACGAGGGCGGCTTCGCTCCCGATCTGCCCTCCAACGAGGCGGCGCTCACCACCATCCTGGAGGCCATCGACAAGGCGGGATACCGCGCCGGCCGGGATATCTATCTCGGGTTGGATGTCGCCAGCAATGAGCTCTACAAGGACGGCGTGTACGATCTCGCATCGGAAGGCCGCAAATTCAGTTCCAGCGAATTCGCCGATTATCTCGCGTCGCTCGCCGCGAAATATCCCATCGTCACCATCGAGGACGGGATGAGCGAGAGTGACTGGGATGGGTGGTCCGTGCTCACGCAGAAACTCGGCAGCAAGCTGCAGCTCGTCGGCGACGACATCTTCGTCACCAATACCAAGATTTTCGCCCAAGGGATCGCGAAAAAGATCGCCAACGCCATTCTCATCAAGCCGAATCAGATCGGCACGCTGACCGAAACGCTTGCGGCCATCGACATGGCGGCGAAGGCCAAGTACGCAGCGATCATCTCGCATCGCTCGGGGGAGACCGAGGATGCGACCATCGCGGATATCGCGGTGGGCACGTCGGCCACCCAGATCAAGACCGGGTCGATGTCGCGTTCGGACCGAATTGCCAAGTACAACCAGCTGTTGCGGATCGAGGGAGAGCTCGGCGGCAGGGCGTCCTACGCCGGGCGCAATGCACTTTCGGTTCCAGTTTCTTAAGAACTCATGCTAAGCTACTGTCCTCATGAGGGTTTTAGCGGTCATCCTGGGTGCTTGTCTGATTCTGCTGCAGTATCGGCTGTGGGTTTCGGATCAGGGAATGCGTGAAATCTGGCGCTTGAACCAGGCGATCGAGGCGCAGACGGCGGCCAATGCCGAGCAGCGTGAGCGCAATGGTCAGTTGCTCGCCGAAGTCACCGATTTGAAGGTCGGACTTGCGGCCCTCGAGGAGCGCGCACGGAGCGAGCTCGGCATGGTGGGCAATAGCGAGACGTTCTATCAGGTCGTCACGCCGGCGACGCCGGTGGCCTCGGCTCCCGCCGCTCCCATCACCGCCCGCGCCGAGTGATCCCCGTGGCTTCAGCGTGACTTCGGCGTTCGCGTCGCGCCGCGTCTTTGCCGTCGTGCCCGCCGCGGGGCGCGGCGCGCGCTTCGACCCGTCCGCCAAACGCTCCCCCAAGCAATACGCGCCACTTCTCGGCGCCACCGTGATCGAGTGGTCGCTGCGTGCGCTCATGCAGGAATCCCGCATCGAGAAAGTGGTCGTCTCGGTCGCCGCCGACGATGTGCGCTGGCCGGCGCTTGCGGCGGCGATCGGCCAATCCGGCAACGGCGTCGGTGCGTCTCCGAAGCTCTTGAGCGCGGTCGGCGGCGCAAGCCGCCAGGAGTCGGTGCTGAGCGGATTGAGAGCGCTGCAGACACATGCGTCGCCCGATGATTGGGTGCTGGTGCACGACGCGGCGCGGCCCTGTCTGAACGGCGACGATGTGCGCGCATTGATCGCCGCCCTGGATGCGGGCGCATCGGGGGCCGTGCTCGCCGCACCGATCGTCGACACGGTGAAGCGCGAGAGCGGCGGTTTGGCGAGCGAGACCGTCGATCGTAGCGGGCTTTGGCGCGCGTTGACGCCGCAGATCTTCGCGCTCGGAAAGCTCGAGCACGCATTGCAGGAGGCGGTGCGGCAGGGCATCACCGTCACCGACGAGGCACAGGCCATGGAGCGGCTCGGCATCCACGCCCGCCTGGTGCAGGGTTCGCCGTTCAATATCAAGGTGACGCGCGCGGAAGACCTCGCGGTCGCGTCACAAATCCTCGAAGCCACGAGAAAGGCGGTGCGATGAGAATAGGCCAAGGTTTCGACGTTCACGCATTCGGCGAGGGCGATCACGTGATGCTCGGCGGCGTCCGGATTCCCTACGGCCGTGGCGTCGTGGCGCATTCCGACGGGGACGTGATCATCCATGCGCTGTGCGACGCCGTGCTCGGCGGCCTGGGGGAGGGCGACATCGGCCGGCATTTTCCGGATTCGGACCCGCGCTATCGGGGCGCGGACAGCCGGGTGTTCCTGCGCACCGTGGCGCAGATGATGCGCACCGCCGGATTCAGGCTGGTCAACGCCGACTTGACCGTGCTGGCGGAGGCTCCGCGCATCGCGGCGCATCGCGACGCCATCGCCTCGAATCTCGCGGCCGACCTCGGGGTCGAAGCCCGGTACATCAACGTCAAGGCGACGACCACCGAGCGCATGGGGTTCGTCGGGCGAGGCGAAGGATTGGCCGCGCTCG
>Ga0182012_10001004_pt1 | contig 31138 bp, 29 predicted proteins | sample 612S2SmetaG_FD_120486 | JGI IMG/M metagenome (GOLD analysis project Ga0182012, IMG submission 120486) | Permafrost microbial communities from Stordalen Mire, Sweden - 612S2S metaG | ecosystem: Environmental > Terrestrial > Soil > Wetlands > Permafrost | place: Sweden: Stordalen | collected...
AGGGGCCGGTGACCAGCGACGGCCCCCACTACCCGCTGCCATTGAAGGAGGGAGGCGGGCGACCGGCGACTGGCCTCGGCAAGCCGCTCAAGTCGATCACCCACCCGCTGCGCGCCGACATCCCGATCCTGCTGGGCGCCGAAGGACCGAAGAACGTTGCGCTGGCGGGCGAGATCTGCGACGGCTGGCTGCCGATCTTCTACACCCCGCGCATGGCCGACACCTACAACGAATGGCTCGACGAGGGGTTCGCCCGGCCCGGCGCGCGTCGCGGCCGCGAGGATTTCGAGATCTGCGCGACCGCCAACATCGTCATCACGGACGATCGCGCTGCCGCGTTCGCGGCCATGAAGCCCTACCTAGCCCTCTACATGGGCGGCATGGGCGCCGAAGACACCAACTTCCACGCCGACGTGTACCGCCGGATGGGCTACGGAGAGGTGGTCGACGACGTGACCAAGCTTTTCCGCAGCAATCAGAAGGACAAGGCCGCGGAAGTCATTCCCGACGAGGTCGTCGACGACGCCGCGATCGTGGGCGACTTGGACTATGTGCGTAAGCAGATCAAGGTCTGGGAGGCCGCCGGCGTCACCATGATGGTCGTCAGCGGCCGTAATACCGCGCAGATCAACGAACTCGCTGGGCTAGTGTGAGCCGACCTTGCCAGGGGTTTAGAACACGTTCTAGATTTACCGGATGACAGCTTCGCAGCACACCATCGCGGGCACGGTGATCACGATGCCGGTGCAGATCCGCAAGGCGACTCAGCACATGGCGATGTTCTCGGTTGACGCCGACGCCGCGCAGCACCTGATCGACTACAGCGGCCTGCAGGTCTGTCGTTACCTGCCCGGTCGCGCGATCGTGGTCCTGATGTTGATGCACTACATCGACGGTGATCTCGGCCAATACCACGAATTCGGCACCAGCGTGATGGTCAATCCCCCGGGATCGAATGCGAGCGGGCTGCGCGCCCTGCAGTCGGCCGGCGCCTTCATCCACCACCTGCCCGTCGACCAGGCCTTCACTCTGGAGGCCGGAACCACGATCTGGGGCTACCCGAAAGTCATGGCGGACTTCACCATTCGAGAGGGTCGTCAGTTCGGCTTCGACTGCACCGTCGACGGGCAGCTCGTGGTCGGCATGGAATTTCGCCGCGGCCTGCCGATTCGATTGACCCCGCGCCAGCAAGCGCAGCGCAGTTACTCGCACCGCGACGGCGTGACCCGCGAGACCCCCTTCGAAAACACGATCAACGGCGTGCGCACTCGATTCGGTGGAGTACGCGTCACGCTGGGTGATCACCCGTACTCGAAAGAGCTGGCTTCGCTGGGCCTTCCGAAGCGGGCGATGCTTTCCAGCTCTGTTGACCACGTACAAATGACCTTCGGCGATGCTCAGGAGATCTCATGACCGCGAACACATTGGTGACAAGACCAGACGTCGACCTGACCGACGGCACTTTTTACGCGGGCGACTCCCGCTCCGTCTATCGCTGGATGCGCGAGAACGAACCGGTCTTCCGGGATAGCAAGGGGCTGGCCGCCGCAGCCACGTACCAGTCCGTCATCGACGCCGAGCGCAACCCCGAGCTGTTCTCGAATGCCGGCGGCATCCGACCCGACCAGCCCGGGGTCGAGATGATGATCGAGATGGACGACCCGCAACATCTGTTGCGTCGCAAGCTCGTCAACTATGGGTTCACCCGCAAGCGGGTCAAAGACCTGGGGTCCAAGATCGAGTCACTGTGCGACACGCTGATTGACGCCGTATGTGAACGCGGCGAGTGCGACTTCGTCTGGGATCTCGCCGCGCCGCTGCCGATGGCCGTCATCGGTGACATGCTCGGCGTGCGCCCCGAAGAACGCGAGATGTTCCTCAAGTGGTCCGACGACCTGGTCAGCTCGTTGAGCAGCACTGCGGCCGAAGCGGACATCCAGGTCACCATGGAGGCCTTTGCGGCCTACAGCGGATACATGATGGGGATGATCGAGGCCCGCAAGGCGCAACCGACCGACGACCTGGTCAGCGTCCTGGTGAACGCAGAGGTCGAAGGATCGCGCCTGGAGGATCACCAGATCGTCACCGAGGTGCTGCTGCTGTTGATCGGCGGCGACGAGACCACCCGGCACACGCTGTCCGGCGGAACCAGGCAACTGCTGCAGCACCCCGATCAGCACCGCCGGCTGGCCAACGACCTGGGGTTGCTGCCCAACGCGATCGAGGAGATGCTGCGCTGGACGGCGCCGGTGAAGAACATGGCGCGCACGATCACCGCCGACACCGAATTCCACGGCACCCAACTGCACAAGGACGAGAAGATCATCCTGTTGTTCGAGTCGGCGAACTTCGACGAGAAGGTGTTCAAGGACCCGGAGAGCTTCGACATCGAGCGCTACCCCAACAACCACCTGGCTTTCGGCTTCGGGACGCACTTCTGCCTCGGCAATCAGCTTGCCAGGCTGGAGCTGTCGATCATGCAGACGCGCCTGCTGCAGCGTCTTCCGGACATGCGACTCGCGTCGGACGCGGCGCTGCCCCTGAGGCCGGCGAACTTTGTGTCCGGCCTGGAGAAAATGCCGGTGACGTTCACCCCGACCGCGCCGCTCTGACCCTTTCGCCGAGCGTGCTCTCAGGGTGGGATTCAGGCGATTTTCCCGCCCTCAGAACACGTTCGGCGCGACCAGGCCGCCGCGGCGCGCCTTAAGATGCCGCCCTGCGTGTCCTCGGCCGTGACCCGGACAGTGATCCACCTCAGGTCGGTTAGCGCTTCAAAACGCGCGACGTCCCTATTGAATTGCCGACGATCGGTCCGATGGTGATCGCCCTCGTACTCCAACGCGATTTTGACGTCCTCCCACCCCATGTCGAGTACGGCAACGAGCTGGCCGTATTCGCCATGAACGGGGATCTGGGTCTGGGGCCGCGGGTAGCCAGCTTCGATGAGCAGCAACCTCAGCCAGGTCTCTCGGGGGGACTCCGCGCCGGCGTCGACCAGCGTCAGTGCATGTCCTGCGCGCCTGATGTTGCGGTGGCCTTTGTAGCGGTCGGCGATCGCCTCGACATCGGCAACCTTGAGTCTGGTTGCCCTGGCGAGCGCATCGATGGCCGCGACTGCCTCGACGAGCGGATATCGGCACGCGAGATCCAAGGCGGTACGGGCCGGAGTGGTTACGGGTATGCCGGTGATCGCTTGGATTTCGTCGTCAGCCACGCGATCCAACCAGGTGTGAATGCCGGCTGGCGGACGACGGTGCTCGTACAGCAACTGCACTGGCGCCTGCGCGTCGACCCACTTGGCGCGGTGCAGGGCTGACGCGGACTGTCCGGCGACCACACCGCGCCGCCGTGACCACAGCCACGCGGCGTAACCGCGCTGTACTGCGGTGAGGTTCGCGTCGGGTGATGTGTACACGTCGGGATGAAGCGCGACAAATCGAGTTCGCAGCCGGTGCCGGGTGAGTACACCCGACGCTAGCGCTTCGCTACCGATGAAGGGTTCCCGCACGCGGCCAGTGTGTCTCGGGGGACCGACAGCCACGCCGAACGTGTTGTCAGGGCGGGAAAATCGCCTTTCGGCCGCCTTGAATGCACGTTGGAGGAAAGAGGGAAGACCGGACTAGCGGTTCTGGAAGTTGGGCTTGCGTTTCTCGGCGAACGCCCGCGGGCCTTCTTTGGCATCCTCGGACAGGAACACCTTGATGCCGATCTGGGTGTCGATCTTGAACGCGTCGTTCTCGTTCATGCCTTCGGTCTCTCGGATCGCCCGCAGGATCGCCTGCACGGCCAGCGGCCCGTTGTTCTCGATGAGCTCTGCGATCTCGAGCGCCTTGGTCAGCGCCTGCCCGTCGGGCACGAGGTACCCGATCAACCCGATGTCCTTGGCCTCAGCTGCGGTGATGTGCCGGCCGGTCAGCAGCAGATCGCACGCCACCGTGTAGGGAATCTGCCGCACCAACCGCACGGCTGAACCGCCCATCGGGTACAGGCTCCACTTGGCCTCCGAGATGCCGAACTTGGCGCTCTCGCCCGCGATGCGGATGTCGGTGCCCTGCAGGATCTCGGTGCCGCCGGCAATCGCGGGGCCTTCGACGGCCGCGATCAACGGCTTGGTCAGCCGGCGGCCCTTTAGCAAGGCGTCAATCCGCGACGGGTCATAGCTGCCGTCTTTGAACGAGTCGCCCGGCGGCTTCTTGGTTGCTGCCTTGAGGTCCATGCCTGCACAGAAGTAGCCGCCGGCCCCGGTCAGGATGCAGCACCTGATGTCGTCATCGTTGTCGACGCGGTCCCACGCCTCGACCATGATCTCCATCATTTCGGTGCTCAGGGCGTTGCGGGCGTGTGGTCGGTTGAGCGTGACGATGAGGGTGTGACCGCGCTGTTCGACCAGCGCATCTGCTTCGCTGGGTCCGGATCCCGCGTTTGCTGGAGCTCCTTGGCTATTGGGAGCCACGGCTACCGCCTCTCGCTCGACATTGGGCATTCGCTTGTCAAGAAATGTAACACGTTCTAGTTTGGTGGCCGTGGCCCTGAATATCGCCGACCTTGCTGAGCACGCTATTGACGCCGTGCCCGACCGTGTAGCCCTCATCTGCGGCGACGAGCAGCTGACCTACGCCCAACTAGAAGAGAAAGCCAACCGCCTCGCGCACTATCTGATCGATCAGGGCGTGCAGAAGGATGACAAGGTCGGGCTGTACTGCCGCAACCGCATCGAGATCGTCATCGCGATGCTGGGCATCGTCAAGGCCGGCGCCATCCTGGTGAACGTCAACTTTCGCTACGTCGAGGGCGAACTTCGCTACCTATTCGACAACTCCGACATGGTCGCGCTGGTTCACGAGCGCCAGTACGCCGATCGCGTCGCCAACGTGCTACCCGATACCCCCAACGTCAAGACGATCCTCGTCGTCGAGGACGGCTCGGGCGACGACTTCCAGCGCTACGGCGGCGTCGAGTTCTACGCCGCGATCGCTCAGGGCTCGCCCGAACGGGATTTCGGCCCGCGCAGCGCTGACGATATTTACCTGCTCTACACGGGCGGCACCACCGGCTTCCCGAAGGGCGTGATGTGGCGTCACGAGGATGTCTACCGGGTGTTGTTCGGTGGAACCGACTTCGCGACGGGCGAATTCGTCAAGGACGAGTACGACCTGGCCAAGGCCGCCGCCCAGAGTCCGCCGATGATCCGTCACCCGATTCCGCCGATGATCCACGGCGCCACCCAGTCGGCCACCTGGATGTCGATCTTCTCGGGCCAGACCACCGTTCTCGCACCGGAATTCAACGCCGACGAAGTCTGGCGCACGATTCACAAGCACAAGGTCAACCTGCTGTTCTTCACCGGCGACGCGATGGCGCGACCGCTGCTCGACGCTCTGCTCGCGCACCAGGAGCAAGGGAACGAGTACGACCTGTCGTCGCTGTTCCTGCTCGCCTCCACCGCGGCGCTCTTCTCGCCGAGCATCAAGGAGAAGTTCCTGGAGCTGCTGCCGAACCGGGTCATCACCGACTCCATCGGCTCGTCCGAGACCGGTTTCGGGGGTACCAGCGTCGTCGCCAAGGACGCGCCACACAGCGGTGGGCCGCGCGTGAGCATCGACCACAAGACCGTCGTCCTCGACGACGACGGTAACGAGGTCAAGCCGGGTTCGGGGGTGCGCGGCTTTATCGCCAAAAAGGGCAACATTCCGGTCGGCTACTACAAAGACGAGAAGAAGACCGCCGAGACGTTCAAAACCATCAACGGCGTCCGCTACGCCATCCCCGGGGACTGGGCGTTGGTCGAGGAGGACGGCACGGTGACCATGCTGGGCCGCGGCTCGGTGTCGATCAACAGCGGCGGCGAGAAGATCTACCCCGAAGAGGTCGAGGCCGCTTTGAAGGGGCATCCCGACGTGTTCGACGCGTTGGTGGTCGGTGTGCCGGATCCCCGGTTCGGCCAGCATGTGGCCGCGGTGGTTCAGGCTCGACCAGGGGCCCGCCCGTCGCTGTCGGAGCTGGACCGCTTCGTGCGTGCAGAGATCGCGGGATACAAAGTGCCGCGCAGCCTTTGGCTGGTCGACGAGGTTAAGCGTTCGCCGGCAGGCAAACCCGACTACCGGTGGGCCAAGGAGCAGACCGAGGCACGCCCGGCCGACGACGTGCATGCCGCTCATGCGACTGCCTAGTTGACGGATTTCGTCAAGCAGAACCCCGGCGCGCCGGCCGGCTACTTCGCTTGGGAGGCCGCGGGGCTGCGCTGGCTAGGCGGCGTCGACGGCGGTGTGCCCTGTGCGCGCGTGGTTTCCGTTGACGCCACGAGCCTGACGCTGCGGCGGCTTGCCTCGGTTACTCCGAGTACCGACGCGGCGCGCGAGTTCGGGCGTCGGCTCGCGGTCACACACGACGCGGGTGCCGCGGCGTTCGGGGCGGGGCCCGACGGATGGGAGCAGCCCGGTTTTTTCGGGCCGCTGTCGCAGCTGTTGCCGATGTCGCTGCGGGTGCACCGCCGGTGGGGCGAGTTCTACGCGGAGGAGCGGCTGGTTCCGATGGCCGAGCTCGCGGCGCCGCGTCTCGACGCTTCGACTCGTGCCACGATCGATTCCGTCGTGACGCGTTGCCGAGCAGGTGACTTCGACGACGACGACCCGCCGGCCCGGTTGCACGGCGATTTGTGGGCCGGCAACGTGATGTGGACGCCCGACGGGGTGGTGTTGATCGACCCAGCCGCACACGCCGGTCACCGCGAGAGTGACCTCGCGATGCTCGCGCTGTTCGGTTGCCCGCACTACGACGACATTCTGGCGGGTTATCAGCAGGTCCGATTGCTCAAGCCCGGCTGGCGGAACCGCATTGGGCTGCAACAGCTATTTCCGCTGCTCGCGCATGTCGTGCTCTTCGGCGGTGGGCACGCACGGCGGACGGATGCCTGTGCCCGCGCCGCGCTGGCCGTTTAGCTGCGGCTACTGTCGGATTGTGAACGGTGCCCAGGCTCTGATCAATACGTTGGCAGACGGCGGCGTCGACGTCTGCTTTGCCAATCCCGGCACATCGGAGATGCACTTCGTTGCCGCACTGGACACCGTTGCGCGGATGCGCGGCGTGCTGGCTCTGTTCGAAGGGGTCGCTACCGGCGCGGCCGACGGTTATGCACGCATGGCCGACCGGCCGGCGGCGGTGTTACTGCATCTAGGCCCGGGACTCGGCAACGGCTTGGCCAACCTGCACAACGCGCGCCGCGCCGGGGTGCCGATGGTCGTTGTTGTCGGCGACCACGCCACCTATCACAAAAAGTACGACGCGCCACTGGAATCCGACATTGACGCGCTGGCCGGCACCGTATCGGGATGGGTGCGTCGCACTGGCACCGCCGATTGCGTCGGGGCCGATGCCGCCGCGGCTATCGCCGCCAGCATTGCCGACCAACAGATTTCGACGCTGATCCTGCCCGCTGACGCGTCCTGGTCCGACGGTGGCGTGCCAGCTGCGGTGCCCGCCCGAGAGGCTACCGTCGCAGCCACGGAGAACGTGGGGCCGGTAGCCGAAGTGCTGCGTTCGGGCGAACCCGCGATGGTCCTGATCGGTGGGGACGCCACCCGCGAGCCGGGGTTGGCCGCGGCGGCGCGGATCGCGCAGGCGACCGGGGCACGTTGGCTGTGCGAGACGTTCCCGACGCGGTTGCAGCGCGGCGCGGGTATTCCCGCGGTGGAGCGGCTCGCGTATTTCGCCGAGGCGGCCATGGCCCAGCTCGATGGGGTCAAGCATCTGGTGCTGGCCGGCGCCAGGTCGCCGGTGTCGTTCTTCGCCTACCCGGGCAAGCCCAGCGACCTGGTGCCGACCGATTGCACGGTGCACACGCTGGCTGGGTCCATCGGCGCCGCGGACGCATTGATCGCGTTGGCCCACGAGCTGGCCCCGGGGACCGTTGCCCCGGTAGCGGCCGCGTCGCGCCCGCAACTGCCGAGCGGCGCGCTGACCGCCGCGTCGGCGGCCGAGGTGATCAGTGCGTTGCTGCCCGAGCGGGCGATCGTCGTCGACGAGTCGAACACGTCGAGCGTGCCGCTGGTGCAGGCGACCGCGGGCGCTCCGGCGCATGATTGGCTGACGCTGACCGGCGGCGCGATCGGCTACGGCATTCCGACCGCTGTGGGTGCGGCGGTTGCCGCCCCGGATCGCCCCGTGCTGTGTCTGGAATCCGATGGTTCGGCGATGTACACGATTTCGGGGCTATGGACGCAGGCGCGGGAGAACCTGGATGTGACGACCGTGCTCTACAACAACCACGCCTACGACATTTTGCGGATCGAGCTGCAACGTGTCGGCGCCGGATCCGCTCCCGGCCCCAAGGCGCTCGACCTCCTTGATTTGTCGCGTCCGACAATGGATTTCGTCAAGATCTCGGAAGGAATGGGTGTTCCGGCCCGGCGGGCCACCACATGCGAGGAGTTCGCCGAGGCCTTGCGCGCGGCCTTCGCCGAACCGGGCCCGCACCTGATCGATGCGATAGTGCCGTCAATAGCGGGCTAGGACGGGAAGGCGGCTGACCAGCCAGTCCGTCAAGGCGTTGACCACCTCGACTCCAGTCTCGAACTCGCCGTCGTGGGTTTCGGCCGCCAGCGCCACGCCCCACTGCCCGGATTGCGTCGCCACGATCCCGAATTGCCGGACCAGGTAGTCGCCATTGACTCCTGGACCCCAACCGCCCTTGGCGGCAATACCTTTAGCGGCCAGACCCCACCGCTGACCGATCACGAGATGGCGCATCAGGTCGATGACGGTTGTCGCTTCGGGGATCAGCGACAACTGTGCGGCAAAGCGTGCTTGTCGTTCCAGTGTCCACTGCGTCTGGCCGAATGCGGTGAATCCCCGCCGAAGTCGACGTGATTCGACCGCTGTGACGGCGTCACCGCATTCCCGGATGATGAGCTGTACTTTCCGCGCGGCATCCGCCGGGTTGCCCAGCCGGGACCACAATTGTTCGGACGCCGGATTATCGGATTCGGTGATGGCTTTGACGACAAGTTCTTCTGCGCCTGCGCTATCGGTGCGCAAAGCCGCGATCGCCAATGGGACCTTCATCGTCGACCAGGCGACACCGGACGTCCACCGGCCCAGCGAATAGGTCCGGTCCGGACGGGCGATCGCCATGCCGACATTTGCCGGCACGGCGGCGGAAAGCTGTTCAAAGCTTGTTTCGAGCGCAAGCTGAAGAGGCCGGGACGTCATGTGCTACCGGCGTATGGGCCACACCGGATCGCCGCATTCAACACCCTCGGCCGACAACTGGCGCTTCAGCACTTTGAAGGTCACCGTCCGCGGGAGCTCGGCGCTGATCCGGACGTAGGACGGCCACTGTTTGGGCCCCAGGTCGGGTTGCTCAGCCAGGAAGGCCCGGAACTTGTCGGCGTCGAACTCGGTGCCCGGTGTCAGCACAAACGCGGCCATCACCTGGTCTCCGACGACGGGATCGGGTACCGGGTACACCGCCACTTCGGACGCGTCGGGATAGCGGAGTAGCACGCGCTCGATCGGGGCCGAACCGAGATTCTCTCCGTCGACCCGCATCCAATCACCAAGCCGTCCGGCAAAATACGCATAGCCGGCCTCGTCGCGATAGGCCAGGTCGCCACTGTGATAAAAGCCCCCCGCCATCCGCGCGGCCTCGGCTGCGTCGTCGTTGTAATAGCCCTCGAAACGACCTGCGCCGGCGGTGTTGACCACCTCGCCGACCACGCCCACCGGGCACGGTTGGCCGTTGTCGGGGTCGATGATGTCGATTCCCTCGGTTAGTGGACCAAGCGCACCGGCCGGGGTGTCGGGGGTACGGGCGATCGCCACCCCGCCTTCGGTCGAGCCGAACCCGTCCTGAACGACACACCCGAACCGGCGGCCGAAACGCTCAACGTCGCTGGGCACGCCCTCGTTGCCGTACACAGCACGCAGCGGGTTGTCCGCGTCGTCGGGTTGCTCAGGTGTGGCGAGCACGTAGGACAACGGCTTGCCCACATAGTTGGCGTAGGTGGCGCCGAAGCGGCGCACATCCACCATGAAGTTCGACGCAGAGAACCTGCGCCGCAATGCCATCGATCCCTGACACGCCGCCGCCACCGACCAGCCGACCAGCACCGCGTTGGAATGGAACAACGGCATCGACACATAGCAGACGTCGTCGCGGCCAAGTCCGAACCGCTGCGTCATCATTACCCCAGCCACGGCAACCTTGCCGTGGCTGCACTTCACCGCCTTGGGCTCACCACTGGTTCCCGACGTGAAGATCAGCATGAAAAGATCGGTGGGCGAGGCGGACTGGAAGTGCAGGTCGGCGGCTCGATGTGCGCCAACCTCGTCGGCCCACTCAGCTGAATCGACGTTGAGATGCTCGATATCGCCCAGAGTCGCCGACGATTGTGCATCGGCCAGCACCAGCTGGCAGTCGGCCTTGCTGATGTCTCGGGCCAGCGCTTCGCCCCGGCGCACCGGGTTGAGACCCACCGGAACGATCCCCGATATTCCGGCGGCCACCAGCATCGCCGAGAAGAACGGCGTGTTCTCCAGTAGCACGCCGACGTGCGGCGGCCCGGCCGGGTCAAGGCGCTGGCGCAGCGTCGCCGCAATCGCGGCACCGTGCCGGAGGTGATTACGCCAGCTGGTGAATGACTCCTCGAAATAGATTCCCCGGTCGTCGATCTCGGTCAGGGGCCCCAGCAGATCGGTGACCGTCAGGTCGGTCGGGCTAAGAATCAATTCCATCCACGCCCCGGCGTTGTCGGAAGGGGCATCCGGCTAAGCAGGGGTTTCCGCCAGTTCACGGCCGATCCGGCGCAGTTGCCCGGTGGCGCCGCCGAGCGCGAACTCGGTTTCCTTGGCGGCCAGAAAGTAACGATGCGCCGGGTGATCGGTGTCGACGCCCACACCACCGTGCACATGCACGATGGTGTGGGCCACTCGGTGTCCGGCGTCGGCTGCCCAGAACGCCGCACTGGCCACGTCGATCTCGGCGGAGAGATCTTCGGAGACCCGCCAGGCCGCCTGGGTGAGGCTCAGCCGCAGTCCCTTCACGTCGATATAGCCGTCCGCCAATCGCTGCCCCACCGCCTGGAAGCTGCCGATCGGACGGTCGAACTGCTCACGGGTGCGGGCGTATTCGGCAGTCATCTGCAATCCCCGCTCCAGCACTCCGAGCTGGAACGCGCTGCGGCCCAGCGCCGCAAGCGTGCTGAGCCACGGCACGACCTCTGTCCCGCCAACCCGCCGCGAGCCGTCGAGCGCAACGCCGTCGAGCGCCAAGTGCCCGACGCTGCCAAGTCCTGTGGTCTTCAGCGGGGTCACGGCGACCCCGGGGTCATCGGCTTCGACCAGGAAAACCGCTGCGCCGGAATCGGTCTCGGCAGGCACCAGGAAGGCGTCGGCCACCGGGCCATATCCGACCAAGGTGCGAGTGCCAGTCAGCCGGTAGCCGTCACCGGAACTTGCGGCCCGCACCGGCCCCTCGCCCATCTCGCCGTCCAGGGCGACGGTAAGGATCTTCGCGCCCTTGACCGCCGGCGCGCCCCAGCCCTGCTGAAGTTCCTCGGAGCCGAAGCGTGCCAGGGCACCGGAAGCCAGCACCACCGATTCCAGGTAGGGCACGGCGGCCATCTGGTGACCGAGCGCGACCAGGATTGCCACCTGCTCGAGCACCCCAAAACCGTCCCCGCCCAGCGCGGACGCCGCCGCGCTGGACAGGATGTCGGAGTCGATCAACTTGCCCCACAGCTCGCGGTCGAACCGTTGCTCTCTGCCGTCGAGCTCACGTTGGTGCTCTGGCGTGCAGACCGCGTCCACGATCGTGTCGACCAGACCGCCGAGATCTTTTGCGGCTTCGGTTGTCGTGAAGTCCATAAATGTTCGATCCTTTAAGTAGGAATTCAGCCCTTGCTAGGAATTCGTTCTGCAGAGGAGATCAGCGGTTGGCTCGCGGCAGCCCTAGGGCAACCATCCCGATGATGTCGCGCTGCACTTCGTTGGTGCCGCCACCGAATGTCAGGATCAGGCAAGCCCGGTGCATCCGCTCGGCCCGAGCGCGCAGCAGCTCCCCCGGCGAGTCCTGACGCAGCGTGGCCGCGGTGCCCAGGACCTCCATCAGCAGCCGGTAGGCTTCGGTGGCCAGCTCGGTGCCGAATACCTTGGCCGCCGACGCATCCGCCGGCGACAAGGCTTCGCTGCTCGCAGACGCCAGCTCCCAGTTGATCAGCTTGAGCACTTCGGCCTTGGCGTGCACCCGAGCCAGGTTCAGCTGCACCCACTCCGAATCTATGAGGCGGGCGCCGCTGGAGTCCTTCGTGTTCTGCGCCCACTCGCGAACCTCGTGCAGGGCCAGGAAGATCGGTTGCGGGGAGACTAACGCGACCCGCTCGTGGTTGAGCTGGTTGGTCACCAGCTTCCAGCCGCCGTTCTCCTCGCCGATGAGGTTGGTCACCGGCACCCGCACGTCGGAGTAATAGGTGGCGCTGGTGTCCACCCCGGCCATGGTGTGCACGGGCGTCCAGGAGAACCCTTCGGCGGTCGTCGGCACGGCAAGCATCGAAATGCCGCGGTGTTTTTTGGCCTCGGGATTGGTGCGCACGGCCAGCCACACCCAGTCCGCGTAGGCGATCAGGCTGGTCCACATCTTCTGACCGTTGATTACGTAGTCGTCGCCGTCGCGCACCGCAGTCGTGCGCAGGTTCGCCAGGTCGGTGCCGGCGCCGGGCTCGGAGTAACCGATGGAAAAGTGCAGTTCGCCCGCCGCGATCTTGGGCAAGAAAAATTTCTTTTGTTCCTCGGTGCCGAAGGCCATGATGGTCGGCGCCACGCTGTTGATCGTCAGGAACGGCACCGGCACGCCGGCGATCGCGGCCTCGTCGGTGAAGATCAGCGAGTCCATCGGGGAGCGGTCCTGGCCGCCGTACTCCTTGGGCCAGTTCAGGGTGAGCCACCCGTCCTTGCCCATCTGCGCAACGGTGTCGCGATACGCGTTGCCGGTGCCGACCTCGCCCTGCGTCGAGCTCAGCGCCTCGCGGCGCTCGGGCGTCATAAGTTTGGTGAAGTACGACCGCAGCTCGCGACGCAGCTCCTCCTGCTCAGGGGTGTAACTGATGCGCATTCCAGCCGTCCTTTGATTAACCGTGACAAGCATGTGACGGGCCCGGGCCGGTCGCCGTAGCTCGACCAACGACTACCCATCCGCCTTCCCGGTTGTAACACGTTCTAGTCTGGGAATCCAGCGACCGTTTCCTCAGACGCGCCGGGGCCTTATGGTGGTGCTACAAACTGACGGGACGTGGGGCTACACCAAAGCCAGGTTCAAGGAGGGTGTCGTGCGGGTCAAGGTGGATCTTGACAGGTGTGAAGGTAACGCCGTGTGCTTGGGAATTGCGCCGGAATTGTTCGACCTGGACGACGAGGACTACGCCGTCGTGAAAACCGACCCGATTCCGCCCGGCCAAGAGGATCTGGCCGAACAGGCGATCGCCGAATGCCCGCGCGCGGCGCTATTGCGCGCCGACTAACCCGAGCCTGAGCAGTGCGTGACCCGAGACTAGAGGTATTCATAAATTGACTAGCAGCACGAACGCGACCGATCTATCCGGAAAGGTCGCGGTGGTGACAGGTGCGGCCGCGGGATTGGGACGGGCCGAAGCCGTCGGCCTTGCGCGCCTGGGCGCCACCGTCGTCGTCAATGACATCGCCGGCGCACTGGACGCCTCCGACGTCATCGACGAGATCGGCGCCGCCGGCGCCAAGGCCGTGGCCGTCACCGGTGACATCAGCCAACGCGCCACCGCTGACGAGTTGGTTTCCTGCGCCGACGGGCTGGGCGGACTGGATATCGTGGTGAACAACGCCGGGATCACCCGCGACCGGATGCTGTTCAACATGTCCGACGAGGAGTGGGACCTCGTCATCGCCGTGCACCTGCGCGGACATTTCCTGCTCACCCGCAACGCGGCCACCTACTGGCGCGCCAAAGCCAAAGACGCGGGGGGTTCCGTCTACGGCCGGCTGGTCAACACCTCCTCGGAGGCCGGGCTGACCGGCCCGGTCGGGCAGGCCAACTACGGCGCCGCCAAAGGGGGCATCATTCAGCTGACCTTGACAGCGGCGCGAGCGCTGGGCCGCTACGGGGTGTGCGCGAACGCCATCTGTCCGCGCGCGCGCACTGCGATGACTGCCGACGTGTTCGGCGCAGCACCAGACGCAGAAACAGGCGGTGTCGACCCACTGTCGCCCGAGCACGTGGTGAACCTGGTCCAGTTCCTGTCGTCGCCTGCGGCCGCTGAAGTCAACGGTCAAGTGTTCATTGTTTACGGCCCTCAGGTGACATTGGTCGCGGCCCCGACGGCGGAGCGCAAGTTCATCGCGGACGGCGCGGCGTGGGAGCCGGCCAAACTCAGCAGCACGCTGCAGGGATACTTTGCTGGCCGCAATCCGGAACAGAACTTTTCCGCGGTTGGCCTGATGGAACAATAACGCTGTGAAGTTACTTTTCGGGGAGTATTCAACACATGCAAAATATGTCAGATTGGCGCTGCTACAACCCTTCTGAGCTGCCCAAATTGATGCGCCCAACCGAAACTTGCTTTTTATTGATCCGGTAAAGTCGTTGTAAGTTAATATAATCCGGCTCACACCGAGTCGAGGATTACAGAGGGCAGTAAAAGGCGATACGCAGGCTTCGCCGCGAGCAGCAGAGGGGGACCGAGTTGCTACAACAACTTGCGGTTCCGGCCCGCGCTGTCGGCGGGTTCTTCGAGATGTCGATCGACACGGCTCGGGCCACCTTCCGGCGACCGTTCCAACTGCGCGAGTTTCTCGATCAGACTTGGATGATCGCCCGGGTATCGCTGGTGCCGACGTTGCTGGTCTCCATCCCGTTCACCGTGCTGGTGGCGTTCACCCTCAACATCCTGCTTCGCGAAATCGGGGCCGCCGATTTGTCCGGTGCCGGAACGGCATTCGGTACCATCACCCAGCTTGGCCCGGTGGTGACCGTGCTGGTCGTGGCGGGTGCCGGTGCCACCGCGATCTGCGCAGACTTGGGTGCCCGCACGATCCGCGAAGAAATAGACGCAATGCGGGTGCTCGGCATCGATCCGATCCAACGGCTCGTCGTGCCAAGGGTTTTGGCGTCCACATTGGTGGCGCTACTCCTGAACGGTTTGGTGTGTGCCATCGGCCTGTCGGGCGGTTATGCGTTCTCCGTCTTTCTTCAGGGCGTCAACCCGGGTGCCTTCATCAACGGGCTGACGGTGCTCACCGGGCTGCGTGAATTGGTCCTTGCCGAAGTCAAAGCGTTGCTATTCGGTGTGATGGCCGGGCTGGTCGGGTGTTACCGAGGCCTGACCGTCAAGGGCGGCCCAAAGGGCGTCGGAAATGCCGTCAACGAAACCGTCGTCTACGCGTTCATCTGCCTGTTTGTCATCAACGTGGTCACGACGGCCATCGGCGTGCGACTGTCGGCGAAGTGAGGCGCCGTGAGCTATGACGCTACTTACCGGTTTCGCCGGTTCTTTTCGCACTTCCAAGGGCCGATCGACGATTTCGGTGAGCAGGCGCTGTTCTACGGCCAGACCATGCGTCACGTCCCCAACGCGCTCACTCGGTACCGGAAGGAGACGATCCGGCTGGTAGCCGAGATGACTCTGGGCGCAGGCGCACTCGTGATGATCGGTGGCACCGTCGGCGTTGCGGCGTTCCTGACGCTGGCGTCCGGCGGAGTCATCGCCGTGCAGGGCTATTCGTCGCTCGGCAACATCGGTATCGAAGCGCTGACGGGGTTCTTATCGGCGTTCCTGAACGTCCGTGTCGTGGCGCCGGTGATCGCGGGAATCGCGTTGGCGGCCACCATCGGTGCCGGTGCCACTGCCCAATTGGGTGCAATGCGCGTTTCCGAGGAGATCGACGCCGTCGAATGTATGGCGGTGCAGTCGATGTCCTACCTGGTGGCGACCCGGCTCGTCGCCGGCTTGGTCGCGATCATTCCGCTGTACTCGTTGTCGGTGCTTGCCGCGTTCTTCGCCGCCCGCTTCACCACGGTCTTCATCAACGGACAGTCCGCTGGCCTGTATGACCACTACTTCAACACGTTCCTCATTCCGTCCGACCTACTGTGGTCATTCCTGCAGGCCATCGTGATGTCTATCGCGGTGATGCTGATCCATACCTATTACGGCTACAACGCCAGTGGCGGTTCGGTCGGCGTCGGTATCGCAGTCGGCCAGGCGGTGCGGACCTCGCTGATCGTCGTCGTTGTCATCACCTTGTTGATCTCGCTGGCGGTTTACGGCTCGTCCGGTAACTTCAACCTTTCGGGATAAAGGGGACCCCAAAAAGACTATGTCAGAACGTGTACCGCGACGGTCAACCGTCCGGCTGGCAGCAGCGCTGCTGGCTGGATTGATCGTGGCATTCGCTGTTCTGACTTACCTTTCGTACAACGCGGCCTTTACCGCGACCGACACGATCACCGTGTCGGCGCCGCGGGCCGGGCTGGTGATGGAGAACGGTGCCAAGGTCAAGTTCCGCGGCATCCAGGTCGGCAAGGTCGAGGACATCAGCTACGGCAACGATCAGGCGCGGCTCACGCTGGCCATCAGCAGCGACCAGATGCGCTTCATCCCGGCCAACGCGACAGTGCATATCGCGGGCAACACGATCTTCGGTGCCAAGTCGGTGGAATTCATTCCGCCTCAGGCACCTTCGCCGAACTCGCTGCGTCCGGACGCACATGTGCAGGCTTCGGCGGTCCAGCTAGAAGTCAACACCTTGTTCCAGTCGCTCATCGACCTGCTGCACAAGATCGATCCGGTCGAGTTGAATGGGACGCTGAGCGCGCTGTCCGAAGGCCTGCGTGGTCACGGCGACGACCTGGGCGGCTTGTTGTCGGGACTGAATACGCTGACGCGGCAGGCCAACCCGAAGTTACCTGCCTTGCAAGAGGATTTCCGCAAGGCCGGGATCGTGACCAACATCTACGCGGACGCGGCGCCCGATCTGAACACCGTGATCGACAACCTGCCGACGATCAGCAAGACCGTGGTAGATCAGCAGAGCAATCTCAACGACACGCTGTTGGCCACGATCGGGTTGACTAACAACGCCTATGAAACGCTGGAGCCGGCCGAGCAGAACTTCGTTGACGCCATCAATAGGCTGCGGGCCCCGCTCAAGGTGACCGCGGATTACTCCCCGGAATTCGGGTGTCTGTTCGGGGGTATCCAACGAGGTATCAAGGAGTTCGCCCCGTTGCTCGGCCTCCGCAAAGCCGGCCTGTTCACGTCTTCGAACTTCGTGCCCGGGTCGCCGTCATACACCTATCCCGAGTCCCTGCCGCAAGTTAACGCGTCCGGGGGGCCGAACTGCCGCGGCTTGCCCGACATCCCGACCAAGCAGAATGGCGGATCGTTCTACAAATCGCCCTTCCTGGTCACTGACAACGCCAACATACCCTACGAGCCGTTCACCGAACTGCAGTTTGATGCGCCCTCGACGCTGCAGTTCTTGTTCCATGGCACCTTTGCCGAACGGGACGACTTCTGATGGCGGAAACGCGAATGCCGTCCCACCGTTCGGTGGTAATCAACGTCAGCATCTTCACCGTGGCCATGCTGTTAGTGGCCGCAGGGCTGGTAGTGGTCTTCGGTAGCTTCCGGTTCGGTCCCGAATCCAGCTACCACGCAACGTTTACCGATGCGTCACGGTTGAAGGCCGGCCAGAAGGTCCGCATCTCGGGGGTGCCGGTCGGCGCGGTGTCCGGGGTGAAACTCAACCCGGACAACACCATCGATGTGGAGTTCGGAGTCGACAAGCGATACACGCTTTATTCTTCCACGCGCGCTGTTGTTCGATATGAAAACCTCGTCGGCGACCGGTTCCTGGAAATCACGTCGGGTCCCGGCGAGCTGCGCAAGTTAGCGCCGGGCGGGACCATCAATTCTCAACACACCAGTCCGGCGCTCGATCTCGATGCGCTGCTGGGCGGACTGCGGCCTGTGCTCAAGGGGTTGGACGCCGATAAGGTCAATACGATCAGTAGCGCCGTCATCGAGTTATTGCAGGGCCAAGGCGGAGCGTTGTCGAACGTGCTGGCCGATACCAGCGCGTTCTCGAAGGCGTTGGGCCAGCGCGATCAGCTGATCGGTGACACGATCACCAACCTCAACACGGTGCTCGGGACTGTCGACCAAAAGAGCGCACAATTTTCGGCCAGCGTGGACCAGCTGCAGCAATTGATCACCGGGCTGGCCAAAAACAAAGACTCGATCGCCGGCGCCATCCCGCCGCTGGCGTCGACAACGACGGACCTGACCGAGCTGCTGCAGCGCTCACGCCGGCCGCTGCAGGGCGTCCTGGAAAACACTCGGCCACTGGCCACCGAACTGGATAACCGCAAGGCCGAGGTTAACAACGACATCGAGCAACTGGGCGAGGATTACCTGCGCCTGTCCGCACTCGGCGCCTACGGGTCGTTCTTCAACATTTACTTCTGTTCCGTGACGATCAAGATCAACGGACCGGCCGGCGGCGACATCCTGCTGCCGATCGGTGGCCAGGTGGATTCAAGCAAGGGCAGGTGCGCTTTTGCCAAATAAACGAGGGGAGCCAACCAGGCAGAAGCGTGAACCCGATCCGTTGCGCACCGGTTTGTTCGGCCTGGCGATGGTGGTCTGCGTCGTGCTGCTCGCGTTCGGCTACTCGGGGCTGCCGTTCTGGCCGCAGGGAAAGACGTACGACGCGTACTTCACTGACGCGGGTGGCATTTCGCCTGGCAACGCCGTCTACGTGTCGGGCTTCAAGGTCGGCCAAGTGCAGTCCGTCGGTCTTGCCGGAGACAGCGCCAAGGTGACTTTCTCCGTGGACCGCCACGTCGCCGTCGGCGACCAGTCGCTGGCCGCGATCCGCACCGACACCATCCTTGGTGAGCGTTCCATCGCGGTGAGCCCTGCCGGAAACGGTAAGGGCACCACCATTCCGCTGAGCCGCACGACCACGCCCTACACGCTGGCGGGCGCGCTGGAGGATCTGGGTGAAAATGCGAACAACCTGAACAAGCCCCAGTTCGACCAAGCCCTGAACGTTCTCACCGATACGCTGCGCGATGCCACCCCGGACCTGCGCGGCGCGCTGGATGGGGTGACATCGCTGTCCCGCACGTTGAACCGCCGAGACCAGGCGCTGCAAGGTCTGCTGGCACACGCGAAGTCGGTGACTTCGGTGTTGTCGCAGCGCGCCGACCAGGTCAACAGGCTGGTCGCCGACGGCAACGATTTGTTCGCCGCGCTTGACGAGCGGCGTGCCGCGCTGAGTCAGTTGATTGCGGGGATCAGCGATGTCGCGGCGCAGATTTCCGGCTTCGTCGCCGATAACCGCAAGGAGTTCGGCCCGGCCCTGAGCAAGCTCAATCTGGTTCTCGACGACCTCAACGAGAGGCGTGATTACATCTCCGAGGCCCTCAAACGGCTGCCCAGCTACGCGACCGAGTTGGGCGAGGTGGTTGGTTCCGGACCCGGATTCAACGTCAACGTCTACGGCGTGATACCGGCTCCGCTGCTCGCGACGATGTTCGACTTCGTTTACCAGCCAGGAAAGATGCCGGCCAGCTTCGCAGACTACCTGCGCGGGCTAATCCAGGAACGCTGGACCATTAGGCCGAAGTCCCCATGATCGGGCGGACTTTCAGCAGCCGCAGGCTGCGCAATGTCACCATCATCGCGCTGGTCGCGGTGCTGATGGGGGGCGCCTACGTGCTGTTCTCCTCCGCAGGCGACGGACGAAAGATCTTCGGGTACTTCGCATCTGCTGTTGGTATCTACCCTGGAGATCAGGTCCGCGTCCTCGGAGTCCCGGTAGGCAAGATCGACTCGATTGAGCCGCGGCCTTCCGATGTGAAGATCACCATGTCGGTCGCCGGGGACTTGAAGATCCCCAAGGATGCGAAGGCTGTGATCATATCGCCGAACCTGGTGGCGGCCCGGTTCATTCAGCTCACTCCCGCGTATACCGGCGGCGCGGTTTTACCCCAAGGTGGCAGCATCGATCTGGCCCGCACCGCCGTCCCGGTGGAATGGGACGAGGTGAAGCAGGCGCTGACACAGCTGGCCGTACAGCTCGGTCCGACGTCCGGATCGATGCAGGGGCCGTTGGGCGCTGCGATCAACCAGGCCGCGAACACGTTCGACGGCAAAGGCGAGTCATTCCACAACGCGTTGCAGGAGCTCTCGCAAGTGGCTGGGCGGCTGGGGGATTCACGCAGCGACATTTTCGGCACGGTCGAGAACCTGCAGGTGCTCGTCAACGCGCTGTCGGCCAGTAACGAGCAGATTGTGCAGTTCGCGGGGAGCGTCGCGTCAGTGTCCCAAGTGCTCGCCGACAGCTCGAATCATCTCGACAACAGCCTGGGCACGCTCAACAAAGCACTCTCGGATGTCCGAGGGTTCTTGCATGAAAACAACTCGACGCTGATCGATACGGTTAGCAAGCTGAATGACTTCGCCCAGACATTGAGTGACCAGAGCGACAATATAGAGCAGGTGCTGCACGTGGCCGGCCCAGGCATCAGTAACTTTTACAACATCTATGATCCGGCGCAGGGCACGCTGAACGGCCTGTTGTCGATACCGGAATTCGCCAACCCCGTGCAATTCATCTGCGGTGGATCCTTCGAAACTGCCGCCGGGCCAAGCGCGCCCGATTACTTCAAGCGCGCCGAGCTTTGTCGCGAGCGGCTGGGGCCGGTGCTGCGCAGGCTGTCGGCCAACTATCCGCCGGTGATGTTCCACCCCCTGAACACGATCACCGCGTACAAGGGGCAGATCATCTACGACACTCCGGCCACCGAGGCCAAGTCGGGGACTCCGATTCCGCAGCTGACCTGGATCCCGGCGAAAGGTGCTCCGTCGTCGCCCGCGGCCCAGAATCCGGCGGATCTGCAAGCCCTGCTCGTCCCGACGGCCCCGCAGACCGGCCCACTTCCGGGCCCCCCGCCGCCGGGTAGCGGTCCTGCGCCGGACCCCGCGTTCGGCCCCGCGCCGGGGCCGCCACCGCTGCCGGCCGTCCAGGGAGGCGGCGGGTGATGCGAATTGTGTTGCGCAGCAACGCATTAGTCGCCGGCGGTATACTACTGGCCGGTTGTCAATTCGGCGGCCTGAACTCGCTGCCGATGCCGGGAACTGCCGGTCATGGGAGCGGCGCGTATCAGGTGGTGGTCGAAATGGCCGATGTTGCGACGCTTCCGCAGAACTCGCCAGTTATGGTCGACGACGTCACCGTGGGCAGTGTCTCGGGAATTCAAGCCGAGCAGCGGCCTGACGGATCCTTTTATGCCGCAGTGAAGTTAGCGCTGGACCACAACGTCGTGTTGCCGGCCAACACGACGGCGAAGGTTGCCCAGACATCGCTGTTGGGCTCGCTGCACGTCGACCTGGCCAGCCCGAAAGACAAGCCGGCGACCGGCAGGCTGGCCGACGGGTCCAGAATCGCGGAGTCCAACACGGGCCGCCTTCCCACTACCGAAGAGGTGTTCTCGGCGCTTGGTGTGGTGGTCAATAAAGGCAATGTCGGTGCTTTGGAGGAGATCACCGACGAGACGTACCAGGCCGTCGCGGGCCGGCAAGACCAGTTCGTCGACTTGGTCCCCCGGCTGGCGGAATTAACGGCAGGCCTCAACCGCCAGGTCAACGACATCATCAATGCGGTCGAAGGGTTAAACCGGTTCTCCGCGATCCTGGCGAACGACAAGGACAACCTGGGCCGCGCGCTTGACACGCTGCCGGAAGCCATTCGAGTGCTCAACAAGAACCGGGACCACATCGTCGACGCGTTTGCCGCACTCAAGAAGTTGGCCACGGTGACGTCGCGTGTGTTGTCGAAGACCAAGGTGGACTTCGCCGAAGATCTCAAAGACCTATATGCGGTCGTTAAGGCATTGAACGACCACCGAAAGAATTTCGTCACTTCGCTGCAGTTCTTGCCGACGTTCCCGTTCCCCAACTTCGGCATCAAGCAGGCCGTGCGCGGCGACTACCTGAACGTGTTCACGACCTTCGACCTCACCTTGCGCCGATTTGGTGAGACGCTCTTCACCACGGGCTACTTCGACCCGAACATGGCTCACATGGCCGAGATCCTCAACCCGCCCGACTTCTTGGTCGGCGAAATGGCCAACCTGTCCGGACAGGCGGCCGATCCGTTCAAGATTCCTCCCGGCACCGCTGCGGGTTCAGAGGGGAACTGAGGGAGCCGCGGAGATGATAGACAGACTGACCCGGATCCAGCTCGGTATCTTTGCGTTGATCACCGTCATCACATTGACTGTGATGGGGATCTACTATCTGCGACTACCCGCCGCGCTCGGTATCGGGACCTACGGCGTGAGTGCGGACTTCGTCGCGGGCGGCGGCCTGTACGAGAACGCTAACGTCACCTACCGCGGTGTCGCGGTTGGCCGGGTGGAGTCGGTGGGGCTGAACCCGAATGGGGTCACCGCCGAAATGCGGCTCAACAGCGGCACCCCTATTCCGTCGAATGTCACCGCCACCGTCAAGAGTGTCTCGGCCATCGGCGAGCAGTACGTCGATCTGGTCCCGCCAGCCGATCCGTCGTCGGCTAAGTTGCGCAATGGATTCCGGATCGAGCGGCAGAACACCCGGATCGGCCAGGACGTCGCCGACTTGCTGAAGCGGTCCGAGGCGCTCGTAAATAGTCTTGCTGACACCCGGTTAAGGGAGCTGCTGCACGAGACGTTCATCGCGGCCAACGGGTCCGGTCCTGAGTTGGCCCGGCTGCTCGATTCGGCGCGGTTGTTGGTCGACGAGGCCAACGCCAACTATCCCCAAATCTCGCAGTTGATCGATCAGGCGGGGCCGTTACTGCAAGCCCAGATTCGCGCCGGCGCCGACATCAAATCGCTGTCTGATGGCTTGGCGCGGTTCACTTCCGAGGTCCGGCAGGCCGACCCGCAGCTGCGCTCAACGCTTGCCACCGCTCCCGGGGCGGCCGACGAGGCCAGCACCGCGTTCTCCGGTATCCGCCCCTCCTTTCCCGCGCTCGCGGCCAGCCTGGCCAACCTGGGCCGGGTGGGTGTTATCTACCACAAGTCGATCGAGCACCTGCTGGTGGTCTTACCGGCTTTGTTTGCCGCGATCATTACGGCCGCGGGCGGCACGCCACAGGACGAAGGCGCCAAGCTGGACTTCAAGCTCGACCTGAACGACCCGCCGCCGTGCGCTGTCGGCTTCGTGCCACCACCATTGATACGCACACCGGCCGACGAGTCGGTGCGCGAGCTGCCAAAGGACCTGTATTGCAAGACCGCCCAAAACGATCCGAGCACGGTGCGCGGCGCCCGTAACTATCCGTGCCAGGAGTTTCCCGGGAAACGAGCGCCGACGATTCAGCTCTGTCGTGACCCGAATGGCTATGTGCCGGTTGGTCGCAACCCCTGGCGTGGTCCTCCGGTCCCGTATGGTGCGCCGGTAACAAATGGGCTTAACGTACTGCCGCCTAACAAGTTTCCGTATATCCCCCCTGGTGCCGATCCCGATCCTGGTGTACCGATAGTTGGGCCGCCACCGCCGGGTGTGGTGCCGGGGCCGCCGCCGGTGCCGCGGCAGCCGGCTTTCGATCCGCCGCCGCCCAACGACAACGGGCCGCCACCGCCGTTCACGTCGTGGCAGCCGCCGGGTGTCCCACCGGTACCACCGCAGGTTCCATATCCGAAGTACCTGCCGCCGCCGCCACCGCCGGAAGGGACCGGTCCGGTGCCCGGAGCCGCGCCGGAAGCCGCCCCCGCCCCCGGTCCTCAGCCGCAGGCCAGTCGCCCGGCCTACACCACTTATGACCAGAACACCGGCGCATTCGCAGACCCGGCGGGCGGCACTGGTATTTTCGCGCCCGGCGCCAGCGGCGCCTCCGTTGCGGAAACTTGGGTGGACCTGATGCTTGATCCAAGGCCGATGTAGTGGTCGAGGAGCAACCGACGACTCAACGCGTTCGTCGGCGAGCGTCGCGCGCGGCGGGCCCGGCGTTGACCGAGTCGACCGCGGCCCGCACGATTCGGGTCGAGGTTGCCGCGCAGCCGAAGCCGCCGGCGAAAGCCGCCAAGACCCTTAAGCCCGTGAAGCCGCCGCCGCGGCGGCCGGCACACCGGGTGCTGGTCGGGTGGATCTCGTTTGCCGCCGCAGTGTTGGCGATCGGCGCACTTGCGGCAGGCCTTGTCTTTCTATTTCGCCAACAGCAGCAAGCCGAGGCCAAACAAGCCCGCGACCAACGGTTTGTCGACACCGCAACACAGACGGTGGTCAACATGTTCAGCTACAAGCAGGACAGCATCGACGAGAGCGTGAACCGGCTGTATAACAGCACCAGCGGCCCGCTGCGCGGCATGCTCGACAGCAACAACAACGTGGAGAACCTCAAAGGCTTATTCCGCACTACCAACGCGACATCGGAAGCCGTCATCAATGGCGCTGCCCTGGAAGCCATCGACACAGTCACGGATAACGCGTCGGTGCTGGTGTCGGTGCGCGTGACGGTGGCCGACATTGACGGAGTCAACAAACCCTCCATGCCGTACCGGCTGCGGGTCATCGTGCACGAGGACGAGCGGGGACGGATGACAGGCTACGACCTCAAATATCCCGACGGGGGGAACTGATGCGGTGGCGATGGTGGCTGATCGGCGTCGCGGGTTGCCTATCGGTCGTGAGCATCGTCGGGTTATCCGCGGCGGGCGGATGGTTCTACTGGGAGCGGGTCCAGACGCGCGGCGAGGAACAAGCGCGGACGGTGCTGCCCCAGCTGGCCGCCAAAGAAATACCCGAGGTCTTCGGCTACGACTACCAGACGGTGGAACGCAGCCTTGCCGACGCCTATCCATTTCTGACGCCCGCCTATCGCCAGGAGTTCCAGAAGAGTGCCAACGCGCAGATCATTCCGGAGGCCAAGAAGCGCGCGGTGGTCGTCCAGGCCAATGTCGTCGGGGTGGGAGTGATGTCCGCCCAGCGAAATTCGGCGTCGGTGATGGTCTACTTGAACCGCACGGTGACCGACAAGTCGCGGCAGCCGCTCTACGACGGCAGCCGGTTGCGGGTGGACTTCAAGAAGATCGGTGACAAATGGTTGATCAACTACATCACGCCGATCTAGCCGGCCCAGGCATGCCGGAGCGCAAAGCTCAGTAACAAATCGCAACGTCGTTGCACTGCAACGGGTAACGCTGGATTGGGCTGGGCGGGGGACCGGCCAGCTGCAGGGAAAAGGGTTGCTTGCTCATCGCCGGCTCCAGGCCGCATTCCGCGCCGTGCAAGCTGGTGTGCGTGCCGCTGAGCGTTCCGTCGTCGAATGCGTAGGTTTCGGTTGACGGTGCTGTGCCGCCGCCTGGGCACGAAACGCCGCCGGCCACGGTCGCCTGAAAGGTCCAGAGTCCTCTGACCAGCCGGGCTCTGCCGCTGTAGTTTTGCAGTTGGTCCTGATGGCTGATCTGTTCGGAGGTCGCGCTCACGATGTTCAGAGCGCAAAAATCTGCCTGAATGTCCGGGTTGGAATAGTCCTTGTAGTAGCGGCTTCCATTGACTTGATCACACAGCGCCGTGATCGTCCAGGTCACCCCGGACACGCCCGCCTGGTTGAAGGTGTAATTGCCGTCCGGCGGCGGCCCTACCGCACTCGCCGGGCCGCCCGAATTCAGGGCAATACCAATTGCGACGGCCGAGAAGATGCCGGCACCGGCGGCCAGTCCACGACGCAGATTCAAGTCGTGCACCTCCTACTCGCTGGGATGCGCATTGGCGAGTGCGTCGAGAAACGACCGCGCCCAGCGATCCACGTCATGGGCGAGGACCTGTCGACGCAGTGCCCGCATACGGCGCCGGCCCTCCTCGGCCGTTTGGTTCAGTGCCGCCTCGATGGCGTCCTTGACGCCTTCCAGGTCGTGCGGATTGACCAGATAGGCCTGCCGGAGTTCGGCGGCCGCCCCGGTGAATTCGCTCAGCACGAGGGCGCCGCCAAGATCACTGCGGCAAGCCACGTACTCCTTGGCCACCAGGTTCATTCCGTCCCGCAGCGGGGTGACCAGCATGACGTCGCTGGCCACGAAGAACGCGATGAGTTCGTCGCGGGGAACGGGACGGTGCAAATAGTGCACCACCGGATGGCCGACCTCGGCGTATTCGCCATTGATATGGCCGACTTCGCGTTCGATGTCGTTGCGCAGGATCTGATAGCTCTCCACCCGTTCGCGGCTCGGTGTCGCCAGCTGGATCAGCACGGTGTCGTCGCGTTTGGCACGTCCTTCGGCGAGCAGCTCGGAAAACGCGTGCAGCCGCACATCGATGCCCTTGGTGTAGTCGAGCCGGTCGACGCCGAGCAGGACCTTGCGGGGGTCGCCCAGCTCGGCCCGGATCTCCCGGGCGCGGCTCCTGATCTTGCGTCCGCGGGCAGTTTTGTCGAGTTCCCCGGAGTCGATGGAGATGGGAAAGGCGCCCACCCGAACGTTGCGCTCCTCGAGCTCGACGTGACCGAACCGCGAGCGAACGCCGACCGATCCCCGCGAGGTGTTGGCGCCGAGCAGCCGTCTCGACAGGATGAGGAAATTCTGTGCGCCGCCGGCCAGGTGGAACCCCACCAGGTCGGCACCGAGCAGCCCTTCGATGATCTCAGTACGCCAGGGGATCTGCATGAACAGTTCCACCGGCGGGAACGGGATGTGCAAGAAGAAACCGATAGTGACGTCGGGCCGCAACGTGCGCAGCATCTTCGGTACCAATTGCAGTTGGTAGTCCTGCACCCAGACGGTCCCGCCGTGCGCGACGGTCCGTGACGTGGCCTGGGCGAAGCGGCGATTGACTTCGACATAGCGGTCCCACCAGTCGCGGTGGTAGATCGGTTTGACGATGACGTCGTGGTAGAGCGGCCACAGCGTGGCGTTGGAGAAACCCTCGTAGTACAGGGCGACATCGTCGGCACTCAACCGCACCGGAATCAGTCGCAGGTCCTCCTGGACGATGGGCTCATCTTCGGCGTCGACGTCATCTTCGACCACGCCCGGCCAGCCGACCCAGGCCCCGCGTCGCCGGCGCAGCAGCGGCTCTAAAGCTGTAACCAACCCGCCGGGGCTGCGTTTGAACGATGTAGTGCCGTCGGGAAGCCGCTCCAGATCGACCGGCAGCCGGTTGGCGACCACCACGAAGTCAGAATCCCCGAAGGACGAAGCCTTCGGGTCCGGGCCTCCCCTGCGAACCATCTATGTGTCGAGTTTCGCGGGTCCAATACCGAGCATGGACAGGAAAACGCGGCACTCGTCCGCGTCGTTCGCGTAGGCGGCGACGACCCGCCTGGCTTGGCTTGCGGTGCTGTCGGCCAGTGGCTCCACGTCGCCGATTTCAGCAGGGTCAGTTTTGGAAGGCATGACATAACTCTATGCGACGCGGGTATTTGCCCGCAGCCATCCCGTCTGGCCTGCCCCGACAGCCAATCAACCCAGCGGCGAGCGTGCTCGGTGCTGGCCGTATTCTGCAAGCAGCCGGGCCCGAGACGCAGCGAGGCCGAAAATAGCGAGGTGTGCGGATGACAGTCTCCGACCAAGCCGGCGCCGAGGCGGCCACCGCCGACGCGAACGAGTTTGTGGCCTACGAAACTCTCGACGAGGGTCGTATTGCCCGGATCTGGCTCAACCGGCCTGAAGCGCACAACGCGCAGAATCGCGGTCTGCTGGTTCAGCTCGATGAGGCGTTCGGCCGCGCCGAGGCCGATGACACGGTTCGCGTGGTGATTCTGGCCGCGCGTGGCAAGAACTTCTCCGCCGGTCACGACCTGGGCTCGGAGCAGGCGTTGGCGGAGCGGGAACCCGGACCGGGGCAGCATCCGAGCTTTCGCTCGCGCGGCGCCACCTACGAGCCGATCATGGAGAAGCTGTATCACCAGGAGTGGCATTACTTCTTCGAAAACACATGCCGCTGGCGCGATCTGCGCAAGATCACCATCGCCCAGGTCCAGGGAAACGCGATCTCGGCGGGCCTGATGCTGATCTGGGCATGCGATCTGATCGTCGCGGCCGACAATGCGAAATTCAGCGACGTGGTCGCGGTCCGGTTAGGGATGCCGGGTGTCGAATATTATGCCCACCCCTGGGAATTCGGTCCGCGTAAGGCCAAAGAACTGTTGTTGACCGGCGACGCGTTGGACGCCGATGAGGCCTACCGGCTGGGCATGGTGTCCAAGGTTTTCCCGCTCGACGAGCTGGAGGCCAAGACCCTGGAATTCGCCCGGCGCATCGCCGAGCGGCCCACGATGGCGTCGTTGCTGGTCAAGGACTCGGTCAACGCCGCCTCGGATGCGATGGGGTACACCGAGGCGTTGCGGCACGCGTTCCACATTCACCTTTTGGGGCACGCGCACTGGGCGGCTTTCAACGAGAACAGGTGGCCGGTCGGCCAGGTGCCCCACGTGGAGGATTGGCGCAACGCGAAGCCCACCAAACTGGCTCGCCGCGATACGCCCTAACGCAGGGGCGGCAATTTTCGGGTCGCCGGTCGCATGGTTCTATGACTAGAACCTGTTTCAGTTCAGTGAGGGGCTTGCGTGCGGCTTTCATTCCAGGATCGGACCTATCTGGTCACCGGCGGTGGCAGCGGAATCGGCAAGGGCGTGGCCGCCGGGCTGGTCGCGGCCGGGGCCTCGGTGATGATCATCGGGCGCAGTGCCGACCGGCTGGCGGCGGCCGTCGAAGAGATCGAATCGCTCGACTCCGACGGCGGTTCGATTCGCTACGAGCCCGCCGACGTCACCAACGAGGACGAGGTCACGCGTGCAGTTGACGTCGCGACAGCGTGGCACGGCCGGCTGCACGGTGCGGTGCACTGCGCGGGCGGTTCGGAGACCATCGGCCCGATCACCCAGATTGACTCGGAGGCTTGGCGGCGCACGGTTGACCTCAACGTCAACGGCACCATGTATGTGCTCAAGCACGTCGCGCGCGAATTGGTGCGTGGCGGAGGTGGGTCGTTCGTCGGTATCTCGTCGATCGCGGCTAGCAACACCCACCGCTGGTTCGGAGCGTACGGGGTCAGCAAGTCGGCGATCGATCACATGATGCAGCTGGCCGCTGATGAACTCGGTCCGTCGTGGGTGCGGGTCAATTGCATTCGTCCTGGCTTGATCCGCACGGACTTGGTTGCGCCCGTCCTTGATTCGCCGGAGCTCAGCGAGGACTACCGCCTCTGCACCCCGCTGCCGCGGGTGGGCGAGCCCGAGGACATCGCCAACACTGCAATGTTCTTGCTCAGCGATGCGGCCAGCTATGTCACCGGGCAGGTGATCAACGTCGACGGTGGCGTCTTGGTGAGGCGTGGTCCGGACTACTCCGCGATGCTAGAGCCCGTGTTCGGCGCCGACGGTTTGCGCGGGGTGGTCTGAGATGAATCGACTCGAGGGCCAGCGGATCCTGGTGACCGGCGCGGCGTCGGGGATCGGCCAGGCCACCGTGCTGCGGCTACTGGACGAAGGCGCCACCGTGGTGGCCGCCGACGTCGCGGCTGACGGTTTAGGCAAGACTGCGGCTCAGGCCGACGAGGCCGCGACCGGCGATCGGCTCACGACTCTGGAAATGAACGTCGGCGATGAGGGTTCGGTGGTCGACGGCGTACGCTCGGCCGTCGAGACGCTCGGCGGCCTCGACTCGCTGGTCAATGCGGCCGGCATCCTTCGCGCCGCGCACACCCATCAGACCAGCATCGAGCTGTGGAACCAGATCATCGCCGTCAACCTGACCGGCAGCTTCCTGGTGGTGCGCGAAGCGCTGCCGGCGCTACTGGCCAATCGGCGCAGCACGGTCGTGAACTTCAGCTCCACATCGGCCTCTTTCGCACATCCGTACATGGCGGCCTACGCCGCGAGCAAGGGCGGAATCCAGGCCTTTACCCATTCCTTGGCGCTCGAATACGCGAAGGACGGGCTCCGCGCGGTGTCGGTCGCGCCGGGCAGCATCAAGTCCGCGCTCACCGACGCCACCGGCGGATACATCCCCCAGGACGCCGACTGGTCGCTTTTCACCAGGCTGATGCCCATCCTGGCCACCACGGTGGAATCCAGCGGTACCGGGATGGCAGAACCCAGCGTGGTCGCGGGCGTCATCGCCATGCTGGTGTCCGAGGACGGCGCCTTCATCACCGGCACCGAGATCCGCATCGACGGCGGCACGCACGCCTGATCGCCACCAATTGGCTCAGTTGACGCAGGGCACTCCGCCGCCGTCGATCGGCTTCCCTTGATCCGGTGTCGGGTAGGTGCTGGTGGTGTCGTAGCCGTAACTCGGATATGTGCCGGTCTTGGTAGACGTTGTCGTCGTCGTGGTGGTTTCGTCCGTGGTGGTGGTTTCGTCCGACGCAGGCACGGAGAAGTTGGTATCCACGGTCACTCGGATGTGTCCGGGCTGGAGGCTGGGATCGGGCTGCTTGGGGGCGTCGAGCCCGAGCACGGCAGCGACGTTACGTGCGTCGGTCTGGGCGCCGGCGCCGTACTGGAGTGTGGTGCCATTCGGCTCGCCGGACTCACGGTCGCGGACCTGTCCCGCGGTGTAACCGTGTTTTTTCAGCGCCTGGGATACCGAGGTGGCCAGGCCGCTCGTGCTGCCGGAGTTGATCACGTCGACGACGGTGGACGGATTGGGTTTCGCGGCCGTGGTGGCGGACGTCGTTGTCGGCGGCGCGGCGCCGATCGCCGTGGCCACCTCAGCCTTGATGGCGGCCGGGTCGATGATGTTGACGTCCTGGCCGTCGATGTTGTCGTAGCGCACCACAGGCAGCGTCCGGAATTCGACGTTGCCCCCAGCCAGCGCCCCCAACCGTTGGATCAGGTCCTCGTCCCAACCAGAGGACAGCACGACGTCCTTGCGCGCCACGGCCATCAGGCTCTGCAGCTTGTTCAGGTCGGTGAACGTCCCCGTTTCCTGGAGTTCCCGCATCACCGACGATATGAACGCCTGCTGTCGGTGGGTGCGGTCTAGGTCCCCGTTCTCCAGACCGTGGCGCTGCCGGACAAACGCCAACGCCTCCGAAGCCTTCAACCTTTGCTGGCCGGCGGGGAAGTCGGCGCCCGAATACGAGTCGTAGACAGCGTGATTCAGGCACACATCCACCCCGCC
>Ga0182012_10001008_pt1 | contig 31115 bp, 19 predicted proteins | sample 612S2SmetaG_FD_120486 | JGI IMG/M metagenome (GOLD analysis project Ga0182012, IMG submission 120486) | Permafrost microbial communities from Stordalen Mire, Sweden - 612S2S metaG | ecosystem: Environmental > Terrestrial > Soil > Wetlands > Permafrost | place: Sweden: Stordalen | collected...
CACATCGTGACCCCGCTCACCAAAATCACTCGGGAAAGCCTCAAAACGGCGCACGATGTCGGCCTTCTCACCGAAATCGAGAGCACTTTGTTCCCGGAAAGGAACGCCGCCTAACGAAAATCCGCCTCCAAGGAAAACTCCCCGCCCAACCTCACACGAGAACTGCGCCTAGGAAGCCAGGCATTGCACGCCGCTCCATTGCACGCCGCCCAATTCGAGCCCGGATTTTTCTGATATTATGGCCTGCACGGGTGTTTCCGCGAATTTTCGACGGAGGAAAAGTGATTATGCATCGCAGTAAAATTATTTGGCGGCCAGTTCCCGTTTTCCTGGGGCTAATGCTGGTAATGCTTCAGCTAATGAGTGGTCAAACCCCGGCCGGTACAACGCCGCCGCCGGCACAGAAACCAAAACGGGTTCAGAAGACCCCGCCCCCGGCCCAGACGAAGCCTGCCAACAATGCGGCGCCTGCCAACAATGCCAGGCCTGCCGCCGCGTCTCCGGCCGCATCAGCGCCGCCAGCCGCCGCACTGCCTGCAAGGCCCATGACCTCCACCTCAACCGCGGCTGGCACGCTCGGCGGCCTTCCCTCGCGAATCGCGGGATCCTCCGCAACCTCGAATGCAACAACTCCCGCCACAGCGAACACTGGCCGGCCATCTTCCCGCACTGCTCTCACCGGTCAAGGTCTCGGGACTTTCCATGGCGCGGACTACACGCTCACCGCCTACGGATGCTACCGTTCCGCGTCCGACGTACTTTGCGATTTCGATATCACGAAATTGCATGCCGGACAAGTGGGCTTGCAGCCTTTCTCCAATGTCGTTGCCGTCGATAACGGCGGCAAGATCAACCGCCGCAGCGACGCATACTACATGGCGGCGGATGGCTCTCGCATGGAGAACGCGTATGTCAGTCCGAATGCGGTGCGGTACGTGATGCAGTTTAACGGCGTGGGCCAGCAGACCAACTCCCTTTCCCTGGTGCTGGGGGGAACGCGACTGGACAGTGTGCCAATCACTGCCCCGGCGGCGAACACCACGGCCGCCACGCACGCTCAATAGCGGCCGCGTCCCGCTGCGTTGTCGCGGTGTTTACTGAAACGGGTCCGCGCTAAACTTTGATTCTATGCGGCGTTACGCACTGCTCTTGTCTCTCCTTCCGGCCTGTTTTGCGCGTGAACCCGTGCACGCGCGCCATGCCATGGTGGTCACCGTGGAAACCCATGCCACCGACGCTGGCGCAGCGGTCTTGCAGGCCGGCGGAAATGCCGTGGATGCGGCGGTCGCCGTCGCGTTCGCGCTCGCGGTCACCCACCCTTCCGCCGGCAATATCGGCGGCGGCGGTTTCATGCTGGTGCGCCTCGCGAACGGCCAGACGGACTTCATCGACTTCCGCGAGCGCGCCCCCGCCGCCGCATCCCACGACATGTATCTCGGGCCCGACGGCAAACCGACCACCGATAGCGTGGAAGGTTATCGTGCGTCCGGCATCCCCGGCACTGTTTCCGGCATGGAGTACGCGCACCTGAAGTTCGGCAAGCGCCCCTGGAAGGAACTCGTACAGCCCGCCATCGATTTGGCCCGCAACGGATTTCCCGTCTCGTGGGATTTCGCGCGCTCCCTCCACGATCCGCAAAGCATCGCCAAGCTCGAAAAATTCGAAGATTCCAAACGCATTTTCCTGAATGATGGAAAGGGCTACCAGTTCGGCGATACTTTGAAGCAGCCGGAACTCACGGCAACCCTGGAGCGCATTCGCGACTTCGGCGCAGCCGGTTTCTATGAAGGTCCGGTCGCGCATAAAATCGCCGAAGACATGCGCGCTCACGGTGGCCTGCTCACCGAGAAGGATCTCGCCAACTACAAAACCATCGATCGCCCTGCGCTCACCGGCAAGTACAAGAACTATACCGTGATCACCGCGCCTCCGCCCAGTTCCGGCGGCGTCGGCATCCTGCAGATGATGGGCGTTCTCGAAGGCACGGACTACGCGCGTACCGGCGCAGGCTCCGCGCGCGAATATCATTTCCTGGCGGAGGCTATGCGCCGCTTCTTCGCCGACCGCAGTGAGTGGATGGGCGATCCGGAATTCTTTAAGGTCCCTGTTACTTCGCTGCTGAATCCGGCGACCATTGCGGCCCTGCGCGCCTCCATCAATCCCGATCATGCCACCCCCAGCAGCGAGATCAAGCCCGGCGTCTACACCACCAACGAAAGCACCCAGACCACGCACTTTTCGATTGTCGATCCCGAGGGCAATGCGGTCTCCGTCACTTACACCCTCAACGGCGGCTTTGGTTCCGGAGTTACCGCGTCGGGACTCGGCTTTCTGCTGAATAATGAGATGGACGACTTCGCGCCCAAGCCGGGCTCGCCCAACTATTACGGGCTCATTCAGGGTGAAGCGAACTCCATCGCGCCGGGAAAGACGCCGCTCTCTTCCATGACGCCCACCATCCTTCTGCAGGATGGTAAGTTGCGCGCCGTGCTGGGAACTCCCGGCGGACCGACCATCATCAACTCCGTACTTCAGGTTGCGCTCAATCTGATGGATTTCGGCATGAACGCGCAGCAGGCCGTCGACCAGCCGCGCATTCACCACCAATGGATGCCGGATAAGCTCCTGGCGGAAGAAACCATCTCGCCCGATACCATCGACTTACTGCGCACCAAATATGGACATGATATGATTCTTCGTCCCCGCATCGGCGAGATGGCCGTCATCCGTTTAGACAACGGCTGGATTGAAGGCGCGCCGGACGGCCGCACCGAAGGCACGGCTAAAGGATTCTAGTGAAGCACGTATTATCTACGCACTTAACTGTCAATCATCGTCTCACCGTCGCGTGGCTGAACCGGGTGGAGCAAGCCGGCATTCCGGCGGTTGAGATTTTTTGCGCGCGCCAGCATCTGGATTATCGCGATCAATCGCAGATCCGCGAACTGGGCCACTTTTTCCGCGATGCCAAGCTCGCGCTCCATTCCATTCACTCGCCCATGTACACCGACGACATCTGGGGCCGCTCCGGACCGCATTCCTGGTTGAATATCTGCGAGCACGTGAAGGGCGAGCGCATCCGCATGGTGGACGAGATCAAACGCGCCATCGAGATTGCCGAGACCATTCCGTTCAAGTACATGGTGCAGCATATCGGCGTGCTGGCCGAGACCTACGACGATCGCAAAGTAGACGCGGCTTTCAATTCGCTCGAAGAGCTATCCAACTTCGCGCGGCAGCGTGGCGTGCAGATTCTGCTCGAGAACATTCCCAACGAACTTTCCACCGCGGAGCGCCTGGTGGATTTCCTCGCCACCACGCACCTCGATCTCAATTTCGTTTTCGACACGGGCCACGCCAATCTGGGCGCGGGCGTGGAGCACGAGTTCAATCTGATGAAGAAGCGCATCCGGTCTCTGCATGTCCACGATAACGATGGCCAGAAGGACCTGCATTTATTTCCGCTCGTCGCGGAAGGCGGAACCATTCCCTGGAAGCCCGTGATGGAACTGCTGCGTTCGGCGCAGGATCAATACCCGCTGCTGCTGGAGTTGAAGGAGGTGCCGGATATGGCCAATCCTCTGGAGAAGGTGCGGGAGGTTTTCGACCGGCTCGAAGAAATCTGAATGCCCCTCACACCGGTTTCGCGATATCGCGATGCGTCGCCTTGGCATTGAAGCCCGCCGCGCTCAGATTCTTGCGAATCTGATCGGCGATCATCACCGACCGGTGATGTCCGCCGGTGCATCCGAACCCGATCGTGAGATAGCTCTTCCCCTCTTCGATGTAGTGCGGCAATAAATAAATCAGCAGCTCGGAAATGCGCCCGATAAACTCCGTGGTTTGCGGGAAGCTTCGAATATACGCCGCCACCGCCGGATGCCTTCCGGTCAGCTTCTTGAACTTCGGAATGTAGTTCGGGTTGGGCAAAAAGCGGACGTCGAACACCAGGTCGCTATCCGGCGGAACGCCATGCCGGTAGCCGAAGCTGCTCACATACACCATGATCTTCTGTTCCTCGCCCGCGCCCATGAACTTGTCCCGCATATGGTCGCGAAGTTCATGCACCGTGAACTTGGAGGTGTTGATCACCAGGTCCGCCAGCTCGCGGATGGGAGCAAGCTGGCGGATCTCGGCATTAATGCTGTTGCTGATCGATTGCCCCGTGCCCAGCGGGTGCGGGCGGCGAGTCTCGCTGAAGCGGCGCATCAACGCCTCGCGGTCCGCCTCCAGAAACACCAGTTTAGTGGGAATGCTCTGCCGGATCTTGGCGTAGAGGGCGGGGAAGCGCTTCAACCCCTCGCCTTCGCGCACGTCCACCACCAGAGCCGCCTTGTGGATGCTGTTGGATTCCCGCGTCAACTCAGCGAACTTCGGAATCAGATCGATGGGCAGGTTATCCACCGCATAGAAGCCAATGTCCTCCAGCGACTTCAGTACCGATCCTTTACCCGAACCGCTCAGCCCGGTGATGATCACCAGTTCCGCTTGCGGCGCTACCGGCGGAGCGCTCTTCGGCACATCCGCCCTCTTCCGTTTCGCTACGGCCATTCTGAATAGTTTAAGCTGTTTCCTTTAACTTCTCCTTGGGACCGGTCACGCGCTTGCCGTCGCGCCACTTTTCGCGCACCTTCACGGCCTGCGTTTCCAGCTTCAGAACCGCCTCGTGCAAAGCCGTAAAGGCCTCCGCGTCGGAACCGAGGCCCACCAGCGCGTGGTTGTGATAGTTCACGGTGACTTCGGCATGATGCAGATGCCGCTCATGCGAAAGCCGCACATGCGCTTCGCAATCGCCCTTGCTATCCAGCAGCTTGGCAACTTTGGAGAACAGCCCTTGAAGCTTTTCGAGCTGCGCCGGCGGAAAATCCACCTGCCGCCCCGTATAGGTTATTTTCATAAAGGTCGTTTTTTTACGGACGCCGGTCTATTCGCGGACCCGACGCTGGTGCGTCGACGGAATCTTCATATCCTCGCGATACTTCGCCACCGTGCGGCGCGTGACATCGATTCCTTCGGCTTGCAACAGCGACGTAATCTGCTCATCGGTCAGCGGCCGGCGCGGGTTTTCGTCTTCAATCATCTTTTTCACCTTGCGCTTCAGCAGCAGCAGGGGCAAATCGCCGCCGCTCGGGCCCTGTACGGATTCGGAGAAGAAGTAGCGCAGTTCGAACACGCCCTGCGGGGTATGCGCGTATTTGCTGGAAACCGCCCGGCTCACCGTGGAAGGATGCACGCCCACCTCTTCCGCCACATCTTTAATCATCATGGGCTTCAGATAATCGATGCCCATCGCCAGAAAATCGTATTGACGCCGCTTTATCGATTCGCAAACCCGCAAAATGGTCTGTTTGCGCTGCTCGATATTCTTCATCAACTGGATCGCGGACGTATAGCGCTCGCGCACGTAATCCCGCACATCTTTGGAAGAGCCATTGTGCCGGTCCAGCATGCGGTGGTAATCCCGGTTCAGCCGAAGCTGCGGCAGTTCGTCGTCATTCATCTGGATCAGGTAATCGTCCCCATCCTTGATGAAGTAGACGTCCGGTTCCACCGCCCGCGCTTCCTGTCCGGAAAAGCGAATGCCCGGCCGCGGATTCAGATGCTGAATCATGTTTACCGCAATCTCGATGTGTTCCACCGGGCGGCCCAATACCTTCGCCAGTTCCCGGAACTGGCGGGTTTCAAGCAGCCGCAGATGCTTCGAAACGATCTGCCAGGCCACGCCGTCTTTGGCATTGCGGCCTTCCAGTTGCAGCAGCAGGCACTCCCGCACGTCGCGCGCGCCCACCCCGGCCGGCTCGAGCGATTGCACCGCCTTCAGCCCGGCTTCCATATCCGCGGCGGAGTGTCCGCCCAGCATCGCGATTTCGTCCAGCGGCGAGGAAATGTACCCGTCTTCATCCAGGTTGCCGATGATGGATTCCGCCGCGTCCCGCACGTCATCGGAAATCAGGCTCACGCTCAATTGCGACCGCAGATGATCCGGCAGCGTCTGCGGCTGGGAAAGGAAGGTTTCAAAAGAAGGTTTTTCCACCGATTCCGACGCGGGGCTCTTGTGGCCCGGATCCAGATATTCGTCGAAAAACGAACCGAAATCGATCTCATCGAACGGGTCGCTGGGGGTTTCCACCACGGGTTCGGTGGTGGATTCGCCGGCGTACTCCAGCGCTACGGAAGCCTCGGGGACCTCGGCATCCGGCGTATCACGCAGCGCTTCCAGCAGACCCTTGTCGGCAGGCTCGGGAACGCGCTCGGCCTCGCCCTCAAGCAGCGGCTGCAGCTCTTCCGGCGAGATCTCTTCAACACCCTCGGCAAGCTCCTCCAGGACGGGATTGTTCACCATTTCCTGGTTGATCATCTCCTTCAACTCCAGACGATTCATCTGGAGGACGGTGACCATCTGGACAAGGCCAGGCGTGAGGACTTGCTTCTGCGAGACCTTAAGTTGCAGTCTGTGCGAAAGCGTGCTCATTAGTTCTCATTATAGGCTTTCAAAACGGAATCCAGATGTTCCGTTTGTGCACTGGAGTACGGGATTTGGTGAAGTGAAAACAGGTCGCCCGAATTTCCACAGAATCAACAACTTGCCCGTTCCGAAGGTGAGGCGGCCCTTGGCCTGCCCCGGAGGGGCGTGCATCTGAATCACGGCGAAAAAAAAGAATTTTCCGCTTGCCGGCGGGGCTTCCGGCGCAAACAGCGGGGAAAAACTGGGAAAGCCCATGCGACGATCAGATCGGGAGGCAGGCGGCGGCGCCCGGGGAACAGGACGGACGTGGCCTCCGGTCTTCGGTCTATGCAATTTCGCTAGGCGGGTAGGAAAGCCCTGGGGCGGGAATCGGACGCGCTTCGCCTCCGACCCCACCCGCTCAAGCCTCGCTACTGAATCACGAAGCTATTCGGCAACACCGCGTTCTGCGAGCCGGTGATCACTTCAATCGGCCAGGGTTGCGCCACGGCTTCCGTTGACACAACCACCGGCACGGTCAGCGAAGTCGCGCTGGTCACCGTGGGCACTCCGAACGTAATCCCGGGAATGGGGTTCACCAGGCTCAGCCCTTGCTGGAAGCTGGTATTGGTTCCCGTAATCGTCAGCGTCGCGCCCTGGCCCGGCGCCAGAACGGACGGGCTCACCGAAGTAATCACCGGAGTTCCCGTCGGCAGCAGGATGTTAAACAGGCCGCGCATGATGAAGATGGCCATGTCGCCTCTGGTCACCGGCGAGGTGGGGCAATAGGTGGTTGGCGAGCAGCCGGAGGTGATATTATCCTGCCGCATGCGCTGGATCTGGTCGAAAGCGAACGCGCCCACCGGAACGTCGGTGAAGTAAGGCGTCGAGGGGTATTCGAACACCAGGTTCGCGCCCAGCCGCGCGTTGATGATGAACACCGCCATCTGAGAGCGGGTCACGTTGGAATTGGGGCAGAACATCCCCGGCGAGCAGCCGCTGGTGATGCCCAGCGCATAGAGTTCCTGGATCTCGGCATAGCCGAAGCTGCCGGGAGGCACATCGCTGAAAATCTGGTTCGCCGGCGGGGTGTACGCCGTGCTTCCCCACACCGATCGAACCAGGAAGACGGCCATCTGCGCGCGCGTCACATCATTCAGCGGGCAGTAATCCAGCGGACTGGAACTGCAACCGGTGGTGATCCCGTAGGTGTAAAGCAGGTTGGCGGCATCGAAATAGTAGGCCGATGGGGGCACGTCGGCGAAAATCTGCTGGGTCAGCGTTTCCGTGACGGGGAACGTCTGTCCCGCCACGAAGACGTTGCCGCTGCGCGGTGCGCCGGAATTATTCGCAGCCACCGTCACGGTAACGGACCCGGGCCCGGTAGCCCCGGCCGAGGAGAGCGTGACCCAACTGGCGGAATCCGTGGATGCCGCCCACTTGCAGGTCCCCAGATTCGTGGTAACGGTCAGCGTGGTGCTGCCGCCGGTGCTGTCAAAGGCGATCGGTCCCCCGGTCACCGCAAAGGTGCAATTGGAAGTCTGGTTCGTCAGGGTGAACGCCACATTGGCATTCCCCACGGTGGCAATCACGTTGAACACACCGGCGGTCCCGTTCGCCGTCAGCGCCGGCGAAGTGGCAATTCCATTCACTCCGGTAACCGCCGTTGCGGTGAGCCCGGTTCCCGTGAACTGCGCGCTGGGTCCGGAAGTGGGTACGGAGAAGTTGACCGTGACGCCGGATACGGGGAGTCCGAAGCCCGTGGCTTCCACCTCCAGCGGCGCGGCGAAGGTCGAACCGACCGGGCTCGCTTGCCCGCTTCCCGAGAACGCGGTCAGCGTGGCGGCCGAATCCAGCAGCACGCTCACGCTGTTGATGGTGCTGTTGGCCACAGCCACCTGATCTTTCCCATCCCCATTGAAGTTGTTCACCACCAGCGCCACCGGGGACGCACTGGCGGGGAAGGCGATGGCGCTCTGGAAAGCTCCGTTTCCAAGGCCGATCAGAACCTCGACATTACCGCCCTGATTGGTGGTCGCCAGATCGAGAATGCCGTCACCGTTAAAATCGCCCAGGGCCACCGAGAGAGTCCCCGAACCGGTGGGGTACTGAACGGCTGTCTGGAAGGTTCCATTGCCGTTGCCCAAAAGCACCGTGACGTTGCCGCTGGAGCTATTGGCAATTGCCAGATCCAGCCGGCCATCGCCGTTGAAATCTCCCACCGCGATGCCCACCGGCGTGGTTCCCGCTTTGTAGCTCACGGGCGCCTGGAAAGTGCCGTTGCCGTTGCCCAGCAGGATCCAGACCACACCCGTATTGGTATCGGTCACGGCCACGTCGGTGTTTCCGTCACCATTGAAATCGCCCGCCGCGATGGCGGAGTTTGTCACGCCCACCGGAATGGTCGCCACCGTACCCAGAGTTCCATCGCCGTTGCCGTAAATGAAGCTGATGGAACCGCCGGAGCCGTTGGCCACAATCAGATCGGCCTTACCGTCGTTGTTGAAATCCGCAACCGCTACCGCCGTGGGCGCGGTGCCGGCGGCGTAGTTGATTCCCGCGCTGAAGGTACCGTCGCCGTTACCGGTGAAGACACTGACATTGTTGGACCCGGAATTGGTGACGGCGATGTCCGGTTTCCCGTCGCCGTTGAAATCCGTCGTCACGACTTGAGTGGGTGTCGTGCCAACGGGGAGAGTGACGCCCGGCGCGAAGGTGCCGTCGCCATCGCCCAGCAGCACGCTCACGCTGTTGCCCACTGAATCGGCCACCGCGAGATCGATGCGGCTATCCAGGTTGAAATCGGCCGCCGCCAGCGAAACCGGGTTTGTGCCCGCCGCAAATGAGATCGCGTTCCCAAGGCCGAAACCATGGCCCGCGGCTACCGAGAACGGCAACGCGACCGAGATGGCCGCCGCGTCGTTGACGTCGCCGTCATAGCGCGCGTAGAGTTGCAAAGAACCCGCCGGAAGCGCGGCGGTCAATAACTGCGTTCCGCCCGCTGAAACCACGCCGGACCCCAGCACTGTGGAGCCGTTATAAAAGGTCACCAGACCGGTCGCGCTCACGTTGCTGATGGCCGCGGTAAGCGTCACCACCTGGTTCAGAGTCGAGGGATTGGGCGTGGCCGCCAGCGTGACCACTGTGGCGGCTTGCGCCACCGTGTCGAGCACCGCGGCAGACGTGCTCTGGCCGTAGACGGTATCGCCGCTATAAACGGCCGTCAGGCTCTGAATCCCCGCGGGCAGCGTGGCCACCAGGCTTGCGCTCCCGTTCACCAGGGTCGCCATGCCTTCCGTGTTGACGCCGTCCATGAACGTTACCGTTCCCGTCGCCGCCGAGGGAGTTACCGTGGCGGTGAACGTTACCGGAACTCCGGCCGGGTCCGGATTCGGCGACACGCTGAGCGAAGTGGTGGACCCCAGCAGCGCGAGGTAAATCCCCACCGTGCCGTTCTGGTAATTCACCACCGCGAGATCGGTTTGGCCGGTTGCGTTGAAAGAGCCCGCAACCAGCGCCACCGGAGTGGTGCCGCTCGCGTAGCTCACCGCCGGACCGAAGCCGCCCTGGCCATTGCCGTAGAGGATGCTGACGCTGTTGGCGGCTTCATTCGCCGTGGCGATATCCTGGAACCCGTCGCCATTGAAATCGCCCACTACGGCCGATTGCGGGAACGTTCCCACCGCGTAGTCCAGAGCGCTCTGGAAGGTTCCGTTGACGCCTCCGAGCAGCACGCTCACCGAGTTATCGCCGCTGTTCACCACCACCAGGTCCGGTTTGCCGTCGCCGTTGAAGTCGCCCGTGGTAACGGCGTAGGTCCCGTTACCGGTGGCGTAATCGATGGGATTGCCGAAAGAGAAATTGCCGTTTCCGAAAAGGACGAAAACGCCGCCGTTGCCTGTCACGGCGAGGTCGGCCTTGCCGTCCACGTTGAAGTCACCCGCCGTAATGGCCCTCAGGCCGCCCGCTGAAATGGTGGTGTTGATCGCGTTCTGGAAAGTCCCGTTGCCGTTCCCGGGAATGATGCTGACATTGTTCGTCGCGCTGTTGACCACGGCGATATCGAGATAGCCGTCGTTATTGAAATCGGCCACGGCGATGCCCTGCGGGTCGGTTCCCGTGGGCACGAACACGGCGGCGTTGAATGTGCCGCTCCCGGTTCCGGTCAGAAGAGTCACGTTGGCCGAACCGTAATCGGAGATCACCAGGTCCGGTTTTCCGTCGTTATTGAAATCGCCGATGGCGATGGCCACCGGGTTCACGCCGACCGCGTAGTCCACCGGCGGCTGGAAGTTGCCGTTTCCGCTTCCCAGCAGAATGCTGACCGTGTTGGCCGAGTAGTTGGCTACCGCCAGATCGGCGATGCCGTCGCCGTTGAAATCGCCCAGAACCACTGCGTCCGAAGCCGTGCCTGTCGTGTATGTGACGTTGGCTAACGCGCCGTATCCGCCGCCCTGCGCCGGAGTTACGGTTTCCACCACCGCCGTCGAAACAGACGTCTGGTCTCCGCTGTCGCCGTTGTAGCGGGCGGTCACCGAATGCGCTCCCGCGGACAGGATGGATGTGTTCAGCACCGCGGTGGCGTTGCTCACCACCGCGCTGCCGATTTCATTCGCGCCGAAGTCATAGAAAGTGACGGTTCCGGTTGCCGTGATCGGAGTCAGAGTCGCGGTGAAAGCCACCGGCTGCCCCAGCGTGGAAGTGGGCGACGAGACTGCCAGACTGATCGTGGAACCCGTTTCCACCAGCAGGACAACCGGCGCAGACGTGCTCGTTTGGTCTCCGCCGGAAGGAATGTAAACGGCGGTCAGGCTGTGCGATCCGGTGGTGCTGAAAACGTTCGGGTAACTGGCGATTCCGCTCGACAGGGGAATGGGAGAACCGTTCAGAATTGTGGCGCCGTCGAGGAAGTTCACGCCTCCCGTGGCTGTTACGGGGCTCACCGTGGCCGTCATGGTGACGGTTTGAGTCGGAGATGCCGGATTGGGCGATACCGCCAGCACGGTGGAGGTTGAGGGAACTCCCAGCAGAATGCTCACATCGCTGGGGTTGTCGTTCTCGTTGACCACGGCAATATCCACGTAGTTGTCGCTATTGAAGCTGGCGGCCACCACATTGCGCGGCCCCTCACCCACAGTGATCGAGCTGGCGCTCTGGAATGTGCCGCCGCTGTTGCCGAGCAAGAGGCTGATGTTCGTGCCGCCGTTGTCCGCCACCAGCAGATCGGGCTTGGAATCGCCGTTCACGTCGATCGCCACAACCGAGGTCGGCCCGGCGCCCGCCGGGTACGCGGTCGCGGTGTTGAACGTGCCGGTACCGGTTCCGATGAACACGCTCACCGTGTTGTCGCCCTTATTCGCGACGGCGAGGTCGAGTTTGCCGTCCCCATTGAAATCGGCCGTCGCCACCGCCACCGGAGAAACGCCGGGAGTGTAGTTCACAGGCGCCTTCAAGGTGCCGTCGCCATTGCCCAGGAAAATACTGAGGAAGTTGTTCGTGGTGCTGTAATTCGCCACCGCCACATCCGCGAACCCGTCTTTATTGAAATCGCCGATCACCAGGCCCTTGGTGGTTCCGGGCGTCGTGTAAGTGGTGAACGCGTCAAAGAAGCCCGCCGTCCCGGAGTTCAAATGCAGGGCCATCGAACCGTGGTTGGTGCTGGTGACGACGATGTCCGGCCGTCCGTCTCCATTGAAATCGGCAACCGCGATGCTGTGGGGTCCGTTGAGGGTGGTCACGCTCACGGCCGCCGCGAAGGTGCCCTGTCCGTTGCCAAGCAGGACGCTCAATGTATCGGTCCCCTGGTTCGCCACGATGATGTCGGGGAATCCGTCGCCGTTCACATCGGTAATCACGGCGGCATTCGGGGTGGTCCCCACGCCATAGAGAACCGGACTTTGAAAGGTGCCATCTCCGTTGCCGAGGAACACGCTGATGTTATTGCTTCCCTGGTTGACCACCACGAGATCGTTCTTGCCGTCGCCATTGAGATCGCCCTCCTCGACATCCACGGAGGTCGTGCCCAGCGGAGAAATGGTGGAGGGAGACGCCGGGTTGAACGCGCCGCCCCCGCCGCTCGAAACCGTGGCGGGCACTTTCGCGGACAGGCTGGGCTTGTTCAACGTATCGCCGCCATAGTAGGCGGTCAGAGAGTGGCTGCCTGGCGTGAGCGCGATGGTGGTCAGGTGGGCCGTATTGGTGGCCACGCCGACTTCCCCCAGCACCGTTGTGCCGTCATAAAACGTCACCGTCCCCGTCGGAGATCCAGGCACTACGGTCGCGGTGAGGATCACCGCGGAACCGAATGCGGGGGATCCCGGCGAGAAGGAAAGCGTCGTGGTGGTCGTGGTGAGACTGCGGGCGTGCTGCGCAAGCGCAGGGCGCTCCATCAGCCCGAAAGAGACCACTGTGGCGAAACAAGCGAGAAAGTGCGCGGCGCGATTCATGTTTAGGTGCGGCTCCGGATCAAGAAAAACTCGTTAGAAAGCAGGGAACAGGAAGACTCTAAATTGTAGCCCAGACTTTGCAGTGGCTCCAACCGTTCTGCAAATCCTTACGTTTCACGGCGTTAACCTTCACCCAGTACTACTGAACCGATAGACCATTCGGGAGCACGGCCTCCTGAGTACCGGTCTGTACATAGATCGAGTTGGGCGCCTCCGTCGCGCCCGCCGCCGCCGTCAGGCTCACCGTAATGCTGGTGGGGCTGTTGACGATGGGCTGGCCGTTGACGGTAATTCCCGAACCGGCGCCGAAGACAAACTGTGTCTGGCCGGCAGCGAACGTGGTGTTCTCCCCGGTCACTGTGAACGTTCCCGTCTGGCCCGCCGTGAGCACCGCCGGGTTGATGCTGGAAATCACCGGAGTTCCCACGGGCAGCAGATCGTTGAATGCGCCGGTCATCACGAAGATGGCCATATCGCCGCGCGTTACGTCGTCGCTCGGGCAAAACAGCGTCACCGAACAACCGGAGGTGATGCTGTCATATTTCATCCGCTGAATCCATTCGAAGCCGAAGGCGGTGGTGCCCACATCGCTGAAGTAAGGCGTCAGTGGGTAGGTGAACACCGTGCTTGCGCCGAAGCGCGCGCGAATGATGAATATGGCCATTTGCGACCGGATGATGTTGTCGTTGGGGCAGAACATCGTCGGCGAACAGCCCGTGGTGATTCCCAGCACGGAAAGCTCCTGAATCCAGTTGTAGCCGAAACTGCCGGGCGGCACGTCGCTGAAGATCTGGTTGGCCGGGGGCGTGAAGTTGTCGCCCCCAAAAATGGACCGGACAATAAACACGGCCATCTGCGCGCGCGTCACGTCGTCCGTGGGGCAGAAGGTTGTCGGGGTGCACCCCGTGGTGATGCCCTTGGCGGCAAACAGGTTCACCGCATCGAAGTAATATTCGTTCGGCGGTACGTCGCTATAAACTCCCTTGGTACTGCGCTGCGTCACAGTGACCGTCTGCCCGGCGATGAGGAATGTGCCGGTGCGGTCGGCGCCGGTGCTATTGGCGGAAATGGTCACGTTCACCGACCCGCTCGATCCCGAGCCGGAGGAACTGCTGAGCGTGAACCAGGAGTTGGCGTTGGACGCCGTCCAGGCGCATGTGGGTCCGTTACCGGCCAGAACCACGCTGGTTCCGCTGCTGGTATCGTCCTGGTAAATGGTGGTGGGATAGACCGAGTACGAACAGCCTTGTCCCAGCAGCACGTTCAACCCGCCGGGCGGAAGGTCCTGCCCCTGATCGGCGATCACCAGGTCGGTGACGCCGTCGTTGTTGAAATCGCCGGCCGCCAGCTGAACGTAATTGCAACTGGGGCACAGGGCGTAGGTGCCTTGCGTGGTCAGTTGGCCGTAGAGATTCAGCAGAACCGTCACCGTATTGTCGGAGGTGTTCACCACGCCGATATCGGGAACCAGGTCGCCATTGAAATCGGCCACCACCAGACTGTCCGGCTGGTTGCCGACATTGATGAATGCGGCGGAAGAGAAGCTGCCGTTCCCATTTCCATTGAATACTTGAACCTGATTGTCGGTGGCGTTGGCCAGCACCAGATTCAAGTGACCGCTGGTGCCGCTCAGCGTCGCGATATCGTTGGGTTGGTTGCCGGTTGCGAAGGGGCTTCCGGGCGCGATGTTGAATGTCCCGCTGCCGGTCCCGAGAAATACATAAACGGTACTATCCAGAACGTCGGCCACCGCGAAATCCATGTGGCCATCGCTGTTGAAGTCCCCCACCACCACGGCCTGCGGCTCATCGCCCACGCTGTAAAGTGAACCGGTTGAGAACGTTCCATCGCCGCGCCCCAGGAATATGCTCATACTCCCGGCGAGCCCGTTGGTGACCACCAGATCGGGAATGCCGTCCCCATTGAAGTCGGCCACGGCCAGCCCGAACGACGATGTGCCCGATCCAATAGCCGGCGTGGAATAGGGAACATACGAACGGAACTGGCCGGTCCCGGTGCCCAGAAGAATATCGACGCCATCGTCCGATGTCACCGCCAGATCTTCGATGCCATCTCCGTTGAAATCCGCGATCACCAGCGCGTACGGGTCTGCGCCTACCGCAAAGGTCAGCGGGCTGCCGAATGTTCCATTGCCGTTGCCCAGAGAAACGGCCACCCGGCTGGTGCCGCCGAGAATCGAAACCAGATCCTGCTTTCCGTCGCCGTTGAAATCGCCCACCGACACCCAACTGGGCACGGGCGGCGGATTGGTGCCCACGTTCACCACGGCGTATTGGGGGAAATTCACATCCGCGTTGTCTGTGATCGTTTGCGGAAGAAGCGCGGAAGTGGCCGGCAGAAAGCTCGTATTGCCTCCATAGTGCGCCGTCAGGGAATCGTTTCCTGCGCTCAGCAGCACCGTCGTGAATGTGGCGATTCCGCTGGCTACGGGGCTCGATCCGATCGGGATTCCGCCATTGAAGAACGTGACCGTTCCCGTTGCCGTGTTGGGATTCAGCGTGGCCGTCAGCGTGATGGAAGCTCCATAGCGCACCGGGTTGCCGCTGCTGGTGAGCGCCACGCTGGTGGTGGTGGCATTGGGCGAAAGCTGCGTCGCGGCGGGAGTCGCCGCCGCCGTGTTCACGGTCGGCTTGGGGGCTCCGGTGGGCGCTGGGAAATGGCCTGGGCGATCTTTTGAGTACGCGGCGGAAACGCCGAGCACCGCTAGCAGAACGGGAAGGACGCTGGATATATTTTTGCGAATCATGGGCACAACGTAATGGAATGATAATACTCATTCCAGCGTGAACTACAAGGCGCGCGAATATTGTAATTTGTTGTATCGCCGCAGGCGACAAATGGTTACAAATTAGGGGCTTCATCGGCATCAGCTTTTAGACGCCGCATGCCCCTCGGATGGCTACTGGATCGCAATCCCGTTCGGCAGAACATCCTGCTCCGCCCCGGTAATCGCCACCAGTCCCACCGGTTGAACCGGCGCCGACGAAGTCGCATTCAAAACTACCGTAAGGGACGTGGGGCTCAACACCTGCACGTTCGTCACGGACACCAGCGGAACGGTGGTCACAATGGTCTGGCCGGCGGCGAAGTTGGTGGAAGACCCGGTGAACGTCAGCGTCGTCGGCGCGCCCGGAACCAGGGTCGTCGGCGAGACGGAAATCAGCGTTGGCGTTCCCTGCGGGTAAAGATCGTTGAAAAGTCCCTTCATGATGAAGATGGCCATGTCGCCGCGCACCACGGAATTGGTCGGGCAATACGTGGTTGGGCCACAGCCGCTGGTGATGCCATCGAAGCGCATGCGTTGAATCCATTGAAAGCCGAAGCCGTTCGCGGGAACGTCGGTGAAATATGGGGTGAGCGGCGACGTGAAGCTCGCCGTGGAACCGAATCGTCCACGAATCATAAATACGGCCATTTGCGCTCTCGTCACGGGCGAGTTGGGACAGTAAAGTCCCGTGGCGCAGCCGGTGGTAATATTCAGCTCGAAAAGCTTCTGAATCCATTTGAAGCCGAACGCGTTTGCTGGCACGTCGCTGAAAACTGGCGCCGGATTGTAGGTGAAGTTGTCGCCGCCGTAGACCGCGCGCACGATGAATACCGCCATTTGAGCCCGCGTGACGGGTTGGGTGGGGCAGAAGGTGTCCGCAGTGCATCCCGAAGTGATGCCCTGATCTTTTAGCAGGTTGACCGCGTCGAATTGATAACTCGATGGCGGAACGTCCGAAAACTGCTGCGCGGTGAACTTCTGCGTCACCGTTACCGTTTGCCCGCCGATCACCAGGCTTCCCGTGCGATCGAAGCCCGTGGTGTTCGAAAGGATCTGGAAGCCCACCGAAGCGCTGCCGAGGCTGGAGCCGACCGTCGGAACAATCCATGAGTCGGAACTGGCCGTCCAGGCGCATCCTGTGGCGCTGGCCGTGAGCGAGATGGCGCCCGAAACGCTCGATGCGTCATAAAGGAACGATGTTGGCGACAGGGTGTACAGACAAGTGCCGGCGCCTCCGGTGAGAACATCGAGTTCGTTTTCGTTTCGATTGACCACGGCAACTTCGGTCAACCCGGTCCCGTCGAATGACCCGATGGCCAGGGCATCGGGGGACTGGCCCGCGGGGTAGGATTGCGGCGGTTGCAGCGTTCCGTTCCCGTTGCCGGTATAGGTGCTGAAGCCGCTGCCGCTGATCACGCCGAGATCCAGCTTGCCATCGCCGTCGAAATCGGCCGTTGCCATGGCGGTCACATTCGGTCCGGAAGCGGCGCTCACCGGCGCTTGAAAACTGCCGTCTCCGTTGCCCGGCAATATTTCGATTCCTCCGCCGTTCAAGCTGTAGAAGTCGCCGTAGTCGCCCACCGCGAGGTCGGTTTTTCCGTCGCCGTTGAAATCGCCCGCGGCGAGCGAAGATGGTCCGGTTCCCGCGCTCAACAGGGGACGGAGGACGAAGGTGCCGTCGCCGTTACCCAGCAGTTCGGCGACGCCATCCGGGCTTGAGCCGGCAACAGCAAGATCGGGTTTTCCATCGCCATTGAAATCGGCCACGATGATTTGCAGCGGCCCCAGCGCGATGGCGATCGGATTTCCCGTCGCGAACGTGCCGTCGCCGTTGCCGGTCAGGATCGTCACCGTGTCGTCGCTCCCATCCAGCACCGCAACGTCCGCATTTCCATCGGCGTTGAAATCGGCCACCACCACCGACACCGGATCCGAGCCCACCACCACGGTCGTGGCCGGTTGAAACGTGCCGTCTCCGTTACCCAGCAGAATGGCCACCGAAGGATCTCCACTATTGGCGACGGCCAGGTCTTCCATGCCGTCGCCGTTGAAGTCGCCCACCACGATCGAAACGGGCTCCAGGCCCGTAGAGACGTCCGGCAATTGCTGTAATGTGCCGTCCCCGTTGCCGAGGAATACGGAAACGGCGCCCTCACCCGCGTTGGCGGTAATCAGATCCGCGATTCCATCGTTGTTCAGATCGGCGGTCACCACCCAGACCGGCGTGGCTCCGAGCGATGGATTGATCACGCCGCCGGGAAAACCGGTGCCTGGCGCAACCCCGACATTCAAGCGAAGCGGTGAGGACAAGCTTGTTCCGAAAGTCTCGTTGGCGTCGAAGCGGGCGGCGAGAACGTTCGGTCCGGCCGCCAGCAGAGCGGTCGTGAAAGTCGCCTGCCCGGAAGAAGCGGCAGCTACGCCGAGAATGGAAACGCCGCTGTAAAACGTGACCGATCCAGTTGCGCCCGAAGGTTGAATTGCGGCGGTGAGAGTCACCGGCTGCCCCAACAGAACCGGGCTTGGCGACGCGCTGATAGTGATGGATGTGGATGTCGCACTTTGCGGCGACGGCCTCTTTACAGCGTGGAGCAGAGGATGAATCTGAAGCGAAGGCAACAAGCCGGCCACAAAAGAGAGGATCGCAAAAGACAAGATCATAGAGAACGCCGTTTGAAACGGAGTGGCGGTGCGCGCCCGGCAATCTCAAGATTGTGAAATGGATAGCTTCCCGGCGAGTTCCGCGAGCTGCGCGCCGCGGGCTTCCCACGTTTCCCCAGCGATAAACACCCGCCGCCGCTCAAGCATCGCGCCTGACCCCGGGAGAATGGCGCGGTCGAGTTGAGCGACAAAATCGGCGGGCGTCGAGTAGAAGGAGATGAGGTCGCCGAAGCGTTCCAGCTCCGGCATTTTCGACGCCACGACCGGGAGCCCGCACGCCAGGTATTCGTAGGCCTTGATGGGGTCCGTGGCTTCAATCAACGGGTTGAGCCGAAAAGGAATGATGGCGGCCGTCAGGCGCGCCAGGCGCCGCGGCAATTCAGCGAACGGCACTTCTCCGGCAAGATACACGTTGGGTAAAGCCGAAAGCGCGAGCACGGCCTCGTTCTCCACGCGGCCGATCAGCTCGAAGCGCCAATCGGGGCGCGTAACTGCGGCATGGCGCACGGCCTCCGCGTCGAACCAGGAATCGATTGCGCCGGCGTAGCCGATGCTGACCTGGCTGGGAGCTTCAACCTGAACTTCGAAGAACTCGTGAGCGGCGGCATTCCGCAACAAGACGCGCGGCGCTGTCGTTTCGGCGGCGGCCTGTTTCATCAGGGCTTGCGCCGTCGCGAGAACCAGGTCGCTCGCGCGAAACAGCGCAGCCTCCCGATCGACGATTTCCCGGGCCATGTTCGAGAATCCCGAAAGGTGATCGTGACAATCGTAGATCAGCGGCGCGCCATCGCTTTCGCGAATGGCTTGCGCAGCGTCCAGCCAGATGGGAAGGGACACGATTTGCACGGCGCGAAGTGCTCCCGTGCGCCGCAGCGCATTTGTTACTGCACCGGAGATGCGCGCCGATTCATCCCGCGTCAGCAGCCGGTGATGGAACACCGGTTCACGCGGCAGGTGGATGTGCAGTTCGACGAGATTGCCCTCAATCTGCATTAATTTTTCTTCTTCCCCACGGCGAAAAATGTCAGGAAATTCACGTCCCAGGTGGGGGTTCACGTAAATCACCGGGAAGCCCCGCCGCGCCAGGTCGCGCGCCAGATGCTGGGTACGCTGCACGCGCCCATGCCAGTCGTTCATCGGCAGAAAAATGATGGCGAGATCGCGTGTTTTCTCGCGAAGCGGCGGCAAAAATTCGGGAAAATTCCAGCACGACGAGAAGGAATTCGGCTTGCTTCCCGTAACCCACTTGAAGTAGAAACGGCGCAGATACCAAGGGCGCAAGCGCTCGATCACGCGATCCAGATAGAACGTCCGTACCATCCCTAAGTCTATGAAATGTATGGAAAAGCTCTTTCGCGTGGTTTGACTTACGACGCGTCTACATGTTACTTTTATCCTATTATCACTGGGATGGCAAACCCGTGATGGCATTCCTTTTATCCCTCGGAGAATTGTTTTATGAGACTCATCGCAAACACGACGCCTCTCTCACCGGGGTTTTCTGATGGGTTTTCTGATGGGCTTTCTGATGGGCTTTCTGATGGGTTCTCTCATGTTCCCGCGCGCTTGAGGTTCAGCTTACTTGTTGGGATGGTTTTTTGGTTGACCTTGTGGGGCGCTGCGCCTGTAAACGGTCAGCAGCAACAGCAGCCGAACACCCAGAGAAATGGCGACATGAATGCTTCGGGTGGCAACCTCCCGATGCAGAAAATAGGCGGCGACGATCTGGTCTCCGTGCAGGTCTACGATTCGCCTGAACTGACGCGCACCGTCAGAGTAGGTCAGGACGGGGTCTTGCGGATGCCCTTGCTCACCAAGCCGATTCAGGCCGCGGGGCTGCTTCCCGCCGAACTGGAGCAACGGATTGCGGATGAACTGAAGACCGAAGGCATCCTGGTCCGGCCCATTGTCACCGTCTCGGTGGCGGAATACCGCAGCCGGCCAATCAGCGTTGTGGGAGCGGTGAAACATCCACTTACCTTCCAGGCTTATGGCAATGTGACTCTCCTCGACGCGCTAACCAGGGCGGAGGGTCTAAGCGACGCCGCCGGTTCGGAAATCCTGGTGACGCACCCTGGGGAAAACGGGGCATCTTCTCTCGTGCAGCGCATCCCTGTAAAGACCCTGCTCGACGGTTCAAACGAAAGCCTGAACGTGAAGCTGGATGGCGGGGAAGAGGTGCGCGTGCCGGAAGGCGGCCGCGTCTACGTTGTCGGGAACGTGAAGAAGCCGGGAGCGATACCGGTTCACGACCTGAGCGAATTGACCGTGATTCGTGTTCTTTCTCAAGCGGAAGGCCTGTCACCCTACGCCGCGAAAGAGGCGTTTATCCTGCGGCACGGAGATACTCCCAACAGCGAAATTCCCATTCACCTGGAGAAGATCATGGAGCGTAAGTCGCCGGATGTCGCTCTGATGCCCAACGACGTTCTGTTTATTCCGGATAGTAAGAGTAAGCGCAACACGGCGAAGATACTGGAAGCGATCACCACTTTTGGCGTCGGGGCCGGTTCGGGTCTATTAATTTGGCACTAATGAATTGCCACTAACTCCAATGCGCATCGCGGGAAGAAAAAAGGCATGAACACGGGTAATTCACGGGGCACCTCCGACAGCGAAGCTCTCGTGCCCGCGGGCGAACTTCTGACGCGCGCGCTGGCCGCCTATCAGGTGCAGGCCGGTCCACCCCGGCTAGGTCCAGAGCAGCCGACCAGCGAATCTTCCATTCCTCTGGCGCACTACTTGTGGGTGCTGCGCCGCTTCCGCTGGCACATGTTCAGCTTTGTCGCGATCTGCACCATCGCGGCGTTTATTATTTCCTCGCGCATGCAGCCCATGTACGAATCCACCGCGACGCTCGATGTGGATCGCGACTCACCCACCGAGGTTGTGGGAGAGAATTCCAACCGGGGTCCGTCCAACCCGGATGGGGAGCAGTTCATGACGACGCAGTTGCAGTTGATCGAGTCGGACTCCGTCCTGCGGCCGGTGGTCCAGAAATACGATCTTCTGCGTCATGAAACCGTAACATCGTTTTTCCATCGTGGCCCGGAGCCGCCGCGGAATACGATCCCGAAAGGTCCGGTGGAGTTGAAGCGGCTGACGGTTTCGCGGCCCGTGAATACTTATCTCATTCAGATCAGCTACCGCTCGCCCGACCCGGTGCTGGCTTCCAAAGTGGCCAACGGCGTGGCGGCTTCTTACCTGGAGCACACTTACGAGATTCGCGCGCGGGCCTCCGCCAGTGTCTCTCAATTCATGGAGCAACAACTCGACGGGTTGCGCGCCAAGATGGAGCGCTCCTCCATGGCGCTGGCGGAATTCGAAAAGCAGATGGGCGTCATCGACCCGGCGCAGAAGACCGATATTCTCTCCGCGCGTCTGCTGCAGTTGAATACCGAGTACACCAACGCGCAGGCGGACCGGATGCGGAAAGAAGCCGCGTTCAACTCCACCCAAACCGGTTCCGTGGATGCGGCGCAGGTGTCTACTCAGGGCGAAGCGTTGAAGAGACAGCAGGAGAAAATCAACGAGGCGCAGGAACACTTCGCTTTGGTGAAACAACAGTACGGCCCGAATCACCCGGAGTATCAGAAGGCGGCCGACCTGGTGACGGAATTGCAATCGCAATTCGATTCTTCAGCCAAAAGCGTCAAGCGGCGCAGCGAAGTGGAATATCGCGAGGCGCTCAACCGCGAAGCGATGCTGAAATCGTCCGTGCTGGAGACCAAAGCGGAATTCGACAAGCTGAACGCGCATTCGTTCCAATACGACAGCCTGAAGCAAGAGGCGGACGCGGATAAGAAGCTTTATGAAGAATTGGTGCGCAAGATCAAGGAAGCGAGCATCAACTCCGGTTTCCAAAACCGCACCACGCGCATGGCGGACGAAGCGCTGCCAGGCGATAGGCCGGTTTCTCCGAACATTCCGCTGAACGTGCTTCTCACGTTTGTCTTTTCGACATTCCTGGCAATCGGCGGCGCGGTCATGGCCGATACGCTCGACGATACGATCAGCGACCCCGAGCAGGTGACGCGCGAACTGCGCACCAACCTCATCGGCAGCCTGCCCATGTCGCGCGACTGGAAGTTCCGCTTTGGCGGGCTTGCGGAGGCCGCGAGTACCGGCGAACTGGTGAAAGTGGAAGAGGCATCGCAGGGCACCAAGATGCTGGAGGAATCCGTTCGCGTGCTGCACAGCTCCATTCTGCTGAGCGATCTGGACCGGCGCATTCGCAGTATTCTCATCACCAGCGCATCGCCGCGAGACGGAAAATCCACCACGTCCGCGCTGCTTGCCACCACTCACGCGCAGCAAGGCAAGAAGACGCTTCTCATCGACGGCGATCTGCGGCGTCCCAGCATCGATCGGTTCTTTGGTTTGAACAGCCCGCTGGGGCTCTCGAACGTGGTGCTGGGCGAAATGTCCTGGCGCGACGCCCTGACCCCCGTCACGCGCGTTCCGAACCTCGACCTGCTCACATCCGGTCCGCCGTCGCATCGCGCCATCGAGATGGCCGGCGCCGGCATCGAGCAGGTTCTGGAAGAGGCGGGCCGTGAGTATTCGCTGATCATTATCGATTCGGCGCCGTTCATGAATTTCGCCGAGCCGATCCAGATGGCCACCCTGGTGGATGGCGTGGTGATTGTCAGCGTCGCGGGAGAAACCAACCGCAAGGCTTTGGGTTCGGTTCTGCAACGGCTGCAGCGGCTGCACGTCAACGTTCTTGGTTTGGTGCTGAATAAGGTCAGCAAGGATATGTCGGATAACTACGAGTACTATGGCTACGGAAAGCACTCTTCGAGTTATTACTACTCGGGTGACCGGCAGAGCTGACGGCATTGGCGAGCACCGGGGGGTTAGTGATTCCTTGAGGCTATTACCCAGGTCGGGGCTATTACCCAGGTCGGGGCTCTTACCCAAGTGGGCGCGCTTACTGAAGTGGACGCTTCGGGCCGGTTTCAGCATTCTCGACCAAGGTCTCGTTTCCGCCGCCAATTTCGGACTCAGTGTTCTGCTGGCGCGCCTTTTGCTCCCCGTCCAATATGGGGCTTTCGCCATCGCCTTCTCCACTTTCTTTGTCGCGGCCGGCGTGCATAACGCTTTATTGGTGGAACCCATGAGCGTCCTCGGACCCGCCCGCTACCAGAACGAACTCATCCCCTATATGGGGCGGGTTTTCCGGCTTCATATTCTCATCACGTGCCCCCTCGCGCTGGCCGGAGCGGTCGCGTCGCTTTTCTTTTTCCGTACCGCGCTCGGTCCGGCTTTGCTCGTGATGTCCCTCTGTCTGCCGTTTATTTTGCTGTTCTGGACTACCCGCCGGGCCCATTATCTGGAATCGAATGCCGATCGCGCCGCCACCTCCAGCTTGCTCTACTGCTTCGCGCTGACCCTGTTTATCGTCATCGCCAGCAAGTCCGGACACCTCACCGTCGGCACGAGTTTTGTTTCCATGGCGGCGGCCAGCGTCATCGCCGGAATGTTCAGTCTCCGGAGCCTCAAGGTGGGTCTCCGGATGGGAACCGCCGCAAAAGAAGAACTCAAGCTGGCATTCCGCGAGCACTGGTCTTTCGGAAAGTGGATCGTGCCTTCGGCGCTCCTGTTTCCCCTGGTGTTCCAGGTTCAAATCTTCGCCACCGGCGCACTTCTGGGCCTTCCCGCCGCGGGCGTGCTGCGCGCTCTGCAGAATCCCATCATGCCCGCCATCCAGGTTGTTACCGCGCTGGCTCTTCTCGCGATCCCGCCGCTCGCCAGGAACTTCGGGGAAGGCCGCACGAACGAGACCTACCGGCGCGGTTGGATTTATACCGGTTCGATGGTGGTTGTCGCGGGGGCTTACGAATTGGTCCTGGTGGCTACGGGAGGCCTTTGGGACTCGCTCTTTTATAAGAGTCGTTATGTGGAATGGGAATTCCTGATGCCGCTCCTCGGACTCGTCCCCGTGGCCTCGGCGGTCACCGCGGGCTGCTCCGTTATCTTGCGGGCCATTCAGCGGCCCGGATTGATCACGGCCGCCAACCTGGTCGGCGGCATCTTCGGAATTGCTTCGATTTACCCTCTGATCGAGAAATGGAACCTGGGCGGCGCGGCCTATGGATTGTTAGCCTCGCAGGTTGTCACCGCGCTCGCCAGCGTCGGTCTGGTGTTTTTCGCGAAGTGGAATCCGTCTGGGCTCGAATCGGCTCGAACCTTCCCGGACCCCGCCGCATCGATCGCGTGTACGGAAAGCTCATAGGCAACCCATGGCGGATTCATCGGATCTCACCGAACTCGTCACTAAGCCCGCGGCCGCGCTCGGCCTCGTAACGGCGGGCATCGCTCTGGCTTTCGGTGTCTGTTTCTCGATTCAGATCATTCCCTTCGTGCTCGCGCTGGCTTGCTTTGTGCTGTTGATCGCTCTGTCGCGTTTGCGAACCGCCAATCTGCTGGTTGCCTACATTCTGGCCGACCATCTTTGCCAATTTCTGAAGCGCGCCATCTTTCTGCTGGGCAGCCAGCCCGTCGAGGTTTACTACGGTTTCCAGTTGCTGCCCACCTTGGTCCTGGTCATGGCGGTAGCTTCCAGCCTCTACTCTGTCAGGAAAGACAAGTTTCCGTTGAGCGCAAAATTGCTCGCGGTCTACCTGGCGATAGCCGCCGCCGAAACCTTCTTCAGCCCCAGCGACACGTCGCTCTTCAATCGCTTCGCCGGCATCAATCAACAGCTTGTCCCCATGTGCGCGGCGTTTGCTGGAATGACGCTCCTGCCGCATGAATGGAAAAGGGTGGCCAAGCTTCTTCTGGTCCTGATTGTCATTTCCTCCGTGTTCGGCATGTACCAACTGGTTCATGGCCCCACCGTCATCGACCGTGCCTGGGCTCTTCAGACCGGCGATTACTCCATTGAAGGAAGTAAGGTGCTGTCCTTCATTACCGGCGCGTCGTCGGAATTCCGGGCTTACTCTTACTATGCCGATCCCACCACCTGGGGCTTCTTCCTGGTGATGGCTTTGCTTTTCCTGGTGTTCGTCGGGCAGACCAAGCCATTGCCGAAGTTCTGGCTGCGTTTGGCCATCGGCTTCTCTCTCATCGGGATGGTGGCGACGGAAACGCGCTCGCCATGGGTTGCCATTCTTGGCGCATTGCTGATTCACAGAGTTCTTCAGGTGAAGGCCATGCGCCGCCCCATGGTCGTGATCACCGGGATTCTGGTTGCCTTCGGCCTCGTTCTCTCAGTGGGCCAGTATGCGTTTCAGCACTGGGTCCCCAAGCTGACCAACAACGCCCTCCTCAACCGCTATATGACGGTGGGGACCATCGAGGCCAGAACCTCAGCGCCGGAACTGTTTCTTGAAATTCTGCCCAAGCACATCTTCGTCGGCGATGGCTTCGGCTCGGCCGGGAACGGGATTAAGGTGTCGGCTGAACAATATTCGCACAATGTCCTGGTTGGTCTTTTGCTCGATCTGGGTCTGCCGGGACTTCTCGCTTTCGGAGTTTTCTTTTACGCGTGGACCTGGGAATCGCTCAAGGTGGCTCACCTGCGGCGTCCCGAGTGGGCTTTGCCGCAGCGGTGGATTATCGCCGCTTGCGTCGGCATGGCCTTTACAGGAGCATTGAACGGCCCCTTATTCCTCAGTAGTTACTTCGCCATTTTCCAGGGGATTGCGATGGGTCAAGTGATGCGGTGGAGGCAGAAGGTCGAGATGGATCGCATCGCTTTGAACCACGGTTTGAGCCAGGTGCACGCCGCGGTCATGGCCGCGAGAGAGGTGAGCGTTTAACACACCTTGCTCCCCTCTGCAGGCGCCCACGCTCAACTCCGCGTGGTCCTTCTCACGAATTTCGTCCCGCCTTACCGGATTCCGGTTTTTCTCGAACTGCAACGCCGCCTCAAGCAGTTCCGCGTCCTCATCTCAACCCGCATGGAAGCCGACCGGCCCTGGAATCCGGAAGCCGGCGGGATCGACGTTGTCGTGCAGCGTTCTTTCACTCGCAAGACCAAGTGGAACCAGCCGCGGGGTTTCAGTGAACGCACCTATCTTCACTTCCCGTACGACACCATCGCTCAACTGATCCGCTACCGTCCCGACGTCATCATCTCCGGGGAGTTTGGGTTCCGTACGCTGAACTCGGTTTTCTATCGTTTCCTGTTCCGGCGCACCCGGCTGATCGTATGGGCCACCATCTCCGAGGACACGGAGCGATACCGCTCGCAGCTTCGCGTGGCGGTCCGGGAATTTATCTGCCGGCATGTGGATGCCATTTTTACCAATGGCAGGAGCGGGGTTCGCTATCTGGAGAGATTCCCGATTTCCCGCCAGCGCCTTTTCATCGTGCCCCAGACCACCGACATCAGCAGCTTCTCGGCTCTCGGCTCGCATCGCGAAGGCGGCCAGGTCTACCGGATGATCTACTCCGGAAGGCTGCTCCCGCGAAAGCAATTGGTCCCTTTCGTCGGCGTCCTCCGGAACTGGTGCCTGGAAAACCCTTCCCGGCAAGTCGAGATGTGGTTTGTGGGCGACGGCCCGGAGCGCGAGGCGCTGGAAACCATCTCCCTGGCTCCCAATTTGAGACTTCAGTTTTTCGGCAGCGTGAGCTACGCCGAACTTCCCGCCATTTATGGACAATGCGGCGCGCTCGTCATTCCCACCCTGGCGGACGAATGGGCCCTGGTGGTGAATGAGGGGTTAGCCGCCGGCATGCCTGTTCTCGGGAGCTCGTACAGTCAAGCCGTCCAGGACCTCGTGGTGGATGGTGAGAACGGCTGGGTCTATCGCGTCGACCATCTGGAGGAAGTACACGAAGCCGTTTCGAAATTTCTGGCTTCCGATGAACCCACGTTGGCCGCCATGCGCGAAAGGGCCAGAGCGTCCGTTCTCCACCTGACGCCGGCGTGGGTGGTCGACCGAATTCTCGGGGTGGTGGATTTTACCCGCGAGAGCCGCGAGAGCTAACCCCGCGCCCGGAGAACGCAGAACAGAGACCCGCCTTCGTTCGGCTTCATCGAATGCAACAGCGCCGAAGGCATCGCCAGCACTGCGCCCGCCATCGTCGCCAGACGCCACGGCAGCTTTCGCTCGATCCAATGCTGCACGCTGCCCTCATTCTGAACTCGTCGCTTGAAGTGATAGGAAAGAAACTCGCGTAGCCAATCCCGGTAAACGAACGGTTCCACTTCCGAATGAACCACTTCGAAACCCGCCCGCTCCGCCAGCGCGGAGATCCCCTTCACCGTGAACCGCGTCACATGGTTCGGAGGCATGTCCAGCAGAAGCCCGCTTTGCTCATTCGTTTCGATGTGTCCAGGGTTTGGAACGGCCATGCAGACCAGGCCTCCCGCCTGCAGAAGCCCCCGGAACGTTTCCAGATACTCCACCGGCTGCTGCACGTGTTCCAGAACCTGAAACGCGAAGACATGGCTGCAAGCGTTCGGCCCCGCTCGCTCCAGAAACTGTTCCAGACTGGAGAATGCCGAGAGTGCCGGGTCAATTGCCGCAATCTGTTCCCGCGGCGCATCCGCGTACTCGACCGCGTGGATCGCACCCGCGGGCACTCCGGCGGATCGCAGCGTGCGCACAAACGCTCCGTCGCCCGCTCCCAGTTCGAGCATGGGGCCCTTCGCGTCGCGCGCGACAAATTGGGCCGCCGCCGCGAACTCCCAGCGGTTCTGCGGATAACGCATATGCTCCCGGAACGCGAGATTGTAAAACCGTGCATCCCCCGCGCGGTGCGGCCACGCGTACACCGATCCGCACCCGTCGCAGCGGACCTGCCGGCATTCCCCTCCGCCCCACAGAGCTCCGATCACGCTCTCGAGCTCCCGATAACCCTCTGGATTGATGGTGGGGCGAATAAAGACTTTAGCCGATTCCCCTGGTGTGACCCTGTACAGTATCCGGCCGCTGGTGGCCAGGCAAAGCGGACAAACTACATCCCCAATCGGTTCGCTACCGTAAAATGAACTCATGGATAACGTCGGGTCGCTTCGCCCTGCTGAGGTCCTGGACTCGCGCTTTCTACCGAGCATAGCAGAGGCCTGCGGTGGAAGATAAGCTGCAAATTGGGTGCTTTAACGCCCCTGCCGCCGGCTGGTACAACACGGATATTACTCCGCACCTTTGGATTGCTCGTGTGCCTGGAGCGGCCGCGCTATTGCATGCCGCCGGGAAGTTATCGGACGAGCGTTACCAGGAGCACCGCGAGGGTATCTTCCGCCGCGTCCACTATCTCAATGTCGGCAAACCTTTTCCTTATCCCGATAACTCGTTTACAGGCGTATTTTGCTCGCACGTGATGGAGCATATCGATTTTTCCGCGGTTCCATTCGTGTTTCGCGAAGTGCTTCGAATACTCAAGCCCGCCGGAATATTTCGCGTCGTCGTCCCCAGTCTCGAACTCGCCATCGCACAATACCGCGCCGCCTCGCCCGACGAATGTCTGGACGCCATCTTTGAAAACCGGCACGAAGGCTTTAAGAACATTCATAAGTGGATGTATACCGGCGAGAGCCTGGCCAAAGTATTTCGCGAAACCGGCTTTGCGTCGGTGACTCAGGAGACTTACCGCAAGGGACGGCTGCCCGATCTGGTAACAGTCGATAACCGGCCCGAGAACAGTATCTACGTGGAGGGCCAGAAGCCTTGACTCCCCGGACCAACAATGTACTCGGCAAAGATATCTATCTCGATAAGTACCGCAACGGGCTCGAGGACGAAGCTCGCTGGCTGGAGTTCGGCGCGGCGATGAAAGCCAATAGTGTGGCCACGCTTCTACGCGGCCGCGGAATTCATCCCGGCGCGCTGCTCGAGCTGGGCAGCGGAACCGGCGCCGTGATTCGAGAGTGCCAGCGCCAGGGTTTGGCGCGGGATTACATTGCTGTCGATGCTTCTGAAGAGGCCATTGCCTGGGCGCGCGAGCGTTCGCCCGGCATCCGCTGCATGGTGGCGGATATTACGGACCCGGGTTTCACCCAAACTGAGCCTGTGGATGTCGTGGTCCTCTCGCATGTGCTGGAGCACCTCGAACATCCCGGCGATCTGCTGCGCAGCATGGTCGAACGCATGTCATTCGAGTGGCTCATCGCCGAAGTCCCACTGGAAGATCTGCCGGCCGCGCGGCTGAAGAATCTCATGCGCGACCGGTCGAAGAATGCGGCCGGGCATGTCCAGTTCTTTACGGAGCGGAGTTTCCGCAACCTTCTGACTTCAGCCGGCCTCGAAATCGCCGGATCGCTCCGCTATGTTCCCATATTTGACGAGGAAATCCTGGAGTGGCAGCTTGGGCGCATGGCCTTATCTCCCACGGGGCGGCTGATGAAGCGGTTGACCTTCCGGCACCTGCCCCGCCTCTTCCGGCCGCTGTGGGGCACCTTCTATCAGGCCCATCTCGCGGTCTTGTGCAAGCCCGCGACGTCGCGCTCGTAAGCGGCTGCGGACGGCTCGCTGGTCGAAACCTCGTTCGTGAAATATCGTCTCAGGCGGAGACACGGAAGCTCCAGGATCTGCCAGGAAAGCAAAGCCGCTCCGACAGAGAGGCCAACGGCCAGCGCGATGTACGCGACGCCGTCCAATACCAGCATGCCCGCGCCAAACGTCCGTGCGCCAACCAGGTGCGTAGCCGCGGAGAAGACAATCGAATAGTTTGAGGAAACTCCTCGCGCGAAAAACGGGCTGACGAGAAAAACCACAAACACGTGGATGACATAAACCCCATAGCTGATCTTCCCCAGAAAGCGCAATGACCTGATGGAAGCCGCGGCCGCTACCCGGCTCGATGCGAGGGTAAACACCAGCAAAGATCCGTAGAACATCTCCGCGACCAGATACCCAACCGTCTGGGGAACGGGCCCATATTGACTCCACTGCCCCTGCAGAACCAGGAGGGTAACCCAGAGCAGCGCGCTCGCCGGCAATACCAGGCGAGCCAGCCGCACCAGCGTCTGCAGTCCATCGGGGCCTCGCAAAGCCAGCGCGATGAATGCCCCCAATGCCAGTCCGTCCATCCGGCATGGTGTAAGGACATAAATCGCTGTCGAAGGTGCGTTGGCGAGAACCATCGCGACCCGAACCACCAGCGCCGCCACCATCAGCGAAACGGATGTCGCCATCAGTGCGCGGCGTGAAAGCTTGTAAACCAGTAGCGGCCAAACGAGATAGAAGTGCTCCTCAACGGACAAGGTCCAGAAGTGGCCGGGGAACTGGAAGCCCTTCAGCGCAATCAGGAAGTCGACGGAATAGGTGCAAAACCATGCCCAATAATGTCGGGATGATATCGCGTATTCGGGCGAGAGGGCCGGGATCGCGATGAAAAGAATTGCCAGAGCGGCGAAGTACAGGGGAAATATCCGAATGGTTCGGCGTGCGTAAAAGTTACGAAAGTACCCGCGACCTCCCTTCGCGTCCCATAGAATCCCGGTGATGAGAAATCCCGAGAGGACAAAGAACAGGTCGACCCCCGTCCAGCCGGCAAATGCCACAGCCTTCATCCACTGCAAGGGAAGCGCGGAGAATTGAAAATGTTCGGAGAGATGGCACACCAGAACAAGCAGAATGGCCAGGCCGCGAACACCGTCCAGGGCAGGGATGTGAACGGATGTCTTGAGCGCAGATGTCACTACATGAAGCTCCGGCCACGGCTCAAGGGCGAGCAACAGGGCCTTTCACTGGGTTCTTTAAGAACCTTTCCCTAAGAGCTCCGGTCCGCTCAGGGAGCGTTTTAGGGTCGAGCAGACTGTCGATCGCCAGCTGCCCAATGGGCAAAGGCCATCTCAGAACCGTCAGTCGCGGTAGAGCGG
>Ga0182012_10001010_pt1 | contig 31109 bp, 26 predicted proteins | sample 612S2SmetaG_FD_120486 | JGI IMG/M metagenome (GOLD analysis project Ga0182012, IMG submission 120486) | Permafrost microbial communities from Stordalen Mire, Sweden - 612S2S metaG | ecosystem: Environmental > Terrestrial > Soil > Wetlands > Permafrost | place: Sweden: Stordalen | collected...
ACGCAAAACCGCGGCACGTGCTCGAGCCGATCCGCGGTCCGGCCTTCGCGTATCGCCGCCGGGCGCGTCTCGGTGTCAAATACGTCCACAAGAAGGGCAGGGTGCTCGCGGGCTTTCGCGAACGGGAGAAGCCCTACATCGCCGAGCTGCGCCGGTGCGAGATCCTCATCGAGCGGTTCGCAACATTGCCCGAGGACCTTGCCGCCTTGGTCGAGCGGCTCTCCATCCGCGATCGGGTCCCTCAGGTGGAGGTCGCGGCCGGCGACGAGACGGCCGCCCTGGTGTTCCGGGTGATGGACCCTCCGAGCGCAGAGGATCTCGATCGGTTGGAGGAATTCGGCCGCAATCAGGGCGTCTCGATCTATCTGCAAACCGGCGGCTTGGACACCATCGCGCCGCTGGGGACTGCCGCGCCCCTGACTTACACGGTGGACGGCGGTCGGGTCACCCTCGAGTTCGGACCGGCCGATTTCATTCAGGTCAATCGCGACATCAATGTGGCGATGATCGAGGCGGCGATGAAATTGCTGCAGCCATCCGCCTCCGACCGGGTGCTCGATTTGTTCTGCGGATTGGGCAATTTCACCTTGCCGATCGCGCGGCGGGCGGGGAGGGTGGTCGGGGTCGAAGGCGACCGCGCGCTGGTGGCCAAAGCGCGGGGCAACGCGGACCGCAACGGCATCGGAAATGCCGAATTTCACCCGGATAATCTGTTCGAGGCTGAACGCTTCGGACCCTGGGCGGCCGGTCGCTACGACCTGGTGTTGCTCGATCCACCGCGAGCGGGCGCCCTTGCAATCATGGAACGTATGCCACAGTGGGGCCCCAGGCGGGTCGTGTATATTTCCTGCCATCCAGGGAGTTTGGCGCGGGATGCGGGAATCTTGATCGAGACTAAAGGGTTCCAGCTCGTCGGCGCAGGGGTGATGGATATGTTTCCGCATACAACGCACGTCGAATCGATCGCGGTGTTCGAGCGAGGCACATGAGCCTGGGTCCGCTCATGGTGGATATCGCGGGTACCGAACTCAGCTCGGAGGACCTCGACATCCTGCAGAACCCGCTGGTCGGCAGCGTCATCCTGTTTAGCCGTAACTATCGAGATCCCCAGCAAATTTCCGCTCTGTGCGGTGCAATACGCGAGCTCCGCAACCCGCCTCTGCTGATCGCCGTGGACCACGAGGGCGGACGCGTGCAGCGTTTCCGCGAGGGGTTCACGCGGTTGCCGCCGGTGCGCTCGCTCGGGCGCCGCTATGACCAGGATCGGCGCGACGCCCTGCGCAAGGCGCACAGCCTCGGCTGGCTGATGGCGGCCGAATTGCGGGCGGTTGGCGTGGACTTCAGCTTTGCTCCCTGCGTCGATCTCGATTATGGCTTGAGCGAGATCATCGGCGACCGGGCGTTTCATCGCGACCCGCAGGCGGTGGCGGCTCTCGCAACGGCCTATATGGCGGGAATGCGCGAAGCGGGGATGGCCGCCGTCGCCAAGCATTTCCCCGGTCATGGTGCGGTACGCGCCGATTCGCATCTGGCGCTCCCCGTGGATCGACGGCCGCTCGCCGACATGGAAGGCGATCTCGCCCCGTACCGTGCGCTGATCGAAAGCCAGTTGCCCGGAATCATGGCGGCGCATGTCGAATATGCGGCGGTCGATCCCAAGCCGGCGAGCCTGTCCCGACGCTGGATCACGGACATTCTGCGCGGAACGCTCGGCTTTCACGGATGTGTGTTCGCTGACGACCTCAGCATGGCGGGCGCTGCGGTGTTCGGTGACGTGCTCGAGCGCGCGCGCCTCGCGCTGTCGGCGGGATGTGATGTGCTGCCGATCTGCAACGATCGCGAAGCCGTGCGCGCCGCGCTTCGGAGCCTGGACGCCGAGTCCATTGGCCCGGCTGCCCAGGCGAGGCTGGTGCGGATGCGCGCCCGGGGAGAGCGCCCGTCGGGGCTGCGAAGCACCAGCCAGTGGCGCGATGCGACCGCCGTGGTCGCGGAGCTTGCTTCCGCGCCGACGCTGACCTTGAGCGAAGGGCAGTCATGATGCGCTTCGATGCAGACCTGTATCGCCGCCTGCTCGAGTCCTCGCCCGAAGGCGTCGCAATGGTCGACGCATTGGCGGCGGACCAGCCGGTCGTCTACGTCAATCCGGCGTTCGAATCGTTGACCGGATACGCAGCCGCCGATTTGCTCGGCAAGAATCTTCGTCTGCTGCAGGGCGACGACCGCGAACAGGACGGCCGGCACAGGCTCCGGGAGGCGCTGAAACAAGGCGATTCCTGCCGGGTGCTGTTGCGCAATTATCGCAAGGACGGCTCGCTCTTCTGGAACGAGCTTACGGTGCTCGCGCTTCGCGATGCCGATGGGCGCGTCACCCATTTCGCCGGACATCATCGCGATGCCGGCGACCGCCTGCGCATCGATCCGAAGCTCACCCGCGACTCGCTCTCCGGCGCGCATCAACCCACCGGCGTCGCGGTGCGCGATGACCGCCTGACCGGCCTGTTCACGCTGCCGTACCTGCAGGAGCTTTTGAAGCGGGATTGGGCGATCGCGCAGCGCGAGAAGCGCAGCATTGCAGTGTTTGCCATCGACATCGATTCGCTCGATCTGTACAACGCAACTTTCGGACGCGCGGCGGGCGACTCGGCCATTCGGCGCGTCTCGCATTGCATATCCGGATGTCTGCGGCGCTCGAGCGACGTGACTGCGCGTATCGACGGCGGAAGTCTCATGGCATTCGCTCCGGGCTTGACCTTGGAACAGGCTCTCGCGCTCGGCCATGTCATGGCCGAGCGCGTGCGCGAGCTGCGCATCCATCATCCGCGCTCCGGTGTGCTGCGCTACGTCAGTGTCAGCGTCGGAGTTTGCGCCGCGGTGCCGGCGGCCGAGGACAATCCGGCATCGCTGGTCGACAAATCGCAGCTTCAGCTCAAACTCGCCAAGAAAGCCGGCCGCAACCGGGCCGCCTGAACCCCGAAACGCCGCTTCCGAACGACTCGGGCGGCTGTTCGGCGGCGGCACTGCGCCCGGGATCGCGTGAGCCAGTTCGCATTTCCGGGCATCGTGATGTGACACGGTTCAATACCCTGTCAATTCACCGCAGGGGTGGGACTCGAATCGGACCTCGGTTTCGGCGCCGGTTCGGGGAATTTGGTAACAAGAAACAATGAACATCCGCACGAAAGTGATTTCGCTGCTTGCGATCCTGTTCGTGATCTTGATCGCCATCGAGATCGCGGTCCAGCGCGCGGTGCTGATGCCGAGCTTTGCCGAGCTCGAGCGGGACGATGCCAAGGTTTCCATGCGGCGCATCGACTACGCGCTCGACGTATCACTCGACGGTCTGCAGCTAACGGCGGCCGATTGGGGAAATTGGCAGGACGTGTACCGCTACGTGCAGGCGCCAAGCGAGGCGTTCGTGCGCACCAACATCACCCCGGTCGCACTGAAACAGCTGCAGGTGGATGCGGTGATGATCGCCGATCTCGACGGCAACGTGGTGTTGTCGAGCGCCCGTGTCGTCGGCGGCCCGGCGGCGGCGATCGATTTCGCCAACTTCAACCGCTTGCCTGCCGATTTTCCCTGGCGTGCGAACCTCGATTCCGGCAAATCGGCCAAGGGACTGATCCGCACCAACCGGGGTTTGATGATGATCGCGGCGGCTCCGGTTCTCGACGGCAGCGGCGGCGGGAAGCACCTGGGGCTGGTGATCATGGGTCAGCTCATGACGCCGCAAAATGTGCGCGCGCTCGCCGCTCGCGCCCAGGCGGCTCTGACCATCGAACCGGTGACCCGTCCGCTGTTGGGCGAGGAACTAAGGGAGTCGGATTCGACCACGCGCATCGAGCAGCAATTGTCCGACCTCTACGGCCGGCCGCTCGCGATATTGGCGGTCGACGTCCCCCGCAGAATCACCGAACAAGGGCGCACCGCGGTGACTTATGCGTCGGCCTACCTGATCGGCGCCGCGGGCGTCGTGCTCATATTGCTCGTTGTGATACTGAACCGGGTCGTGCTCGAACCGCTGGCCCGGGTGACCCGCCATGCCGTGTCGATCAGCGAGGGAAATGACCTCACGGCGCGTTTGGATCTGGACACCCAGGACGAGATCGGCCTCCTCGCTCGCGAGTTCGACAGCATGGTCGCGCGGGTCGAAGAGACGCGCGGCGAGCTGGTCGACAAATCCTTTCAAGCGGGTTTCGCCGAACTCGCCAAGGGCGTGCTCCATAATCTGGGCAACGCCATGACGCCGTTGTCGGTGCGCCTCGCAAGGCTCGAGTGCCGCCTGCGCGACATGCCGGTCGAAGACCTGGAGCTCGCCTGCGTCGAGCTCAAAGGCGAGACGCCGAGCTCGCCGCGTCACGCAGACCTGGTTGAATTTCTGCGCTTGGGGTGCCGCGAGGTGTCGTCGGGCCTCGCGGAGTCGAAGGCGGACGTTGAGGTGATCCAGCGCCAGGCGCAGACCGTCCAGTCCGCGCTGAGAGAGCTGATGCGTTCCACCCGCAATGAGGCGGTGATCGAGACCGTGCGCCTGACGGACCTGGTCAACCAGACATTGGAAATCGTACCCGACGCCTGCCGTCAACGGCTGGTGGTGGATCCGGAGGAGTCGCTCGGCAGGGTGGGCGCGGTGCGGGTCGCGCGCACCGTGCTTCGCCTCGTGCTGCAGAACCTGATCATCAACGCGGCCGATGCGGTGCGCGATGCCGGCAGGGAGAAAGGCGTGCTGAAGCTGGGTGCGGAGATCGTCCGGGAGCACGATTGCGATCAGCTTCATCTGCATTGCAAGGACGACGGAGTGGGGATCGCCGAGGATGATCTGGCGCGCGTGTTCGACAAGGGGTTTTCGACCAAGCCCCGCGATACCAATTACGGCATCGGCCTGCATTGGTGTGCCAACGCGATAGCTGCGCTCGGCGGCAGGATTTGGGCGGCGAGTGAGGGTCCAGGGCTTGGCGCATCGCTGCATCTGATGCTGCCCCTGGCGGTTCGTGAAACTTGAGGATGGATCCGTGACCGAGAAAAAACGAGCGATACGAGTGCTCATTGCCGACGACGAGGCGGAGGTGCGCCACGCCTATCGGGATATTCTGAGCGATGCGGACATGAGCGGGGAGACCGCGGTATTCCGCAATTTGCGCGAACGTCTGTTCACGAAGCCGGCGGCCGAACAGGTGGTCAGGAAGCTGTCCTCGCCGAATACGATTTTCGCGCCGGTATTTTGCGAAGGCGCCGAGGCGGCCGTCGCGGCGGTGCGCGACGCAGTCGCGGCGGAAGAGCCGTTTGCGGTGGCCTTCCTCGACATGCGCATGCCCCCGGGCCCGGACGGTGTGTGGGCCGCGGCGCGCATCCGCGAGCTGGACCCCGCCATCGAAATCGTGCTGTGCACGGCGTATTCGGACGTGGATCCGGCGGAGATGGGCGCGATCGTTCCCCCTGAGGAGAAGCTCTCTTATCTGCAGAAGCCTTTTCACCCGCACGAAATTCGCCAGATGACGATATCGTTGGCGAGCAAATGGCGTTCCGAACATCGAATCGTGAGGCTTGCTTATTTCGACGCGCTCACGGGGCTGCCGAACCGCGAGCAGTCCCGCAATCGTCTCGCGAGCGCACTCGCGGCTGCAAGGCAGCAAGAGCGCCATGTCGCCGTTCTGTATCTGGATCTGGACAATTTCAAGCGGGTCAACGATACCCTGGGCCACGCGGTGGGCGACGAGCTTCTCTGCCTGGTCGCGGCGCGGATGCGCAATTCGCTGCGCGAGGACGCCGCCGCCGATCAGCCGGACCCGCGCACGAATCACATCGCGCGGCTCGGCGGCGACGAGTTCATCGTCATCCTTCCCGGCATCCGAGCCGAGGCGGATGCCGCGGCGGTCGCCGCCCGGTTGATCTGCGAACTGCAGCAGCCGATGCATCTCGCGCTGCATACGCTGGTGATCACGCCCAGCATCGGAATCGCCCTGTTCCCGACCGACGGCGCGGATGTGGACACGTTGCTTCGCAACGCCGATCTGGCCATGTATTTTGCGAAGCGCAAGGGTCCGGGGATGTACGCCTTTTTCAATGCTGCGATGAACGATGCGGCGCTTCGCCGGTTCACCCTGGAAGCGAAGCTCCGCGGCGCCTTGGAGCGCGGCGAGTTCACGCTGAATTACCAGCCCCAATTCGACGTGAGCACGGGAACGATCTCCGGCATGGAGGCGCTGCTGCGCTGGAACTGCGACGATCTGGGCCAGGTAGCGCCGGCGGAGTTCATCCCGATCGCCGAGGAAACAGGATTGATCCTATCGATCGGCGAGTGGGTGCTGCGGACGGCGTGCCGTCAGGCGAAGGCCTGGCACGACGAGGGGCTGCCCGTGGTGCGCATGGCGGTGAACGTGTCAGGCCAGCAATTCTCGCTCAAGGAATTTCCGCCGCTGGTTGAGTCCATCATCCAGGAGACGGGAATCCCGCCGTCGATGCTCGAGCTCGAGATCACCGAATCGGTGGTGATGAAAGACGAGGCTTGGGCGGAGCAGGCGCTGGCGCAGTTGAAGGCGCTCGGGATCCTGCTGGCCATCGACGACTTTGGCATCGGCTACTCGAGCTTCGGACGGCTGCGCAATTTCGCGGTGGACCGGCTGAAGATCGACCAGTCGTTCATGACGAGTCTGGTGGAATGCAGCGACGACCGGGCCATCGCCGCCGCCATCATCGCGATGTCGCGGACGATGCGCATCAACGTGACGGCGGAGGGCGTTGAGAATTTCCCACAACTGCTGTTCCTGCAGGAGAATTCCTGTCAGGAGGCGCAGGGTTTTTTGTTCAGCCGTCCGCTGCCGGCGGCGGAAGCGAAGCACCTGCTGCGCCGCGCCGCCGACACCACTTCCGGCAGCCGTACGCAGCGGCTTCGGTCGATAATCGGTTGACCTGGGGGGCGGTGAGGCCGCGCCCGCTCGAGCCCGGGTCGGCGCCCACCTACAAAACATCGGGGTGAGCGGGGGGTGGATTTCCCACGGCCGAGACGCTAGCGTCGAGTCCGGTGACCGGACGCACCAAAATCGGGCGCTGCGGGGCGGCTCTCCTGAGCACGCTTCTGCGCCGGCGCCGCTCCCGCGGAAACGACCGCGGGACGGCCAGATCAATGAACTTGGCCGACCCTGGGACGTCATGTTTCACTTGGCATCCCTCAAACCCAAGGAGCATCCATGGCATCTGCAGCATCCACTTCCTCACCGTTGAGTTTCCCCGCGCTACCCTGGGCCGAGAACGCTCTCGAACCCGTCATTTCGGCCAAGACCATCAGCTTTCATTACGGCAAGCACCACAAAACCTATGTTGAGAACGCCAACAAGCTGATCGTCGGCACCGAACTCGCCGATTTGCCCCTCGACCAGATCGTGCGTGCGACCGCCGGCAAGGCGGATCGGGTGGGAATCTTCAACAATGCCGCCCAGGCGTGGAACCACGACTTCTACTGGAAGAGTCTCAAGCCCAAAGGCGGCGGTGAGCCTCCCGCCGGCCTCAAGTCCAAGATGGACGCGGCATTCGGCAGCGTGGACGCCTGCAGGAAGGAACTGTCGAACGCAGCGGTGCAACAGTTCGGCAGCGGTTGGGCCTGGCTCGTGCTCGACGGCGACAAACTCAAGATCGTGAAAACCGGGAATGCGGATACCCCGATCGCGCACGGGCAAAAGCCGCTCCTGACGATCGACGTATGGGAGCACGCCTATTACCTCGACTATCAGAACAAGCGCGTCGATTATGCCAACGCGCTGATCGATAAGCTGGCGAATTGGGAGTTCGCCGCGGAGAACATGGCAAAAGGCTAGTCACGCGGGGCGCGGCGGCGGCACAGCCGCCGCGCTGCCCACAAAGGCTGTGTGCCCGCATGGGCCTGTGGGACTCCTCCTCGCGGATATCGATCCCGCCTCCTACAGACCGGCCGGCCCGACCCCTTTACGGTAGGGCCACCATGAAAAACCTAATAAGTGCCTTTACAGCGGCGGCGGCATTGACCGTCTGTTTATCATCTGCAGTGCAAGCCGAGCCAGCGGCTGAGAAGTACGCCGATACCGTATCGCTGTTCAAGCATGCGGGAAAAAGCGCCTACTTCTTCCACCACAGCTATGCCTACGCGATATTCCCGACCGTCGGTGAGGGGGCGTTCATCGTCGGCGGTGCCGGCGGCAAAGGCGGCGTGTTCGTCGGCGGCCATCAGGTCGGCGAGACAACCCTCGCTCAGGTGAGCGTCGGCTTTCAGGCCGGCGGCAAGGCGTTCAGTGAAATCATTTTCTTCCGCGACAAGCGCGCCCTGGATGAATTCGAGTCTGGCAACTTCGAATTCGGAGCGGATGCCAGCGTGACGGCGATAACCGCGAGCGCGGATGCGAGCGCGAGCACGAACGGCGAGCAGGCCGGGGCAAGCGGCGGCGAGAAGGACGCGACCACGGTTGGCCATTATTACAAGGGCATGGCGGTGTTCACCATCGCGAAGGGCGGCCTGATGTATCAGGCGGCCGTTGCCGGACAGAAATTTTCGTACACACCGCTGTCGGCGAGCTGATCGCGGCGCGAGCTGTGGTCCGTCGCTTGCGGCATCTTGAGCCGGAGGATAAGCAATGAAAAAATTGGTATTGATCGGATTGATGGCGGCTGGTGCGGCCTATCTGCCCTTGGCGTTCGCTGACGATGCCGGTGATCATCACTACGTGAAAGACTCGGTGATCACCACCAAGGTGAAGACCAAGCTGGCCGCGAAGCACCTGTCCACGCTCACTCACGTGAAGGTCGACACCGATGCCAATGGCGTGGTCTGGTTGAGCGGCACCGCCCCGACCAGGGACGCGCGCGATCTGGCCGGCATGATCGCGAAGCAAACGGACGGTGTAAACTCGGTCAACAACGAGATCGAAATCGCGCCGAACTGATTCGCGGACCCGCTGCCGAGCGGCCCGTTGCGCTGCCCAGCGGCCCGTCGACAGCCCCGCCCGTCGACAGCCCCATAGGGGCTTGCGCATCCGGCGCGAGCCCCGTGTTCAATGGGCTCCTTTAGCCGGGTTCCTTGCGGAACACGAGCAGCCTGTTGTTGGCGGGCAGGTCGTGATCCGCGACCAATGAGAGCCCGTACGGAGCGGCGAGGCCGGAGAGAGCCTCGATGTCGCGAATTCCGGAGAGCGGATCACGTTGTTGCAGCATGAGGTCGAACTCGCGGTTGCTCGCCGAGGTGTATTTCCCGCCGTAGCGAAATGGCCCGTAGATGCAGAGTACTCCGCCCGCCACCAGGACTTCGGCGACGCCCCGGTACAGGGCGCCCACCGCGGTCCACGACATGATGTGCAGGGTATTGGCGGTGAACACCGCATCCACCGACCGGGCGGGCCAGACCGCCTGACGAACGTCGAGGACGGTGGGAGGACGAAGATTCGCGCCCCCTTCCAGCCGGACACGTGCCGCCAGGTCCGGCACATAGCTCAGCTGTTCCGTGGGATGCCAGCAAAGATGCGGCAGGTGGCGCGCGAAATGCACCGCATGCTGACCCGTTCCGCTGCCGATCTCGAGAACATGGACTCGATCGCTAAACCATACCCGCAGTACCGCGAGAATCGGTTCCTTGTTGCGTTCGCACGCGTCGGATACCGGCAACATCGACCACTCCCCAACCCGTTACCGCAGCGATATTCTGCCCACTGCAAGGAATTCTACCCACTGCAACGAACTTTCGCTAAAGTGGCGCCCCGGAAATTCCGGGCGACAGGGGAGTAGCGACGGTGACCATCTCCATTTACGATATTTGCATTCCCGTGCTCACGCGCGGGCTCACCAACCTATCCGCGCTGCTGGAAAAAGCGGCCAGCCATGCTGCGGCCAGAAAATTCGATCCGGCTGTCCTCGCACAGGCGCGCCTGTTCCCGGACATGTATCCGCTCAGCCGGCAGGTTCAGATCGCGTGCGATACCGCCAAGGGCGCTGCGGCGCGTCTGGCCGGCGTCGACATCCCAAAGCATGCAGACACCGAGACGACCCTCGAGGAGCTCCAGCAGCGCATCGCCAAAACCCTGGATTTCGTGCGTAGCGTGAAGGCAGACCAGATGAAGGACGCGGAAAGCAGGGCTATCGAAATCAAGTTCCCGAACCGTACGGTCAGCTTCACCGGCCTGACCTATCTCACCAATTTCGCGCTGCCGAATTTCTTTTTCCACGAGAGCATGGCCTACGCGCTGCTGCGCTCGAACGGCGTGGAGGTCGGCAAGATGGATTTCCTCGGGTCGATCTAGCTGGCGCGCCGGCAGCGCGCCTCAAGCCAGCAGCTCGACCATCATCTCGATGCCGGTAAATAGGTTTTCGTCCGTACGGGCGTCGTGGGTGAACCGGAGCTTCAGGGGGCCGTCGAGGCGGTAGTCCTTCGGGCGGGTCTGAATGAGCTTCAGCACCCGCCGTGCGTCGATCTTGTTGTGCTCGTCGAAAATGAAGTAGCCGCCCGTGGCGCCGGCATCGATCTTGCGGATGCCGAGCTGGGCGGCGCGCAATTTGATCTGCGCCGCTCGGAACAATGACTGTGCGTAGGGCGGCAACGGCCCGAAGCGGTCGATCAGCTCGACCTTGAGCTCATCGAGCTCCTCGCGCGATTCGGCGCCGGCGATGCGCTTGTAGAGCACCAAACGCAGGTGCACATCCGGTACGTAGTCTTCGGGAATGAGCGCGGGCAGGTGCAGCTCGACCTCCGGCCCGGCATGGAGCGGCTTTTCGAGGTCGGCGGGCTTGCCTGCTTTCAATCCCGCGACGGCGCGCTCCAGGAGTTCCATGTACAGGTTGTAGCCGATCTCCTGGATCTGGCCGCTCTGCTCGTCCCCGAGCAGTTCCCCGGCTCCCCGGATCTCCAAATCGTGGGTCGCGAGCGTGAAGCCCGCGCCGAGCTCCTCCAGCGATTCGAGGGCCTCCAGCCGCTTGACCGCGTCGGCCGTCATTGCCTTGCGGGGCGGCGTGATCAGGTAGGCGTAGGCGCGGTGGTGGGATCTGCCGACCCGTCCGCGCAGCTGATGAATCTGCGCGAGACCAAAGCGATCGGCGCGGTCGATGATGATGGTGTTCGCGGTCGGAACGTCGATGCCGCTCTCGATGATCGTCGTGCAGACCAGTACGTTGAAGCGCCGATGGTAAAAATCGAGCATGAGCTGTTCGAGATCGCGTTCGCGCATCTGCCCGTGGCCCACGGCGACGCTCGCCTCGGGCACGAGCTCTCTGATCGCCTGTGCGGTCCTCTCGATGGTCTCGACCGTGTTGTGCACGTAGTAAATCTGACCGCCGCGCCGTATCTCGCGCGTCAATGCCTCCCGTACGATGGTCTCGTTCCACTCCAGCACAAAGGTCTTCACCGCCAACCGCTCGGCAGGAGGCGTCGTGATCAATGAAAGATCGCGCAAGCCGCCCATGGCCATGTTGAGCGTGCGCGGAATCGGCGTTGCCGTGAGGGTCAGGACGTCGACCTCCGCGCGCAACGCCTTGAGCTTCTCCTTGTCGCGCACGCCGAAGCGGTGTTCCTCGTCGATCACCACCAATCCGAGATTCTTGAAGCGCACCTTGCCCTGCAGCAGCCGATGGGTTGCGACCACGACGTCGACGGACCCCGATGCAATGCCGTCGATGACGGCAGCCGCCTCCTTGTTGGTCCTGAAGCGCGACAGGCTCTCGATGCGTACCGGCCAGTCGGCGAATCGATCGACGAAAGTGGTGTAATGCTGCTGCGCGAGCAGCGTCGTGGGGACGAGCACCGCCGCCTGCCTGCCTGCCTGAACGGCCACGAACACGGCACGCAGCGCCACCTCGGTCTTGCCGAAGCCGACGTCGCCGCAGATCACCCGGTCCATGGGTTTGCCGGACTTCAAATCCGCGAGCACCTGGTCGATCGCGGTGGCCTGATCGGCCGTCTCTTCGAATCGAAATGCCGCTTGAAAGGCCCTGTAGTCCGCCTCGGCGGCCTGCATGGAGGCGCCCTCGCGGGCGGCCCGCCTGGAGTACAGATCCAGAAGTTCCGCGGCGACGTCACGGATGCGTTGCGCCGCCTTGCGGCGCGCCTTCTGCCATTGCTCCCCGCCGAGCTTGTGCAACGGTGCCGTGTCGGCAGCCGCCCCGGTATAGCGGGACACCAGATGCAGCGACTGGACCGGCACATACAGCTTGTCGCCGTCCGCGTACTCGAGCACGAGAAACTCGCCGGTGTAGCCGGCGACGTCCATGGTCTGCAGCCCGACGTACCGCCCGACACCATAGGACTCGTGCACCACCGGGGCGCCGACGCGTAGATCCGACAGCTCCTTCAGGATCTTCGCCGGGTCTCTTTCGGATCTGCGCCGCCGGCGTTCCTGCCGCGCGCGGTCGCCGAAAAGCTGCGATTCGGTCAGGATTTCGAGCGGCGGCGATAGCAGGCGAAGTCCCGACGCCGCCGCGGACACGGTGATGCCGAGACTCGCATTCCCCGCCATGAACGCCGCGAAGCTGTCGAATACCTGGGGTCTGATGCCGCGGCCGCGCAGCAGCTCGAGCAGCAGTTCGCGCCGCCCGGCCGATTCGGCCGCAAGCAGGGCGCGGCCGCCTATCGATGCCAGATGCGTTTCGAGCTCCGCCGCCGGCTCGTCCGCGCGCGGATCGATGCGCACGACGGCCGGCACCGAGCTCGAGAAATTCTGGACGGGCACTCCGGAGGGTCCCCCGGTTTCGGGCGGCCACTCGAAGGATCGAAGTTCGATCCGCGGCCACGCCGCAAGCTCTGCGCGCACCTCGGCGGGGCCCAGATAGATCTCCGCCGGATCGAGAATGGGACGGAATCGATCGTGCGAGAGCTGATCGTGCCGTTGTGCGATCCCCGACCAGAGTCGATCGGCGTGCGACGCCGCCTCCTGCATGTCGATCAGCACGCTCGAGGGCGGCAGATACTCGAACAGATGCGAGGTTCGCTCGAAGAACAGCGGCAGGTAGAACTCCAATCCGCCGGTCGCGCGGCCCGCGCTCACGTCGCGGTAGACGGGGTGTTCGGTGAGATCTCCGGGAAAGCGCAGGCGATAGCGGCGGCGGAATTCACGCACCGCGTCCGGGCTCAGGGGCGTTTCGCGCGCAGGCAGCAGGTGAATCCGCTCCAGCTTGTCGCCCGAGCGCTGAGTGTCCGGGTCGAAGTAACGGATGCTGTCGACATCCCGGTCGAGCAGGTCGATCCGGTAGGGGCTCTCCGAGCCCATCGGGAACACATCGAGGAGCGATCCGCGGACGGCAAACTCGCCGTGTGCCGCAACCTGCGTGACTGCGGCGTATCCCGCGAGCGTCAGCCGCTCGCGCAGGGCGTCCAGATTCAGCGTCTCCCCGACGTGGACCTGCAACGAATGCGCCTCGATGTAGCTGCGCGGGGCGAGGCGTTGCAGCAGCGTGTCGATCGCCACCACCCACACGCCGCGCCGCGCCCGCGGCAGTTCCGCCAGCGTTCGCAGCCGGGCCGAGGTGATGTCGGGGTGCGCGGAGAAGCTGTCGTACGGGAGCGTCTCGAGGTCGGGAAATACGTGCACGGGCAGCGTTACGCCCGAGAAGAATCCGATCTCCTCGCTCAGGGTCTCAGCGGCACGCGGGGTCTCGGTGATGACGATCAGCGGCCCCGCGGCCTTGGCCGCGGCTTCGGCGATGGCGAGCGCGGCCGCCGCCCCATACAGTTGGCCCCATTTGACGAGGTGGAGTCCGGGGGCCGGCAGCAGGGGGTCGAATAGCGATGGCATGATTTCAAGAATTCGAAACGAAAAAACGCCCGCCGCGAACGAGTCGCGGTGAGGCTTCGAGCGGGCGATTCTACGCGATCTAGGGGGCTGGCGGGGGCTCGACCGGCTCGGCCGCGGCCGGTGGTGCAGCAGTCAGTTCTGCGGCTGCCGCGGGCGCCACGGCGGGTGCGGCGGGTGCGGCGGGTGCGGCGACCGACGCCGGTGCGGCGGCAGCGGCCGGCTCGGCGGGCGGCGGCGCAGGCGCGGCCTCCGAGGCGGCCGGGCTTTCAGCGGGTGATGCCTGCGGAGCGCCCTCGGGGCGCGAAGGCGCCGATCCGGAGACCACGCTGTGAATGACGTGATCGCGCTCGAAATACACGACGAAACCCGGGTATTCCCAACGGGAGATGGGGGGATTACCGATGGCCGGCACCTTGCTCACCGGGTCGCCGAACTTCGAGGCCACCTGGCTCATGGTCATGCCCCGGGCCGGAGCGACCCCATCGGACTCCCTCACGGCGATGCCCGAGTCCACCGCCACGATGTCCGCCTGCGCCAAGCCGGCGAGGCTCGCACCGGCGGCGAGAACTGCACTGATCAGGAGGGTTCGATGACTCATGGCAGACCTCGTTCGTTGCCTTCGTCGAACTATAACACCGACCCGAGGGCCAATTGTTTGAACCACTTAACACTCTGATTATGTTGCATTTCCGGGCGGGCCGCCCCGCGCGCCCCGCGGCTGTGGTTTAATCGCCGCGAATGTTCCAGCCCGTTCCAGTTTTCGTGGGCCTGCGGTACTCCCTGGCGCGCGAGCATAGCTTTTTCGTCTCGTTTATCACCTGGGTGTCGCTCGGGGGGCTGGCGTTGGGGGTGCTCGCGCTGATCACCGTGCTGTCGGTGATGAACGGTTTCGAAAGCGAGCTGCGGACGCGGCTTCTCAGCCTGTCGGCGCATGCGACGCTCACCGCGTCGGGCGGGTCTGGGGACGCCGGTGCGGGCGCCTCTGCAGGCGCCCCCATACTCGACTGGCGCAGCCGGCTGAAACAGCTCGAGGGCGCGCTCGGGCTTACGGGCGCCGCGCCATTTCTCGATACGGACGCGATGCTGAGCCACCCGCCGGCGATGGGGGGCGCCATCGTGCGCGGCATCGACCCCGCGTTGGAGCCGAAGGTGTCGAACATCCAGGGCGCGATGCGCGAGGGCAAACTCGCGGACCTACAGCCAGGCCTCGATCGCATCATTCTCGGGCGGATGCTCGCCTATCAGCTGCAGGTCGGTGTCGGCGATACCGTCACGGTCATGATCCCCGACTCGGCGGCGGGGGATTCGATCGTGCCGCGCCTGGAGAACTTCGAAGTTGCCGGAATTTTCGAGGTGGGTCTGGAGGAACAGGACAGCGTGCTCGCGCTGATCAATCTCAAGGATGCCGAGGCGCTGCGCGGCCTCGGCGGCCCCACCGGAATCCGGCTCAAATTTGCCGACGTGCTCAAGGCACCGCAACTCGCGCGCCTGGCCGCGGCGCGGCTGCCCCCTGGCCTTACCGTCCGGGACTGGACGCAGGAGAATGAGGCGTATTTCCGGGCGATTCGCATCGAGAAGACCATGATGGGACTCATTCTGATGCTGATCGTGGCGGTCGCCGTATTCAACATCGTTGCGACGCTCGTGATGGTGGTGAGCGACAAGCGCACAGACATCGCGATCCTGCGCACGCTCGGCATGACTCCACGAGGAATCCTCGGTGTATTCATGACCCAGGGTCTGTTGATCGGCTGGCTCGGCACGCTCATCGGAGTCGCGCTCGGCGTGGCGCTCGCGCTGCACGTGGGCGCGGTGGCGCATTTCATCGAGCACCTCTTCGGCGTTCACATCATGGACGATCCCGATGTCTACTACACGACCGGGCTGCCGAGCGAGATGCATCCGGGCGACGTGATCCGCATCGCCGCCGCGGCCATGCTGCTGTCTCTCATCGCCACGCTCTATCCCGCCTGGAAGGCCTCCAAAACTCAGCCGGCCGAGGCCTTGCGGTACGAATGATGCGCGGCTGGTACGAGGGCTTTTTGGGGGTTAGATATCTTCGGGCATCGCCGAAGCGCGGCTTCGTCTCGCTGATCGCCGGCATCGCCATTCTGGGCCTGGCGCTCGGCGTGGGCGTGCTCATCGTGGTGTTGTCCGTGATGAACGGATTCGAGGGCGAGCTTCGCACCAGGATTTTGAGTCTCACCGCGCATGCCACCATCACGGGTCTCGACGGCAGCATCCCCAACTGGCGCCCCGATCTGCAGCGACTCGAGCATTTCCCGGGAGTTGCCGCGGCGTCGCCGTACATCGAGGAACAGGCGTTGATGGTTCACGACGGCAAATCGTCCGGCGTGATGATGCGCGGCGTACTGCCCGACGAGGAGCGTCGCGTGACGGATTTGGGCGATCATCTCGAGTCGGGCCGTCTCGCGGATCTCGTTCCCGGCAGCTACCGCGTGATCCTGGGGAAGGCGTTGGCGGAGACACTCGGTGCAAGGGTTGGCGATCGCGTCATCCTCATGGTGCCGGAGGGCGACGTCACTCCCATCGGCGTGCTGCCGCGAATGCGCGCATTCAAGGTCGACGGCATCCTGTCGGTGGGCATGTACGAATACGATCGGCGCGTCGCGATTGTGGCATTGCAGGATGCTGCAACCTTGTTGCGCATGGGCGAGAGCATCACCGGGCTGCGTTTGAGCGTCACCGATCCCTACGCCGCGCCGCGCATCGTGCGCGATGCCGCGATATCGCTCCCCAAGGGGGCCGAAGCCTATCTGGTCAACGATTGGACCGAGGAGCACGTCAATTTTTTCCGCTCGATCGAGATCACCAAGCACATGCTGTTCGTGATTCTGTCGCTGATGGTGGCTGTCGCCGCGTTCAACATCGTCTCGACCATGGTGATGGTGGTGAAGGACAAACGGCGGGATATCGCCATTTTGCGGACCTTCGGATCCTCGCCGCGCAGCATCCTGTCGGTGTTCGTCGTGCAGGGGAGCCTGATCGGCGGTCTCGGCATCGCGGGCGGCCTCGTGGCGGGGGTGCTGCTCGCGGTGAACCTGCAGCGGCTGGTCCATGTTTTGGAGCAACTTCTGGGTTTCAAATTTCTGGATGCGCGCGTCTACTTCATGAGCGATTTGCCCGCCTATGTGCAATTGCGCGACCTCGTGCAGATCTGCGGCGTGGCGTTCGTTCTGGCGTGCATCTCGACCATCTATCCCGCCTGGCGCGCCGCGCGATTGCTGCCGGCGGAATCCCTGCGAAACGATTGAGGGCCTCACCCAGCTTATGCAGAATTCCAACATTGTGCTCCAGGGCACGGACCTGGCGAAGGACTTCATCCAGGGCGGGGTGAGGCTCGAGGTGCTTCGCGGCGCTTCGATCACGGTTCGCTCCGGCGAGCGCATCGCCATCGTCGGTGCGTCCGGCTCGGGCAAGACGACGCTCCTTCAGTTGCTCGGCGGCCTCGATCTGCCGACCCGCGGCACCGTCGAGATCGCCGGTGCCGCGATGAACCGGCTGAGCGACACCGAGCGCGGCCGTTTGCGCAACCGCGCGGTCGGCTTCGTCTATCAGTTTCATCATCTGCTGCCGGAATTCACGGCGCTCGAGAACGTGGCGATGCCGTTGCTGGTGCGGCGGCTGGACGCAAGGACGGCGAAGCAGCGCGCGGCAGCGATTCTGTCGCGGGTGGGGCTCGCCGAGCGCCTCACCCATCGCCCCTCGCAGCTCTCCGGAGGCGAGCGCCAGCGCGCGGCGGTGGCGCGCGCCCTGGTCACCCAGCCGCAGCTCGTTCTCGCCGACGAGCCGACCGGCAATCTCGACGGCGTCAATGCCGCGCACGTGTTCGAGCTCATGCTGGAGCTGAACCGCGAGCTGGGCACGAGTCTGGTCATCGTGACCCACGATGAGCGCCTGGCGGGGCGCCTGGATCGGGTGTTGACCTTGGTCGACGGGTCCCTGGTCGAGCGTTCTGCAGGCTCGGCCTGACCAGCCGCCGTCGCCGCTCGATGACGGTATCTCAAGCCCGAACGGTCAAGTATCATGCCGCGAGTTCACAGAGCGTAACGAGGTCAGAATGTGGGAGATCATCCGGGCCGGCGGCGGCTTCATGTGGCCGATTATTCTGTGCTCGATTGCTTCGGTGGCCATCATCCTGGAGCGCCTTTGGACACTGCAATCGGGCCGGGTCATCCCGCGCGACCTCTCCCAGAAGGTCTGGAACTGGATCGAGGCGGATCAGCTCTCCGACAAGCTCGTGGTCGCCCTCGAGCAGAATTCCCCGCTGGGTAAATTGCTGGCCATCGGCCTCGCGAACCGCTTCAAGCCGCGCGAGCTGATGGTCGAGCGCCTGGAGGATGGCGGCCGACACGTCGTGCACGACCTGGAGCGGTTCCTGAACACCCTCGGCACCATCGCGGCCATCGCCCCGCTGCTCGGTCTTCTGGGCACCGTGGCCGGCATCATCCACGCATTCAACGCCATCACCGCCAACGGTCTGGGGGATCCCAGGATACTGTCCGGCGGGATCGGCGAAGCCTTGATCACCACGGCCGCCGGGCTCACCGTTGCGATCCCTTCGCTCATCGCGTACCGCTACCTTCGGGGCAAGGTGGAGCGCCTGGTCATCCAGATGGAAAAGGAGGCGATGAAGCTGGTGGATGCGCTCGACGACCGCAGCCGGCCGATCGCCGAGGCGTGAGCCGATGAATCTGAATTTGCGTTCGCGCCATCGGGACGACCCCGAAATCAACCTGATCAACTTCATCGACGTGCTGCTCGTGCTGCTGATCTTCTTCATGGTGTCGACCACCTTCAACCAGGAGGGGCGCGTCAAGGTTCAGCTGCCGCAGGCGAGCGCAATCCCCGTGCCGAATGGCACCCACGAGCCGCTGGTGATCACGGTGACCGCAGAGGGTGGTTACCGGGTGAACGAACGGACGCTCATCAACTCGAGTCCCGATACGTTGCGGGCGGCCATCCTCAAGGAAGCCGGCGCGGATCGCGGCCCCATCACGATTCGGGCCGACGCGCGTTCGACGCACCAGGCGGTCGTCACGGCGATGGATGTCGCGGGCCGGCTCGGCTTCGCCCAGCTCAACATCGCCACCGTGCATCAGGACAACTCGCCTTGAGCGCGACCGCCGCCGAGATCGACAACCACTCGAAATCCGACGGCAAATACTGGTCCATTTACGGTCGGCTGCTGGGTTACGCCAGGCCCTACATCGGCGCATTCATGGTCGGGGTGCTCGGCATGATCCTGTTCGCGGCGACGCAATTCGGGCTGGTTTACCTCGTGCAGACCTTCTTGAAGGGTGCGTTCGTCACCAAAGACCCCAGGATCGAGTGGATCGTGCCGCTCGGCATCGTCGTGCTGTTTGCGCTGCGCGGCCTCGGCGATTACGTGGGCAACTACTATCCCAGCTGGGTGGGGCGGCAGGTCATCAAGGGCTTGAGGCACGACGTTTTCGCGCACTATCTTCGCTTGCCCACTGCCTATCTCGACGGCGAGCAATCCGGCGTACTTCTGTCCAAGCTCACGTACAACATCGAGCAGGTGGCCGGTGCGGCGACCGGCGCGGCGATCTCGCTGATCAGCGACACGCTGACCATCATCGGATTGATCGGCTATCTGTTCTACCTGAACTGGCGGCTCGCGCTTTTCTGCATGGTCGCCGCTCCGGCGATCGGCTGGCTCATGCAGATCGCCAATCGGAGCTTCCGCCGCTACAGCAGGCGCATCCAGAACTCAATGGGTGACATTACGCGCGTCGCGAAGGAGGCCATCGACGCGCATCGGCTGATCAAGATCTTCAATGCCGAGGACCACCAGACCGACCGGTTCGAACAGGCCAACGAACTCAACCGCGCCTCGAACATGAAGCTCGCCCGCGCGAAATCGTTGAGCAACCCGGTGGTAGGGAGCATTGCGTCGCTGGCGCTGGCGGGCGTTCTTTATGTCGCGATCCGGCTGGTGTTTGCGAACGATATGCGGGTGGACCAGTTCTGGGCGTTTTTGACGGCGCTGATGCTCATTCCGTCATCGCTCCGCAGCCTGGTCAACATCGGAGGACCCTTGCAGCAGGGTGTTGCCGCGGGGCAGAGCGTGTTCGAGATTTTGGACCAACCCACGGAGGGAAGCGGAGGAACCCGGCGCATCGAGCGGGCACTCGGCGCGATCGAGTTCCGCAACGTCTCATTCGAATATGCGAGCGAGAAGGGCGGAGTCCTGCACGGAGTCAGTTTCCGGGTCGAGCCCGGAGAGACGGTGGCCATCGTGGGCCGCTCCGGAAGCGGCAAGACCACGCTGGTCGGATTGGTTCCCCGCTTCTACGACGTGCAGCAGGGTGCTGTGCTGCTCGACGGCGTCGACGTTCGCGAATACCGGCTTACGGACCTGCGCGCCCAGGTGAGTCTCGTCAGCCAGGACGTGGTGCTGTTCAACGATACCATCCGAAACAACATCGCCTTCAATGCGGTGGGCAAGACCGACGCCGAGGTGGAGGCCGCGGCGCGTGCGGCCAACGTGATGGAGTTCGTCGCGCAGCAGCCGCAGGGGTTCGATACGCCGCTCGCGGATCGCGGGCAAAACCTCTCGGGCGGCCAGCGGCAGCGCATCTCCATCGCGCGGGCGCTCCTCAAGAACTCCCCGGTGCTGATTCTCGACGAAGCCACCGCTGCGCTCGACAACGAGTCGGAACGCCGGGTCCAGGCCGAGCTCACCAGCTTGATGAAGGGCCGCACCACGCTGGTCATCGCACATCGCTTGTCCACCGTGGAAGGCGCGGACCGCATCATCGTCCTCGACAAAGGACGCATCGTGGAGACGGGCAGCCACCGCGAGCTTCTCGACCGCGGCGGACTGTACGCCACGCTCCATGGAATGCAGTTCGCCGAATAGCAGTCGCGCCTCGACGCACCGATGTCTGCCGAATCCTGGCTCAATCGAATCTGGTACGACCGCCCGGCGCCGCCGTGGTGGCTGATCCCGTTGTCGCTCGCCTACGGCGCGGTGTCCGGTTCGCGCCAGTTCCTATACGCGAAGCGGGTGCGGCGCTCGATCCGCCTATCGTGCCCGGTGGTCGTGGTCGGCAACCTGACCGTCGGTGGCACCGGCAAAACGCCGCTCGTCTGCTGGCTGGCGGGGCGTCTCGCCGAGCGCGGTTACCGGCCGGGAATAGTGACCCGCGGCTATGGCGGCTCGATGCGCGGGGTTCGCCTGGTGAAGGCGTCCGACGATCCGGCCGTGGTGGGGGACGAGCCCATCCTGCTCGCGCACCGCACCGGCATGCCCGTGGCGGTCGGCCGCGACCGTCCCGCCGCAGCGAGGCTTCTCGTGGCGCTGGGGTGCGATGTCGTGGTGAGCGATGACGGGTTACAGCATTACGCTCTTGCGCGCGATTGCGAGATCGTGGTGATCGACGGCGACCGGCGCTTCGGCAACGGCTGGCTGTTGCCCGCAGGTCCGCTGCGCGAGAAGCGTTCCCGGCTCGATTCCGCCGATGTCGTCGTGGTGAACGGCGGTCGCGCGCTCCTCGACGGGGCTTTCAGCATGCGGCTCGAAGCCAGAAGCGCGATCGGCCTCACCGGCGAGCGTACGAGGCCGCTCCCGGCGTTCGCCGGGCTCGAGGTTCACGCGGTGGCGGGCATCGGTCATCCCGAGCGCTTTTTCAACATGCTGCGTGCGCACGGCATCGAGGTCATCGGTCATGCGCTGCCCGACCATGCGCGGCTCACGCCTGCGGATGTCGATTTCCCCGATTCGAAGCCGGTGCTCATGACCGAGAAGGATGCCGTAAAATGCAGACACGCGGCCGACGAACGGCACTGGTACGTGCCGGTGAGTGCGTGTTTCGAGGGCGGCGAATCGACTACACTGCTCGAGAACGTGATCGCGCGAATTGCCGTACGTGGCGGGGCGCCGCGGGAGACCGGAGATGGATAAGCGTCTTCTTGAATTGCTCGTCTGTCCTATCTGCAAGGGTCCGTTGCGAACCGCGGGCGCCGGCGGATCGCTCGAACTCGTCTGCCGTTCGGACCGGCTGGCCTATGCGGTGCGCGACGGCATCCCGATGATGCTGCCGGACGAGGCGCGAGTTCTGGGGGCGGACGATCCGCTCGTGGTCCGGTGAGCGCGGCCCGGGACCGCGGCCGTCGCAGGCAATGCCGGCGCGCGTGAGCTTGGATTTTCACGTGGTCATACCAGCCCGGTTCGCGGCGAGCCGCTTACCGGGCAAGCCGCTCGCCGACATCGGCGGTCGCCCGCTGATTCAATGGGTCTGGGAGTGCGCTCGCGCGAGCGGCGCTGCATCCGTGATCGTGGCTACCGACGATTCGCGGATACAAGCGGTCGCCGCGGGATTCGGAGCCGACGTGATGTTGACCTCGGCCCAGCATGCCTCGGGGACCGACCGCATTGCCGAGGTGGCGCGTACCCGGGGTCTGGGCGCCGATGAGATCATCGTCAATCTGCAGGGGGACGAGCCGCTGATGCCGCCCCACGTACTGTCCGATGCCGCCGCCGCGCTCGGTGAGCGTCCGCAGGCCGATATCGCGACGGTCGCCGCGCCGATCTCGAGCCTCGAGGAGTTTCTCGACCCGAGCTGTGTCAAGGCGCTGCGAGCCCATGACGGCAGCGCGCTCTATTTCAGCCGCGCTCCAGTGCCCTGGCCGAGGGATCGGCTGGTGGACGGGCGGCCGGCCGTCTATGAGGGCGCATTGCGGCACATCGGTTTGTACGCCTACCGGGTGAAGAGCTTGCTGCGGTTTGCGGGTTGGCCGGCGACGCCGCTCGAAATCACCGAGCGGCTCGAACAGCTTCGCGCCCTGGAATACGGCATGTGGATTCACGTGCTGGTGCTCGACGAAGCGCCGCCGGCGGGTGTCGATACGCGGGAGGATCTGGAGCGGGTGCGCGCGGGGTTTCGGGATCGGTGAGCCGATGAGTATCCCGAGCCTCAAGATCTTGTTCGTCTGTTTGGGAAATATCTGCCGAAGCCCGACCGCCGAAGGCGTGCTCCGTCATCTGCTGGCCGAGGAGAGGTGCAGCCTCCACGTCGAAGTCGATTCCGCCGGAACCGGCGATGAACACGTGGGCCAGCCGCCGGATACCCGCAGCCAGAGCGCCGCGAAACGCCGGGGCATCGATCTCGGCGGTCTTTCCGCGCGGCAAGTGACCGGGCGTGATTTCGAGGACTTCGACCTGATCCTGGCCATGGATCGGCGAAACCTGCGCGATCTTCAGGCGATGAAGCCCGCAGGGTCGCGCGCGCAGGTACGCCTCTTCCTGGAATACGCGGGCGAGCCCGGCGCATCGGAGGTTCCGGACCCCTACCTGGGCGATGCGCGCGGCTTCGAGCGGGTCCTCGATCTCGTGACGGCGGCGTGCCGGCGGCTGATCGAAAGGCTGCGGAATTAGAGGAGCTGGCGCAGCAGCCAGTACAAGCCGCCGGCCAAGGCGATGGAGACGGGCAGGGTGAGAACCCAGGCCATCAGCAGATTGCGCACCGTCGCCCACTGCAGCCCGGAGCGGTTTGCGACCATTGTGCCTGCGACACCGGATGAGAGCACGTGGGTCGTGCTCACCGGCAAGCCGTACATGTCGGCGGCTCCTATGGTGAGCATGGCGACGAGCTCTGCGGACGCGCCCTGCGCGTAGGTCAGGTGGGTCTTGCCGATGCGCTCGCCGACGGTGACCACGATACGCTTCCAGCCGATCATGGTGCCGAGACCGAGCGCGATCGCCACCGCGACCTTCACCCAGGTCGGAATGAACTTGGTCGATTGATCGAGCTCGGCCTTGTACTGACCGATGACCTTCTTGTCGGCATCGGCTACGCCGACGGCGGCGGACTTGCCGAGCAACCGCAGTCCCTCGCTCTCCAGATACATCTCATTGCGGATGTTGACCATTTGGTCCGCGGGCACCTTGTCGAGCGAATGGAAGACGTTTACCTGTTGCTGGATGGTTGCCGCGAGAGACACCAACGCAGGCAGGGTCTCACGGGTGATCGAGCGGGTGCGCACGATCGCCACCGCAGCAGCGTGCGGATCGGCCGGCGCCGGTCCGGCGGCATAATTCCCAAGCGCGGTCTGCGCCTGTGCGGAAATCGCGATGAACTTGTCGACGTCCTGCTCGTGCATGGTGCGGTTCAAAGCATACGCGGTGGGCACGGTGCCGATCAGAATCAGCATGATCAGCCCCATGCCTTTTTGGCCGTCATTCGAGCCGTGCGCGAAACTCACGCCGGTGCAGGTGAGCACCAGCAATCCGCGGATCCACCCGGGCGGCGGCTGATTGCCCTTCGGCTCCCGGTAGAGTGCCGGTATGGGGACGAGCTTCATGGCCGCGAGCAACAGGACGGCGGCCAGGCTGAATCCGACCAAGGGAGAGAACAGCAGCGACTCGCCGATCTTCGCCGCCTGACCCCAGTCCACGCCGCTCGTGCCGCTGTCGCCCGAAGCCATGAGCTGGTTCATGAGGCCGACCCCCATGATGGAGCCGATCAGCGTGTGGGAGCTGGAGGAGGGGAGGCCGAAGTACCAGGTACCGAGATTCCACAGGATCGCCGCGATCAGCAGTGCGAACACCATGGCGAATCCAGCCCCGCTCCCGACCTGCAGAATGAGCTCGACGGGAAGCAGCGACACGATGCCGAACGCGACTGCACCGGTTGAGAGCAGCACGCCGAGGAAGTTGAAGGTGCCTGACCAGACAACGGCAAAATTGGGCGGCATCGAGTGGGTGTAGATCACGGTCGCCACCGCATTTGCGGTGTCGTGAAAGCCGTTGACGAATTCGAATCCCAGCGCGATGAACAGCGCAATCCCGAGCAGCACGAAGGGATAGGCCCGAGTGTCCCGGACCACGGCCAAGTCCTGCGCGAGGTGATAACCGGCATATATGATGCCGGCGACCACGATGACGCCTGCGAGGATGTTGAACCAGGGATTCGGTCGGTGACCGATGAGCGGAGAGGCCTTCGAACTCGGAAGGACGACGTCTGCAGGGGTTGCCATGGATGTTCTCAGCGCGGGGTAAACTTCGCGGTATTTATAGATCTGTAATATTGCAACGAGATGACATGTTGAGCCTTTGATGCCGTTTACCTTATCCCACCCGGCTACCGTCCTCCCGTTCGGCCGCTTGCTCGCCCGTTGGCGCCTGCTCTCGGCCGTGGTCGTGGGCAGCATGGTTCCCGATTTCGGGCGTTTCCTGCCATGGCAGCCGGCGCGATTCGAAACCCACAGCGCGGATGGGCTGCTCACGTTCTGCCTGCCCGTGGGCCTCGTCACCTACTGGCTGTTCCAATGGCTGATCAAGCGGCCATTGATCGAACTCCTGCCGGCGGGCGCCTACGTACGCTGGCGCGGGTTGTCCACACCCGCCGACGTGGCGAGTCTCAAGCAATGGATTCTCGCGGCCTGTGGTGTGCTGTTAGGTGCGGTGACCCATCTCGTCTGGGATGCCTTTACCCACGAGGGCGCGCGCGGGGTGCGCATGTTCCCGGTGCTGGAGGAGCCGGTGGTGGACTTCGGCGGGCACCGGCTCGGCGGGGCACACCTTCTGCAGGACGCGAATTCCATCGTGGGCTTGGTCGTGGTGATCACAATCTTGGGGTATGGACTGCGTCCCGGCAGGTCGGGGGATGAGCTCGCGACGCGCCGCTTGCAACGAGGCGAGCGGTGGATCTGGATCTTCTGCTATGTGATCGCAGCCGCCGCTCTCAGCGGGCTGTTCTTGGTAGGCCGCCATGCTGCATCGGGCGCGACGTTCAGCCGCGTGGCCATCGCATTCCTGCGGGGGGCCGCCGCCGCTTCGATAGTGATCAGCGCGGCGCTCAGCCTGAGATTGCGACTGTACCCCCGCCGGCCCCGCTAGGCCCGGCTGGGGGTACATCCTCAAGCCTTATCGATCATCCGGTCCGCTGCGCGGCACTTCGCTCGGCGCCGACGACCACACCACGTACTTCTCGTCCGTGGAGGAGGGCGGGCGGGGCGCCGCGGCGGCGGGGGCCACACTGGCAGGCTCTCGGGCGGGTTCGCCGTGCGGCACTGCCGATGGGGAGGGTGACGCGGGCGCAGGCCGGGTATCCGGGTCGCTGCGTCCCTGGTCGGGCCGACCATTGCCTTCGCGTGAGCCATTGACCTCGCGTGACCCATTGACCTCGCGTGACCCATTCTCACCGCGTGCCCCAGTGGCTGCACCCGGCTCGCCGTCGGATGTTGCGTTGCCTTGCCCATTGCCGAGGCCCTCGCCGCCTTCGCGGCGTCCACCGCGTCCGCGCCGTCGTCTGCCCCGACCGCCCCGTTCGGAGCGCTCCGGGCGCTCGCCGCCTGCTTCGGCCGTTCGATTCTGCGAGTCTGCACGCGGGGCTTGCTCCGTCCGGGGTGTACCCCCGTCGCTGCGTGGCGATTCGCTTCGCGGAGCTTCGCTGCGTGAGGCGTCGCTGCGCGGAGCCTCGCTGCGACCCGCCTCGCTGCGCGCAGTTTCCCCTCCACGGGGGCCCTCGTTGCGGCGCGCTCCCTCGGCGCGGCTGTCACCTCGCGGCCGGTCGGTCTCGCCCCGGGGGCGGTCGCCATCCGTGCGACCTCGGCCGTCACGCCGGACATCCCGGTCGCGCCCGGCACTCTCGCGGCGCCCGTCCCGGTCCCGGTTTCGATCGCGGTCCCGTCCGCGATCCCGATCGCCGCCGCGGAAGCGGTCATGGCGCCCATCGCGCGGCGACGAGCGCTCGCGCTGGGATTGCGAACCCGCGGCAGCGGTCGCATGGTTGGCCTCTGCCCGTGGCGCCGGATTGCCGAACAACCAGCGCCACAGGCGGACGAATACTCCGAGCTGCGGTGCGGCGGCCGCTGCAGGCGCCGGTGGCGCGGCGGACGGTTCGGGCTCGGGCGTCGTCGGAATGGGCGATGCCTCGACCGGCAGGATGCTCGGTACCAGAGGCGCCTCGCCTTGCGGCTTTTTGTCGCGGGTGCCGATGTTGGAGTCGTCAAGTATCGGTTGCTCGGCTATCTGGTAGCTGACGGTGGTGTTTTCCGGCAGCTCCTTTTCATCGTCGCGGATGCGTCGCAGGCTGTACGCGGGTGTCTGCAGGTGAGGATTCGGCACGACCACCAGCGATACCTTGTCTCGCGCTTCGATCTGAGTCATCCACTCGCGTTTCTCGTTCATGAGATACGTGGCCACGTCCACGGGCACTTGGGCGATGACGCGGCCGGTTCGCTCCTTGCGGGCCTCCTCGCCGATCAGCCGCAACAGTGCGAGCGACATGGACTCGACGCCGCGGATGGTGCCCATGCCGCTGCAGCGGGGACAGTTGATATGGGTGGTCTCGCTCAGCGCGGGACGCAGACGCTGCCGCGAGAGTTCCAACAGTCCGAAGCGCGAGAGCCGGCCCAGCTGGATCCTGGCCCGGTCCATTTTTACCGCATCGCGCAGCATATCTTCGACCGCGCGTTGATTGGCGGTCGACTCCATATCGATGAAATCGATCACGATCAGCCCGCCGATGTCGCGCAGGCGCAGCTGCCGCGCTATCTCCTCGGCCGCCTCCAGGTTGGTGTTGCGGGCGGTTGCCTCGATGTCGCCACCGCGCGTCGAGCGCGCGGAATTGATGTCGATGGACACCAGCGCCTCGGTGTGGTCGATGACGAGACTGCCGCCGGAGGGCAGCGTGACCTTGTGCGAGTACGCCGATTCGATCTGGCTTTCGATCTGGTAGCGCGTGAACAACGGCACCGGATCCTGATAAAGCTTGAGTTTGCGCTGCGCGTCCGGCGGCATGAAGCGCTGCATGTACTCCTGCGCTTTCTGGAAAGCCTCAGGCTGGTCGATCAGGCATTCGCCGACATCGTCCGAGAAATAATCGCGCAAACCGCGTGTGACCGCGTCGCTTTCCTGAAATATGAGGAACGGGGCAGGTCGGCCCTGGTGCGCCTGACCGATGGCATCCCAGGCGGCCTTGAGATTGTTGAGATCCCACTGCAACTCTTCGGTCGAGCGGCCGACGCCGGCCGTGCGCACGATGGCTCCCATGCCCTCGGGAATCACCAGCCCGTTCATGGCTTCGCGCATCTGATCGCGATCCTCGCCTTCGATGCGGCGCGAAACGCCGCCGGCGCGAGGATTGTTGGGCATGAGCACGAGGAAGCGCCCCGCCAGGCTGATGAAGGTCGTGAGCGCGGCGCCCTTGTTGCCGCGCTCCTCCTTTTCCACCTGCACGATGAGCTCTTGGCCCTCTTGCAGGAGATCCTTGATGTTGAGCCTTCCGCCCGGCGCAGGCTGGGAACGGAAGAATTCCTTTGACACCTCCTTCAGCGGAAGGAAGCCGTGGCGCTGTGCGCCGTATTCGACGAACGCCGCTTCGAGGCTCGGCTCTACGCGGGTGATGCGCCCCTTATAGATGTTGGATTTTTTCTGTTCCCGAGACGGGATCTCAATCGATAAGTCGTAGAGTTTCTGACCGTCGACGAGTGCGACTCGCAGTTCTTCTTCTTGAACTGCGTTGACGAGCATTCTTTTCATGTGCCCCAACTAAGATGGTGGAGGCCGAGGAGGGTGCGAGAAGTAAAGCCGGGGCCGCGACACGGCCCATCGCCGTAATGACAACAGCAGCAATGAAAAGGGAAACGCCGGACGCGAGCCATGCGAGCGGCATCGATTCAACCCAATTCTGCCAAAACGTATACAGCAAGCCCGGGGCCTTGTTCTCGGTTAACGCCTGTCGAATTCCCGGTGAGATCCCGAAGGGGCATCCCCGCAGGGTATCCGGCATTGGCTCATCGGCCGAGCGATGGTCTGGATGTCCAGAACCAACTAATATGCGGCGCCCCCAAATGACTGGGGACGCCGCCGAAACCGGTGTCGGCTCGTTCTACCCACCTGGATATTCGAGCCCTCGCTCGCCTTAAAAAAGGGCAGGCGCTCGACACGGTTCGGTAACATTACCACAGCCCGGCTGTTAGGGTCAATGTAATCAATGTCTTAGATGATCGCAAAAGCGCCCGACCACGCTTGTTCCATTGCAGTGCGCGCCGTTGCGTATCATGACGGAAATTCCAAGCGAACTGACAGGCGCGCGCCTGCCTGTCGAGCAGCCCGTCAGCGACTGGAGGCGGTACCGATGGATCAACAGTATCTGGGAAATCTCATGCGTTTAGGCCAATCGGACGAGCTCCCCACCTGCCCGAAACGGAGACTTGGATGAACACGCCCTATCGTCGGGAGCCGCCCTTGCTTGGCGGCTGGTGCGCCGGAATGTCCGTGCCGGAGCACGGATGAAAGACATCGTGGCGGCACCGAGGGAGCCTGCGGCGGCAAAAAGCCCTCTCGAACTGCGCACCATCACCGAGCAGGAAGCGGGTCAGCGGATCGACAACTTCCTGATGCGGCACTTCAAGTCGGTGCCGCGCAGCCGTGTCTACCGGCTGCTGCGCAAAGGAGAGGTGCGCGTCAACAAAAAGCGTGTGGACGCCGAATATCGAATGGCGGCGGGCGATGAAGTGCGGCTCCCTCCGGTGCGCCTCGAGCCGTCGGAGGAGCCTGGCCGGCCGTCGACCAGCCTCCAGGAACTCATCGAGAAGTCGGTGATTTTTCAGGACAAGCACCTGCTGGTGATCAACAAGCCGCCGGGCGTGGCGGTGCACGGCGGTAGCGGCAGGAGTTTCGGCATCATCGAGGCGCTGCGTGCGTCGCGTCCGCGCGAGACGCTGGAGCTCGTTCATCGGCTCGACCGGGATACCAGCGGGTGCCTGTGCGTGGCGCGTGACCGCGCGACGCTCGTGGCGCTGCATGCACTGATCCGGGCGTCCGGGATGCACAAGACCTATCTCGGCCTCGTGTCGGGCAGCTGGCAGCTCGGCACCAAGCGCATCGACGCTCCGCTTGCGACCGATGGCCGCAGCCATGGCGAGCGCCACGTGCGGGTGGCTGCCGCGGGCAAGAATTCGGTCAGCGTGTTCAAACCGGTGCAATTCTTCGCCAGCGCGGCGACATTGATGGAGGTGGACATTCCGACCGGGCGCACGCATCAAATCCGGGTACACGCCGCATTCGCAGGCCATCCCTTGCTGGGAGACGACAAGTACGGCGATCGGGACCGCAATGCGGAATTCAAGCGCCTCGGCCTGAAGCGCATCTTCTTGCACGCGCAATCCGTGGCGTTCGATTGGCCCGGCTCCGGGGTGCCGTTTCACGCGAGCGCGCCGTTGCCGGACGATCTGGCTGCCGTGCTGGACGCCATCGCGGTGCCCAAACGCAAGCCGCCACGGCGAGCAGGCCGCCGCCCCTGAGGCCGTGGGTCGTGGTCAGCCGCGGGCTCAAGGGAGTTCGAAGCCCACGCGACGCAACACCGTGCATAGTTGGATCATGGGCAGTCCAATGAGCGCCGTGGGGTCGTCGCTGTCGATCGATGCGCAGAGTGCGATGCCGAGTCCCTCGCTCTTGAAGCTTCCGGCACAGTCCAATGGAGATTCCCGGGCGACGTAGCGCTCGATCGTCGCCTGATCGAGCGTACGGAAGGTGACCCGGGTGGTATCGACGAATTGCATCTCGGCCTCGGTGCACCCGCGTACCACGGCCACACCGGTAAGGAAGGAAACCGTCTTGCCGGAGCAGCTCGTCAACTGTTCGATGCAGTGGGCCACATCGCCGGGTTTGCCGAGAATCCGTTGCTGCTGAAAGGGGTCCAAGAGCATGGCGGCCTGGTCGGAGCCGATCACCCAGGCATCCGGATTCATCGCGGCGACCGCACGAGCCTTGGCGCGTGCCAGCCGGCTCACCAGCATCCAGGCCGATTCCCCGTCGTGCGGCCGCTCATCGATGTCCGGCGGTACGCACCGGAAGGCGACGCCCACGCGGGCCAGCAGCCCGCGCCGATAGCTCGACGTGGACGCCAAAATCAGCTCGGGCGGAGACTTCAAAAACAATGACTTGCACCACGCGCTTGTTTTGACAGGGGTGGGGACGGGCCCTATTATACGCGGCCCATGGCAGCTGGCCCGCCAGACCTCGTCGATTGCGCAGCGCTGGCCGGGACCGCCGCTGTGCTGGAACGCGTCTATGGACTGGCCGACTTGGATAGGCTCAAGGACGTGCTCACGGATGCGCGCGGCCTGGTTAGCGCCAGATTTGCGTTTTCGAACACGCTGCGGGGCAGGCCGGGTGCGAGTATCGAAGTGCGCGCCGAGCCGCTGTTGCGATGTCAGCGCTGCATGCAGGGTTTCGCCCTCGCCGTGAGCGCCAGGAGCGAGGTCGAGTTTGCGGAGGATGATTCGGCCGATCCCTCGGACGCACAGCGCGAGGTTTATCGCGCCGCAGGGGGCAAGGTCTCGTTGCGGGACCTGGCCGAGGAAGAGTTGTTGTTGGCG
>Ga0182012_10001011_pt1 | contig 31105 bp, 27 predicted proteins | sample 612S2SmetaG_FD_120486 | JGI IMG/M metagenome (GOLD analysis project Ga0182012, IMG submission 120486) | Permafrost microbial communities from Stordalen Mire, Sweden - 612S2S metaG | ecosystem: Environmental > Terrestrial > Soil > Wetlands > Permafrost | place: Sweden: Stordalen | collected...
CTTTTAACCTATATTAAACGTGCTCAATGAAGCTTGGAGAGATCGCTACCCTTTTACCACACCTTCACAAACTTCTTTCCGGGGAGCTGGCGGACCAAGCCAGACATTTCGAGGTCAAACAGGGCGCTGATCAACTCAGATGAGGAAACACCCTCAAAGGATTCAAGCAAAGCATCAAGTTGTTTAGGTTCATCAACTTGCAGACCATTCAACAGCTTGCGGCCAAGGGCTTTTTGAGGTTCCTCGGGGATTTGCGGGGGGGCGTCGGGGAGGTCGCCAACGCCGTCGAGTAGCATTTTTTGCTGAGCTTTGGAAACCAACTCGCGGCGGATTGGGGTGGGAAGCTCGTTGGTGACGTCGCTCCACTCCTGGACTAGTTTGGCGCCGCCTTCCTTAATAAGTAGGTTTGGACCCCAGCTCATTTTGGAAGTGACGTTGCCGGGGACGGCGAAGACTTCTCTGCCCTGGTCCATGGCAAGTTTGGCGGTGATGGCGGAGCCGCTATGCTGGGCGCCTTCGACGATGAGCACGCCGATAGAAAGGCCGCTGACGATGCGATTGCGGATGGGAAAGTTTTGCGGGAAGGCGGGTGCGCCCATGGGAAATTCGGAAAGGATAAGGCCACGCTTAGCGATGTCGTCGTAAAGTTTGCGGTTGTTGGAAGGGTAGACGACATCGACGCCACAGCCAAGGACGGCGATGGTGTCGGCATTTTCTTTAAGGGCGGCTTGGTGGGCGCAGGTGTCTATGCCACGGGCCATGCCGCTGACGATGGTGAGACCAGCGCGGGCGAGATCGGCACTGAGGCGTTCGGCGGCGGCCATGCCGTAAGGCGTTGGGCTGCGCGTGCCAACGACGCCGATGGAGGGGGTAGGCATCAGTTCGAGTTTGCCGATTGCCATCAGGACGATGGGAGGGTCGAAGATTTCGCGAAGGCGGCGAGGGTAGCGTTGATCTTGAATGGAGATGAGTTGCGCGCCCGCAGCGAGAAGTCTGTTCTGTTGATCGACGGCGTCTTCGAAGGAGCAACCGGAGGAGATATTGCGGGCTTGGGCAGGGCTCATGCCGGCGCCTTCAAGTTCAGACGCGGACGCGCGAAAGATAGCCTGCGGAGACTTGAGTTTTTCGAGGAGCTTGAGAGAACCGACGGTGCCTAAGCCGGGGACAAGGCGGAGGGCGAGCCAGTGGAGGACTTCTTCTTGACTGATGACGGCTGTGGCCACGTGTAGTAGGTGGGGGGTTGGGAGGGGAGTTCTCTCGGAAAGGAGTCAAGGAGTCGAGCGGGGATTTAGAAGCCCGCGGATATAAGCCTGGAGCAGGCGGCCTATATCTTCCAGCAGGCGATGCACTTCAGTGGGATCACAATAGCCTAGGTCTTTGGTGAGGATTAGATAGTAGCGGCACTCTTCCAGAGAGGACTCTGCGATGTTCATGAAGCGGGCCTTGTCGGGTCGAGAACGGCGGCGGTAGCCTTCGGCGATGTTGGCGGGATGGCGATAGCGGCGCGGCGGAGTTGGGACGTCGGGCCGTAGGTCTCGGATTTAGGAAAGTACGTGGTGAGGTGGTAGGTGGCGAGGACGAATTGGTGAGACTTTTGCCAGACGACAAGACTCTGGAAGGTTTGGGTCACTAACGGTTAGTGGCGGTTGACTCGATTTTCTCAGTTGACTTGAGGGCTGCGGAAAGTTGGGTGGGGTCGAAGCCGAAGGGGCCGGCAGCGCTTTTGTAGGCGATGTGGCCGGTGGTGTCTACCAGGTAGAGGCGATCGGGCCAGCCGGTGTAGTCGCGCTCGACTTGGTTAGCCATGGAGTCGATGAGCGCGGGCATGGCGATGTGGAGCTTTCGGACGCAGGACTCGGCCACTTGTACGCGCTCGGCCGCAGTGGCGGGATTTTGGAAGATGACGCCCTCTTTGACGTTGCTCTGCATTTGCCAGAGGTTGCTGGGGTGAGCTTCGTCAATGTAGACGACGAAGAAGGCGACGCGGTCGCGGTACTGCTGGTAGAGCTTGTTGAGCGCGGGAACCTCCCGGCGAAAAGGCGGTCAAGTATAGCTGCCGAAGATGAGGACGACGGGCTGCTTGCCGCGGAAGGTGGCGAGGGATATGGATTCGGAATGGTCGAGAAGAGGGAGGGTGAAGTTGGGGGCTTCGTCGCCAATTTGGAGATGGCCGGAGCGGGCTTGCTTCCACATGGTCTCAAACGGGAAGAGGATGAACGGGACCGGGCCGACGCGCATCATGAGGCGGGAGAATTCTTCGGGCGGCTGGCGCATGGCGTGGAAGAAGAAGGCGAGTGCGAGGCTGTAGATGATGATGAGTGGGATTGCCACGCATACGGCGAGCTTTTTCCAGAGTGCCAAGATGGCAGTTTATAACTTTGGAGAATGGCGCGCATCCATCCAAGGTTGGAGAGAGGAATTATTTGAATGTCTTTTGAGCTTCAGCCGACGCTAAAGGGCGCGCTGGTTGAATTGCGGCCGCTGCGCGAGGAAGATTTTCGGGACCTTTATACGGTGGCGTCGGACCCCTTGATTTGGGAGCAGCACCCGGCGAAGGATCGCTACCGAGAAGAAGTTTTCCAGGGATTTTTCCGCGAGGCGATGGAGTCTGGCGGGGCGTTGCTCGCGATTGATGCGAAGGACGGGCGAGTAATTGGATCGTCGCGATTCAATGCGTTCGATTCAGAGAAGAGCGTGGTAGAAATTGGCTGGACGTTTTTAGCGAGGTCACACTGGGGCGGCGCTTACAACAGAGAGATGAAAGAGATGATGCTGCGGCACGCGTTTCAGTTTGTGGGAGCGGTTATTTTCGTGGTGGATGCGAATAATCTACGTTCGCAGAAGGCGGTGGAAAAGATGGGCGGGGTGAAGGTGGGGTTGAGGATGGAGGCGAGTGGGCGGGAGAGTTTTGTGTATGAGATTAATAGGACAGGTTACGAGTAAAGCTTTCGCAAGTTTGCGCTTCGAGCATCAGCGCGCCCGTTCTTTGGTTGTTGGCGCGTTGTAATTGAAAGGCAAGGCATCCCGAGCATTTTTCGACGGCCTGGACAATAGCGGAAAGGCAGATGCAAAAAGTAATTAATGGCTAGTAGCAAACCTCCGACGAAGATCAATACCAGCTCAAATAAAAAAACGTTTGAGTTGACGTTATATCCAGAATTCTGCAAGATAATGACTACGTGTCGAATAGCCTTTATCATTCAGATGTGGGCTTTTTAGCCTTTAGCAAACGAATGCCAGCAATAACGATCCGCTTAGATCAACGCCTCCTGAGATCTTTGAATAACATTGCGCCTGCGGCCAAACGGCAGCGAACTGCGTTCATCCGGCAGGCCCTGAAAGAAGCGATTCGGAAGCGCGAATACGAAAGCATTAGCGAAGGATATACGCGGCAGCCGGATTCGGCAGACGAAGCCGATGATTGGTCAAACGCTGAGAAATGGACCGTTAAACTTACCGACTCTTGCGGGCGGCCGCAGCGATCTTTATGCGCTCGATTTCGGCCTGTTCGTCCGGGGTGAGTGGCGGTGGTATTTGCTTTGAAGGGGTGGGCTTGTCGACCTGGAAGAGGCTCCACGGATAGCCTCGGATCTCGGGTAACGTTCGACCGGGAACCACGACTCGCATGCTTTTCGGTATCGAGAGCTTCACGGCTTCTGGATCAGCGTTCCTCGGGAGGTCAGTATCCTCTTTGAACGCCTTTGGCCCGTCGAAGGCGAGGGTAGAACGCGTGTAGAAACCGTTTAGCCACCGCTGGCGAATTTCGGCTGCCAACTTGTCCTCATCGTAAAGGTCTGCCGTTTTCAGGATTCCTGGCCTGGATAAATAGAACGTGGTGAGGGCGGTTGCTTTGTCACACTCTTTCTGGCGGATGATCCACAAGAGTGGCTCGATTCCGTAGTCCCAATTCCAGTCTAGAACCGCCAAGTGCCAATCGTCTGGCGTCGCTTGGTGAATGAGCCAGTGAACGTACGCTGGAAATAGCGACTCAGCCTTGAGGGTCGTAAATGTGTAGGTCGCCGCCCACTCTGTCAGCATCTCGTTATAGTCATTTGCGGAGAACGGATCAATGTGGAATTGTAGCTCCTTAGTGAGAATGCGGTTAGTTCGGTCTTCGGGGGGCCAGTCGTGCTGGCTGATTTGTAATTCTCGAACTAAGCCGTAGGGTCCGACGCGCGCCATTAGAAAGTGGCCTTCTGATGTGGTGCTTATGTAGTCAGTTTTATTGAACGGCAGTAAACGCTTCGGGGCAAGGCGACAGTCTTTTAGCTGAACGAGAACTTCGTCTAACTTCATGCCGATGTGAAGGCGTTCAATCGGGATGGTACCTGGAAATTTCTCCTCGAATATGAGCGTTTCCAGAAGGCCGTGCTCATTGGCTTTGGCGGAAAACTGCTGGAACGACGAAACCCATTGACCGGGCGTGGGTTCAGTGTCTGACTGGATTACCTTCAACAGGTGTCTGAAGGGCATCTGGGGGCGGAGGCTCGCCAGTTGGGTCCGGATGCTCATGTGATTAAGTCAGGTCGTTGTAGTTGGACGACACAGACTTCGATTGCCGGGTCCAACGTTACGATTCTCCTATCTAGGGCAACGACTGTCTAACCTTGGAACGTATCACGGCTAATAGACCGCCCACATGAATGCAGCTGTCGAGCTTAGCGGCTTCTGCTCCGGCGAGTGAACCACATCATCCGCGCAATATCACTCTCGTCGAACATAACGTCGATGCTGAGCGCTAATGAATTTCGCTTTCTGAACGGAACCCTTCTTGAAGGGCTCGGTTGGACAAATCAAAAAGTCAGCGAACAGATCGACTGAGGATAAGGGCGTCGCGGATTGGGACTTGGCAGGCTCTTTTACGCCTGCCTCGATCCAGCTTTCAACTCGAGCGAAAGACGAAGTGTCAGGCTCGAAATCGTGATGGGTCCCTATGTGCCAAATGCGGAGGTTGCCGTCACCACTGTGATAGTGAGCTCGACCGTGAATCGTGAAACAAGCTTCGGCCGCTTGGAGCCGAACTGAGGCTGACGCGGCTATTAGCAGAAGCGACAACCAAAGCGCGTGGGACAGATACATGACACTAGTATCCGCTCATTCCCGCGGGTCGACAAGCGGCGGTTCAGCGCTTGGCCGCAAACAAAAGGCCGCTCCAGACTTCGCTCACGGAACAGATCTTGTAATCAACCAAGCCCAAAGAAATTCCAGTCTCGCGCACCAGCGTTTCTGTTACGCCGCCTTCAGCGAATTTACCTTTTTTCCAACAGATCCAAAACTTGGTTTGCGCGGCGAGGGAGCGCAGGCTCGATAGTTGCTGGCGAAATTCGTCCGCATCAGTCGCGAACAGAAGAGTAACGGCGACGGCTGTCTCAACAAACGTCACGTTTTCCGGCAACACTCCGAGTGCATTCGGCATTTCGCGCGGTGGATTAATCAGACACACAGTCTCGCCAGGGCGGATGCCGAGTTTCTGTGCGGTGGTGCGGCCGGCGTAGCGATCCATCATGGCGACGGGAACAATAGGAGCCTTCGCAGCGGACTTAGTTGCCGATCGCAAGGTGCTTTTGAGTTTCGTAAATTTGCAGTACGTGGCGTCGGGAAGAAGGGCGCGGGTCCTCGCTACTTTCTCTTCCTCGCCCTCGCAAAAGATGAGCGGAATCGACCGCGTGTCCTTATCTTGGCGCAGGGCCGTGGCGATTTCGCGGCCGTGGGAGGGCAAGCGCGAGAGATCGATGATGAAGGCGTCGGGCGGGGCGGATCCCCAGTTGCGCAAAAGTTGTGGGCTAAACTCAGGGTGGTAGTCGACACGATGGCCAGCTTCGTTTAGCAAAGCTAAATAGCGGGCGGCTTCGGCAGCGTTCCAATGGATGAGGGTTAGCCGCAGCATTTTTCGAATCTTATCAGGCTTAGACCACTATGAGAATCTCAAGCGCTGTTTCCGCGCTTCCGCAGTATTACTATCCACAAAAGACGCTGATTGAGGCATTTCGCAAGCATTGGGGGACGCGCTTAGAACGCTTCTCGGTATTGGAAAAATTGCATGTAGCAGCGCAGGTGGATGGGCGCTATCTGGCTATGCCGCTAGAAGCGTATCCCGCTAAGACCTGGGGCGAGGCGAACAACCAGTGGATTGACGTCACGATGGAGCTTGGCCAAAAAGCGGTTTGCGAAGCAATGGCTGCAGCAAAAGTCGGGCCAAGCGATATTGGCGCGTTCTTCTTCGTTTCGATTACTGGGGTTTGCAGTCCGTCGATTGAAGGGCGGCTGATCAACAAGATGAAATTGAATCCGAATATGAAGCGGATTCCAATATTCGGCTTGGGTTGTGTGGCGGGGGCAGCGGGGATTGCGCGAGCGGCCGATTACGTGAAGGCGTTTCCGAAACAGGCTGCGCTGTTGCTTTCGGTAGAGCTTTGCTCGTTGACGGCACAGCAGGATGATTTATCAGCAGCGAACCTGATCAGCACAGGATTGTTCGGCGATGGCGGAGCGGCGGTTGTTCTTTGCGGAAGCGAGTGTGAAGGCGCGACGGGACCAGAGGTGGTGGCTACGCGTTCCACTTTCTATGCAGACACGGAAGATGTGATGGGATGGGACATTTCGGAAAAGGGATTCCGGATCATTCTTTCGCGCGAGGTGCCTAATGTGGTGCTGGAGAATTTAGGTCGCGATGCGGATGCGTTTCTGGCAGACAATGGGCTCAAGCGCGGCGACATTAAGAGCTGGGTGATTCACACGGGTGGACCAAAGGTTTTGGAAGCAACTGAGACCGCTTTGAATCTGCCGAAGGGTGCGCTGGATCTTTCGTGGAAGTGTTTGCGAAAGACGGGGAATTTGTCGTCGGCGTCCGTGCTGTTCGTGTTGGAAGAAACGATGAAGAATCAGCGGCCGGAAGCGGGAACGTATGGGATTTTGGCGGCGATGGGACCCGGCTTTTGTTCGGAACTGGTGCTGTTGAAATGGTAGGTAGAAGAAGTTAGGCGCCAATTTTGGCGGATGTCCGGATGGCCCGCTCTTTTTTAAGATCTAAAGTATAGGTATGAAAGTCGTATTGGGCGTTTGTCTGCTGGCGACTCTGGCGCTGGCACAATATCCGGGGCAGTACCCACCAGGTCAGTATCCGCCGGGGCAATACCCGCCTGGACAATATCCGCCAGGCCAAGGACAGCCGGGTGGTGGACTGTCCATACCAAGGCGCCATAAGAAGACCGACGACAAGAATAAAGATGTTAGCAATCTGCCAACGATTGCGGCCGACGGTTTCACGCTGTCGCGAGAAAGCAAGAAATTAGTGGTGGGCGTCAACGATGGGCGCATTCTCACGATGACGGTTGATGCGAAAACGGCTTTCCTAAAAGGGGATACGGCGATCCAGGCGAGCAAGATTGAGGAAGGTTCGTTCGTCCATGTGGAAGCGGCGGAAGATGACGAAGCTTTCTTAACTGCGGTTAAGGTGACGTTGCTGAAAGATCCCGAGCCACAAGCGCCAAAGCCCGCTGAGCCCGGGGCGAAAGCAGCCCCGCCGATGGATCCGAAGCTAGCGGCAGAGCTCAATAGGCCAGCGGCGACGGATGCGCCTGATCGGCCAATTTTGCGGCGCGGCCGCCCACCGGAGAAGAACGAATATCCTGAAGACGAGCCGCCGCCAGCGCCGGTTAAGAAGCCCGCTGCAACGACAACAGCTTCGGCCAAGAAGGACTCTGACGATTTCACGATTACCAACGAGAATGCGGAGCACAAGCATTTCGAGGGTGACGATGAGCAGATTCAGCGCAGCAAGGATTGGGCGGAAACCTTTACGCAAGGTCTACCAAATTATGTTTGCCAGCAGGTGACGACACGCTATCAACAAGAATCGCGCTCGTCAGGCTGGCAAGCGGTTGACGTGGTAACGGCGAAAATCGTGTTCGAAAATGGGCACGAAGACTATCGTGAAATTACCGTGGGCGGTAAGCGAACGAACAAAAGCATGATGGAAATCGGCGGATCAACATCAACCGGTGAATTCGCCGGATATCTGCAAGGGTTGTTTATTGGCAACCGGGCCAAATTCAAGTTCTATCAATCGACTTCAGTGACAGGCACGCCAGCGGCGATTTATGATTTCACCGTGCCGCTGCAACGTTCCGACTGGAGGATTATTGTGGGCGGGCAAGAGCTCCGGCCGCAATATAGCGGTTCGGTTTGGTTGGAAAAATCGACTGGTCAAGTGCGGCGGATTGAGTTCCAGGCGGATAAGGTTCCGAAAGATTTTCCATATGATTCGGTGCAGACGGCGGTCGATTATCAGTCGATACGATTGGGAACTGCGGAATTCCTTCTGCCGATCCACGCGGAGAACATCGCCTGTAAGCGCGGGACTAGCATCTGTAGCAAGAACGAAATCGACTTCCGCGATTATCACAAATACTCCGGCGAGAGTACGATTATTTATAAGTAGGCCAGATCTGAGTTAATACACGGATCGCGTTGCCGCCAGAATTAATTGGATGTCCGCATCGCTGTAACCGCGCTTGATAAGGGCGTCGGTCAGATCGAACATGCGCTTAGGATGGTTGAGTGGCTTGATGGCGATTGCACCGTCTGTGTCGAGATGATAGCCGTAGCGGTCGAAGTTAGGCTGGGAAGACGGCTGGAAGCCGCCGCCCATAGTGTTAGCATTGCCGACCAAATCTAAGTCACTACCAACCCCGAGATGCTCCACACCGACTAACTTACGAACGTAGTCGAAGTGATCGAGAACGTGATCGAGCGTGACGGGTTCGCGGTCGCGAATCATGAACCGGATGAAGTTGATTCCCACCACCCCGCCAGTTTTAGCCATGGCGCGGATGGCTTCGTCTGTCTTGGCGCGCAAGTGGCCTGGAAGAAGTGCGCGGCAACTGGCATGCGTAACCAGCACTGGCTTAGTGGCGGCTGCAAGAGCGTCCATCGTAGTCTGATCGCCGCAGTGCGAGACGTCCACTGCCATGCCTACTTTTTCCATGCGCTTCATGATGCCTAAGCCAAAGACGGACAGACCACCGTCACGCTGTTCCAAAAAGCCACTGCCTATGCGGTTGTTGAAATTGTAGGTTAGCTGCGAGAGGCGTTGGCCAAGGCTGAAGAAGGTATCGACATCGTCAGGTCCACGGAAGTGAGTGGAATCCTGCAAGGTCAGCATGATGCCAATTTTTTGGGAATCGTGGGCGATTTGAAAACTAGCGGCGTGATCGATGCGGAGAAGCCAGTTGCTGTAGGCAGCTATGAAGCCATTCCATTCCGCGAAGTAGCGGAGGCCCTCGTTGAAATCGCTAGCGGAATGACCGAGCGCGAAAACGTTAATGCCGGAGTTCTGATAGAGAGCTGCATCTGAGGAAGTGAATGATCCGGGCTGGCGCAGCCAGCGCTCACTGAGCGGAGGTCTCTCTGCGTAATCGGCAAAACGGAATTGATTCAGTAAGTCGACGACGGTGCTACTTTCAACGAGTTGAATCGCCCGCGCGGAGTATTTGGTTTGCGAGTCCGCAAATAGCCGGAAACGGTTGCGAAGTATGGCGGGCGCGGCGACAGAGAGCAGAATGGACCGGCGGGTCGGGGTCATTGCGGATATCTTACTTCGCTTATGGGCTTGCGCGTCTCCTGAAAGCTAATTTCAGGTATCCTCTTGAAGAGACGGTTTATGTCACGAGACGCTTTCATCAGTTACAAAACCGAGGACAAAGAGGCCGCCGAACGCTTGTGCGCGAGTTTGGAACGCGAAGGGATTTCGTGTTGGATGGCGCCACGGGACATTCCGCCGGGCCACGATTGGGCTGGCTCAATCATGGATGGCTTACAGCGGAGCAAGAGTTTCGTTCTGTTGTTGTCGTCGCATTCGGCGCAGACAAAGCAAATTGCGCGGGAGGTTGAGTTAGCCGATCAACACAATATTCCGATCTTGACGTTCCGGTTAGAAGACGTGCAGCCACCGAATTCGTTGTTGTATTTTCTGGGAAATCTGCAATGGGTAGATGGTTTTGGAGGGCAATTTGACAGTGCAGCGGCGCGCTTAGTTGATGTGATTCGCAAGAGCGATTCCTACCCAGCACCAAAGACGACGACACGGCCGACGCCACCGTTGCCGGTGGTTGAAGTTCCCGCAGCGCAACCGGCTATCCCGAGGAACCGGTATCTGCTGCCGATAGGAGCCGCTGCATTGTTAGCAGTGATCGGACTTGGCGCTTGGTTGGGAATGCGCCCTTCGGCTTCGACCACCGACGATGGGAAGACTACAGGTACGGGGGAAGTAGAGAAACACAGAATCGAGGACGTCAAGATTGTGGCCGAACGGTTCCTGGACGAACGCGATTCGGGCAACTATGACGCGGCTTGGAATGAATGCTCAGAAGCGTTTCACAAACGAACGAACCGGGCGGAGTGGCAAGAGGCTTCGCAGAAGCGCAACGAGAGCCGTGGAGGCTGCACGGAGCACAAGTTTCGCACTTGCCGGAACAGCAAAGACGACCAATACGTATGCGGCTACACGTTGGTCTTCAAAGATGGTTCGAAGTTAGATAACGATTTGTGGGTGGGAAAAAATCCTACTGGCGGATGGTCCATTGACGAAGCAAAGATCCAGTAGAGTAAACCCCTTCTAGAAGATGGTTAGTTTTTTCTCACAAAATACTTGGTGTTTTTGTTCAGCTAGGTTGAGAGAAAGCCCGTTGAAACCCACTACCCCAATCAGGGAAGGACGAAAGCCTGCAAATTTTATTGTCGGACGAGAAGAATTATTGCCAGAACGTACAATTTCTTCTTGGACTCGTTCTATACTTTTAATTTGTGGTGTGTAGTACTGACACCATCGTGTGAGTTGTAGATCTCCGTATGGCACAACTTTTTAGACCAAGTTCGAATACTATCGCCAAAGTTTCCATCGCTGCGGTGGTCCTTTTGGCCTCCAGTACCGTTGGTGTGGCTTACATGATTGATCGGGGTAGTTGGATCACATCAGTGAACGTCGCCCCAGAGCAGCCGATTGCGTTTAGCCACAAACACCATGTTAAGGACGATGGTATCGATTGCCGTTATTGCCACACCAGTGTGGAAACATCGCACTTCGCAGGGATACCTGCAACCGAAACCTGTATGTCGTGTCACTCGCAAATTTGGAACAATGTGGCAGCCACACAACCGATACGCGACAGCTGGGCTAGTGGCAAATCGATTGAGTGGAACCGGGTGCACGATTTGCCGGATTTTGTTTACTTCAATCACAGCATTCACGTGAACAAAGGGATTGGTTGTTCGGCTTGTCACGGCAATGTGTCGGAAATGCCTTTGATTTACAAGGTCAATACGCTGAACATGAACTGGTGTCTAAACTGCCACCGCAATCCAGCAAAGTACATTCGACCGCGGTCGGAAGTGTTTAATGTTGCCTACGTCTATCCAGACAACCAAGACGAATTAGGCGCCAAGCTTGTGAAGGAATACCATGTGCAATCGCTGGTTGATTGCGCCACCTGTCACCGATGAGAGATCTTTCGTCCACTCACCCCAACGTAAATATGAACGAGCACGAGAAACCAAACGCTAGTGCGCTCATATCCTTAGAGTCACTGCTTGAAAAGCCGCGGAAACAAGTCGACCTCGCAGAGTTGCGAGAGAAGCTTGCGGCGGGGCGTGGTCCAGCTTTTTGGCGAACCTTGGAAGACGCCGCCGAGACCGAAGACATGCGTGAGTATGTCGAGCAGGAATTTCCTGGACTCTCCGGACAAATTCCGCAAGGAGTCGATCGCCGCAACTTGCTTAAAGTAATGGGTGCGTCACTCGCTATGGCGGGCGCGGCAGCTTGTACTAAACAGCCCCAGGAGACGATCGTCCCGTACGTGCGGCAGCCGGAGAACATCATTCCCGGTGAACCGCTGTTCTATGCGACAGCGATGACAACCAACGGCTATGCGCGCGGCGTTTTGGTTGAGAGTCACATGAACCGCCCGACCAAAGCGGAAGGAAACCCTGATCACCCAGCAAGTCTTGGTTCGACTACGATTTTTGAACAAGCATCGATTCTGAGTCTTTACGACCCTGATCGCTCTGAAACCGTTCTACAAAGAGGCGGACTGAGCACGTGGGGTCAGTTCACGGGCGCGATCAGCACGGAGGCGCAAGCGATCAGCGCACGTAAGGGTGAGGGACTCGCGATATTAACTGGCGTCGTTACCTCGCCGACCCTGATCAGCCAGATGAATGCTCTTATGGCACAGTGGCCGAGCGCCAAGTGGTACGTGCATGAACCCGCGGTAAATCCGGCGGTAGCGACAGCGGCCAAGAAGATTGCGGGACGCGGCGCCTATGTGGCCTACGACCTTTCGCAAGCTGATGTGATTCTAAGCTTGGAAAGTGATTTTCTTAACTCAGGTCCGGCGGCGCTGAAATATGCACGCCAATTCGCCGCGAAACGGTCGGTGGACAGCGGTCAGACCCCGGTGCGCTATTACGCTGTGGAATCGACCCCATCAGTCGGCGGATCTATCGCCGATCATCGGTTCCCCGTAAAGAGCAGTTCGATTCCCTCGCTGGCTTACCAACTGGCGAAGGCTCTCGGGGTTTCGGCGCCTGATGTTGCTGGTACCGCGCCAGATTGGTTAAGCAAGGTTGCAGCAGATTTGAGCGCTAACAAAGGCCGCTGCGTGGTGATTCCTGGCGATTATCAGCCGGAAAGCGTGCATTTAGCCGCTTACGCGATTAATGCGGCACTAGGTAATGTAGGTACGACAGTTAAAGTTTTAGAGTCCACAGTTCCGGAGGGCGGAACGATTGAGGAATTAACCGCCGATCTGAACACCGGGCACGTTGAGACGTTGGTGATTCTGGATGTAAATCCGGTCTATTCTGCACCTGCTTCCTTGAACTTTGAGTCAGCGCTTCGGAAAGCACGTTTAGTTGTCAGGCTCGGCCAGTACTTCGACGAAACTTCGCGCTGGAGCCACTGGCACGTGCCATCTGTGCATTATTTGGAGACTTGGTCGGATGCGCGGGCCTTCGATGGGACCGCGACCATCATTCAGCCGCTGGTAGAACCTCTATATCGGGGCAAATCGGCCCACGAAATGTTGAGTGTTTTGCTTGGCAAGCCTGATGCTACACCGCACGACCTCGTTAAGGCGTATTGGCAAGGTGTGTCGCCCAACGGGTTCGAGGCTTTTTGGAAGACTTCTTTGAACAACGGCGTGGTGGCGGGGACCGCCGCTGGTGTTCTAACCCCCACGGCATCCGTGACGCTCCCGGCTCTAACTGTTCAAGAGGCAGCTGAATGGGAAGTCACTTTTAGACCAGATCCCACCATCGGCGACGGCACTTTCGCGAATAATGGCTGGCTTCAGGAATTGCCGAAGCCGCAAACGAAGACGACTTGGGACAATCTGATTTTCATCCGCCCGAGCGATGCTGAAAAGCTGCACTTGCAGCCCAATGACCTAGTGAAGGTCACGGTAAAAGATAAGAGCGTGACTGGTCCTGTTTGGATCACCCCCAATCAAGCGCAGGGTTCGGTTACTGTGTTCTTCGGGTATGGCCGGACCGCTACAGGCCGAGTTGGCAACCGGATTGGTTATAACGCTTACGCGATTCAAGACGCGTCGATGCCATTTACGGCGGCTGGTTCTGTGGCCAAGGCAGGCGGAACCTACGCAATCGCCAATTCGCAGAATACCCAGACCATGAACGAACGCGAGCCGGTGCGCGCGGCAGAATTCACTGAGTATAAGGAGCATCCGGATTTCCCGACGCGTGAAGAAAAGCCTGTTCCGGTTACTCTTACTTTGTATCCGGAAAGCGAGTGGAAATATAACGGTCATAAGTGGGGAATGACCATTGACCTCAACATCTGCACAGGGTGCAGTGCCTGCGCGATTGCGTGCCAAGCGGAAAACAACATTGCGGTGGTTGGTAAAGACCAAGTGTCGCGTGGTCGCCACATGCATTGGATTCGTATCGACCGCTACTACTCGGGCAATGGCGGCTTAGACGAGCCTGAAACTTACAACCAGCCCGTACCCTGCATGCATTGTGAAAACGCCCCGTGCGAGGTTGTTTGCCCAGTCGCGGCTACGGTTCACAGCACCGAGGGTATCAACCAGATGGTTTACAACCGCTGCGTTGGAACCAGGTACTGCTCGAATAACTGTCCGTATAAAGTACGGCGCTTTAATTTCTACTTGTTCTCGGATTGGGAAACAGAAAGTCTGAAGGGGATGCGGAACCCGGATGTGACAGTTCGAAGCCGCGGCGTGATGGAAAAGTGCTCTTACTGTATTCAACGCATTCAGGAAGTAAAGATCAAGGCCGAGAAGGAGAACAACCGGCGCATTGCCGACGGTGAAATTCTTACCGCGTGCCAACAGGTTTGCCCGACGCAGGCTATCACGTTTGGAGACTTGAACGATCAGAGCAGCAAAGTTGCAAAGATGGCCGCACTAAAACGTAATTACAGTTTGCTGGACGACTTGAACAACCGTCCGCGAACCACTTATTTGGGTTATGTTCGAAATTCCAACGAGGCGCTAAGAGGTCAGCGTGGATCAAATCGAGAAGGTTAACAATTATCAGCTCCCCAGTGAGCTCATTCCAGACCCCGGCGCAGATATCGTCTTGGGTCACGGTCTCGACTATAAGATGGTTACCAACCGGATAGCCGGGGTTGTGTATCTGCCGCTGAAGAATTCGCCGAAGAAATGGCTTGTCGGCGCCTTCTTCTCCTTCTGCTTCGTCAATCTGTTGATGTTAGCAATCTATGTGCTTTTTACTAAGGGCACGGGCATATGGGGATTGAACATCCCGGTCGCTTGGGGATTCGCTATCATCAATTTCGTTTGGTGGATCGGTATCGGCCACGCGGGCACGCTAATTTCGGCTGTGCTTTTCCTGGTGAAACAGGATTGGCGAACATCGATCAACCGCTTCTCCGAAGCGATGACCTTGTTCGCGGTGGCTTGCGCCGGCATGTTCCCGATTCTCCACTTAGGACGTCCTTGGCTTTTCTATTGGCTGCTACCCTACCCCAACTCGATGTGGCTTTGGCCGCAACCGCGCAGCCCCCTCGAATGGGACGTGTTCGCGGTTTCCACTTATGGAACTGTTTCGCTGGTGTTTTGGTACGTCGGCCTGATACCGGATTTAGCCAGCTTGCGTGACACTGCGCCGAGCTTGCTGCAACGCAAAATCTATGGCATCATGTCGCTCGGTTGGCGCGGTTCGGCAATCCATTGGCACCGATACCAAAAGGCTTATCTCCTGTTGGCAGGTCTTTCCACGCCTCTCGTGCTTTCGGTACATACGATCGTTAGTTTCGACTTTGCGGTGAGCCAATTGCCTGGATGGCACACAACGATTTTCCCGCCATATTTCGTAGCAGGCGCGGTTTACTCCGGCTTCGCGATGGTGTTGACCCTCATTATTCCGCTGCGCTCCTGGTACAACATGCGCGACCTGATTACGCTCCGCACGATCGAATCTGCTTGCAAACTCATGCTCGGTGTGGGTTTGATTGTCGGCTACGGGTACGGCATGGAAGCTTTCTTCGCCTGGTATAGCGGCGATAAGTACGAGGCTTTCATGTACTGGAACCGTATAACTGGTCCGTACGGCTTTATGTACTGGCTGTTAATCCTTTGCAACATCGCGATTCCGCAATTACTCTGGTCACGCAAGGTACGTCATAGCTTGTGGCTGGTTTGGGTGATATCGATTGTTGTGAATATCGGGATGTGGCTGGAACGTTTCGAAATCGTCGTCACCAGTTTGCATCGCGATTTCTTGCCCTCTTCGTGGGGTATGTATTCGCCGACGAAATGGGACATTGCAACGTATGCGGGAACCATCGGCTTCTTCATGTTGTTGATATTTCTGTTCGTGCGATTCCTGCCTTCCATTTCAATTTTTGAGGTTCGCGAGCAAGTGCATCACGATCTACATGCCCAACCCGTGGAGGAACACGTATGAACCACGCGGTCAGTACCAAGAAATACGCCGGACTTTTCGGAGCCCTAGTGGAGTTCGATACTCCAGAAGACTTAGTGGAGGCATGTGAGAAGACCTACGCCGAAGGCTATCGGAAGATGGACGCTTACGCACCCATGCCCGTGGACGGTCTGGCTGAAGCGATTGGTTATAAGCGGAACAAGGTTGCTCTCTGCGTTTTGATCGGCGGTTGCACGGGTGTGTGCGCCGGTTTCGGATTCTTGCAGTGGATTTCGCAAGTAGCCTATCCACACAATGTGGGCGGACGGCCGCTGAATAGCTGGCCGGCTTTCATCCCAATCACATTTGAATGCATGATTTTATTCTCGGCTTTAACTGCTTTGGTGAGTATGCTTGCCATGAACGGATTACCAAGACTGCACCATTCGATCTTCAACGTCCCATCGTTTGAGAGAGCTTCAGTCGATAAGTTTTTCCTCTGCGTGGAAGCGGAAGATCCAAAGTTTGAACCGGAAAGCACGGTCAGCTTTCTGAAGACGCTCGGTGGCCGGGAGGTGAATTTTGTTCCGGAATAAATCCACCAAACAGCGAGCCAGTGTTATGTTGCTGGCGGCGGCATTCCTAATTGCATCCGGTTGCCGGAACGACATGCACAATCAGCCGCGCTACAAAGCGTACGCCGGCACTAACTTTTTCGGTGACGGACGCTCAGAGCGACCGACGATTGACGATACTGTAGCTCGCGGACAGTTGCATCTAGATGAAGCCCGGTATACCGGCAAAGTGAATGGCAAAGATGTAGAAGCCATCCCGATTCAAATAACGCGAGCCGATTTGTTGCGCGGACAAGAGCGGTTTAACATTTATTGCTCTCCGTGTCACGGGCGGCTTGGCAATGGGCACGGTATGGTTGTGTCGCGCGGTTTGCGCCAGCCCCCGAGTTACCACGACGAACGATTGTTGAATGCACCAATTGGGCATTTTTTCGACGTCATGAGTAATGGTTATGGATCGATGTATAGCTACGCCTCGCGTGTAGCGGTGGATGACCGCTGGCGTATTTCAGCATACATTCGCGCTTTGCAATTAAGCCAAAATGCGCCAGCCGATATAGCGGCACAATTCGAAGGTAAAGCGGGCGGCGGACCCGCCGGAGGAAGTAAGTGAGCACTCACGGACACACGGCGGATCTCGCCGTTCCCGAAATAACTTTAGGATCGAAAGCGGCCGGTGTTGAACGAATCGCTGGAATTATTGGGGTTGCCGGATTGTTTTTGTGCGTTGCGGGTTACTTCACCGACCACCAGAAATTTTTTCAGAGCTACCTGTTTGCGTTCTTGTTTTGGGCGGGCTTTCCTATCGGCGGTCTCGGCGTTTTATTGCTGAACAACGTCGTGGGCGGTAAATGGGGCGTTACCATTCGGCGCTATCTAGAAGCTTGTGCCCGCACACTGCCGCTGATTATCTTCTTCTTCCTGGTGATCTTGTTCGGCGTCAAAGACATTTATGCTTGGGCAACGCCCGCTTTAGTGGCGGCAAATGAGTTTTTGCAGCACAAACAGGGTTATTTGAATCTGCCATGGTTCATCGGCCGCTCGATTTTCTGTTTCGCGATTTGGTACCTCATAGCGATGCGGCTCAACAAATTGACCGACGAACAGGATAAGACAGGCGACCCCGGAATTAAGGATAAGCTCCGGAGCTTCAGCGCCCCCGCCCTGTTAGTCTTCGTCTTGACGGTCACGTCCGCCTACGTCGACTGGCTCTTGTCCGCTGATACGCAGTTTTATTCGACAGTGTTCGGCGGGTTGGTGCTGATCGGCAATGTGCAACAGACCTTCGCGATTTGTATTCTTGCACTGATTCAGACATCGAGCCAGGATCGTTTCCAAGGGCGCGTGAACGCGCCAATCTTGCTTGATCTTGGCAAATTATTGTTTGCGTTTACGATTTTCTGGACGTACCTTTCGGCATCCCAATTGATCATTATTTGGCCGGCAAACTTGCCGCAGGAAATCACCTGGTATCTGGATCGAACCCACGGCTTTTGGAAATTCTTTGCGGCGTTCGTTGGGCTCACCATGTTCGCGATACCCTTTTTGGCTTTGCTTTCGCAAGACCGCAAGCGAGATCCGCGAAGATTACGTCGCGTAACTATTTGGATTTTGGTAGTGAACGCTATCTATATGTTCTGGTTGGTTGAGCCGCCGTTCCGTAGTTCGAGCGTCAGCACTCCCCTCCACACCAGTCCCGGTTTTAATGTTTATTGGACAGACTTTGCAGCATTCCTGGGAATCGGCGGGATTTGGGTCTATTCCTTCATCGGTCAGCTCAGGAAGCGTCCGTTGCTCCCGTTGAAAGATCCACGTATTAGCCCGGCGTTGCCGCGGCAGGTGATTGCATGAGTGAAAAACCAGTTGCTTCAGATCCTATTGTTGGACATGGCGGTACCGCATACGAAGGCAACGATGTAAAAGCGGGAATTGTTGTCTGGTCGCTTATTATCGTGGCTGGCTTGGCAGTTTCGGGTTTCTTGTTGATGCTCGGAGTGCAGAAATACTTGGCGGACACGAATCCGCCGGGCGAGGCTGTCAGTCCCTTGGCTCCGGACCGTGTCATACCGCAAGCTCCTCAGGTTCAGGTGCACCCGTGGGAAGACCTCCCCGAGATGCGCGCAGTCGAGAATGCAGGCCTTACGGAGACAGGTAAAGACAAGTATGGGCGGATGCACATACCGATTGACGCTGCTATGACAGACGTACTTTCACGCCTAAAGGTTGAACCCAACGCGCCTCAAGGCTTGACGACACCAGGCGGACAAGGCATGGAGTACTCACATACTTTAGCCGAAACGCCTGCCGCCGCGCATCCACAGATTGAAGGAGAAATCCGCAAGAATGCGCAGTAGTTGTTATAGGTGGGTTTTAGCGGCTGGGTTGCTGAGCACGACGTTGATGCAGGCGCAGTTTGCGCGCCCGACTGCGACGCGCGGGGTAGATCTAAAGCAAAAGCTAAATGCCCAGATACCTTTGGATCTAGTCTTTAAAGACGAGACTGGCGATGCCAAGCCCTTACGTACTTATTTTGGCGATAAGCCTGTGTTGTTGTCGCTTGTTTATTTCAAGTGCGCCAGTGTTTGCCCCATGAGCATGAGGGAGACGACTCTCTCGTTGAGCCGCTTGCCGCTCCGAGCCGGCACGGATTACAACGTATTAGTGGTGAGCTTCGATCCAAGTGATACTCCTGCCTTGGCGACTGAGCAAAAGGCGAAATATGCCAAAGAGTTTCACCGCGCCGGATTTGGCGATGGCTTTCATTTCCTAACCGGTTCGCAAGACGCCATTAGCAAATTAACCGAGGCCGTGGGCTGGAAATACGCTTGGGATGAACGAACGAAGCAATACGCACACGCCGCCGGTATTATGGTTGCCACTCCAGATGGAAGGCTCTCGCGGTACTTTTACGGCATCGCCTACGCGTCGCCCGACATTCGAATGGGTTTGGTGGAAGCTTCAAAAGGGAAGATAGGCTCGCCCGCGGATTACATTCTACTGTTCTGCTTTCATTACGACGAATCGCAAGGAAAATATACTTTGGCGATAACGAACATTATGAAGCTGGCAGCCGGCCTGACCGTGTTGCTAATTGGCGCGATGATTTTTACTTTCATGAGAAACGAGAAGAAAGAGCAATCTCAAATGAATTGGAAGAAGGTGCCGCATGTGGGCTAGCTACCGTTTTCTTGCTGACATTCCTTTTGTTGGGCCCGTCGGATCGAAAGAAGCTGCCGATATAGACCTTCTGTGGTGGTTCTTATGCGCCGTATCGCTGGTGATGACGGTCATCATATTCGTCGGCGTTATCGGTTTTGCGATCAAATACCGCAAGAAGGCAGGGGTAGATCCCGTTCCGGTTCATGGCTCGAACGTCTTAGAAATCACCTGGTCCATTATTCCTTTCATTGTCATGTTGGTGATGTTTTGGTGGGGCGCTGAGTTGTTCTTTGCCGCAGAGAATCCGCCGAAAGACGCGGAAGAGGTTTTCGTCGTGGGTAAACAGTGGATGTGGAAGATCCAACATCCAGATGGGACCCGCGAAATGAACTCGCTCCACGTTCCCGTGGGCCAAGCTGTGAAATTGACGATGGCTTCGGAAGATGTTATTCATAGCTTCTCGATCCCAGCATTTCGCGTCCGGCACGACGTTGTACCTGGTCACTATGACAGCCTCTGGTTTCGTCCGACCACGCCCGGGCACTATCGCATTTTTTGCACCGAATACTGCGGCGATCGGCACTCCCAGATGATCGGCTACGTTGATGTGATGGATGAGAACGAGTATGGAAAATGGGCCAGTGGCGGCGGCTCGGGCGGAACTCTCGCCGAGCAGGGCCAGCAACTGTTCACCCAGAACGGCTGCTCAACCTGTCACTTGCTCAACGAACAGGGACGGTGTCCTATTTTGAAGGGACTCTACAACAAACCTGTGCAGCTGAATGACGGGCGAACGGTGATTGCCGACGATGCCTATCTCCGCGAATCGATCTTACAGCCGAACGCCAAGATTGTGAATGGTTACGACGCTAATGTCATGCCCAACTTTCAGGGGCAACTCAGCGAAGAAAACGTGATTCAGTTGATTGCTTATATCAAGTCGTTGGCTGGCAATGCAGCGCCGGCCCCAACGCAAGGCGGGAACCCACCGGCGACCGCACCAACCCCGGCCGTCAAGAAGCCGAAGGTGGCGATTAAGGAGGCTGCGGCAAACATGATGCCGCAGCAGTAGGAGACCTAACAAATGGCGACCACATACACAACCACACCCGAAACATCAGCCGAAGAACCGGTTAATTATTTGAACGTGGAGCATGGCTGGAAAAGCTGGCTATTCACGACTGATCATAAGCGGATCGCGATGTTGTATTTGTTCTCGATCACGGTGATGTTCATCATTGGTGGCGCATTCGCCATCCTTGTCAGAATTCACCTCACCCAGCCGCAGGGGTTGTTCCCTCCAGAAGTTTATAACCGGCTCTTTACGATGCACGGCGTGGTGATGATCTTCTTTTTCCTGATACCTTCTATTCCGGCAACGCTTGGCAATTTCCTTCTGCCTATACAAATCGGAGCAAAGGATCTGGCGTTTCCGCGGATTAACTTGCTGAGCTGGTACCTCTATATAGGCGGCGCGGCATTCGCGATTTTTGCGGTTGTCCGCGGCGGTGTCGATACTGGCTGGACATTCTACGCACCGTACAGCACGACCTATTCGAATTCTTATGTATTGTCGGCAGCAATGGGCGCCTTTGTCGCAGGCTTTTCGTCGATTCTAACTGGCTTGAACTTTATCGTCACGGTTCACAAAATGCGGGCGCCTGGCATGAGCTGGATGCGGATGCCTTTGTTTATCTGGGCGCATTATGCCACTGGCTTGATCCAGATTTTGGGCACGCCTGTCGTGGCTATCGCCTTAGTTCTGGTGGCCGTGGAACGCGTGATGCACGTCGGTATATTCGATCCAAACATTGGTGGAGATCCAATTCTCTTTCAACACATCTTCTGGTTCTACTCACATCCCGCTGTGTATATTATGATTTTGCCGGGCATGGGTGTAATCAGCGAAGTGATTGCCTGCTTCTCGCGAAAGCGCATATTTGGATACGAATTTGTGGCCGCGTCCAGCATGGGTATCGCTATCCTTGGTTTCCTCGTTTGGGGACATCATATGTTCGTCACAGGCCAGAGCGTTTACACTGGTATCGTTTTCTCGTTCCTGACCTTCTTCGTCGCGGTACCTTCGGCGGTGAAAGTGTTCAACTGGACCGCAACCATGTACAAGGGGTCAGTCACCTTTGATAGCCCAATGCTTTATGCGTTCGCGTTCATTGGCCTCTTTACCATTGGCGGTCTCACAGGATTATTTCTTTCGACATTGGCAACCGACGTGGCTCTCCATGGCACTTACTTCGTGGTCGCTCACTTCCACTTCGTGATGGTCGGCGGCATGGTGGTAGCGTTCCTCGCTGGGCTGCATTTTTGGTGGCCCAAGATGACTGGTCGCATGTACTCAGAACCGTGGGCAAAGTTTGCCGCGTTGTTGATTTTCGCCGGCTTCAACCTGACCTTTTTACCTCAGTTCGTCTTAGGTTACTTGGGTATGCCGCGACGCTATGCCGCGTATCCGCCGGAGTTCCAGGTTCTGAATGTGCTTTCCACTGCGGGAGCGTCTATCCTCGGAATTGCGTTTTTCATTCCAATGATTTATCTGACTTGGTCGTGGTTCAAGGGCCCGAGAGTTGGCAAAGATCCGTGGCATGCTAAAGGGTTGGAGTGGGAGATTCAGTCTCCGCCCACCACCTTCAATTTTGACGAAACACCGACCGTGACGGAAGAGGCTTATAACTACGGTCCACTGGAGGAACACCCCGTTGTCTGAAACGATCGCTCACGCCGAGCCCGTAGCCGAAGTTGATCTACACGTTAAACACCATTTCGCCACAGCTGCCCAGCAGATGGATGCTGATACGCTGGGGATGTGGACCTTCCTGATTACTGAGGTCCTATTTTTTGGCGGGATGTTCGCCGCGTACGCTGTCTACCGCGAGATGTATCCGCAAGCCTTTGCGGCAACCAGCGAGTTCATGAATGTAAAAATCGGCGCAGCGAATACTGTCGTGCTGATTTGCAGCAGCTTGACTATGGCAATGGCGGTGCGCGCCTCTCAGCTGAGTAAGCGCAAAGACCTGATCAGGTACTTGTTCGGAACGCTCATCTTCGGAACGATCTTCCTGGTTGTGAAAGGTTTTGAGTATCACGCCAAGTACGTTGAGCACTTGATTCCCGGCAAGTATTTCAATCCTGAGAACTTGGCGCCGCAGTACATGCACAATGCGCAAATTCTGTTCTTCTTGTATTTCTGCATGACCGGGATGAACGCGGTTCACATGATTGGCGGTGTAGGCCTACTGACATTTCTGATCATCAATGCATACCGAGACAAGTACAATGCGGATTATTTCGCTCCGGTCGAAATGATCGGCCTGTATTGGCATTTTGTCGACATCGTCTGGATTTTCTTGTTCCCACTTCTTTATTTGATTGGACATTGGCACTGGTAAGAATATGAGCTCCAACGCAAACGCCCATTCTCACGTACATATCCCCAAAGTAAGCACACTCGTTATTGTGTTTCTCGTCCTCGTTCTAGGCACCGCCATAACCGCTGAGGTCGCAACTATCGATCTTGGCGAGTGGAACGTGGTGGTCGCTCTCGCCATTGCCTGCACAAAGGCAACTCTTGTGGCTTGGATTTTCATGGGCGTTCGATACACGTCTCAGCTCACCAAACTGTTTTGTGTTGCAGGCTTAGTGTTTTTGAGCATTTTGCTTTTGATCACGTTTAGCGACTACAGCACGCGCGGTTGGACATATCATGCGAAACCTTGGGCGACCAATAAGTCCTTGGGTTTGAGCAAGTAACTCTTTTTAACCGCTCTCGCAAAGGCCGGGTAGGGATCCGTTCCCTACCCGGCTTTTTATTTTGATAGGCTATTTGCCATGACTAGTAGACGGGTTCTAATGGCAGGTTTGGCGGGCGGATTGGCCATGTATGTCTGGATGTCCGTCGCGCACATGGCGCTGCCGTTAGCGCGCGTAGGGATCAGCCAGGTTGGCGGTAAGGAGTCGGCGCTGCTGAGCGCAATGCAGTCCAGCCTCGGAAATTCATCTGGCATGTACATTTTCCCCGGGTTTGATTTCAGCGGCAATCAAGCTGCGGCCATGAAGGCGTATGATGCGAAATTGGTGAATAATCCCTCTGGTATTTTGATTTATCATCCGCCAGGAGCTCAGGGTATGACAGCGCGCCAACTGATAGGCGAATTTTTGCTTGAGCTCTTTGAGGCGATGCTGGCGGTTTGGCTTTTAGCGCAAACTACTATTTCAGGGTTTTGGAGTCGGGTCGGATTTATGGCGGCCGCTGGGCTCCTGGCCTCGCTTCCAACAAACACTTCCAATTTAATTTGGTACGGCTTTCCGGCCACCTACACGGCGGCAACCATGTTCACAGAGATTGTGGCGTTCACGGTGGCTGGCTGCGCAGCCTCACTTGTCTTGAAACGTCCGCGCGTAACAGCTAGCGCTCCGGATAAGGCGTATTCATCAGCCCACGCCAAATGATTCGATTAAAGGCGTCGGCGTCCACCCGGTCCTCCTCGCTAAAATCAAATCCCTTCGTTTGTGCCGCCCAGTAATTGGCACTGTGAGCAATTTTCACCGTTGGCGCAGCTAGTGCCATTCGGCGTGCGGAAGCACTCAACGGCAATTTTGTCTCAGCTAGAACCGCCGAAGGCTTCGCTGTAAAGCCCCAAGCTTTCTGATTGAGATCGAATATTTCTGTCATAGGCCGAGTGGTGGCAGTGTTCAAGTTAAGATGTTCCAGACCCAAGACATCTTCTATAGTGCGGATCATCGAAACCGTTGTGTAGTAGTTGGAAACCACCGCGCCGTGCTTGACGTACGGACCCACTACATAGGCGGTAGTTCGATGCGCATCAACATGATCGGGGCCGTCCTGGGAATCGTCTTCAATCGAGAAAATCAATGTGTCCGAAGCATAGCGGCTATTCGCGACGGCCGCGATTAATCGAGCAACCGCGTAATCGTTGTCAGCTTGTTGCCGTTCGGGCGTATTCACCTCGGAGATGGCAGTCTTAAAATCTCCCATGTGATCGACGCCCAGTTGAACGACTTCAAACGCCGGAAGGTTGCCGTTGGTGACGAACTCGCCGAACTCACGTTCCCACTCTGCCTCGCGATAGAAATCGGGATAACCGGGATCAAAGCCCCGAAAATAGTGGTCGCCAAATTTGTACAACTCCGGGTTAGACGGTCGCTGCATTTTCACGTGGTTTTTAAAAGGATATGGCTCGCGGGGCACATCGGCGGCCATATCGCTCATCGCGCCATACTCGCGAAACGTTAGACCGGCGCGAAGTACGGCATCCCAGATATAGCCCTTGCCAGGAAGCGCACCCTTCGGACCGTCGGGTTCCGCCACATTTGCCGTGCCCGGCAACAAGTCTGGGTCATCTGGCATCTTCGGGTTCACTTCACGCCTCTCCTTCAATGTTGCTAAGCCAATGTTGATGTCGCGATTGGTGCCTTCGAATTCGTACTGCAAGCCGCGCCCGGCATAGCTGACGGCGTTTGCCTTCACACCGAAATCTGACTCCCGTCCTGAGGTGCTCCACGGCCAGCCATCGCCACTCACTTCGCCTGAGTTGTAGAAATTGTCCAAGTCGACAAAATCGCTTGCGAGGCGGTGAAAATTCGGTGTGATTGGCTCGCCGAACTCAGTGATCTTCGGGTCGCCATTTCCCCGCCCCAAATCGCCGAGAATTTGATCGTAGGTGCGATTTTCTTTGATGATGTAGATCACGTGCTTAATGTGCTGGCGAAGTGCTGCCATGATTTGCTCATCTTGCGGATTGGTTCGCATCGAGAAATCGTTATTCGCACCTACCATCCGCGTCAGATGTTCAAGTTCTGACGCATCGGGAATGGGAGCGGTCAGGAAACCTGCTTTTTCAAGTTGGAAGATATATTGATTCGCGCCGCTGAGCAAAACGCCCATGCCTGGTTTATTGTCGCCACTCTTGCTTTTCAGGTGCAAAGCTGGATTCGGCCCAGGAACGCTTTTGCCGTTCACAACGAACAAGCGACGATCATCCGCGCTTACTTGAACGGAATTTGGCGACCACCCGGTAGGCATCAACCCGATTACTTTCGATGAGCCAGCACCAGCACTCAACCTGATTACCGCAACAGAATTAGAGCCGCCATTGGTTACGTAGAGCGTCTTTTCATCGTGCGAAAGCGCAAGATCATTGGGCGCACTACCCGTGTAGCCGTTCGGATTTTTCAAAAGCCAGTCGGGCGCAATTGTTGAGATCTCTTCCCCAATAGTATTGCGCTGAGTATCAATAACCGTGACCGTATCGGTGTTATCGGCGGCGACATAAAGGCGCGATTGGTGCCGATCCAAAATCATCTTGTTGGGATTGCCACGCAGATGAATGCGATCCGAAACACGAGGCTGCCCGTCAAGCTTCACTTCAATCACCTCGCGGTCGCGCAAACTCGAGACGTACGCGGAATCATTCCCTTTCGCGACAACCCAATATGGATACTCACCGCCTGGAACGCCAACCTTCGAAGCATCAATTTTGCCCGGTCGCAGTTCGATCTCGGACTTAACAGATCGCCCGGCCAGATCAACCAGGGTTACAGAATCGTTGTACAGATTCGCAACCAACGCGAACTTACCATTCGCAGTAACCGCGACTCCGGCACTTGCGAGCGACTCTTTCCCAGGTTCGAGGCCAAGTCCGCCAGAAGTATGGCCCAGTGAAATCGGGCTGCCATCTTCCGACCATGCGCCCGATGCGTTCTTGAAAAACACGTGAAGGTTGTCGTCTTTACCGCCAGCAACGTAAAACCGCTCGCCATCTGGCGCGAATGTCATCCCTGCAAATGAATTCGGAACTTTCAGAACTTGCTTCTTGCGAGGTACGCGCCCAGTGATGTCGTAAACAAAAACGTATTCCTCGGAAGCGTCGGCAATATCTTTGTCATCCTGATCTTTGATTCGATTAAAACCCGATGTCATAATCAGGAGCGTATCCCCTGCGGGATTCACTGCCGTGCTCATCGCTTGCCCGGCCACGAAATTCGGAAAATCGCGCAACCCTGGATTTAAAGTTTCGTAATGTGCACCGCGGATTGCCAGAGGCGTAATCCGTTTGCCTGTAGGCAGCAGCTTCAAAACGTCCGCTTCCGGTTTGCGAGCTAGAAGAGAATCCCTATCAACGAACGGGGTGACAACCACCACAACAACAAATAGAAATCCAAGCACGATCGCCTTACGCATGGATCTATTCTGAACGGTTGCCGTTTTTGAGGCAAGGTTTGGGAAAACTTAAGACGAGAAAGGCGAGCCGGGGGTCTCGCCTGCGCTTTGTTGCTATCTACTTAACCACCAGCCGCTCTGGCGTAACGTACCCTCAAGCTGCCTTCCGGCCGCTTGGGAACCAAAACGACATCTTCCCATCGATATTGATCCGTGTGCCCACCGGAGCAAGTCAGCTCAAGCGCCCCATCACCCCCAGAATCGCCGTTTGGCTGTTCTGCAAGAATTGGCGAATAAACTGTCTCTCCACATATCCGGCACTCGAATCGAGCGTAGGCACTGCTGATTGTCATACCCGACCATTGTATCGAAACATGAACGCAACAACTGAGGCCAACATTCCTTCACCTAGATACCTAGGTAAAGAATCAAGGTGACCGATTTTCACTTCTGATGCGCTATTGTTGTTCGATATGCGAACCTTTGCCCGCGTAGTTCTTACCGCCTGCATCTCTTTCCCGTTGGCCTCGCAAACAATCGCCCCAGAGATGTTTACCGGATTGAAATGGCGTTTAATTGGGCCGTTCCGCGCCGGTCGCTCCGTTGCGGTGTCCGGTGTAACTGGCAGCGGATCACAATTTTATTTTGGTGGTGTCGATGGCGGAGTTTGGAAAACAGATGACGCGGGAATGGTATGGTCGCCTCTTTTTGATCAGCAAAAAGTCGCTTCCATCGGAGCTTTAGAAGTTGCACCTTCAGACCCAAATGTTATTTATGTTGGCACCGGAGAATCGGACATCCGTTCGAATCTAGCTTCCGGAGACGGCGTTTACAAATCGAGCGATGGCGGCAAGACCTGGCAAAATATTGGGCTGAGAGATTCGCGGCAAATCTCAAAATTAGCTATTCATCCGCGCGATGCCAACACGTTATTCGTCGCCGCCCTTGGACACGCGTACGGTCCAAATGAAGAACGCGGCGTTTTTCGCTCAACAGATGGCGGCACAACGTGGCAGAAGGTTCTTTATAGAGGGCCGCAGATTGGCGCAGCCGACCTAGCTCTTGCGACCGACGCACCCGAGGTTGTTTTCGCGGCCCTGTGGGAAGCGCACCGTCCACCATGGAGCACGTACGCGCCGCTTGCTGGTGAAGGCAGCGGTTTGTATCGATCTATTGACGGTGGTACCAATTGGCATCAGATTAAGGGCAACGGCTTTCCGAGCAGCCACATTGGCCGCATCGGAGTTGCAATCGCACGTGGCACGCGCGGCCAGAGAATTTACGCGACGGTTGAGGCGGGTGACAATCAAGCAGGCCTTTATCGGAGTGATGACGGAGGAAACTCGTGGGTACGCGTCAACTCCGATCCGCGCATTACTGGCCGCGCTTGGTATTTCAGTTCCATAACTGCCGACCCGAACGATCCAGATGTTGTCTATATTCCCAACGTTTGTCTTTACAAGCTAAGTGATGGCGGTAAAACGTTTAGCATTGTTCGCGGCGCGCCCGGCGGTGACGATTATCACCAGCTATGGATTGATCCGGCAAATTCGCTGCGTATGGCGCTCGCTACCGACCAAGGGACAACCATCACACTCAACGGCGGGGCAACTTGGAGTTCCTGGTACAACCAGCCGACCGCCCAGATGTATCACGTGATCACCGACAACCAATTTCCCTATCATGTTTACGCGGCGCAGCAAGATAGCAGTACGGCTGGAACCGTTGTTCGATCTGATTATGGGCAGATTGACGCGCGCGACCGCTTCAGCTTCGGTGGAAGTGAAAGCGGCTGGGTAGCAATTGATCCGCGCGATCCCAACATTGTCTATTCAAGCGGGACTTATGGCACCATTGACCGGTTTGATCGGCGCACCGGACAGAGCCAGAATATTGCCCCATCCCCGTTTGGTGCATTTGGTTCATCCATCGCGGAAAGAAAATATCGCGCAACATGGACGCCCGTTCTGCTCTTCTCACCCAGCGAGCGCGGCGCTCTTTACTTTGGAACTCAGTATGTGATGAAGACGCTTGATGGCGGTTTGCACTGGCAGACAATCAGCCCAGACTTGACGGGACGCGATGAACACTTTGCCAAGACAAACGAAGTTACGGTTCAGAACGCTAAAGAGCTTGGTTATGGAACGGTTTATTCCATCGCGCCATCTCCGCTTAGAGCAACTGAGATCTGGGCAGGTACGGACACTGGACTCATTCACGTGACGCGCGATGGTGGACATCATTGGCAAAACGTCACACCGGACATCAGTGCCTGGAGCAAGGTGACGCATATTGAGGTTTCACACTTCAAACCGGGCGAAGCTTACGCGGCTATCGATCGTCACCGGCTCGATGACCAGCGCCCTTATTTGTACAAGACATTGGATTATGGAAAAACTTGGAGTCTAATTGTTGATGGCATCTCTGCGCCCGCATTTCTAAACTGCATTCGCGAGGATCCTAAGCGCCAGGGTCTGCTTTACGCAGGCACAGAATTCGGCGTTTATGTTTCGTTTAATGACGGAGCGCACTGGCAACCGTTGCAATTGAATCTTCCCGTGACTTCGATCCGCGACTTAGTGATTCACGACAATGATCTAATCGTGGCCACTCACGGCCGATCATTTTGGGTGTTGGACAACATTTCTCCGCTGCGCGAGTTGAGCGACAAGTTGACGGCAACTGATGCCTATCTTTTTCGGCCCGCGCGGGCAGTTCGAATCAATAACGATTTATTCTCTGGAACACCAGTTCCACCCGAGGAGCCACAAGCGGTAAATCCCCCGGCCGGCGCATACATTGATTATTATTTGGCCCACGACGCAAACGAAGTTCGTATAGCAATTCTCAATAACCAGGGGAAGGTAATTCGCAGCTTCGACACCAAAGACAAACCAGCACCTGTTCCCGATAATCTGCCCATTGCGCCACGTTGGCTGAAACAAAACCCGCAATTGAGTGGAACTGCAGGCATGCATCGCTGGATCTGGGATCTTCGCTATGGCCGAGGTGCAGAGTTGAGCGCCGGTGACGATGATGATGACGACACTCCGCCTTCACCTGGTCCCTTCGTTTTACCGGGAAGCTATCAAGTTAAGCTGACCGTTAATGGTCACGAATTTGTGCGGCCTCTTAAAGTAGACATGGACCCTCGTTCTGTGGCCAGCGGAGCAGAACTCGGCCAACAATTTGCGTCGGCCCTGAAAATTTATACTTCCATGGCAGACGCCAATAAATCCATCGTCAGTTTGACCCAGCTAGAAGCAAAGTCTACAGATGAGGCGACCAAGGATCGCTGCAAAGCTTTGCTAAGCGGTAAGCCCGGCGACCCAGGCCTGCAGTCTTTAGCGCGTCAGTTAAATGCATTGCTGGGTGCGGTTGAGAGTGCCGATCGCACACCACCCGCTCAAGTCCTAGCTGCATATCAAGACGTGACGCAGAAACTAATTCCGCGTTTAAAGCAGGCGGGCCTGTTGACTGCGTCCAAATAAACGTACGCTGGCAACACCGCTATAATCAGGATTCCGCAGATGAGCGTTCCGCCGTCGATTGATTGGTTTCCCTTGTGGCTCAGCCTCCGGGTTGCAGCGTTATCCACACTTTCCGTTCTCACGCTGGGAACAGGATGCGCTTATTTGCTCTCGCACAAAATCTTCCGTGGAAAGGAAGCGTTGGATTCATTGATAACGCTTCCACTGGTTTTACCGCCCACCGTACTTGGCTACTACTTGTTAGTGCTGCTGGGGCGTGCGTCTGGCCTTGGGCACCTGTACGAATTACTTTTCAAACAGCCTCTGGTATTCACGTGGCAAGCGGCAGTTGTGGCAGCAATTTTGCACTCGGCTCCCATTTATATCAAGAGCGCGCGCACAGTTCTTGAGAGCGTTGATTACCGCTACGAGTGGGTTGCCCATAGCTTAGGGGCTTCAGAATGGCGCACGTTTTGGCACATCACACTGCCTTTAGCGTGGCGCAGCCTTAGTTCGATCGCCTCCGTTTGTTTCGCCCGTTCGCTGGGAGACTTCGGCGTAACAATCATGGTGGCAGGCAATATTCCTGGGCAAACGCAGACACTGTCTATAGCCATCTTTGATGCCGTGGAATCAGGGAACGGACAAGTTGCGCGCGTGCTCGTGCTGGTTATGTCGGTAGTCGCGCTAGTCCTATTGTGGGCCGCGGCGCGTTTATCACGACAAACAGTGCGGGCGAGTCACAGCGGATGAGCGATCCGGTGAAAATTGACGCACGCCTA
>Ga0182012_10001012_pt1 | contig 31095 bp, 22 predicted proteins | sample 612S2SmetaG_FD_120486 | JGI IMG/M metagenome (GOLD analysis project Ga0182012, IMG submission 120486) | Permafrost microbial communities from Stordalen Mire, Sweden - 612S2S metaG | ecosystem: Environmental > Terrestrial > Soil > Wetlands > Permafrost | place: Sweden: Stordalen | collected...
CGAGACCCTATACCCGGGCACGGAGCTACGTCTCGTCTACAGCGTCAAAAGCCCCTGAACGGGCCGCCCAGAGGGCCGAGAAGCCGCAACCATTTTGAGCGTGTGCACGGAGTCCTGGATTCGTTCCGCAACGTGAACGGGCTCAGTTTCCCCAATTTGCCTCTGCTTGATGAGGACCCCCTGGTGACGGCCTGGTCAGGGGTGTACTTCGGGCAGTTGGAAATCGACGGCCAGCAAGTGCCGGTCATGGGCGCCGACCCTGGGGCGGCCGTCTTGCCACCGGTGCTGTCAGGCCACGGCTTCGACCGCGGGGGCCAGGTGGTCCTCGGCAACCTCACATTGGCCGCGCTGCACAAACGGGTAGGCCAAACAGTGGAAGTCAGCGCTACCGGGGCCCGGCAGGCCCGGTTGCTGATCGTCGGGACCGCGACCATGCCGGCGTTCGGAGGGACGGGCGGCGCGCACATGGAAATGGGTAGCGGGGCCGTGCTCGACTACGAACTGGTCCCGTTGGCTCAAAGGAACCCCTTCGACCAGCCCCAGGCAGGTCCCAATGCCATCTTGATGCGCGCCCGAGCAGGGACAAGCATGGCCGCGGTCCAACGTTCGATCGACGCCATCGTCGTGAAACTGGGTGGGGGACCCGGTGGCGGGGCGCCATTGCTCGGCCCGCAAAGGCCGGCTGAGATCATCGCTTACCGCAACCTCGGTGCCACTCCCGACCTGCTCGGTGGCGCCCTTGCTGCCGGCGCGGTTATCGCTCTTGGCCTCACCCTGGCCGCCTCGGTGAGGCGGAGGCGTCGCGACCTCGCCCTGTTGAATTCCCTTGGCTTCACCAATACTCAACTGGCCGCCACCATCGCCTGGCAGTCCACTGTGGCTGTCGGGACCGGCACCGTCGCCGGTGTGCCTTTGGGCATCGCGCTAGGCCGTTGGCTGTGGGAGTTGTTCGCCCGAGCAATAGACGCCGTACCCGACCCGAGCATCCCCGTCCTCTCGGTGGTCCTCGTCGCTGTCGGTGCCCTGTTGCTCGCCAACCTGGTTGCCGCGGCCCCGGGGCGTACCGCCGCCCGAACCCCCGCGAACCTCGCTCTCAGGACAGAATAAGGGCGACCGTAGCCGGCCCTGGGCCCCGGCCTGACCAGCGACCTTAGCCTTAGGCCGGCTCGGGAGCTTCGCTGCGGGAGCGCTCGTTCAGGTCGATGACCTCTCTCGTGGCATTGCCAGCCGGGGTTACTGCCACCGACTGTCGCGGCGCCACGAGCGAGGGCAGGGTCGCCATCGCCACCCCGCCGGCTACCAGAAGGACCATGGGCCCGATGAGGATGGCCGGCGAGTCGAGGCGCCTACGGTGCGGGACGTGTTGAGGAGGCCGGACGCGAGCCCTGCACCACCACCAGAGAAGCACCACGGCGATGACCAAAGGCAAGTGCCGTGGTCCTGGTGGCAACAACGACTTGCGGCCTCAAATTCCATCGCGGGGGAAATGAGGTGGGCGCTCGCTCCGCGACTAGGGCTACATCCTGGAACCGGGAAGGGGCTGGATGATGCCGAAGGTGTTGCCCTCTGTGTCTTTGGCGTAGATGGTGTCGCCAACTCCGGGCACGGTCTGCCTCTCGCCGACGATCTCGCCACCCGCGGCCTTGACCTTGTCGACCATGTCGTCCAGGTCGCCGACACCGACCCAGTTGATCACCGGCTGAGGGTTGTACGCCCGGGGCATGATCGCGCCGTTTATCCCCAGCCCCTCCTCGCCGGTGTGGGCCAGCCAGTAGTCCACCCCAGGCACGCCTGAGGACGTGATCTCCCACCCGAAGATCTCGTAGAACTTGCGAGCGCGCTCGACGTCGTCGGCGGTTATCTCGAAATGGACGACTCGTGCCATGGCGTGGCCTCCCTTTGAAGATTGTGCCCGGAGCCCACCTTAGGGGGCCCAAACGTAAGCGGGCCGCGCCGCTACCGCCTCGGGCCCGGTCCTTTTTTGGTTGGGGCAGCTGCGGTCGGGTTGTTAAACTCCGTTCGATCACAACGGATGAGTTCGCAGGACACGACGAGGACACGAGTTATCGGGCTCTGCTCAGGGTGCGCGGCTTCACCCAGCTGCTCGTCTCCACGCTCGCGGCCCGGATCGCGACCCAAATGTTCTCCGTGTTGCTGGTGCTATTTGTCCTCGAGACCCACCATTCGGCCAGCCTGTCAGGGATCGTCGTCGTGTGCAGCCAGGTGCCGGGCATCATCGTGAGCCCGATCGCGGGGGCGCTGTTGGACCGCGGGTCGCGGGTCGCCCTGATGAGGCTCGATTACCTGGTCGGTTCGACGTGCATCACCACGATCGGCATATTGTCGGTGCTCCATAGCCTGCCGACCGGCGTGCTGCTCCTCGTGGTATCGACGGCATCGGTCACGGCTCCGCTCAGCCGGGTGGGCGGGAGGTCGCTCTACCCCGTCCTGGTGCCGAGACCACTCTGGGACCGCTCGAACGCAGCCGATTCGGGTACCAACGTGGTGGCCACCGTGCTCGGCCCCGGAGTGGCGGGAGTCCTCGTTGCGCTCGTCGGGCCACGGGTGGCGCTTTTTGTCCCGGCGATCGTCCTGCTCCTCGCCGCCGTGCTACTCGTCCGGTTCGTGGTCCCGGACGCGCCGTCTGCCGCGGCTGCCTCGGTGCTCGCTGACGCCCGGGGCGCGATCGGTTACGTGTGGCGCAACCGGGTGCTCCGGATGCTCGCTGGCACCATGACGGTTTTCAACGCTTGCGGCGGCATCTTGACGGTGGCCGTGCCGTTCATCGTGCTTCGCGGGCTCCACGGTGGGTCGGCGACGGTCGGCTTACTATTCGCCATCATGGGTGCCGCCGGGTTCCTGGCGGGGTTGCTCACTGGCCGTTTCGGGACCGAGAGCCGGGAGCAGCACCTGCTAGCGACCTCGTGCATGACGACGGCGGTCGCATTCGGAGCCCTCGCGTTCGACCGTCACGAGCTCGTCCTGGTCATCCTGGTGGCGGTTATCGGCACGGCGAACGGGCCGCTTACCGTGGCAATGTTCTCGCTTCGCCAACGAGCCACCGAGCCGCAATGGTTCGGCCGGGCGTTCGCGGTCTCAATGAACCTCAACTTCGTGGGGAGCCCGGTAGGCGCGGCTATCGCCGGGGCGCTGCTCACGCGCTCGGTCAAGCTCACGCTCCTTGTGGCCGCGTCCTGCGCCGTCATCGGCGGCATCTGGCCGACGGTGCTGCCGGCGTCGAGTTACGAACCGCTGGCCCAGGGAGCGGCGGCCAGCTGAAACGGCGCTCGTCCAGCCGAGCAGCCCGTCCGCGAGCCGGGCCTACGGTGGTGGTAGCTTCTGTCCCGCTTGTCTGTCCCGCTTGTCTGTGACGCTTGGCGGCCAGTAGCGGACGTCGGCAATGGAGGAGGAGACGCGGATGCTACCCACGCTCGTTGCCAGGGCCCCCTTCAGTCGGATGTCTTCGGGGCGGCCTCCACGGTACCCGGCTCTGTGGGGAGTACCTGTGCTGGCGGTCCTCGCCTTGACGCTACCGTTGACGCTGGGCAACGCGCCCGCTTTGGCCGCCGCTGCCGTTGGTGCGTCGATCACATGCACCAATGGCGACGCCATTCTTGGCCCGCTGCACTCGTCGGTGACACTGGCACCGGGGACGAGCGGGTCGCTCGTTCTGGGCGGGATCGACGGCGGTAAAGGTAGCTACATCGGCAACTGCGTCCTGGACGGCACAATCCCGACGGGATGGAAAGTGACCGAGGCGAGCTGGGTGGACCTCAGTGCGACCAGCGGCTCAGGTAATGCCGGGAGGTTCAAGTTGGAGACCCCCAATAGCACCTTTGTCGACACCGGGACGTTCGCCAACTCGGGCACCTTCGAGGACGGCTCGTCCGGCCTCACCCAAGTGCTCCTGGTCGGGGATTTTGTCAACACCGGGAGCGTGGTGGCCGCCGGTGGCGGCTTCGGGACCGCAGGCGTGGCTTCCAACCCGACGTGCCCGAAGTGCACGTTTGTCGACGAGGGCACGGTCGAGGTCAACCCGGACCAGGGTTTTTCCTCCGGGAGCATTTTTGTGCTCGCGCCAGGCGGCACCATCGACGACCGAGGGACATTCGGCATTGCCAACGAGTCGAGTTTTGACATAGAGGGCGGTTCGGTGACAGACGGGGAGCCGACCTCTACTCAATACCTAGGGCTAGGCGCTCCGACTATCAAGTTCGGTACCGGGCTCCCTCCAACATCGCACGGGTCCATCGACATCACCGACTCCGCAGACCTCCAAGGGGTTATTGCCAGGCACTGGTCTCTCAATGTCACCGGGGGGTCGGTGGCGGCGGCCGACGCCGGCAATGCCGGCACGTTCCTGTGGGACCACGACGACAATGCAACGTTTTCGGACGCCACGACCTTTGTCAATTCCGGGACGTTCACGGACAACACGACCGGGTGGTCGCAGTACATCGAGGTGTCCCGCTTTGTCAACACGGGCACGGTCGTTTCGGAAGCCCCCGGCTTCGGTATGAGCGGCGCGACGGGTATCGCGGGGCCGGTGTTTGTCAATTACGGGCGCCTGGTGGTGAGCCGAAGGCCTCGTTCGGTGTGGCCGGCACGTTCGAGCTTGCCGGGGGCGCCGTCATCAATCGTGGCGGCTTCGGGATCGATAAGAGCACTTTAGAGGTGAGCGGAGGTTCGCTCTCGGGCAACCCCGCCACCGACGTTTACTATCTGGGTGCCGGGCCGGCCACGGTGAGCTTCGCGCCCTCGGTGCCGACCAGCTCGGCCGGCACCATTGACTTTAGTATCGGGCTGACCCTCAACGGCATTGTCCCCAAAAAATGGGTGATAGACAACATTGGCGGAATTGGGCCGGCGCTGACCGCAAACCACTCGGGCAACAACGGCACCATAATCTGGGGCGCGAGCGGCCCGTTCACGGCCAACGGCACATTCGTCAACACTGGTTCGCTCGACGATACCGGCGGCAGTTTCAACCTGACGGCACAGGACTTTGTGAACGCGCCTAACGGTAAGCTGATGGTAAGCAGCGACGGTGGCTTCTCGAGTTCGGGTAACTTTCGCAACGACGGGGACCTTGACCTCGGGCCGGGTAACAAGCTCTCCGTCGCCGGCAACTACTCGCAGGCATCGGGAGGGGCTCTCGGCCTTGGTGCCGGGGGCACCTTCAGTGTGGGTTCCGTGTCAGTGGGAGGGACGGCTGACCTAGGGGGCGCCCTGGCCGTCGACAGGATGGCCGGGCTGAAGGTGACGACGGGCGAGACCGCGTCGGTCGTGACCGCTCACGCCGTGGCCGGCAGGTTCAAGCCCGTGTCCGGGCTCGTCGGTCCCGGTCCCGCCCTCGTGATCAGCTATGGTCCGGCTGCAGTCACCCTGGGGCCGGGAAAGACGTCTAGCTGATCTCATTGGCCGGGTCGCGATAGCGACAGCTCGGACGTGGGGGGTCGGAGCGCAGCGCGACCGGCTGACGACATCGAGGCCGTGCCATTTGACGTCCCGCGATAAAAGTGATATCACTTTGATAGACGACCACAACGGGCGCCGGGTCACATGGAGGCAGTGCGATGCAAGGACCGACAGATCTGAAAGTTGGCCAGGTACAGCCGGCAAGCCCCATTGATGAGCGGGCGTACCCCTCGTGGCCGGGCATACCCGTCCTGGTGTTTTCGATCGCTGCCGTCATCGCCGGTGTACTGCTGATCAGGGGCGGTGGGGCGACCAGGAACTGGACCGCCGTGGCGATATTTATCCTGGGCGCGCTCGGTTACGCTGGCCTGAGCGCCATTTCCCCCGGACAGGTGAGGGTCGTACAGCTTTTCGGCGGTTACCGGGGGACGGTCCGTACCACGGGCTTGCGCTGGGTCAACCCCTTCTCCGTGCGCCGCCGGATCTCGGTGCGGATCCGTAACAAGGAGACGCCGACAGTCAAGGTCAACGACTCGGACGGCAACCCGATCGAGATCGCCGCCGTGGTGGTGTGGCAGGTGCGGGACAGCGCCCGCGCCACCTACGGCGTCGAGGACTTCATTGCTTTTGTCGATACGCAGAGCGAAACCGCTCTTCGCCATGTCGCCAACGGCCACCCGTACGACAACGCCGGCACTGACGTGCTCTCGCTCCGCGACCACACCGACGAGATCGCCGGCCAACTGGCGGCCGAGATCGCCGCCCGGGTCGTCCCGGCCGGTGTCGACGTCATCGAGGCCAGGATCACCCGGTTGTCCTACGCGCCCGAGATCGCCCAGGTAATGCTGCAGCGACAGCAGGCCAGCGCCGTCGTGGCCGCCCGCTCCCGGATCGTCGAGGGTGCGGTCGGGATGGTCCAGATGGCGCTGGGCAAGCTGGCCGAGGAGGGCATCGTCGAACTGGACGAGGAGCGCAAGGCAGCGATGGTCTCCAACCTCCTGGTCGTACTTTGTGGCGACCGGGGCACGCAACCGATCGTCAACGCCGGGTCGCTGTACCACTAGAACGGTGCCTGACGCCTCGGCGCCCGAACGCAAAAGCATCCTGCTCCGCCTCGACCCGGCCGTCCACGACGCGCTGGCCCGGTGGGCGGCAGACGAGCTACGAAGCACAAATGCCCAGATCGAGTTCCTGTTGCGGCGGGCCTTAGGCGATGCCGGCCGCGGCGGGGCGACCGGCCCTCTGCCCACGCGCGGCCGGCCGAAAAAACAACCCGGCTCGTAGTTGACGGGGCCGGACTTGTAGTTACGGGCCGGCTGGCAGCGACGGAGCTGCATTGGCCCTGAAGAGGGGAAAGAAATGACAAACGGGGCACCTGAAAGCGAGCCACAGGCCGCACCGGCGGCTCAGGCCATCGGCCTGTGCAAGACCTATGGGACAGGGCAGGCAGAAGTGCATGCTCTGGCCGGCGTCGACGTCACCTTCGCACGGGGCCGCTTCACGGCCGTCATGGGCCCATCCGGCTCAGGGAAGTCGACGCTCATGCATTGCATGGCGGGCCTGGACCGCCCGACATCCGGGCAGTCGTTGATTAGCGGGCACGATATCGGGAAGCTGGACGATGCCGGGCTCACCCAGCTGCGACGCGACCGCATCGGCTTCGTTTTCCAGTCGTTCAACCTGGTCCCGACGCTCAGCGCCGAGGAGAACATCAAACTTCCGGCCGATCTCGCCGGCCGCAAGGTCGACCAGGCGTGGTTGGACTACCTGGTGAGCCAGCTCGGCATCGGCGACAGGTTGGGCCACCGCCCGAACGAGATGTCAGGCGGCCAACAGCAGCGCGTCGCCTGCGCCCGAGCGCTGATCAGCAAGCCTGACCTCATTTTTGCCGACGAGCCCACCGGCAACCTCGACTCGAACGCCTCGGCCGGGATGCTGGCTTTCCTGCGCCGCTCTGTGGACGAGCTGGGCCAGTCCATAGTCATGGTCACCCATGACCCCCGCAGCGCCGCTTACGCGGACCGGGTCCTGTTCTTGGCGGACGGGAAAGTGGTCGACGAGCTGAACAAGCCGACGGCCGACCTGGTGCTGGACAAGATGAGGGGCCTGGGGGCTTGAAATGCGCAAAGTCACCATCAAGGGCCTGCTTGCCCACAAGCTCCGACTGGCACTGACATCGCTCGCCATCGTCCTCGGGGTCACCTTCATCTCCGGGACGTTCGTGCTCACCGACACCCTGCACAACATGTTTACCTCGTTGGTCGGCAGCATCTACCAGAAGATCGACTTCGAGGTCCGGGGTGTCGCCCAGTTCCCGGGCAACAGCGCCGATGCCGTGCGCAACCCGTTGCCCGAACGAGTGCTCGTAGCGGTGCGACGTGCCCCCGGCGTAGAAGCCGCCTATGGGGAGGTTGTGAACTATGCCCAGTTCGTTTCCCATACGGGCCAGCCGATTGCCACCGGGGCGGAACCGACGCTGGGCGAGAACTACGGTCCCGACCCGCGGATTTCGGAGTTGCGTATCGTCCAGGGCCGCCCCCCGGAGACCTCTCATGACGTGTTGATGGACGCGGGGACGGCCAAAAAGTACCACTTCAGCGTGGGCCAGCACGTCCGCATCCTCTTCGGGGGCCCGACCCGTAGCTTTACCATCACCGGGATCGTCCAGTTTGGTACGGCCGACAACCTGGCCGGCGTGACGGTCGCCGCCTTTACCCTTCCTACGGCGCAGGTGGTGCTCGACGAGGTAGGCGAGTTTGACCACATCAACGTGGTCACCCGGCCAGGGGCCGACAAGGCCGCGGTCGAGCGGTCCATTGCCCGGTCCTTGCCGCCCGGGGCCGAGGTCGTAACCGGCCAGACCGTGGTCAACGAGCAGACCAGCTCCATCGACCAGGCCCTTTCGTTTTTCTCCACGGCCTTGCTCGTGTTCGCCTTTATCTCGCTGTTCGTCGGGGCCTTTACCATCTTCAATACTTTTTCCATTACCGTCGGGCAGCGGGCTCGGGAGCTGGCCATGCTGCGCGTCGTCGGCGCCAGCCGTCGCCAGGTCTTCCGCTCGGTGCTCGGGGAAGCCGCCATTGTCGGGGTGGTCTCCTCGCTCATCGGTACCGGCCTCGGCGTGCTCGCCGCCCTCGGGCTCGAGGCGTTGCTGAGCGCGTTCGGTTTCACGCTTCCGTCGGGCCCGCTGGTGTTCGAAGCCCGGACGGTGGTGGTCGCACTGGTCGTCGGGGTCGGGGTGACAGTGACCTCCGCCATCAGTCCGGCGCGCCGGGCCGTGCGCGTCCCGCCGATTGCCGCCATCAGCGACCGTCAAGAAGTCAGTGAAGCCTCTGGCCGCCACCGCTTCACCCGCGGTACCGCCGTCGCCCTCATCGGTGGGGCACTGCTGGCGGTAGGGCTTTCGGTGCCGGTGGTCGCGCTTGTGGGCGCCGGCGCGGCGGTCGTCTTCGTCGGTGCCGCCATGCTGGCCCCGGCCGTGGCCCGGCCCCTCTCCAGCGCCATCGGGCGACCGTTGGCCGCCGTCCTCGGGGCACCCGGCAAGTTGGGACGGGAGAACTCCATGCGCAACCCGCGACGCACGGCCCAGACCGCTTCGGCCCTCATGATCGGCATCGCCCTGGTGTCGGCCATGGCCGTTTTCGGGGCGTCGGTGTCGCGCTCGGCTACGTCCAGCATCGACGACGCAATCAGCGCCGACCTGATCATCAGCGGTACGAGCAATGGCTCCGGCTCGTTCAGCAGGGCCCTGGCTGACGCGGTAACCCGCGTGCCCGGTGTCACTTCGTCGTTGATCGCTTACGGCGGCGAGTTCGAGGTCCGCCAGTCAGTGGAGGACCTGAAGGGTGTTTCGACCCGGGACCTGTCCGAGACCGTGGTCCTGCACATGACGGCCGGCCGCGAGCAGGCGCTTGGCGCCGGCGACCTGCTCATCGATTCCACCACCGCCAAGTCGGACCACCTCTCGGTCGGGAGCACCGTCCCCGTGAGGTTCGCTCTCACCGGCGCGTCCCGGATGCGCATCGGGGGGATCTACAAAACGAACGCCCTCATCGGGAGCTATGTCGTCAGCCAGGCCTTCTACCTTTCGCACTACCAGGGCCCGCTCCCGGGCGCGGTGCTCTTGAAGACCGACGGCAGTCCTGGCGTGGAGCGGGACGTGAACAGGTTGCTGGCGCCGTACCCGACGGTGCAGGTGCAGACCAGGGCCCAGTTCGAAAAGTCCCAGGTCTCTTCCGTCAACCAGTTACTGGGGCTGATCTACGCCCTGTTGGCCCTCGCCGTCGTCGTCGCTCTAGTGGGCATCGTCAACACGCTGATGCTCTCGGTGTTCGAACGCACCCGCGAGATCGGGCTCCTGCGGGCCGTGGGCATGAAGCGACGCCAGGTCCGGACCATGGTCCGCTCGGAGTCGGTGGTCCTGTCCGTCTTCGGCGCCGTCATCGGCATCGTCATCGGGACCGGTATGGGCATCGCCCTGGTTTCGTCCCTCAAGCTCACAGATACGGTCGTGCCCACGTCGAGCCTCGTCGCGTTCCTGTTCCTGTCCGCCCTGCTTGGCTTGGTGGCGGCCACGTGGCCGGCCCGCCGGGCCGCCCGCCTCGACGTGCTGGCCGCTATTTCGAGCGAATAGGACCGGACGGACGGCACGGTGTGCCTGCGGGTGCCGCGACGCCCCGGTGTGCCTGCGGGTGCCGCGACGCCCCGGGAGCGACCTGCACCTTGAGCCCCTTGCCACTGCGGACGTAGCCGAGGGCTTCGAGGTAAGACGAGATCGGCAGGCTGTCGCTCACCAGGCGTGACAGGCCGAGGTCTACGTTGACGGCGAGGTCGCAGGCTCGGTCGAAGCTGTGCAGGACCGCCATCGAACCGACGAGGCTCATCTCGTTGTTGAACAGATGGTAGGGCGAGAAGCGCGCTTTGGCCTCGGCCGCCGCCACCCCGAACTGGAGGTAATTGCCGCCGGGCCGGACCCGGCCGAGAGCGTCTTCTATGGCCGCGACGACGCCCGAGGCGTCGATCACGACGTCGAAGCCGCCTTCGTCGTCGAGCTCGTCCGCGCTCCCGACGACCTCCGCGGCGCCGAAGTCCCGGGCCATCTGGCGGCGCCCCTCGTTGGGCTCGACGACGGTAACGGATACCGCGCCCACCCGTCCGGCCAAGGAGATCAACAGGAGCCCCATGGTGCCGGCGCCGTAGATGAGGAAGCGGTCGCCCAGCTTGGTCCGTAGCAGGTCATAGCCGTGCACGGCGCAGGACAGCGGCTCGATGAGGGCGGCCACCGACATGTCGAAGGCGTCGGGGAGGAGGTGGACGTTCCACGCCGGAACGGCCAGGTACTCGGCGCACGCTCCTGGGTCGGTGATGCCCAGGGCCCGGAAGTTGTGGCACATGTTGCCGTGCCCCTCCCGACAGGGCCGGCAGCGGCCGCAATAATTGTTCGGGTCGGCCGTGACCTTGGCCCCGACTCGGACCGCAGAAACGTTGTGGCCTATGGCGACCACCTCACCGGCGAATTCGTGCCCGGGCACCAGCGGGTAACGGGCCCGCGAAAACTCCCCGTCGGCGAGGTGGACATCCGTGCCGCAGATACCGCACGCCCGCACCTCGACAACCACTTCGTCCGGTCCTGGGGCCGGGTCGGCGATCTCGCCCACGTCCACATCGCCCGGCTTGTCGATCACCACCGCTTGCATGGCGGCCCGTCCTCTCCGGCTCTCCCCGGCGGTCGCCGGCCAACTCAGAGAACCATTAAGGACCCTACTCCAACACGAAATGCCCCCCGAGGGCCGGGGCCGGTGCGGCTCCGGTCAGGGCGGCCGAAGGGGCCTGTGACGGGAGAGCTATGATCCGCCTCTAGCGCCGCGAGGAGCGACAGCAATGTCTGCTCTGGCATCACCGGCAGCGCCTGAGGTTTCGGAGCGTCAACCAAAAAAGGAGGCCGTGATGGGCCTAATGGACAAGGTGAAGCAGGGTGCAGGGCAGGCTTTGACCAAGGCACAGCAGGGAGTGAACCAGGGCAAGGCCAAGCTCGACCAGGCCCAGGCCAAGCACCAATGGGACGGGCTCCTGCGCAACCTGGGTGAAGCTGTTTACGCCGAGCAACGCCAGGGCGGCCCCGCGGACGCGGTTACCGCGGCTTTGTCGGCGCTCGACGAGCACGCGGCCACCCATGGCACGCCCGACGCGCCCCTGGACGAGCCCGAGGGCGGCGCCGACGGCCAGGTCAGCGACGACGGGGTGGAGGATGGGGGACCGGCCGGCGAATAGTGGCCGGCGAATAGTGGCCGGCGACGGCTGCGGCGCGACGGTGATCGACCACTTTGTCGGCCCGGCGGGCCCCAAGTTAGTCCCGGGTGAGCCCTAGTCCCGGGTGAGGCGGAACGGGGCCCTGCCCACCTTCACCTCAGTGTGGCGGTGCAGCGCGTTGGCCAGGATGACCCCTCGTTGGTTTTGCAAGAGCCGGTGCCGCCACCTGCGCGGTTCCACCTCTGGGATGAGGACCAGCACCTGGGCGCGCGCCTGCATCTGTGGCGAGCAGAGGTACTTGACCATGGGGGTCACGATGGAGCGCGAAGGCGAGAGCAGGATTTCCAGGGGCACGCCTGGGCCCCATTGGTCCCAGGCCGCCCGCAGAGCTTTGGCCCGGTCGTCGTCGAACTGGACGCTGACGGCCACCACCTCGTCGCCGAGCGAGAGGGCAGCGTCCAGGGCAAACTTCGTCATCCGCGACACGGCCACCACCGATACCACCACCAGGCTTGGTCCCGCCCGGGGTTTTTCCGGGATGACGCCCACGCCCAGTTCTTTGCCGACCTCGGCGTAGTACCTGGAGATGCGGGAAAACAGCAGGAGCAGGCCCGGGATGGCGATGACCACCACCCATGCGCCGGCCGTGAACTTCGTCACCAGGAAAATGACGGTGGCTGCCGCCGTCATGGCGGCACCGGTCCCGTTGAGAGCTGCTTTCGCCCCCCATCCTCGCGGTCGTTCCCGTCTCCAGTGCCGGACCAGGCCGGTCTGGGACAGGGTGAAGCCGGTGAAGACGCCGATCGCGTACAGAGGGATCAACGAGTTGGTGTCGGCGTTGACCGCAATCAGCAGGAGCGCCGCCAGCACCGCCAACGCCACTATGCCGTAGCGGTAAACGGGCAGGTGGCCTCGGAGCCCGAAGACATGGGGGACCAGGCTGTCACGGGCCAGAAGGCTGGCCAGTACCGGCAAGCCGCCGAAAGAAGTGTTGGCGGCCAGGGAGAGGATGACGGTGGTGGCGAGGTCAACGACGTAGTAGACGGTGCCCCTCCCGACCGACGCGCCCGTGATCTGGCTGAGCACGGTCTGGTCGGAGCCGGGGCCGATGTGGAAGCGGACGGTCAGGACGGCCAGGCCCAGCAGCATGGTCCCGAGGATGGAACCGAGAATGACCTCGGTGCGCATGGCCCGGCGTGCTCTCGGCTCCCGGAAGGCGGGGACGTCGTTGGCGATGGCCTCGACTCCCGTGAGAGCGCTGGAGCCGGCGGCAAAAGCCTTCAGGAGGAGCAGGACGCCTACCGCGGCGGCCGCTTTGGGGACGGTGTAAGGGTGGACGCCCGCGCCGGCGGCGGGGTGCGACCGGGTGAGGCCGGCCACGATCACCACGTAGATGCCCACGACGAACACGGCGGTGGGCAGCAGAAAGGTCCGGGCGCTGGTGGCTATGCCGCGCAGGTTGAGCGCTGTGAGCAGCCCCAGGACGCCGAGGGCAAGCCACAGGCTGTCCGGGGCCAGTGAAGGGAAAGCGGAAACCAACGCGGCCACTCCGGCGGCGATCGACACCGCGACCGTGAGGATGTAGTCGGCGACGAGCGAAGCGGCGGCGAGGTGACTGGGCCGTGCTCCAAGGTTGGCTTTGGAGACCGCATAGCAGCCACCGCCGTCGGGATAGGCCTCGATGACTTGGCGGTAGGAGAGGACCAGGATGACCAGGAGCACGACGATGACGAGGGTCAGCGGTTCGATCTTGGCCAAAGCGCCGGCGCCGGCGGTGGCCAGCACGACGAGCATCGCCTGGGGCCCATAGGCCACCGAGCTGATGGCGTCCAGAGACAGCGCCGGGATGCCCTCGATACTGGTGATCTGGCCCCTTTTGGGGCCTGGGTCCTTGTTGTGGCGCTTGTCGGCGGGGACGGTCATGCGGTCCCCGGGCATCTCGCCACAGGATAACCCGCGCATTGGCCCTCTCCGCCCGTCACCTCCAGCACCGCGCCGGCTTCAAGCCCAGAGCGAGCTCAGGTCGACTGCGATCCTGGACGCCAATTGCCCGACCGGGACACTGGGCCGGTGCACGGGCTGCTCGACGACGGCCAAGGCGGGCATCACCGATTGGTCGAGGAAGCGGCTTTGCAAGGCGAAGCCGTGGCGGTCGTCGCTGCCCCGGCGGTGGTAAGGCATCCGTAAGGGCGTGTACAGGTACAGTTCGTCCCGGGCGCGGGTTACGGCGACGTAGAAAAGGCGGCGTTCCTCCTCCAGGCCGTCCGGGGTCCCCAGCGCCATGTCGATGGGGATGAACCCGTCCACGACATGGGGGACATGGACCACCGACCACTCGAGCCCCTTGGCCGAGTGGATGGTGGAAATGACCAGGTAGTCCTCGTCCAAGTGAGGGGGACCGGCCAGGTCACCGCTCGATTCGGGAGGGTCGAGGGTGAGCTCGGCCAACCAGGCGGCCATATCCGTGGCTGTGGCGGCGGCGCCCGCCAGGCGCTCCAGGTCGCGCAGGCGCACGGCGGCGTCAGGGTAACGGCCGACGAGCAAAGGCCGTATGGCGTCCAGGACGATCTCGGCCCGAGGGCCGGGAGCCCGCTGTGAGCGAGCCAAGAGCATTTTGTCGAGGGTGCCCGAAAGTGCGGAGCGAGCGCCGGCGGGGGCGACCGCCACCAACTGCGGCCAATCGCCGAGGATGTCAGGGACCTCACGGGCCGTCGCCACCAATGCTCTCGCCCGGGCCGGGCCGACGGACTCGTGCAGGCGCAATAGGCGGTACCAGGCAATCTCGTCGTGCGGGTTGTCGAGAAGGCGAGCCGCCATGACGAAATCTTTGACGTGGGCCGCCTCGAGGAACCGTAGGCCTCCGTACTTGCGGTAAGGGACCTGGCGCGCCGTGAGCTCCACCTCGATCAGGTCGCTGTGGTGAGACGCCCGTACCAGCACGGCTTGTTCGTGCAGCGGCGTGCCGCTCTCGTGCGCTTTCAGGACGCGCTCGACCACCGCCGTCGCCTCGGCGGAGGCGTCGTGGCAATGTACGAGCGCGGGTTGGACTCCGCGCCCCCGCTCCGAGAAGAGGCGGAGGTCCATGGCGTCCTGCCCCGGGCCCTCCCGCGCCAGGTCCACCCGGTCCGGTCCGGGCTGGTCCGGTCCGGGCTGGTCCGGTCCGGGCTGGTCTGGCCCGGGCTGGTCTGGCCCGGGCTGGTCTGGGGTGGCGTCGTGGGGCCGGACGGCATTGGCGACGTCCAGGATCCCCTGGCGGGAGCGGAAGTTGCGCTCCAGCTTGATCACCGTGGCGTCGGGGAAGTCCAGGACCAGCTGGCGCAAATGGCGGAAGTCCGCGCCCCGGAACCCGTAGATGGCCTGCGCCTCGTCGCCCACGACCGTGAGCCCCCGGCCCTTTGGGGCCAGCAGGCCCACGATGTCGACCTGGAGCTCGTTGACGTCCTGGTACTCGTCGACCAGGACGTAGTCGAACATCTCGGCCACATGCCGCCCCAGGCTTTCCTCGCTCAGAAGAGCCCTCCAGTAGAGGAGCAGGTCATCAAAATCAAGCAATGCGCCTTGTGTTTTGCGGGCGGTGAAGGCACCGAACAATTTGGCGATGGCGTCGAAGTGTGGTTTGCACCACGGGTAATCGACTTCCAGCACCTCATGGAGCCGGCGGCCCGTATTTATGCAACGCGAGTAAATGTCGACGAGCGTCGCCGAACGAGGGGAACGCACAGCCGTACCATCTAGGTCATAGTCGCCGCGCATCAGGTCCATGAGGTCGCAGGCTTCGCCCGGCGCGATGACGCTGAACCCGCTGGGCAGGCCGAGAGTTTCGGCGTACGCAGCTACGTAGCGGTGGGCCACGGCGTGAAAGGTCCCGCCCCAGGGCCGGCGGTCCCCTTGCAGGGCGACGAGGTTGGCCGCCCGGGTGAGCATCTCGTCGGCGGCGCGCCGCGTGAAGGTGAGCAACAGGATCCGTTCTGGAGCTGCTCCTCGCTCGATGAGCGAGGCCACCCGGGACACCAGTGCCCGTGTCTTGCCCGTCCCCGCCCCGGCCACCACCACCAGAGGGCCGCCACCGTGGTTGGCCACGGCCAACTGGGCCTCGTCGAGACCCTCGTCCCATCTAGGGGAGGCGAACATATGTTTGCATGCTACCAGCCCTAAGGTGCGGGAAAAGGAGGCACGCGCCATGGCAACCATTTTCATCACGGGGTCATCGGCCGGGATCGGCCGGGAAACGGCCGAGACCCTGGTCCACATGGGCCACCGTGTCGTGCTCCACGCCCGGGACAATGCCCGGGCGCGGGACGCCGAGGAGGCGGTGCCCGGCGCCGCCGCCGTTGTGGTCGGGGACCTGGCCTCCCTGGACCAGACGCGCGCCTTAGGGGAGGCGGCCCGGGACGAAGGCCCCTTCGACGTCGTCATACACAACGCCGGCGTGGGCGGGGGCAACTCGCCCCGGACGGTGACGGTCGATGGGCTGGAGCGCATTTTCCAGATCAACGCCTTGGCCCCTTACGTGCTCACCGCGATCATGCAACGCCCGGCGCGTCTCATTTATTTGTCGTCGGGACTGCACGAGCGCGGGACCGCGGTCTTGGACGACCTGCAGTTCGCCCGCCGTCGCTGGGACGCCGGGCAGGCCCACTCGGACTCGAAATTGCACGACGTCATGTTGGCGCTGGCCGTGAGCAGGCATTGGCCGGGTACCCTCACCAACGTCGTCGACCCCGGTTGGATAAGGACGCGCATGGGAGGGTCGCACGCCCCCGACCCGCTGCCGCTGGGTGCCGAGACCCAGGTTTGGCTGGCCACCAGCGACGAACCGGCGGCCCTGGTGACGGGGCGGTACTGGAAACGGCGTGAGCAGTTGCCGGTCAATCCCTTAGCTCGGGACGAAGCCCTTCAGGAGCAGTTCCTCCAGGTTTTCGCATCATTGAGCGGCGTGAAGTTGCCGGACGCCTAGGGCTTCTTCGGCGGTACCACCTGTAGGTGAAGCTCGGCCAACTGAGCGGGCGTCACTTGAGCCGGCGCGCCCATCAAGAGGTCGCGCGCCATCTGGTTGAGCGGGAAGGCGATGACCTCTCTGATGTTGGGCTGGTCCGACAGGAGCATGACAAGACGGTCCACTCCGGGGGCGATACCGGCATGGGGAGGGGCGCCATAGTGGAACGCGTTCCACAGCGCGGGGAACGACCGCTCGATGCGGTCGCGGGAATAACCGGCGATGGCGAACGCCTTTTCCATTACCTCGGGCAGGTGGTTGCGGACGGCTCCGGAGGAAAGCTCGACCCCGTTGCACACCACGTCGTACTGGTAAGCCAGGATCTCGCCCGGGTCGTTGTCCTCCAACGCTCGCAGGCCTCCCTGGGGCATCGAGAACGGGTTATGCGAGAAATCCCATTCGCCCGTCTCGGGATTGCGCTCGAACATGGGAAAATCGACGATCCAACAAAAGGCGAGGATGTCGGGGTCGGCCAGGCCGAGGTCGCGGCCGAGGACGGCCCGGGCCTGGCCGAGGGCGACACTGGCGGATGGAGGGGGCCCGACGCAGGTGAGGACGGCGTCACCGTGCCCGGCACCCGTGGCAGCCACGAGGGTACCCATTTCGTCAGCAGTGAGCTTGCGCGACAGGGGCCCTTTGTAGTCGCTGCCGTCCGCCGGTAGCTGAAGCCAGCTCCCGATGGTCCCCAGCGCCTTGGCCGCCTCCCCGAAGGCGTCGAACCAGCTGCGGGGCCGCTCGGCCGCCCCCGGGGCGAGCAAGGAGCGGACCACGTTGCCCCGGCCAGGGGCCTCGGCAAACATGGGCAGCTCCGTACGCCCGCCCAGCGCGCCGGTGACGTCTACGATCTCGAGCCCGAAGCGCAGGTCCGGCTTGTCCGTCCCGAAGCGGGCCAGGGCGTCGGCGTAGGACAGGCGGGGGTAGGGCGACGGCGCCTTCTTGGTGGACAGGGACGAGATCAGTAGGTGGAACAGCAGCTCCACCTCGTGGAAGACGTCCTCCTGGGTGGCGAAGGCCATCTCCAGGTCGATCTGGTAGAACTCGCCCGGGCTACGGTCGGCCCGCGAGGCCTCGTCCCTGAAGCACGGGGCGATCTGGAAGTAGCGCTCGACGCCGCCCACCATGAGCAACTGTTTGAACTGCTGGGGAGCCTGGGGCAGGGCGTAGAACTCGCCCGGGTACAGCCGGCTGGGCACCAAGTAGTCCCGGGCTCCCTCGGGCGAGGAGACGGTGAGCACCGGGGTCTGGACCTCGAGGAAACCGCGCGACGAAAGGTGCGAGCGCACGAGCTGGCAAAAGCGCGCCCGCTTGGCCAGCCGCTCGATCAGGGGCCCCCGGCGCATGTCCAAGTAGCGATGGGTGAGCCTGGCCTCCTCGCCCACGTCGCTGTCACGCTCGACCGGGAAGGGCAGCACTTCGGACGTCGACAGGACCTCGAGGCCGTCCACGTCGACCTCGACCTCGCCGGTGGCCAGTTTGGGGTTGACGGTGTCGGCCGGCCGGGCCACCACCTTCCCGGTGACGGCGACCACGCTCTCGAGGCGCAGTCGGGAGAGCGTCTCGAAAGTGGCGTGACCGGGATGGGAGACGAGCTGCACCATCCGCGCGCTGTGGTCGCCCCTCAAAAAGGCGTTGCCGGGCGCGGGCAGGTCGGCGTCGGGCCCTGCCGGGTCGCGCAGGTCTATAAAGAGCAGGCCACCGTGGTCCCGCTTGGCCGCCACCCAGCCCGACAGTCGCACAGTCGAGCCGATGTCGGCAGGGCGTAGGGAGCCGCAGCGGGTGCTGCGGTACAGGTTGGGCGCCAGAGCGGGGGTCTGGGGGGAGTCGGGCATGTCGGTCCGAGGTTATCCTCCGCCAGCGGCTCCCATAGGCTGGGGACGACAGGGCAGGGCCCACCGCGGGGAGACAGGGGCCCACGCGGCCAGACAGGGAGAGGCAGGCAATGGCAACGTCCAAGAACAGTTTCGGGGCACGCGGGGCGTTGGTGGTGGGGGGGCAGTCGCTCGTCGTGTACCGGCTCGCCAACCTCGCCGGCGAGGTCGGCCGTGACGTGGGACGCCTCCCGTTCTCGCTCAAGATCCTCCTGGAAAACCTGCTGCGGCACGAGGACGGCCTCAATGTCACGCCGGAGAGCGTCGAGGCGCTGGCCTCGTGGGCAGGCACGGTGGGGCGGGGCGCTACCGCCGGACCGGCTCAGATAGCCCTTTCACCGGCCCGGATCCTCATGCAGGACTTCACCGGAGTGCCCGTGGTCGCCGACCTGGCGGCTATGCGCGACGCCATGGTGGCCCTGGGCGGCGACCCTATGGCCGTGCAGCCGCAGGTGCCCGCCGAGCTGGTCATAGACCACTCGGTGATCGCCGACTTCACCGGCCGGCCGGATGCCTTCCGGCGCAACTCCGAGCTCGAGTTCGAGCGCAACGAGGAGCGCTACCGGTTCTTGCGCTGGGGCCAGCAGGCGTTCTCCAGCCTGAAGGTCGTCCCTCCCGACACGGGCATCTGTCACCAGGTCAACCTGGAGCACCTGGCCCGGGTCGTTTTCGCCGAAAACGGCGAGGCGTACCCGGACACGCTCCTCGGCACCGACTCGCACACGACCATGGTCAACGGGCTCGGAGTGCTGGGATGGGGCGTCGGGGGCATCGAGGCCGAAGCGGCCATGCTCGGCGAGCCGGTGACCATGCTCATCCCCGATGTCGTCGGGTTCAAGCTGATCGGCGAACTGCCCGAGGGCTCGACGGCCACGGACCTGGTCCTCACCGTGACCGAGCTGTTGCGCAAGCGGGGGGTAGTGGGCAAGTTCGTGGAGTTCTACGGGGCCGGTGTGGCCAAGGTCGCCCTGTACAACCGGGCCACCATCGGCAACATGTCCCCCGAGTACGGTTCCACCTGCGCCATATTCCCCATCGACGACGAGACGCTGCGCTACCTGCGGTTCACCGGCCGGTCCGAGGACCACGTGAAGTTGGTGGAGGCGTACGCCAAGGACCAGGGCCTGTGGCTCGACCCGTCGGTCGAGCCCGTGTTCTCCGAGCGCATCGAGCTCGACCTCTCCAGCGTGGAACCGAGCCTGGCCGGCCCGGCCCGGCCCCAGGACCGGGTACCGCTGCGCCGGGCCAAAGTGGCCTTCGGCGAGTCGCTGAGCAAGGCCCTCGGCGACGGCAAGGCCGCCTCGGCCGGCCGGGTACACGTGCGGGTGCCTGTGCAGGTGACGGAGCGGGAGGCGACGGCCGAAGGTAGCGCCGGCTTCGACGTGGGCCATGGTGACGTCGTCATCGCCGCCATCACTAGCTGCACCAACACGTCCAACCCCGAAGTCATGATCGCCGCCGGCCTCTTGGCCAAGCACGCCGTCGAGCGCGGGCTCTCGGTCAAGCCGTGGGTGAAGACGTCGCTGGCCCCCGGGTCCAAGGTCGTCATGGACTACTACGAGCGCGCCGGGCTGACCCCGTACCTGGACAACCTCGGGTTCGGCCTGGTCGGCTTCGGCTGCACCACCTGTATCGGTAACAGCGGGCCACTGCTCCCCGGTATCCCCGAAGCAGTGGCCGACGGCGGGCTGGCCGTCGTGTCGGTCCTGTCGGGCAACCGCAACTTCGAGGGCCGGATAAACCCCGACGTGCGGCTCAACTACCTGGCGTCTCCACCGCTGGTGGTCGCCTATGCCCTGGCCGGTTCGATGGACTTCGACATCGTCAACGAGCCCCTGGGGACGGGCACGGACGGGGCCCCGGTGTACCTGCGTGACATCTGGCCCAGCTCGCAAGAGGTGGCGGCGGTGATGGACGAGGCGCTTTCAGCCGACATGTTCGAGGAGAGCTACGCCGAGGTCTTCCTCGGCGACGAGCGTTGGTCCGGGCTCGACGTGCCCCCGGGCGAACTGTACGAGTGGGGCACGGGGTCGACCTACGTGCGCCGGCCCCCCTATTTCGACGCCATGCCCGAGACGCCGGCGCCCGTCCGGGACATCCGGGGCGCGCGCGCCCTGGCCCGGCTGGCCAATTCGGTCACCACGGACCACATCTCGCCTGCCGGTAACATCCGCAAGGACGGGCCGGCCGGGGCCTGGTTGATCGACCAGGGGGTGGCCCCGGGCGACTTCAACAGTTATGGGGCGCGCCGGGGCAACCATGAGGTCATGGTGCGGGGCACGTTCGCCAACGTGCGCCTGCGCAACCAGCTGGCCCCGGGGACGGAAGGGGGTTTTACCACCTACTTTGGCTCCGGCGAGCAGACGACGATCTACGACGCCGCCATGCGCTACATCGAAGCGGGCACGCCCCTGGTGGTACTGGCCGGCCAGGAGTACGGGTCGGGGTCTTCCCGGGACTGGGCGGCCAAGGGCACGGCCCTGCTCGGCGTGCGGGCCGTGCTGGCCGAGAGCTTCGAGCGCATCCACCGGTCCAACCTCATAGGTATGGGCGTGCTGCCCCTCCAGTTCCTGCCCGGCGAGTCGGCCTCTTCGCTCGGGCTGACAGGCCAAGAGGTCTTCGACATCACCGGCCTGGAAGGCAGCGCCGACGGCCCCTTGCCCTCCCGCCTGTCCGTCAAGGCCGGTGATGTGACCTTCGAGGTGGTCCTGCGCATCGACACCCCGGTCGAAGCCGACTACTACCGCCACGGCGGCATATTGCCTTACGTCCTGCGCCAGCTCCGGCGGCGCTCGGCCTCTCCGGCCTAACCGCCCGGCCTAACCGCCCGGCCTAACCGCCCGGCCTAACCCGCCCGGCCTAACCGCCCGGCTCGTACAGGTGGTCGTGGACCGCGACATAGCTGGTGACGACGCTCTCGAGCACGGCGATGAGGGCGCTCGTAGGGGCGCTGGGCCGGCCGCGTTTGCGGACGGCCAGGCCCACATGGCGCAGGGGTAGGCCGGCCACGCTGAGCGTCTTGAACCCCGGTGGAGGGTCCATGAGCGTGGTGGCGGGGAGCAGGGCGGGCCCGTAACCCCGCAGGGCTACAGCCAGGAGCAGGCGCAGCCCGTCGATCTCGGCCTTGGGCGACAACGACGTACCGGCGTTGCGGGCGGCCAGGTCCAGCTCCTCGCGGAACCCCGTATGCGGCGCCGGGAGGGCGAGCTCGAAGCCCTCCAGGTCCCTTATGTCCAGGTCGGCGATGTCCGCCAAGGGATGGTCGTCGGCCACCAGCAGCACGATGTCCTCGTCGAACAGCGGGCTGGCCCTCAGCTCGGGGTGGGGCAGGGGCACATTGACGACGGCGCAGTCGACGGCCCCGTTGGCGAGCAGCATGCCCAGGGCGGAAGAGGTCGCTTCGGTGGTGACGAGCCTCACGTCGGGGTGCTCCGCCGTCAGCCGGTCGAGCAGGAGGGGGACGAGCCACCGGGAGGTGGTGCCGATCATGCCGAGGCGGACGCTGCCCCTGACCTGCTGGTGCAAAGCGGTCAAGTCGGCCGAGATGGCGTCCATCTCAGCCTGGACGGCTCGGGCCCGGGCCTCGACGGCCTTGCCCTCCTCGGTGAGCTGGCCGGTCTGGCGGTCCACGAGCTCGACGCCGAGCTCGCGCTCGAGTCGCATGATGTGGCCCGAGATGTTGGACTGCACGGTGTGCAAGGCGCTCGCCGCCCGCGAAAAACTACCGTGATCGGCTATGGCTACGAGGGCGGATAGTTGGCGTAAGTCCACCGGGCCAGTATTGCCCGGCGGCACGATTGGTCGGTGGCGGTGCAGGGCAGCACTGGGTAAGGCAAAGGCTTGGCCGGCTCGGTCAAGGCTTGGCCGGCTCGGTCAAGGCTTGGGGGGCCATCGTTTCTCGCCCGCCGGAGCTTTCTGGCGGGCGCGGTCCTTGGGGGACGGGCCCAGGGCCCACGTGCGCCGCCAGGGGGCGGCGTCAGGACCGGTCAGAGCAGGTGTGGTCCCTGTCGCCGCCCGGGACCGGGCCGACCACCAGTCCGTGGCGGCCTCGTCGGCGAGGGTGGCGATGGCACCCTCGAGGTGGCCGACGAGCTGGCGGGCAGGCAGGTCCGGGTCTACGGGCGCTCCGAAGGTCACCTTGGTCTTACCTGTGTAGATGCGCTTGGCGCCCCGAGGCCACAGGCGGCCCGTGCCCTCGATATGGACGGGCACGAGGGGGCGGCCGCTCCGAGCGGCCAGCCATGCTGCGCCCCCACGGTGCTCCTGGCCCCAGCCGTCGGGGCTACGGCCGCCCTCGGGGAAGATGAGCAGGTTCCAGCCCTCGGCTAGTAGCTCCTCCGCCCGGTCGGACGAGTCCCGGCTGACGCGGGTGCGCACTATGGGGACAGCGTTGAGCGAGAAGGCGAAATAGACCGCTTTCAACCGGGTGTCGAAAAAGTAGTCGGCCGCCGCCAGCGTGACGATCTTGTGGCGCCACCTGTCGGGGAGCACGGACAGTAGCAGCGGCGTGTCGAGATGGCTGGAGTGGTTGGAGGCGAAAATGACGGGCGCGGCAACGTGGTCGAGGCGGTCGAGGCCCTCCACGGTGGGCTGGGCCACGGCGGCCATGACGGGCCGGGTGACGATCTCGGTCCAGGCCGCCCGGGCCAGGCGCACTGGGTAGCGCCGCGCCCATTCGGTGTCGTAGTTGACGCCGAGCTGCGAATGCTTGCGGGGGCGCGGCACCGACGTCGGCCAGGTGGGCTCGCCCAGAGGGAATGGGAAGCGACGTCGCAGCTGCGCCCGCCAGGCAGGCGATTTCTTGGCCCAGTCCGGCCATTTATCGGACCGGTCGCCGTTCTTAGTGGACATGGGCCTTAGTGGACATTGGCGAGCATTACCGGTGGGCAGCGGAAATAGGTGATCGTCGGGTCGCGGCCCACCTGGTCCTCAGCCATTTCCAGGGCGTCGGCCAGGGTCGTGGCCGGCTTGAAGCCCATGCGCCGCACCGCCCGGCGGTTACCGCCGACGATGATCGTGCCCCCCGCGTACTCGAGGGCGTGGGCTCCCCAGTACCACATGTACAGCGGGTGTACGCCGTGGTAGGCGTAACTCGTCCGGTACAGGTGGCGGTACCACTCGTCGGTGGCGAAGCGCTCCTCGTAACCCTTTTCGATCTCCAACGGGTCGGTGGTGACGGAAAGCACCTCGTCGAAGAAATCGATATAGGAGGGGTGGTGAACGGGGTGGAAGGCCCAGGGCGTAGGGTGCGAGACGATCACGACCCCGCCCGGGCGCACGAGCGGCTTACCCATGTAGAAGTTGAAGAAATAGCCCAGGCTCAGGCACATGACCAGCAACGGGTTCATTATCGAGCCCACGTTGTAGGGACCGATGTGGGGCAGGCCGAAGATCACCACGTCGCTCTGGCCTTCCACGTCTACGAGCTGTTGGCGGTGGAGGTTGGCGATGGTGGAGGCGTGCACGGCTTCGACCTCGCCCGCCTGCACGCTTGTCATCTGATGGGGGGCCAGAATGGACTGGAATATCGTCCTCTTGGCCGCCGGGCCGAGTAAGTTGAGGCCCCCGCTGGCGGCCAGGAAGGTGGCCCTGTCCCGCACGCTCCATTCCCATTCGCGCTTTTGCAGGAAGGCCATTTCCGACGGGAAGGTGTCGTTGTTGAGGGTGGTCTCGATCTGGAAGACCTTCACGTGTTCGCCCAGCAGGCGCCCGATCCGCCAGGCCGAGGAGTGAAGCTCGGAATTGGGCCGGTCCATGAGCGAACGGCTGTGCTGGAGGGTGCGGACGTTGTGGTGGTGGCGGACGCTGCGGTAGCTCATCAGCCCGGTCGCAGTGGACTTGTGGCCGCCGTCCATCGCCACCATGTTTATGTTGACGTAAACCAGCAGGTCCGATTCGGCCACCCTGCGGTTGACCTCGACCTCCTCGCCCCTGTCGGTCCGGCCCACCATGACCAGGCCCGTGGGGTCCTCGGCATCGTGCTGGAGCAGCTTGCCATGGGGCGCAAAGGCATCGAAGACCCGGTCGCCCACGGCATGGCGCAGCTCGGTGTCGGTCATGCGCCGGTGCAGGCCCAGGGCCGCGATGAGCACGACGTCGTCGACACCGCTGGAGGCGGCGAGGTCGAGCACCGCCTCGATGACGCGCTGGCGGTTGTCGGGCCGGCGCATCGGCGGCAGGGGCAGGGACAGGTCGTCGAAAGCGATGGTGAGGCGCATACCGGGCCGCAGTAGTTCCGACAGCGGGGCGCTGTCGCCCACCGGTGCAGCCAACGCGGCGCGGATGGCGGCATCGGGGTCGGCCAGGGGCTCGAGCGGCTCGGGGGCGTAGACCACCCGGCTGCGTTCGGCGGGCAAGCGTTCCAGGCGGAAACCCTCCCCGTGCCAGACAAGCACGGAGGGAGTAGAACGGTCTACTTCGAGGACGAACCCGGGACGGGGCATGAACTACCTGATTTTCCCTTCTAATTCCACGATCTTTTCTTTTCTGCCCGCATATCGAAAGCAATCTTCACCGCTCCCCGCCGACCGGCCGCAGCCGCGTGCTCGATCGCTTCAGCGGCCCGTTCGAGGGGGTAAGTGGCTGAGAGCAGGCGTTCCAGTCCCGCCTCTTCGGCTAGCTCGAATGCTAGGTCGAAACTGTGGCGCCCGCCCGCGGCGGGCTCAGGGCCATAGGTGTAGGAGCCGGTCACGCCCACCTCACGCTGCCACAATGGAGACAAGTCAATGGAGGCGGGAGCCGGCATCCCCGCCAGCACCAGGGCCCCGCCGGGGGCGGTGACGGCCAGGGCGTCGGCGAGCGAGGCGGCGCTCCCCACACAGTCGACGACAAGGGGCGCGCCTCCCGAGAGCTGGCCACTGTCCAATATCCACGATCCCGTCACCCGGCGGACGGCCCGGCGCAGCTCGCCCGGCTCGGCCACCGAAGTTGCTCCGAGGCGCGTAGCCAGTTCTCTTTGGTGCGAGTACTTGGCCACGGCGATGACCCGGGTGACGTCGTCGCGCCATCGGGCCAGGGCGGCGATGGTGCACAGCCCGAGCGTGCCCGCACCGATGACCACCGCCGTCAGTTCTTCGGCCCGCCCGGACGGGCTGGGGGAGCGGTGAAGGGCGGCGTGGACGGCGCACGCCAGGGGTTCGACGAGCACAGCCGCCTCGTCGGGCACGGCGTCAGGCACGTAATGGAGCTGGCTTTCGTGGGCGACCAGGGCCAGGGACCACCCCCCGCCCGTGTCGGCGCAGTACCCCGTCTGTAGGCCCGGGGCCACGTGGCCACCGGTCAGGTTGACGCAGTGGCGGCGCCGGCCATCGCGGCAGGCCTCGCACATGGGCACTATGCCCCGGGCTTGGCAGCCGAGCACCGGTTCTATCACCGCTCGGCGGCCGTCCTCGGTATCAGCCACGACCTCGTGACCAGGCACGAAGGGGAAGCTGACGATGGGCTCGAACCACCGTGAGGAGCGCCCGTCCACCGTGGCCAGGTCGCTCCCACAGATCCCGGTCAGGCGAGGCAACAGGCGCTGCCATCCGGGACCGGGCAGGGACGGCGGTTCGACGTCGACCAGTCGCAGCGGCCCGAAACGCCCGCCGGCGCCCGCCCTCCACTCCGAGGCGATGCGGGCTACGGCGAAGCGGGGCAGCGATCGCTCGACCTGGAGGGCCTTCATATGCCCCTTAGACCGCCGGTGCCCTCGTTCGGGCTCAAACGGGGGCCGAGGGGCAATAGGGAGCGCCGGTAGCCGGCGGCCCGGGGCCATTGTTCGACGAGCCAGCCCCGCTTGCGGGCCAGAGCGGCCAGCTTGGTCTCGGGGTTGACGGCGACGGGGTAACCGGCCGCCTCCAGCATCGGGAGGTCGCTGGTGGAGTCGGCGTAGACCACGCATTCGGCCAGGTCGAGGCCGTGCTCCCGGGCGTAGTCGGCCATGATGAGGGCTCTGGCCTCACCCGTGGGAGGCGCCTCTACCATTTCTCCCGACAGTCGCCCGCCCGCTTGGCCCATGTGAGCGCAGACGACGTCGTCGAAGAGGGCCCGGAACGGTTCGATGACGAAGTCGAGGGCACCGGTGATGAGCAGGGTCCGGTGGCCGAGAGCGCGGTGCTCACGGACGCGACGTATCCCGGCCGGGAACGACTTGGCCAGGAGCAGGTCGCTCGTGAGCTCCCAGGAGTCCTTGCGCAGCGTGGCCAGGTCGGCGTTCTCGTACCGGCGGTAGAACCAGCGCAGGAAGTCGCCCCGGTCGACCATGTCGAGCGAGAGCATCCGCGGCGCCTCGAGCAGGGTACGCACGGTAAAGCGGGCACGCTCGGGGATGTCCATGCGCCGGGTGGCGAACCAGGCGTAGGAGTCGACGACATTGGTGGCCACCAGGGTGTTCTCCAGGTCGAAAACGGCCAGCTGGCGGTCCGGGGACAGCACCGCCTGGCGCGCCCGTTCCCGGCGGGTCGGCACCGGGGGACCGCTGCGGCGGCGGGGCCCGGCTTGGCGCACGCGGGCATGGGCCACCACCGCCGGCAGGTAGACGTCGTGGCAGAAGCGCGGCCACTCGACCACGAGCGGGTCGAAGCAGAACTCGTCTTCTTCATCGCCGCTCAACTGGGACTTGAGCGCCAGGAGGTTGTCCACGGCGAAGACGGCCTCGGTCTCGGTGTAGGCCCCGTAGAGCTCGACATAGCCGAGGGCCCGCTCGGCCTCGTCGCGGCGCTCCTCTATGCGGCTGGCAAAATCGGCCTTGCTGCCCCGCAAGGGCAGTGCCTGCAGCGCCCTCTCCGCCCCCCGCAGGGCTTTGGTGGCCTGGCGCAGCTGGTTCTGGACCCGCCGACGGCCTGGGAACGACCACTCGGGGACCTCGATGGGCTGGCCCTTGTCGTCGGCCAGAGGATGCTCGGAGAACCACTCGCGCACGAGGTCGACCAACTGCCCGTAGCGCAACGGGTTGCGGGCGCCCGAGGCGGCGTGCACGACGTCAGCTTGCTTGAGCGGCCCCCGGGCAGCGACGGCCAGGATGGCGGCCACCACCAGGTCCACGGGGATCACGTCGATGATGCCCTCGGGGATGCCGGGGAACTCCTTCAGCAGGCCGCGGGCGTAGCTGATGATCACCGGGTCCGCCATCCGGAAGCCCCGGATCCATCCCGGATGGGGTTGCGAAAGCGAAGCCTCGATGATGGACGGGCGCACCACGGTGACGGGCAGGGCGCCGCGGCCCTCGAGCAGGGCCCATTCGCCCAACGCTTTGGAGTAGGCGTACGCGTCCGGCCAACCCAACGCCTGCGCTCGGGCCTTGCCGAGCTCGACCATGCGGTCATCGGTCCACTCCGCCCGCAGTTTCTCCATCTTCTCGGCCAGGAGGGGGACGCCCGCGGCCCCGAGCTCGGCGCGAGCCGCGGCTCGGAGGCGGCCCAGTTGTTTGGGGTCCCGGCTGGCGGCCTCGGCGTCGCTACGGGCACGCCTGGCTGCTTCGACTTCGGCCCGCCAGGGGGCCCGGGCCGAAAAAGGTGTGTCGGAGAGCAGGGCCTCGGGTGCCGGGCCTCTCCTCATCCCGGCCACATAGGCGGTGGAGACGGATATCAGGTGGGGGAGTGCCCGGGACGTGCCCTCGCCCTGCAGTGCGGCGGCGACGCGTGACGGGCCGAGCAGGTTTACCTCCACGGCGGCGTCGAGGGGGGCGTCGAAGCTGACGGTGGCGGCGGAGTGGATGACCGTCGAGCACGTCGCCAGCACCTCGCGCCCGGCGTCGTCGAGGCCCAGGCCGTCCAGGGTGACGTCCCCGGCCACGGCGGTGACCCTACGGGCGGCCTCGTCGGAAAAGCGGTCGCCGAGCTCGCGCCGCAACCTCTGGAAGCAGTCGTTGCGCAGCACGTCGCGCTCGACTCGGTCCAGGGCCCCGCGCCGGCCGGGCCTCACCACTAGGACTATGTCTGTCTCGGGCAGGCATCGCAGCACCCGCTCGGTCAGGGCCGTGCCGAGGAACCCTGTGGCGCCGGTGATGGCGATGCGCCGCCCGGCAAGCGCCTCGCGCAGCATCCTTTGTGTCTAGCACGCCAAGCTGCGTCGCTGACAGGTGCCGGCCCGGCCCGGCTGGGAGCCCGGCGCTGCTCAGGTGGCTTTCGCAGGTGCCGGCGACCCTTGTGTCAGGCCTTGCGGGCGCCTGGCCGGGACTTCTGGCGGGGCTGGGTATAGCGGCCGCTGTTTGCCGGCAGTGCCCGGCCGCTGGCGGTCACGACCGGCTCGGCCCCCGATCGCCGGGACCGGGACGTCGTGGCCGGTTTGCGCTCTTCTTGTCGGCCCGAGCTCCGGGCCGAGCTGCTCCGGTTGGCCGAGGAATGCGTCGCTATCCAGGTCTTCTGCTGCTTGTTCATGCGGAAAATGAGCATCCACAGCACGAACCCGGCAGGGACGATGAAGGTCAGGTAGGCCAGGTCCTTCAGCCCGTTGGGGAAAGGCACCCCCATCCCGATGGCGGCGGTGAGCATGAAGGCGATGCCTGTCACGTAGCGCTTGCGCCAGTAGACCGAGCCCGCCGACGCCAGGGCGAGCACGATGAGGACGACGGCGGTGGCCGGGTGGGTGACGTTCTCGGTCACGGTCTTGGTCTTGCCGTCGACCTTTTGGTACACCTGGCTGATATCGGTGCTCAGATAGGACAGGACACCGACCGCCAGCAAGTAGGCGCTGACATAGACCGCCCGGGAGGGCTCGGGGGGCTCCATGACGGAGGTGGCCTGGCGGGCCTGGCGTACGAGGTCCATGCGCCGGGCACGTTGGGCCGACTTGGCCTGCTTGTCCGTCTGGGGGCCACGAGGGGCTGGGGTGGCTGGGGTGGCGAGGTCCTCGTCTGGCTCTGCCGTGGCCGTTGCCCGCCGCAGGAGGCTCACTGCCCGTCTGCCTCGTCTTCGGGCGAAGTCTCACTCGACGGCTCTTTACCCTGGCCCTCTCCACCCAGGAGCCAGCGACGTACGGTTACCGAGCTCTGCCGGGGGCCCAGCTGCTCGAGCTTTGCCTCGACCGGCAAGTCCTTGGGCGGGTCCCCGGAGGTCTGCATGACGATGGCCGGTTCTTTGCGTTCGGGCTCGAACACCTGCTGGAGCCCGAAGGCGAACGCGGTAATGACCGCTCCAGTGGCGCTGTTGCGCCGCCATTTCTCGACCTTGTCGGGGAGACCGGTCACGCGGGGGGCTTCGTTCTCCAGCATCTCGTCGGTACCCGCGGGAGCCGCCCGCCTTACATGGCGTCGCCCGAGCTCATCGACGAACTCGTCAACCTCGTCGTCGTCCTCGAGGTACTCGTCCTCTTCGACACCCCCGTCGGGCTCGTCGACCTCCGCAGGTCCGCTGATCAGCCCAGACGTCACCGGACCGCTTTGACCTGCCTCCCGCAAACGCCCAGCGGCCCCGGTCCCGCCTGCGTCGGCCTGCTCGGTACCTTCTTCGGGGTCAACAGAAGCCACTGCTCCAGGGTAGCGCCTCGGGGCCCGTCCCGAGGCCGTGGGGCCGGTGTCGTTGCACCGGTGGCCCTCGCCGGCACCTGGAGGCCTGAATGTTTGTTCCATTCAGGCTCAGGACAAGCTTTGGGTATTAGCTGCAGGACACCGGGTGGCAGGGCGTGGTGACAAAGGTGTACGCACCGCCGGGGTTGGCCGGGCCGGGCGCCAGTTGGGCGACCGTCGCCACGACACCGCTGGCCCCCACAGGCGGACCAGAGGGTATAGCGGTACTGGCCACGGCATTGGACGACACGACGGCCGAAATGCCCAGACCCGCGCCTGCGAACGCGCATAACCCGACAACTGCAGTGGCTATCAGGCTCTTCATCTCGATCACCCTCCTGACCCTGCCCAAGCAGGCTCCCGAGGTCGGCCCGTTAGCGGACCTCATCTAAATGAACCTCAGTAAGTCATTGTAGTCCATGCCGCCTCATCTTGCGAAATTAGGGAATGCTGAAGACCGGCAAATAGCCACAACGAAATGTCTAGGTGCCCTGGTCCTATTTTGGTCCCGAAGAAGGTGTTTAACTTTTTGATAAGGGACATCAAACATCTTCCCATAGGGCGCGCTTCCATTTCTCCATCGGTACCCCGGAGGTACATTCCCCGAGAGAACAGCCCCTTTGCAGAAGTCAGGCGCCACAAGCCTGATGAGCACGTGGTCGTCACGGCTCCCTTCTGTCTGCCTCAAAGACGCTCTCGCGCCGGGCCTGGACCTGGGCGAGCGCGTTTGGTCGGGCGCGTCCTGGTGGGCTGCCCGCTTTTCGGCTGTCCTGCCCATCGCCGACGGGTTGCAGACTGGCGGGCGCCGTCGTAGTTCGGCGCGGTCATATCCCTCGGCTGCTCTGGCTCTTTCGAGGTGCGCACGGAGTACAGGTAGTCCCGGCGGACTAGTCTGTCGAGGAATGCTTTGCTCCTTGTCTCGATCCGCCGGAACTTGTCAGGCGCTAGCCCGGTTTGCTCCGACAGGTGGGAGAGCAGGGACATAAGAGCAGGTCAAAGGGCACGGGCGCTTGGCTCAGTTGGTTAGAGCGCAGCCTTCACACGGCTGAGGTCGGAGGTTCGAGTCCTCTAGCGCCCAC
>Ga0182012_10001013_pt1 | contig 31078 bp, 23 predicted proteins | sample 612S2SmetaG_FD_120486 | JGI IMG/M metagenome (GOLD analysis project Ga0182012, IMG submission 120486) | Permafrost microbial communities from Stordalen Mire, Sweden - 612S2S metaG | ecosystem: Environmental > Terrestrial > Soil > Wetlands > Permafrost | place: Sweden: Stordalen | collected...
AGACAGCCATGACGGACGCAGACACCACAGAACGCGACGTTGATACCGAACTGCCCGGAGATGTCGCCGAGGATGTCCCCGGGGGTATTGCGGAGGACATCGTCGAGGACGCGGCCAGCGCTGCCGAACCCGACGACCCGGAGGACCGGTTGGTCGCCGAGGGGGAGATCGCCGGTGACTATCTAGAGGAGCTGTTGGATCTGCTGGACTTCGACGGTGATATCGATCTGGATGTCGAGGGGAACCGCGCCATCGTGAGCATCGATGGCAGCGACGACTTGAACAAATTAGTCGGCCGCGTGGGCGAAGTCCTGGATGCTCTGCAGGAACTCACCCGGCTGGCGGTGCATCAGAAGACCGGTGTGCGTAGCCGGTTGATGCTCGATATCGCGGGTTGGCGCCGCCGCCGACGCGAGGAATTGGCGGCGCTGGGCGACAAGGTGGCCCGGCGGGTGTTGGAGAGCGGGGAACGCGAAGAACTCGCGCCGATGACTCCGTTCGAGCGGAAGATCGTCCACGACGCCGTTGCGTCCGTGCCCGGGGTGCACAGCGAAAGCGAGGGCGTGGAGCCGTCGCGCCGCGTTGTTGTCCTGCACGACTGAATTACGACTATGTAGTTCGCGCGCCGGCGCGAGCGCGCGAGTTCCCAGCAGACTAGAGGAATGTTTCACGTGAAACATGTCGGTCGTGGTGAGCGGGCGGTGGACGCGCCGGCGCCGACCGGCTCTGCAGAAGCGGGAGTCACGCCGGACGCTGCAGTGAGAATCTTCGGGCCGCGACTCAATGTCGCCCAGCGCTACGTTGAGGTCCTGGCGGGCGCAGGAGTGGAACGCGGCTTGCTCGGCCCGCGTGAGGTGGACCGCTTGTGGGATCGGCATCTACTGAACAGCGCGGTGGTCGGCGAGCTCCTCGATCCGGGCGAGCGGATAGTGGACATCGGTAGCGGGGCCGGGTTGCCCGGAATACCGCTGGCGATCTCCCGGCCCGATCTCCAGGTGGTTCTACTTGAGCCGCTGCTGCGCCGGAGCGAGTTTCTCAACGAGGTCGTGGCCGAACTAGGGTTGCTCATCGAGGTGGTGCGCGGCCGTGCCGAGGAGTCTTGGGTCCGCGATCGGATTGGCGAGAGGGATGCCGCAGTGTCGCGAGCGGTTGCACCGTTGAACAAGCTGACGAAGTGGAGTATGCCGTTGCTGCGGCCGAACGGACGGATGCTGGCGATCAAAGGGGAGCGCGCTTCCGACGAAGTAAAACTACACCGGCGTGTGATGGCGGCATCCGGTGCCGTTGATGTCAGGGTGGTGGCATGTGGCGCGAATTATTTGCGTCCGCCCGCAACCGTGGTGTTAGCGCGACGCGGAAAGCAGGCCCGTCACGGGTCGGCCCGGACGGCGAGCAGGGACACATGATGACTTCTCCGCCAGGTTGGCCCACCGGTTCTTCGGGCGCAGCAAGTGTGCCGCGCCAGGAAGCGCCGAATCCGACCGCGGGCGTTCCGCCGGTCGATGTTTCACGTGAAACGAACGTTTCACGTGAAACAGCGGACGACCTCGACACCCCGATCGGTGCTGCCGCAGAGCGTGCGATGCGGGTACTCCACACGGCCGACGAACCGCTGAGCCACCCAAGTCACCGCCGGGTTTTCACCATCGCCAATCAGAAGGGCGGCGTGGGTAAAACCACCACCGCGGTCAACCTCGCCGCCGCGCTCGCGGTGCAGGGACTCAAGGCGCTAGTCATCGATCTCGACCCGCAGGGCAACGCGAGTACCGCGCTCGGCATCACCGACCGGCCGTCGGGCACCCCGTCGTCTTATGAGGTACTTCTCGGCGAAGTCACGGTGCAACAGGCGTTACGACGCAGCCCGCACAGCGAGCGCCTGTTCTGCGTGCCGGCGACCATCGATCTCGCCGGTGCCGAGATCGAATTGGTGAGCATGGTGGCGCGTGAGAATCGATTGCGCACCGCCTTAGCCGAGCTGGACAACTTCGACTTCGACTATGTCTTCGTCGACTGCCCGCCATCGCTGGGGCTGCTGACCATCAATGCACTTGTGGCCGCGCCAGAGGTGTTGATCCCGATACAGTGCGAGTACTACGCACTCGAGGGCGTGTCGCAGTTGGTGCGCAACATCGAAATGGTGAAGGCGCATCTCAATCCTCAACTCGATGTGACCACCGTGATCCTCACCATGTACGACGCCAGGACCAAGCTCGCCGACCAGGTCGCCGAAGAGGTGCGCCGATATTTCGGGAGCAAGGTGTTGCGCACCGTGATTCCGCGCAGCGTCAAGGTCTCCGAGGCGCCGGGCTACGGCATGACAATAATCGATTACGATCCCGGTTCGCGCGGGGCGATGAGCTATCTCGATGCGAGCCGCGAACTCGCCGAGCGCGATCACTGAGGTGAAAGGGACGACCATGACGCAGCCGTTACGCAAGAAGGGCGGCCTCGGCCGGGGACTGGCTTCGCTGATCCCCACCGGTCCCGCCGATAGCGATTCCGGGCCGGCGACCTTAGGTCCGCGGATGGGGGATGCGGCTGCGGACGTTCTGATCGGGCGGCCGGCGCCGGGCGCCGAGGATGCGGGCTCACATATGGGCGCCGTCTACCGCGAGATCCCGCCGGGCGACATCGAGCCGAATCCGCGTCAGCCAAGACAGGTGTTCGATGAGGAGGCGTTGTCTGAACTGGTGCACTCCATTCGCGAGTTCGGCCTCCTGCAGCCGATCGTGGTGCGTGCGGTGCCCGGATCACAGAGCGGCGCTCGGTACCAGATCGTCATGGGGGAGCGGCGCTGGCGCGCAGCCCAGGAGGTGGGCCTAGCCGCCATCCCGGCCATCGTGCGCGAGACCGGCGATGACAATCTGCTCCGCGACGCATTGTTGGAGAACATCCACCGGGCACAGCTGAACCCCTTGGAAGAGGCGGCGGCTTATCAGCAGTTGCTCGACGAGTTCGGCGTCACCCACGATGAACTGGCGTCCCGCCTCGGCCGCTCCCGACCGCTGATCACCAATATGATCCGGCTACTGAAGCTGCCCATCCCGGTTCAGCGGCGGGTAGCCGCGGGCGTGCTGTCTGCCGGCCATGCCCGCGCACTGCTGTCGCTGGAGTCCGGGCCCGAGGCTCAAGAGGAACTGGCCGGCCGCATCGTCGCGGAGGGCCTCTCGGTGCGAGCCACCGAGGAGGCGGTCACTTTGGCCAATCACGCGGCCAACCACGGCGGCGCGACCACGCCATCGCCCCAGCGGCGCAAGCCGATCCAGATGCCTGGCCTCCAAGACGTTGCTGACCGACTGTCGAACGCCTTCGATACGCGGGTCACAGTCAGCCTTGGCAAACGCAAGGGGAAGATTGTGGTGGAGTTTGCATCGGTGGACGATCTGCAGCGAATCATCGGAATGATGACCACGACCGAGGCATGACCGACCATATTGTGTCGTTACGTCACTGTGACACCAGGCCGCTTCCGGGGCCTGGCACGACCCACCTCGGGCACTGAATCCGATGGAGACCTGTTGCGCACCAAGCTATTTCGGCGCCGAACCAGTTGCGACCGCAGAACACCGAATGTTTTGGCCGGGACAGCTCGAGTGGCTGCGCCAATACTGGCCGGATGACGACAAACTCTCCTATCCTTAGGGTTGCTCATGTATCGCAGCCCGGGCAGTACCGCACGAAAGCCAGGAGACTAGTGTCTGCTCGAATCACACCGCTGCGGCTCGAAGCCTTCGAGCAGCTCCCCAAGCATGCGCGCCGCTGTGTCTTCTGGGAGGTCGACCCCGCGACCCTTGGTGACCAGGACCACCTCGCCGACCCCGAATTCGAAAAGGAAGCCTGGTTGTCGATGGTGATGCTGGAGTGGGGCTCTTGCGGTCAGATTGCCACAGCTGTTCCGGACGAGCGCAGCCAGAGCGAGCCGCCGTGCCTGGGGTATGTGCTCTACGCCCCGCCCCGAGCGGTACCGCGGGCGCAGCGCTTTCCCACCGCACCGGTGTCTGCGGACGCGGTGCTGTTGACCTCGATGGGCGTCGAGCTCGGGCAAGCCAGTGACGACTTGCCGCGCAGCCTCATCGCTCGAGTGATCGACGAGTTGGTCCGGCGCGGAGTCCGAGCGCTGGAAGCTTTTGGTCGCACACGGGCGGTGTCCGAGTTGAGCGATCCGCGGACGGCGGACCCGGATGTCCGACCCGTTTTCGAGGCTCTCGGCGATTGTTCGGTTGAACACTGCGTCATCGACGCCGACTTCTTGCAAGACGTGGGTTTCCTTGTGGTGGCGCCACATGCCTACTTCCCGCGGCTACGACTCGAGCTGGATAAGGGGCTGGGATGGAAAGCCGAAGTCGAGGCTGCGCTGGAGCGCCTGTTGGAGAATGCCCAGCTGCAACAGCCGGTTGGGGCCGGGGCCGGCAATACCCTGAAGGCTGGCAATACGGTGCAGAACTCGCAAAACGGTGAAGAACCCGCAAAACGGCTAGGACCCGCTGAGTCTGCTCGCCCGTTCCATCGATAGTTCGTGAGCAAGCAGCTCGGCAAAGGTGAATGTACCGGTGGGCCTATCGTTCTTGCCCAGTAGATAGAGCCGCTTGACCGCGGCGAGGATGCCCTCGGCGATGGAATCCCTGATCTGCGTTGAGACCAGCATGGCGCGGTCGCGTGGGTTGGTGATGTAACCAACGTCGACCTGAACGGTCGGCATCCGCGTCAATGTCAGCAGATCCCACGTCCGACCATGCGTACGACAATCCCGTAAACCGGTACGGGCCACCACTTCTCGCTGAATGAAGTCGGCGAGATTGCGGCCGATCGTCGAGACCGAGCCATGGGAGTTGCCGAAGTGGAAGGTGGCCACACCGTTAGCCGAAGGGCTGATCTGAGTTTCGCAGCGCAAGCTGATCATGAGGTCGGCGCCGACATTATTGGCCATAGCGGCGCGTTCGGCATCCGACGGGCTGTGATTCGCCGGCCTGGACCGGTGGGTCTCCATGCCGATGGCAGTCATCCGCCCTTCAAGGCGGCTTGCCAAGTCCCACAACACATCTGCTTCGCTAATAGGTCCGGATGGGCCGTGCGAGATCAAACCGTGGTCCGTGCCACCGCGGCCTGGATCGATGATGATCCGCTTGCCGGACAGCTTGGGGCCGGACCGGCGGACCAGTTCTTCTTCGCGAATAGCGTGTGGCGAGCCGCCAGTGACCCGCGAACTCAAAAAGTACAAGGAGCGCAGCGTTTCGGGGCCGCAGATACCGTCGGCGGCAAGACCGTAGTCGCGTTGGTACGACATCAACCCGTTGTGGGTCTGCAGACCGAAGTGTCCGTCGACCATGCCGGTGTAGAAACCGAGGTCCTGCAGCCGTGCCTGCAGTGTGGCGACGTCGTCACCGTAGAGCGGAGCACCGAACTGGTGATACAGCGTGCGGGCGCCCAGCCGGTAGGAAGCTTCCTTCAAGGCCCGGTAAGTGGCCTCGCCGACAATACCGTCCACGAGCAGACCCCGATGCTGCTGGAAGGCGCGCACCGCGTCGTCGAGCTCGGCGTCGAAGACGTCGAACGCCACGTGACGGCCGGTGGTCAGATCTTCGTCAGGATTGTCCAGCAGCCCCAGCGCGGCGAGTGAGGCGTGGATCTCGGCGACAGCGGCGCTGCGGTCACCACAGCGCAACGCGTCGCCGGCTTCGCGGCGCAGACTCGACATACCAAGGGCCCTCCGGGACTCAGTGAACACGCTGACGTATGCACAACAGCTAACCGGTATTGTCGCAGATCATGCTCAATTTCGGGAAAACCCCAGGCTAACCGCCGGCATTGTGCGCCGAACCGGAACGGGGCTAGGCCAGGTTGGGAACCACGTCGGAAAGCTCACGCAGCAGCGCTGCCTTACCCTTGGCGCCGACAATCCGCTTTACCGGCTGTCCGTCCTTGAACAGGATCAGTGTGGGGATCGACACGACCTGGAAGTCGCGCGCCGTCTCCGGGTTGGAGTCCACGTCCAGCTTGGCGACGGTGAGCTGATCGGCCCGCTCGACCGCGATCTCCTCCAGGACCGGTGCGACCATCTTGCATGGACCGCACCAGGTTGCCCAAAAATCAACCAGCACAGGCTTATTGCTGGATAAAACATCCGTAGAGAAGGACGCGTCGGAGACTTCTACTGTGCCCCCGGCATTTTCCGTGTCGGTCATCGCGGTGCTCCAATCAGTGTGTCGGTACTGTCAACATTTCCACCGGCCTGCTGGGGCGTGCCTGACTCAGCGTGCTCTGCCAGCCAACGCTCGGCGTCAATGGCCGCCGCACAACCACTGCCCGCGGCGGTGACCGCCTGCCGGTAGGTACGGTCCACCAAGTCGCCGGCCGCGAACACTCCGTCCAGCGAAGTGCTCGTGGTGCGTCCCTGCACGAGGACGTAACCGTCGGGGTCGACGTCGACGACATCGCGCACCAGGGCCGAACGCGGCTCGTGACCGATAGCGACGAAAACACCAGTCACCGCCACCGTGGTTTCTTCGCCAGTTATGTTGTCGCGCAACCTTAATCCCGTCACGGTGGTTTCACCGTCGACCGCGACCACGGCGTGGTTGGTGATGAATTTGATCTTGTCGTTGGTACGGGCGCGGTTGAGCATGATCTTCGACGCCCGGAACTCGTCGCGACGGTGTACCAGGGTCACGCTGCGGGCAAACCGGGTCAGAAAGATGGCTTCTTCCATCGCCGAGTCGCCGCCGCCGATCACAGCGATGTCCTGGTCGCGGAAGAAGAACCCGTCGCACGTGGCGCAAGAACTCACGCCACGGCCCAGCAACTCCTGCTCGCCGGGAACCTGCAGATAGCGTGCCGCGGCGCCCATCGCCAGAATGACGGCCCGGGCCCGATGGGTCTGCCCGTCAGCGGTCACGACGGACTTGATGGGTCCGTCCAGCGACACGGATTCGACGTCTTCCATCTGCAGGTCCGCGCCGAACCTCAACGCCTGCTCGCGCATCTCGTCCATCAATTCCGGTCCGGTGATGCCTGCACGAAAGCCGGGGTAGTTCTCCACCTCGGTCGTGGTCATCAATGCGCCACCGAAGGAGGTGCCTTCGAAGACCAGCGGTGCCAGCTGCGCGCGGGCCGTGTAGAGGGCCGCGGTGTACCCGGCCGGACCGGAGCCGATAACGATCACGTCGTGGACTGTGTCATGAGCATCATGAGCTCCATGAGCAGAGGGGGTGGCGTCGGTCATGCGAGCCTTTCCGGGACAGAAGTAGGTCAACGAGTACAAACGCCAGCGTAGGCATTGCTGTTCCCGCGCGCGTCGCGCGACACAGGAGACTAGGACCCCACACTAGGGGCGGGGGATCTGGGTGTTGGCCAACAGCCCGGTATCGGCGGCGCTGCAATTGAGCGCCACTGCAAACACCGCCAGGTTGTTGGGCGCGTCGCCGGGCAGCACCAGCAGCACGCCAGGGCGGGCGTTGATCTCGATCGGCCTCGCCGCGAGCACCGGGGTGGACGCCGGATAGCCCAGGCCACTGAGGCACGACACGCGCCGGGGCGGGTCGTTGAGTGAGCTCGAGAGTGGGCCGGCGAGTGGGCCGTAGTCCGGCCTTTGGTCGAGCAGGGCCAGAATCTGGGCCTGCGATAGCGGGATCACCATGGGCGGCGTCGACACCGTGATGTGCTCGGCGGTGGCCGGGGTGCTCGGGGCGGGTTCGGGCTCGTTGACCAGCGCGACCGTACCCACGGCGATCGCGGCGACCACTGCGCACAAGCCGGCGACGCCCGCCAGCATTCTGGCTGGGCGGATGCCTGGCCGGGCTAAGTGAGCACCGCCGCGTGACCCGCTCGACGGGGGATCGGCCGATGTCAGCGCAGCTGAAATTCGGGCCAAGACCCTGGGGGGAGCATCCGGCGCCGTGCTCGGATCCGCGCCGGCAGCCGCGACATCGCGGCGCACCCGGTTCAGAGCCTGCAGGATGCGTTGGGCCTCCGGGTCGGCACGGACTTGTCTGCGCACCCGAGCGGCGTCGGCATCGTCCAGCAGACCGGCCTGAAGGTCGGCGAGGATGTCCACCGTCAGCGGTGGGTCCGCACCCGCCGAACCATGATCCGCAGGACTATCCCCGGCTCCACCCATCCCCTCCAGTGTCCGTCATGCACAGTGCGAAAGCCACGCACACCCCTGCTCGACAGCTGCAGGCTCAAGCCTCGTTACTGAACGGCCGGGCGGTCGGGTGTGGCGCGGGCGCCCGTGTTGAGGTGGCCGAGCATCCCGGCCAGGCGAACCCGAGCGCGGGCACATCGGCTCTTGACGGTCCCCTCGGCGACGCCCAGCAGCCGGGCGGTGTCGGCGATTGAGTAGCCCTGCATGTCGACGGCCACCACAGCGGCCCGCTGCTCGACGGGCAGCCGCATCAGTGCCCGTTGCACCGTGATGGCCGTGTCGATGTGGCCCGTCCGATCGGCCACCGGGTACACGTCCTGCAGAGGGGTGGTCGGGTGCGCTTTGGCGCGCCGCAGCCGGTCCAGGCAGGCGTTCACCACTATGCGGTGCAGCCAACTGGCCACTGCGGCGTTGTATCGAAAGGAACCGGCGCTGCGGTGGGCTGAGAGCATCGCCTCTTGCAGCGCATCTTCGGCGTCCTCGGCGCTGCGGCTGGTGAGCCGCGCAAGCCGGTGCAGCTGCCGTTGATGGCGGTGGAACAACTCTTCGAACGCGTATCTGTCGCCCGCAACATGCGCGTTCAGCAGCTCGGCGTCACTGCGCTCCCTGTGAATGTCTCCCCGAATGTTTCCCCCGAAGCCCACGGCCCGGACAGTAGCCAATCGGCTGCCGCGCGGCACTTCACCCGCCAGGGTCAGGACGCCGCCTGAACCGTGATCTCGGAGATGTCGGCGCGGCTCTTGCCGTCGGTGGTCCCCAACGTAGAGATCCACACCAGCAGGTTCGACGTGGGGGAGCCGGCCCTGACCGGAATGACGTTATGACCGGGTTTGAGCGCAAAGGCCGGAGCCATCACGGTGGTGTCCTCCAGCTTTCCCGGCGTCGGCGTGGACGCCGAGCGAATCTCTACCTTGGTCCCGGTGCTGACAGTGTCGATGGTCACCGTGCCGACCAATGTGGGGCTCGGCAGTTGCAACATCAGCCCGACGCCGCTCTTGAAGCCTGGGAACGGGACCGCGTCGGTATAGATGTCGGTCTGCCATGAGGTGGCCGGGTTGCCGTCGATCGCGTTGCCGGCAGTGCCGGGCGAGTCGGCGTCACCGTCGGGGGAGAAGACCGTCGCCTTAGTGGGTTTCACGATGCTGCCGGACGCCGCCGGATTCGGGGACGAGGTCGACGATGACGGCCCGTTGAGTCCGAGCTCGTCTTTGTTGAGGCCGCCGCCGACGTCGCCGAAAATCTTGCTCACCACTGACGCCAGCACTACCAGGGCAACCACGATGACGACAAAGCCCGCGATGACACCGATCAGCAGGTTGCGGCGCCGGCGGCCGAACACGCCGTCGTCTCCAATGTTCGGCTGGCGGGGAGCGGTCGGCGCTGGCGCGTCGTCGATCGGACCCAGCACCTCGGTGCGGTCGGCTACGGCGGTCGCTTGTTGCAGAAGATTCAAAAGCGTTGACGCACTGCGTATCCCGCCGTCCTCCTGAATCGATCGAACAGCAACGGCGGAAATCTGGAAGGGGATGTCGCGGTCGACGACAGTGGGTTCAACGGGGTGGCCCGTGGAATCCCGCTCGGCCGGGGCCAGCCCGCTACGTACCCCGGACTCGGGCAGCGGCCACCGGTTGACCAGCAAGGCATACAGCGCGGCGCCGATTCCGCGGATGTCGTCCTGTGGGTTGGCGTCGGGCATGGTTGCCGGGTACGCCAGTACCACGTCGCCTTCGATACTGACGCGCAACCGGCTCGGGTGGTCGATCGACAGGGCGACGCCAGCACGGTGAGCCGCGTCGGCAGCGGCGGCCAGCGACTGCATTGCCCGGATGGCGCCGACGGGCGACGGGGAGGTGTCTGCCACCTCCTGCAGCGAACCGCCACGAATCCACTCCGCGACGACCAAGCCGCCAGAACCGGTGTGGACGACGTCGAGCACTCGGGCTATACCGGGCTTGTCGATCCGGCTGAGCCGCAAAGTGCGGGCCAGGATCTCCTGCAGGACTTCTTCCGGTAGGGCCCCCTCCGGGTCGACAAAAGTCAGCGCCACCTGCCGGTCCAGCGCAATGTCCAGGGCCTGCCAGAACTGCAGGGGCGGCGCGCCACCATGGAAGACCAGCAGGCGGTAGCGACCCCCGGCGATTCGCGCGCCGGGAACCATGTGGGTGGGTTCTGCCGGGAAATCGCCAGCCAGATCGCCGTTGCGCTGGTCGGACGGGTGCGGCGGTGGTGAGGCGGGCTGCGGGTCGGCCGGAATGTCTGGCCGGAAGTCGTCGGCCACCGAGCGCGGTAACTCGGTGCCTGACGCGGAGCTGGGTGCGGCGCTCTCCATTGGGCGGTCGGTCACCTCCGGTCCTTTCGCTATCCGGACGCTGGGTACCCGCTCCGGAGGCCTGCGCCGGATCGGCTCCTGGACCGCATTGGCCCCCGGCGGGGGCGAATTCCTCTGCTCAGGGTACGTGACGGAGCCCCGCCCGGATGATCGATCCGGCACAGCGAACTCGCGCGGCACTACCGGCCCGCCGCTGCGCCTGATCCGGCCCATGACGGCGGCCAGCGCTGCGCATGCTTCGGGGACCTGTGCGCGGACCATGACTGTGGCCATGATCGGAAGCATGATGCCGGCCAGCACCACGAGTCGCAGCAGCGAACCCAAACCACCGCCGCGCGCGGTGAGTTCCCCCAACCCCAACAGCCGATCGGCCACATGTCCAACCAGACCTGCCAGCAACGACGCGGCAACCGTCACCAGGATGGTCCGTACCTCCCGGACGCCGATCAGATGGCCGCCGGACGGCAGGAGTGTGCGCCGCAGCAAGATGTAGCCGACGATCGCTCCGGCCAGAAACCCGACGCCGTTAGCCAACCCGAGATATCCGGCGACCAGCTCGGTATTGGCGGTGACATGGGGCGCCAGTAGCGAGCCGACGATCTTGACGGCCGTGATGACCAGGATGATCACGATCGGCGTCCACGGTTGCTCCCGGGCGTAGAACACGCGCAGCTGCAACAGCACCAGCCCGTACGGGATCAACGTGAACGCCGACAATGCGATCGCAGCGCCCAGATACCCGGCGTCGACCTGCCCGAAGTGGCCGTATGCGAACAACGCGCTGCCGATCGCCGGCCCACCGACGGTCATGAACGCCACTATCGGGATCAGCGTGATCAACGTCAGTCGGGTGGCCAGCGACAGGTCGGCGAGCACCCCCTGGGTGTCGTCGGCGGCGGCGTTGCGGCTCAGCCGCGGCATCACGACGGTCAGCACCGTCACCCCGATCATGCCGAATGGCAGCATCAGGACCAGCCAGGTGTAGTTGTAGATCGCGGGCCCTGAAGCCGCTGCGGTGCTGGCGATCTGGTTGCCGACCACCAGGCCGAGCTGACTGATGAGCACGTAGAGCACCATCGCGGCGGCCATCGCGCCGAAGCGCTTGAGCCGCTCATCGATGCCCCATAGCGGTCGCAGGCTGATGCGCTCGCGGCGCAGCGCCATCAGCAGCACCGTCATCTGGGCGAACACTCCCAGGGTGGTCCCGATCCCGAGGACCAGCAGCTTGGTGTTGCCCATCCGGACGGGATCGACCGACAGCTCACCGGGAACCGCCAGGTACACCCCCAGGGTCACCAGCGCGACGACATTGTTGACGACGGGCGCCCACGCCGGCGGCCCGAACACGTTGCGGGTGTTCAGGATCGCCATGAATACCGATGTGAGGCCGTAGGCGAGCACCTGTGGCAGCAGAAGGTAGGCGAATGCGGTGGTGAGCGGCTCGTTGACCTGGGGATTGCGGCCTAGCATCAGCCGCACCAGCAACGGCGCGGCCAGCACCGACAGCGCCGTTGCCACCAGCAGCAGCGTGGTCGTCAGTGTGACCAGGCGCCGCACGAACGCCGCGCCGGCGTCGGGGTCGCTTTGCTCGGCACGGGCCAGTACTGGCACGAAGATCGCGGTGAACGTCGCCTCCAGCACAAGCGCGGCGACGAGGTTCGGCAGCTGATTGGCGACCGAGAACGCGCTGGACAGTGCCGCGCCCAGGATCGCGGCCAGCAGCACAATCCGGGTGAACCCGGTGATCCGGCTGACCAGTGTTGCGAACGCCATCGCCCACGATCGCGATACCAGCGCGGCGTCGGACAGCTCGGTCCGTCGGGTGCGCAGCTGGGGCGGCCGGTGCGGCGGTGGCATTGCTTCCCGCCCTCGGGGAGCCCCCCGGAAGGCGGGTCTCATACTCGGTGCTCTTCGTCGACCCGCTGTTCAATCTCGTCTTGCGGGTCAGCGTGTGTGGGGGTGGGTGGGTCGGGGCGGTCCAGATCGGCGCGATCTGGCTGGCCACGGAAACGGTGCCAGAGCCGCCGTCCGGCTAACGTCACCAGCACCGCGGCCGCGGTGAGCGTGATCGCAAACAGCACCTTGCCGTACGCATTGGAATGCACCGACAAGCGCACCGGCTCGCCCAGCCGCAGGCCTTCGGGGGTATGCAGCGCGACGTCGATGGCGACCCGCTGGGTGAACTTGACTTCGATCGGTACCCGTAGCGGTAGGTATCCCGGCGGCAACTCGATCTCGCCGACGTCGGTGACCGTCATCCCGGGTGGGGCGTCGACCTGGAGCCGTACCCGGATGGGAACAGCCAGGCCGTTGTGCAGCGCCAGCGGAAGGGGACTGTGCTCGGTGGCCAGAGTGTAGGAGCCGCCCGGGTTGACGATCGTGACCGCGCCGAACAAGTCATTGATCGTCTTACCGACGACAGCCAACCGCTGCTGAGCCAACCCGTTGCGGGTATCGGGCGGTTCCGATTGGCTGAGCGCGCGCAGCATGTCCTCGCGTAGTGGCGCGGTGTACTGGATGCCCGTCAGCCCGGTGCGGTCGTCGGTGGTCAAAGCTGAAGTCAGGCCCCACAGTCGGCCAACCTCGCCCGTGATGTCGGTGGTGACTTCGTCGCTGAACCGGCCTCGCCCGGGCGTGGGCGCGGGCGCCGACTCGGGTAGGTTGGTGTGGCTTGTAGCGTCAGCGATCACCGCTGGTAACGGTCGGGGCACTGCCAGACCGGAACGGATTGTGGTAGCCAGCGCGGTAAGGATGACCTGCGCGTCCTCCGTCTGCAGGTTCCACGACGCCGGCGGGACCAGGATCTGGGTGCGGGGCGCGGAATCCCGCTCCAGGGCGTGCCAAAAGATGGAGCCCAAAGCGTCCTGCCGGCGAGCGGTGTTCGAATCGTGGGCCAGCCTGACCGTCAGCGAGGAGTCCACGTAAGTGGGGACGATCGGGTTGGTCCCAGCGCCGGCCAGCGCGGCACCGACGGCCGGGTCGAACGGGGCGACCACCACCTGCGGGGACAACCGCCGCGGTGCGGTGTCGATAGCGGCGGGTGAGTCGGTCCCGGAGTCCGGGGCGGATGCGTCTGCGGCCGAGATTGCGACGGTGTTGTCATTGGTGTTGAGCAGGTCGACCGCGCCGCTGGTCAACGGGCCGTCGGGCAGTAGCGTGGCCCCGCGGGTGGAGGTGACATCCAGAATGCGATCGACGATGTCTCCGACGCTGTTGGTGGCAAATGCGCTCAGGCCGCGATCCTTGACGCGCTGCAAGGCGTCCAGGTCGGCTTGGGCGTAGGGCAGCGGCGCCACGCATGTCCGATGGGCCAGTGCACGTAGCCGGTTGAGCCAGAGCGTCGCAACGGCTTGACCCGTGCCCGGGTGCGTCGGCGTGCCCGGTTGCTGATCGGGGCCGTCGGGTGATTCGGATACGACGTAGCCGGCGGTCATCGCGTTGACGGTGACGAGCAGATCAGGGTCGACAGCGACGCACAGCGCTCGCCCGACCGCGCCCTCGGGATCGACGTCGTGGCTGGTGGCGATCTCGGCCGCGGATAGCAAGATGTCCAAACGGCCGCCGGCGGCAAGTGAAGTGGCCAGGTCGTCGTCGACCAGCCGGACCGGGATGGTGCCCCCGGGTGCTCCGGGGGACAGCCGGGGCCTGTCGGCCAGTGGCCACAGCATGGTGATCCACACGGGTTTCGAGGTGTCGGGTGCGATGGGCGAGTCCATGGCATCGGCTTGGTCGGGTGGCACGCCGACCACCGGGAGCAGGAACCGTGCGTTGTCGAGTCGGGCGGGCGCGCCGTAGTCGGGTGTCCCGTTGACATTGACCAGCACGGGGTAGACCCCGGGCTGCTCGACCGCCAAGGACTGCCTGGTCAATGAGCGCACCGGAGCGGAGAGGGTAAAGCCGACCTCTTGCCCCCGTTGCATTTCGGCGGCCACCGTGACGAAGTCCGCGGCGGGTTGGTACTGGTCAGTGCCCCCGTCCAGGGAGGTACGCAAGGCCGCTGATGCGGTGATGGCGGCCGCGTGCTCCAGCCGGACCATGACGTCGTGCACTGGGCGGTCACCGATATTGGTGACTGTTCCCGTGATGGTGACGACGGGGGCACTGTTGGTGGTGACCACGTCCGGGGTCACCCGATCGATGCGGACACGGACGAACGGCGTCGCCTGGGGCTCGCCGGCGGCGGCGCGCTGCGCCAAGACCATCAAAGGGACGGTGAGCACCCCAGAAAATCCGGCCACGATGCCGACCACTGCGGCAAGACGCAATAAGCCGGCCCAGCGGAGTCGCGGCGCGCTCACGGCCCCGGCCCGTGGCCGCTCTTCCGGTCCGGTGCCGGTTTGTCGCGATGCCGGGTGTGCGAATGCGTCTGTGGCCGGCGCCGAGGCGAACTGGGCGGCAGCGGCGGTAGCGCGGCCGGGCCGTCACTCTGCAGCTTGTCGATCAGCTCATCGGCTACCTCGGCCAGGCGACGTTCGTCGGCGTAGGCCAGCCGAGACGGCAGTTCCGGTATCGGCACCCAAGCCACTTCGGCGACCTCGACGTCTTCGCTGGAGAGCTCCCCGCCGGAAAACCGCATTAAATAGTGGTGCACGGTCTTGTGCACCCGAGCGCCATCGGTGACGAACCAATAGTCGATGCGCCCCAGCGCGGCCAGTACGTTGCCGCGAATTCCGGTCTCCTCCGCGACCTCACGAATGGCAGTCTGTTCGGCCGTCTCGCCCTGCTCGATGTGGCCTTTGGGCAACGACCACAGCATCCGTCCGCGCCGATCGATACGACCGATGAGAGCGGCTACCTGCCCGTCGCGCGGCCCGTCGATACCGTCGATGACGAGCCCACCGGCGGAAGTCTCATGCACGGTGCGCAGCCGCTCCGGTCCACGACGTGGTGAACGGGACCGGTGCGGCTTCTTCGCGGCCGAGTCGCTGGCCGGTTGGCCGGCCGCAGGGTTCTCGGGCGAACCAGGCGCGCCACGGCCACGGCGCCGGCGTCGGCGCCGATTTGGTTTGGCTTGTTCGCCGTCCGACACCCAAGCGATAGTAGCTGCCAAGGCCTGGCCTCCAGGACATACTCGCCGCTGGGGCGGTACAAGACTGTCCTGCGCCCGACACGACTAGGCCTGATTGTCGTGCTCCTCAGCGGGCCGCGCCGGCCTGCGCCCGACACGACTAGGCCTGATTGTCGTGCTCCTCAGCGGGCCGCGCCGGCCCGCATCGTCACACGACTAGGCTGATCGAACGTGCCTGATGCCGTCCATGATGCCGACCTGCTGACCGCGGCCGCGGTCGCTTTGAACAGGCACGCGCCCTTGCTGCGCGAGCTCGGCTCAGCGTTCGATGCTGCAGGCCACCAGTTGTACCTGGTCGGCGGTTCGGTGCGCGATGTCCTGCTCGGCCGGCTGGACTACCCCGACCTTGACTTCACCACCGATGCCCGGCCCGAGCAGATCCAGGAGATACTCCGCCGGTGGGCGGACAACTTATGGGACACCGGGATCGAGTTCGGTACCGTCGGCGTCGGCAAGGTCGTCGCCGAGCGCGACTACCGCCTGGAAATCACCACGTTTCGTGCGGACCGCTACGACCAGGTATCGCGTAATCCAGAGGTGCAGTTCGGCGACCGCCTCGACGACGATCTGGTGCGCCGTGATTTCACGGTGAACGCAATGGCCGTGCGGGTTACGGCAGCCGGGCCGGGCGAGTTCCTTGATCCGCTGGGTGGTTTGGCGGCGTTGCGCGCACGCGTGCTGGATACCCCGGCGGCGCCGTCGGTGTCCTTCGGCGACGACCCGTTGCGGATGCTGCGCGCGGCGCGGTTCGTTTCACAACTGGGCTTCACGGTTGCACCACGGGTGCGGGCGGCGATCGAGCAGATGGCCCCGCAGCTAGCCCGGATCAGCGCCGAACGGGTCGCCGCGGAGCTGGACAAGCTGCTGCTCGGCGAACACCCGGTGGCCGGTATCGATCTGTTGGTGCACACCGGGATGGGTGAGGTGGTGCTACCCGAAGTCGGCGGCATGCAGATGGCGATCGACGAACACCACCAGCACAAAGACGTCTATCAGCATTCGCTGACCGTGCTGCGCCAGGCGATAGCACTGGAGGACCCCCTACCGGAGGGAGGACCCGATCTGGTGCTGCGCTGGGCGGCGTTGCTGCATGACATCGGCAAGCCCGCAACCCGGCGGCACGAGCCGGGCGGCGGCGTGAGCTTCCACCACCATGAGTTGGTGGGCGCCAAGATGGTCCGAAAGCGGCTGCGGGCGCTGAAGTACTCCAAACAGCTGGTCGACGACATCTCGCAGCTGGTGTATCTGCACCTGCGGTTCCACGGCTACGGCGACGGGAAGTGGACCGATTCAGCGGTGCGCCGCTATGTCACCGACGCCGGGCCGCTGCTGCCCCGGTTGCACAAGCTGGTGCGCGCCGACTGCACGACACGCAACCAGCGCCGGGCCGCCCGGCTGCAGGCCAGCTACGACCGGCTGGAGCAGCGGATCGTCGAGCTGGCCGCCCAAGAGGATCTGGCGCGGGTGCGCCCCGATCTGGACGGCAACGAGATCATGCGACTGCTGGGTATTCCGGCAGGCCGAGACGTCGGAGAGGCGTGGCGATACCTGAAAGAACTGCGGCTGGACCGCGGCCCGTTGACCAACGAGGAGGCAACCGCGGAGCTGCTGGCCTGGTGGCGATCGCGCGGGAACCCCTAGCGTTGCGGACGCGTCGGTATTCTCATGGACTATTGCTTAGCTGGGGACTTGTCCGGTCACGAAGGCAGCGCGGCCATCTGGCACGGTCGGCCCGACCTCGACCTGGACGGTGACGGTCGGCTCGATGCGATCGGCCTGGATTTCGACGGTGACGGCAGGCACGACGACGCGTTGGCGGATTTCGACGGCGACGGGATAGCTGACCACGCTGTGCTTGACCTCGACGATGACGGCACTCCGGAGGCGTCTTTCACAGATGACGGGTCTGGTACATGGGCGGTGGCCGCGGGCGTGGTTGTGGACAAAGGCGGACAACTGCGCTGGTTCGGGCTCGATGGCGTCGAGCACACCGGGGGCCCGCTGGTCGACTTCGACGGTCACGGGCACGCCGACGACCGCCTGCTCGATACCGATGGAAACGGGTTGGCCGACCGTGTTCTGTGCGCCGGCGAGGACGGTGCCACCGGCTATGTGGACACCGATGGTGACGGCCGGTGGAACGTCCGCCTGACCGACACCAACGGCGACGGTTTGGCCGACGGCGCCAGCAACCTTTGACGGCAACGCGATGTGTTCTGGCGTCTTCGGTCGGCCGATTGACAGGTAGCCCGTTCTGGTGTGCACTAAAAAGCCTGGTGGGCCGCCTTTACACTGCTAGTAAGCGGTGAAGTGACAGCTGAGGACAGCTGGTTTAGCTTGGGGAAGAGCCCGGCCCGGGGGAATCTAGATAATCGAGGAGAAACACATGGCAGGCACAACTGTTGTCACACCGGATCTGCTGCGGAGCACTAAACAAAAGATCGAGTCACGACTGCAGGAGGCAGCCACCATCGCCCAGCAGTACCTGAGTGGTCACGAGAACATCCTCAGCGCCACGGGGTGGAAGGGCGACGCCGGGACGACTTCCCTCACGACGGCCGCCGAGGTCGAACATGACCTGCAACAGATCATGACCGGCGGTCAACGGCTGGCGCACGGTCTTTCTCAGACTGCGCTGCTCATGGAGCACCACGAACAGGATGCGTCGCACAGCCTTTCCAATCTTTCCGGCCTGTTCGGTGGATCCCAATCCACCTAGGCCGAGCCATGCAGTGACGCCCACCCAGAACTTATTCACAGTAAGGAACAATTGACATGACAGAGATTGTCTACAACCACGGCGCCGTGACCGGCTTCGCCGGGGACGTTGCGCAGCAGGCGGCGCAGTTGATGGAAATCCACGATGATGTTCAGCACCTCACCCAGTCGCTCGCCGACTTCTTCCTGGGGCACGGCGCAACGGCCTTCTTCGACGCGCAACAGCAGATGCTGCATGGTTTGAGCAACCTGATCCAAGTTGTCAGCCATCACTCCAACACAATCAACACCGTGGACGCGAACGCGCTGGCCACCGACATGCAGACGCAAAACTTTTTCACCTAGACACTGGCTGAGGGTTTGGTGGGGCCGGTTAGGACTGGGGTTTAGGGCAAGTGCTAACCACGACAGTCGACGGCCTATGGGTCCTGCAGGTGCTCACCGGAATCGAGGTCCTAGCCCCCGAACTGGGGCTGCGGCCCCACCTACCCAGTGTCGAACCCAGGCGGGTTGCGCTGGAGCACCCCGTGACGGCCGAGTTGCGGGCCGTCGGCGTCATCGACGAGACAGACGACGTGGACTCAACCGTCGTCGAGTGGCTGACCGTCCTCTCCCGACGCGATATCGGCCTTCTCGTGCACTTCCGCACACCCGGCGACGCCCAACCGCCGCTGGTGCTGCTCGCGAGGTTCGCGCAATGGTGGGTGGTGATGGAACGATCCGCCGATCTAGTCCGCATCAGCGGGGCAGGCATTTCCAGCACCGAAGCCACGGCCAACGCGGCGCTCAATGCGCAAATCGAGCGATTGTGCGGAACGAGCACCCCTGCGAGCCTTAGACCCGTCACGCTGGACGCGGACGCCATGCGTACCGCCTCGACCAGCGAGGAGAGCTTGGGCGAATTCTTCGACATTCGGCTGGACCCCGATCAGTCACAGATACTGAAACTAGCCATCGACGCCGGCCGGTCCGCCCAGGCGTCGATTGTCGCGATCCAGTCCGGGGTGGATACGGGCCGACCCACACGGTCTTATATCGAACAGAGCGCGGTGGCTATCATCGATACGCCGCAAGGTCGGCTGGTCGCCGAGCACGTGACTGCCGCGGGGAAGAAATGGATGATTGTCGCACCGGGGACTAAGAGCAACGTGGCTTCTGCGATCAACCATATGGTGCGGCGCCTGCCTGCCGATCAAGAATGGCATTCATACCGAAAAGTTGTGTAGTCGAGAGGTATCGCGTAAATGTTAGCAACGGCATCGTGAGTTACCAGCACCCAGATTCGGTATCGGGCACATTACGCATCTCCGATATGGTGGCGCCTCGCAAAATCCCGCCGGGTGCCGGTTGGCGGAAATTCATACACAGTGCATCGTTCAACACCATTAACCTGGGTGAATCGCCCGCCGAAAGGCATTACCGAGAACTGCAGGAGCGGATACGGCGACACATCCGCAAGCAGTACGTCGTCGCCGTGGTCTCGGGAAAGGGCGGCGTGGGAAAAACCACGATGACCGCCTGCATCGGCGCGGTATTCAGAGAATGCCGGCCCGAGAACGTCGTTGCCATCGACGCGGCGCCCGGCTTTGGAACGCTGGCCGGGCGGATCGACGAGTCCCCACCGGGCGATTACGCGGCGGTGCTGAACGATACCGATGTCCAAGGGTACGCGGATATTCGAGAACACCTGGGGCAGAACAGCATCGGTCTCGACGTACTGTCGGGAAACCGCGCGTCGGACCAGCCGCGGCCGCTGGTTCCCTCGATGTTCACCGGAGTGCTCTCAAGGCTGCGTCGCACGCACACGGTCATTGTGGTCGACACCTCAGACGACCTCGAGCACCCGGTGATGAAGGCGGTGCTCGAGGCCTGCGACACGCTGGTTTTCGTGTCTGGCCTGACGGCCGACACTTCGCTGCCGGTAACCCGCGCCATCGACCTGTTGCGGTCGATGGGTTATCACGAAGCGGTGTCCCGCAGCACGGTCATCCTGAACGACAGCCGCAACAAATACGACCAGGAATCGCGCGCCTACCTCACCGAGCGCTTCGAGCAGACCGGCGCGACGGTTGAATTCATGCCCTATGACCCGTATCTCGCAAAGGGCGGGATAATTGATACGCGGCACGAGTTGAAGAAAAAAACCCGGTTGCGTTTATTCGAGATCACTGCGGCATTGGCTGACAAATACATCCCAGATGCCGACAGGCCACGCTAATGGCCCCGCTGACGGGCCCGCCGATGGGGAAGGTGTCGTTTCCGCCTCGCTGCGCGGTCGCAGTCATATGTGGAGAGCACCTAGTTTCGCAGGTATACCCGGCCTCGGTGCCGATCGAGGCCTTCATCGACAACATCGTCGAGCTGCTTAACGACGAACTTAAGCGCCGCGGCCTCAGTGGGCTCGAGTCTGGCGTCGGATACGAACTGCACAAGGCCAACGGCGTGCGGCTCGATGTCACCAAGACGCTCGACGAACTCGGCGTCGAGGACGGTGCCACGCTAGCCCTGGTTCCCGCGGTGCAAGGTGAATCGTTCGAGCCACAGTACGAGTCGTTGTCCACTGGACTGGCGCGGATCGGTAAGAAATTGTTCGAGCCAGTGACGGTCCTCACCGCCTCACACACGGCTGTAGTCATCCTCGCAATGGTGTGCGTGACGGTGCTGGGATTAGCCGTGCGCCAACGAATCGCGACGGACTCTTTGGTCCCCGGCATCGTAACGGGCGTTTCCGGTCTGCTGGTCTCAGGTGGCGCGGGCGTGGTATGGCGTTGGTGGCCGGACCGAGTCGACCTGCTAGATGGACTCGGCTGGCTTGCGCTGCCGTTGCTCGCGGTAAGTCTTGCGTCCGGCCCGCCCGGCCACCTCGGGTCCGCGCACGTGTTTATCGCAGCGCTGGCTGCCGGGGTGCTGACGTGTGGGATCGCCTCGGCGACGCGGCGCTACGTCAACGTGGCGGCGGCAGTGGTGACCCTGTGTGGACTCGGTGGGACGGCCGCTCTGGTCCGCATGTGGTGGCCGGTTCCGGCCCAGTGGCTGGGGATGTGCGCGCTGGTCGCCTTGCTGTTCCTGCTGACCTTGGCTCCGACGGTTGCATTGTGGGTAGCGCGGATTCGGCCACCCTATTTCGGATCGATCACCGGGCGCGATCTTTTCCAGCGCCGCGCAGGTCTACCGGCAGATGCGGTCTCCCCCGTGGATGAGGGGGCCGAGGGCGCCGACGAGGAAGTGAATCCGGACACCACTGCGAGCGGGGCGCAGATCGCGGCCGCGGCGATACGTGCCAACAACGTGCTGACTGGAATTTGCGTGGGCGCCGGGCTGGCGCTGCCGGCCGCGGTGTGGGCCACCCTGATGCCGGGACGGGACCGGAGCGTGGCGGCCGCGGCTCTGGCCGGATTGTTTGTGGTGATCTTCATCAGCCGCGGACGGGCCTTCGCCGACAAACGGCAGGCCATCGCGCTGGTGTGTGGCGCCGCCGCGGCAACGTGCATAGGCGTCGTCAAATACGTCGTGCACGAGCCTGCCGCTTCGGGTTCGTCGATGCTCTGGGGTGCGCTGGTATTGGCCGGATTCGGCGGCGCCGGCCTGCTGGCGGCGCTGCTGGTACCGATTACCAGGTTCACTCCGCTGGTGCGGATGACCGCCGAATGGGCAGAGATAGCAGCGATCATCGCGGCCCTGCCGCTGGCCGCATGGGTCGGCGGATTGTTCACCTGGGTGCGCATGCGATGACCCTGATGCCGCAGCGGGTCGCAGCGACGGTGCTGGCGGGTATTCTCGTCGTGCTGTTGTCGACCTTGCCTGCAGCACTGGCGATTCCGCCACCAAGCGTCGATCCTGGCCGGGTGCCGGCAGACGGCAAGCCAGGTCCTGATCAGCCGATGCGGCAGAGCTTCGCCTGCGCGCGAACGATTACCGTCGCCGATCCCAACGTGGCTTTGACCGCACCCGGCTTCACGATGCTCAACATCAGCAAGGCCTGGCAGTACTCAACCGGTAACGGGGTGCCGGTAGCCGTTATCGACACCGGCATCAATCCCAGCCGGCGGTTGCCGATAGTCGCCGGCGGGGACTACATCATGGGCGGTGACGGACTTATGGACTGCGACGCGCACGGCACCATCGTGGCGTCGCTGATCGGTGCCGCCCCGCAGGGCGCTCCGATGCCCGCACCGATGCCGAGCGCTCCGGCCTTTCCGCCACCGGCGGGGCCACCGGCGATCGACTCGGGCCCACCACCTCCTGGTGGACCACCGCCGCCGGTCGCACCGCCGCCACCGCCCTCGCCGGTGACGATCACTCAAACGGTTCCGGCGGCGCCACCGCCACCGCCCCCACCGGACGCACCATCTAACGGGCCGGGGGATCCCTCGCTCGACCAGCCTGACGATCCCGAGGTGCCACCACCGCCGCCGGGCGCGCCCGACGGAATTGTCGGCGTAGCGCCACACGCCGTGATCATCTCCATCCGGCAGTCCTCGCGAGCCTTTGAACCGGTTAACCCCGGTCCCGGTGACATGGAAGGGCGCAAGAAGGGCGGCACCATCGCGTCGCTTGCCAGCGCCATCGTGCACGCTGCGAACATGGGCGCCAAGGTGATCAATGTCAGTGTGACAGCGTGCGTCTCAGCGGCCGATCCGCTGGATCAGGGTGCTATCGGTGCCGCCGTGTGGTACGCCGCCACCGTCAAGGACGCGGTGATCGTCGCCGCGGCAGGCAACGACAGCGAAGACGGCTGTGCCCAAAACCCAACGTTTGACCCACTGAACGCGTCTGATTCCCGCGACTGGCACCAAGTCAAAACGGTGTCGTCGCCGTCGTGGTTCTCTGATTACGTGCTGTCGGTGGGCGCGGTCGACAACTCGGGCACATCGATCAACAAAAGCTTAGCCGGGCCATGGGTGGCCGCCGCGGCACCCGGCGTCGGGATCATGGGGTTGTCCCCGGCAACGGGGGGACCGGCGAATGCCTACCCACCGATCCACCCCGGCGATAGGAACACGCCGTTCTGGGGCACAAGCTTCTCGGCGGCTTACGTCAGCGGGGTGGCCGCATTGGTGCGCGCCAAGTATCCCGGGCTATCCGCGCATCAGATCATCAACCGGATCCTGCAGACAGCCCACAATCCGCCACGCGGAGTTGATAATCAAGTCGGCTACGGTGTGGTCGACCCGGTGGCTGCGTTGACTTTCGATGTGCCTGCGGGGGAGCGACTTCCACCCGCGGCTGCCAGTCGGGTGATCAGGCCGGTGCCGCCGCCACTACCACCGGACCACCGCGCCCGCAACGTTGCAGTGCTATTTGCCGGGGCCGTTGTGGTCGTCGTCGCGGTGGTGTCTCTGATCGCTCGGGCACGGCGGGAACGATGAGCGCCGCGACAAATCTGATGATCATCGCCGGCGTCTTTACTTCGGTTCTCATCGGGTGGGCAGCTGATGGTTTTCTCGGCGCCGCACTCGGTTTCGTGATCGGAGTCGTCGTCGGCGTGGTTCCCTGGCGGGGTCAGCCGCTGTGGTCATGGCTCATCCTGTGGCGGGCGCGCCGACGACCGATCAGGTGGCATGAACCTCTCACGGTCGCCAATGACCGTGCCGGCGGTGGAGTCCGGTACCAGGACGGCGTAGCGGTGGCCGCCGTGCAACTGCTCGGGAAGGCCCATACGCCAACCCTGTTCACCGGATCGAACTCGACGTACACCGAAAATGCGATCGATATAACGGATCTGCTGCCGCTACTGCATCAGAGCCTCGGCTTGCGAATCGATTCGATAAGTGTGATCAGTGCAGGGGCGCGCCGGCGCAGCACCGGCGACTATGCACGGGTGTACGACACGCTGATCGGCACGCCACCCTACGCCGGGCAGCGAGAAACGTGGCTCATGGTGCGAACTTCAGCCCTCGATAATGCCGAGGCCCTACGGTGGCGTACCTCGGTCGGCACCGCGACTCTGGCGGCTGCGCAGCGGATCAGTGCGGCCATGCGCCAACAGGGCATCCGTGCGAAAGTAGCAACGGCCACCGATATCGTCGAGATGGAGCGGCGCTTGGGCCGATCTGCGTTGGAGCTGCGCAATAGGCGCTGGCCATCGGTTCGTAGCGACAGCGGCTGGTTGACGACCTACTGGTACCAACCCCGCGACATCACCTCGGAGAAGCTGGCCCAAGCTTGGTCGGCGCGCGCCGACGGAATCATCCAGAACATCACGCTTTTCGGAGACGGAAGTGCCACCGCCACCGTCACGGTGCGTAGCGCGCAAGCACCGACAGCTCCGCCGAATACCATGCTGCGAACGTTGCCTGGCGAACAGGCCCAAGCGATCGCGGCCAATCTGTGCGGTCCGCTACCATCGCTGCGCGGCATCCGTCGGGGGGCGCTGCACGTGCCGCTTGTTGTCCCAATCGGGCCGTCGGGTGTGCTGCTCGGCAAGGTTGGCGGCGGAAACCGGATAATGCTGCCCCTGGACGACGCAGGGGAGTTCAGCCGGGTACACATTGCCGCCGAGGATTCGTTGGCCAAGCGGTTCGTGATCCGACTGGCCGGGGCCGGCGAGCGGATCACAGTGCATACCCGAAACATGCAGCGGTGGGCCAGTGTTCGCATGCCTGATATCGCTGTCAGCGACCAGTCCAAGCCGGTCTCCGGCACGACGGTCAGTGTCGTGGACGGCACCCTGGCGCCTGCGCCGCGTCCGAACACGCTGATTTCCATTGGCGAACCAGGCGAGCCGTACCGCGGAACCGTAAATGTGTTGATCACGCAGACAGGACCGGCGACGGTGCAAGTCACGGCCGCCGGTCAAGTGCACACCGTAGAGGTCGAGTTGTTCCGAGCCGAAAATCGCTACGTATCCTCTGAGCCGACGATGTTGCGAAGCTCTGATCTCGAAGCGGTGAAACGGCAATGACGGGCAGCACCACGCCGGGCGCCGCACGAAAGCGGTTCGATCAGGCGATGGCGTTGCTCGGCGCCGTTACTCAGGTTGAGACTCAGGCCGATCTTGCGGCAGCCGGAGCACGGTTTCGGGAGGCGACGGAGATCGACTCGTCGATGGCTGACGCCTGGCTGGGCCGGATCGCCACGGGTGATGAAACATTGACGACGGTGCAGCAGCTCTACACTTACGGAGCCCGGCTGCACCGCGAGACCAACCGGCTGGGCGTAAGCCTTTCCGCGCCGATCAAAGCAGGTCCTTACCTGTCGATTTCGGTGACCGAGGCGTCGCATGCAGGCCTGGGGCTGGCAAGCGCACTCATCGATGACGGCCAGTACGAGAAAGCCGAAGCGCTGCTGGCGGATTCATCGCTGCTCGACACCTGGGAGAACCACCAGTGGCGGCAGTACATAGAGGCTTATTTGATGTTCGCCACCCAGCGCTGGCCGGACGTGATCTCGGTTGCGGCGGCCATCTTGCCTCCGCAGGCGATCATTATGTCGGCGGTCACCGCGGCAACCTGCACTTTGGCTGCGCATGCCGCGGCCCATCTCGGTCAGGCGCGGGTCGCGCTGGAGTGGACTGACCGCGTCGAGCTGCGCACCGGACACGGCGGCCCGACCGAGTCCCGTCGCCAACACTCCCCCGCAGGCGGGCGGCACCCCAACGAAAATTCCCTCACTACAATCGATCCCAATAGCTTTCCGTTGATCGCAGCCGACCTGTCCTATGTGCGCGGGATGGCGCATCGTCAGCTCGGCGAGGAGCACGAAGCGCAGATCTGGTTGTCGAAGGCGACGATCAACGGTGCGTTGATCGAGTCAGCCAAACAGGCATTAGCCGACCCCGCGCTGCGTCTGGTGGTCACCGATGAGGAAACCATCGGTACCCGCACGAACAAATGGGATGTGACCACCGAGCGGTCCGAGCAGCAGCGTCAAGAGGAGGGACACCAACAGCGGCGCAGCGTTCTGCTGCAAGAGGGTCGCGCGCTGCTGGACAACCAAGTGGGGTTGGCCGAAGTCAAGCGTGCGGTCGCCGAACTAGAGGACCAGATTGAGGTGCGGGCGCTGCGCCTGGCCGCCGGACTGCCGGTGGCCAATCAGACGAACCACATGCTGTTGGTGGGACCGCCCGGCACAGGTAAGACCACCACCGCTGAGGCGCTGGGAAAGATCTACGCCGGGCTGGGCATCGTTCGCCATCCCGAGATCGTCGAAGTCAAGCGAGCTGACTTCTGTGGCGAACACATTGGCGCGTCCGGACCGAAAACCAACGAACTGATTGACCGCTCGCTGGGGCGCATCCTGTTTATGGATGAGTTCTACTCGCTGGTGGAACGGCACCAGGACGGTAGGCCGGACATGATCGGCATGGAGGCGGTCAACCAGCTCTTGGTGGCGCTCGAGGTGCACCGATTCGACTTCTGCTTCATCGGTGCGGGATACGAGAAGGAAGTCGACGAATTTCTCACCGTGAACCCGGGTCTGGCGGGCCGGTTCAACCGCAAATTGCGGTTCGAGTCCTACGCTCCGGCCGAGCTGGTTGAAATCGCGGTTCGCTATGGCAGGCCGCGTGCCACCGTTCTGGAACCCGCCGCCGGCGACGCGTTCAAGGCAGCCTGTAGGACGTTACGTGCCTATCACGCAGCCGACGGTCTGCACGGCATCGACGTCATGCAGAACGGGCGCTTCGCCCGCAACGTGGTTGAGCGGGCCGAGCGGCTGCGGGACTCCCGGGTTGCAGCCCAGCATCGCAGCGACAAGGGCTCGGTGACGGTCGAAGACCTGCAGACTTTGCGCACCCAAGACGTGATCGCCGCGGTGAAGGACGCGTGCGCGGAAAAGCATGTGCCGATTGCGCTTTGAACGCCGCGCAGCTTGGCTCAACTCTTCTCGTCACCGGGCCGGCGGGCCCGCGGACGCTCTGGCTAAGCCGCGAAATACCCGGCGACCGTTGCTGTTACCTCGAGGAATTTGCGCCGTGTCGCCCGGCCCATCTCGTTGCTCACATCGATAACCCCGCCGGGCCGTAGATGGGGATCGAAGGGCACCTCGACCACCGGCTGTCCGTGATCGACGAACTCGCGAACCAGCAGCGCCCGGGTGCGTTTGTCGGCGTGCCCGTCCGAATCGTTGAGCACCACGATGGTGTGCTGGAGCAACCGCGTCAGGCCGCGATCTGACAACCACTCCATGGTCCTGGCCGCAGCCGAGGCCCCGTCCGCCCACGGCGAGGACACCACGATGAGTGCATCCAGATCGCGCAGGACTTCCTGGGTAACCGGTGCGTCCATCGTCGAGCCACAGTCGATCACCGAAATCGCGAAGTGACGATCCAACCGTAACGCCGCCTCTCGGTAGATCGCAGGATCGAGCACCCGGCGCGGACTGGTCGCCGGTTCGCCGCCGAGCACATGCAGGCCAGCGGAGTTACGGCCCACCCGCGCAGTCACATCGGTGAAGGACTGCAGGTTCTTGTCGGCGGTCAGTTCCCAGAATGAGCCGGTTGTCTTCGGGTCGATCCTGCTGCTCAGTCGGCCGAAAGCGGTGTCGGCGTCGATCGCCACAATGCGGTCTTGTTTGCGGAGTTCGGCGAAGATCGATCCGACGCTGGCTGCCACCGACGTTTTCCCCACCCCGCCCTTGCCCAGCACGCCGACCTTGTGGTTGCCCCGCAGGACGGTCTTGATGGCCGCTTCGAATTGAGCGTCTTGGCGTTGAGCCGCGGACGGGCCCGGATTGATGAGCCCAAAGGTCGCCAGTCCAACCAGGCGTCGCCAGCCGCGGTCGGGGGTGTCCCAGTTGGGCGATGGAGCCGGTCCCGCAGATCGCGGCGGGGCAGGTGGCGCAGGCTGCCGGCGCGGCGGGGGAGGCGGGGCCGCTGGGTAGCGCGGTGGGTGAGCAGGAGCCGCAGGTCGAGGGGCCGCAGGAGGCGCCGGCGGGGCTGGTCGCGAAGCAATCGGCGGAAAATCTGTGGGCGCCGGACCGGGCGGGCGTGCGGCAGGTGCGCTGGGCTGGTCCCGCAGCCGGTCCCGCAGAAACTCATCGCGCTCGTTCATGGGCTCCTCATGTGCCGGGCGATCGATCGTCGCGCAAGTGCCCGCCCGCCGCGCGCTCCGCACTGCTGAGTGCCGCGGTCCAACCCCACGCCGGAGACTCATAATATCGCGCAAAATATCGCGCAAACTTGGTGAGGCTTTACCGTGGTGCCGCCGAGAAGTCTTCGGCGGTGCGATGAGCGCCGCCATGGGCGACGCTTGCAGCATTGCTGCCACGCCTTATCGGGAGCTCTGTTGCCGGTGTGGCTGAGGCCGGCGGTTCCGACGGTGGTGGTGGCGGGCGTTTGAATGCGATCGCAGCAAACACGGTGAAGTGGGTGGCTCATCGGCTCAAAACAGGCTCAAGACAGGCCAGGCAGTGCGGTCCATTCCCAGTTGCGGTGCAGATACGTGCGGTCGGTGGGCAGGTTAGTATTAGCGAAGTTGGCATGTCAGGCGGTTTCTGTCATATCGTTTTACGACTTGTCAAGACCGATTACACGGCCACCGTTCAGCGCTGCACGGACGAAACCCCAAGAGGATCATCGCCGCCGGGGGGACAGCCTATTGACAAGGCCGAAGGGGCCCAGCCCGCAACCTCCGGGTGCGGTCCTGTCGGCGCCGCAATACAGTCCGCGCAGAAGGATCTGGTGAAGGGGCAGGTGGGTATGACGCCCAAGGCCGTCGGGCTATATAACCCCGCGTACGAGCATGACTCGTGCGGGGTAGCCATGGTCGTCGACATGCACGGCCGTCGCAGCCGCGACATCGTGGACAAGGCGATCACTGCGCTGCTCAACCTTGAACATCGCGGTGCTCAAGGCGCTGAGCCGCGCAGTGGTGACGGCGCAGGCATCCTGATTCAGGTCCCGGACGCATTCTTTCGGCAAGTCGTGGACTTTGAGCTGCCCGCCCCGGGCAGCTACGCAACCGGTATCGCGTTTTTGCCGCAGTCGTCCAAAGACGCCGCGGCCGCCTGCGCCGCAGTGGAAAAGATCGCCGAATCCGAGGGCCTGCGGGTGCTGGGTTGGCGGAATGTGCCTATCGATGACTCATCGCTGGGCGCGCTGTCCCGTGACGTGATGCCCACCTTCCGGCAGGTGTTTGTAGCGGGGGCCACGGACATGGCGGCCATGACCCTGGAGCGCCGCTGCTACGTGATCCGCAAGCGCGCCGAGCATGAACTCGGAACCAAAGGCCCGGGCCAGGACGGCCCCGGCCGCGAAACCGTCTACTTCCCAAGCTTGTCCGGCCAGACATTCGTCTACAAGGGCATGCTGACCACGCCGCAGCTCAAGGCTTTCTACCCTGATCTGCAAGACGATCGGCTCACCAGTGCGTTGGGGATCGTGCACTCGCGGTTCTCCACGAACACGTTCCCGTCCTGGCCGTTGGCGCATCCGTTCCGTCGTGTCGCTCACAACGGGGAGATCAACACCGTCACCGGCAACGAGAACTGGATGCGGGCCCGTGAGGCGTTGATCAAGACCGACATCTTCGGCTCGGAAGACGACGTCGAGAAGTTGTTCCCGATCTGCACCCCGCGCGCCTCTGACACCGCCCGTTTCGACGAGGTGGTCGAACTGCTGCATCTGGGTGGTCGCAGCCTGGCCCACGCGGTGTTGATGATGATCCCCGAGGCCTGGGAGCGTAACGAGTCGATGGACCCCGCGCGGCGGGCCTTCTACCAGTACCACTCGTCGCTGATGGAGCCGTGGGACGGCCCGGCCTCGATTACGTTCACTGACGGCACCATTGTGGGCGCCGTGCTCGACCGCAACGGCCTGCGGCCGTCGCGGATCTGGGTCACCGAGGACGGCTTGGTGGTGATGGCTTCGGAGTCCGGCGTCCTGGACCTGGATCCGTCGACCGTGGTCCGCCGGATGCGACTGCAGCCGGGCCGGATGTTCTTGGTGGACACCACGCAGGGTCGGATCGTCGACGACGAGGAGATCAAAGCGGAGCTTGCGGCCGAGCACCCCTATCAGGAGTGGCTGGACAAGGGCCTTATCCCGCTCGACAAATTGCCGCAGGGCAAATATGTGCGGATGGCGCACCATCGTCTCGTGATGCGACAGCTGGCTTTTGGTTACACCTACGAGGAACTCAACCTACTGGTGGCTCCGATGGTTCGCACCGGCGCCGAGCCGCTCGGATCCATGGGCACCGATACTCCGGTTGCGGTGCTGTCGCAGCATCCGCGGATACTGTTCGACTATTTCCAGCAGCTCTTCGCCCAGGTGACCAATCCGCCGCTGGACGCCATCCGGGAAGAGGTGGTGACCAGCCTGCAGGGCACCACCGGTGGAGAGCGCGACCTGCTCAACCCCGACGAGGAATCCTGTCACCAGATCTCGCTGCAACAGCCGATTCTGCGTAACCATGAGCTGGCCAAGCTGATCAACCTCGACCCCGACGGCGAGTTCAACGGACGCCGACACGGCATGCGGTCCAAGGTGGTGCGATGTCTATACCCGGTCGCCGAGGGCGGCGCCGGTCTGGCGACCGCAATGGACGAGGTACGCGCCCAGGCGTCGGCGGCCATCGCCGACGGCGCACGGATCATCATCTTGTCCGACCGTGACTCCAACGAGCAGATGGCACCCATTCCGTCGTTGCTCGCCGTCGCAGGAGTGCACCACCACCTGGTGCGGGATCAGACCCGCACCAAGGTGGGCCTGGTGGTCGAATCCGGCGATGCCCGCGAGGTACACCACATGGCGTTGCTGGTGGGTTGCGGCGCGGCGGCGGTCAACCCCTACCTGGTGTTCGAGTCGATCGAGGACATGCTCGACCGCGAAGTCATCGAGGGCATCAACCGCGACACGGCGTTGAACAACTACGTCAAGGCC
>Ga0182012_10001015_pt1 | contig 31036 bp, 23 predicted proteins | sample 612S2SmetaG_FD_120486 | JGI IMG/M metagenome (GOLD analysis project Ga0182012, IMG submission 120486) | Permafrost microbial communities from Stordalen Mire, Sweden - 612S2S metaG | ecosystem: Environmental > Terrestrial > Soil > Wetlands > Permafrost | place: Sweden: Stordalen | collected...
ATTCTCGACAATCTTGTTGACCCGGCATACCGACCCAGGGCAAGCGCTACACAAAGTGGCAGACGCAGATTCCAGGCGTTTCCCTGGCGAATGGGCGATACGCTTCCGTTTGTTGCATGCCGATCTACTGTTGGAGCAGAACTCTCTCTCAGAAGCATCGAGACTGCTTGATTTCACCAACGATGGCCGAGAAATCAAGCCGCGTTTGCTTGCGGCGCAAGCTTATCTAGCTCTAAAAAACTATGATTTGAAACACGCGAAGTCGCTGAACGAAGAAGCACTAGCTGAAGGAAATCAATTGAACGACCCTTGCTGGAGGTCGGAGCTATTAGTGCATTATGCTCAAACGCTCATTGATCTGAGGGTGCGTGACCAAGCTGATCGAGTTTTGGAGCAGGCTGAATCTCAGGCTCGCAATTGCTCGGACAGATATTGGGCTGCCGCCGTCAGTTTTGTTAGAGGCAATCTCTACGAAAAGAGCTTTAGTTACGAGCAGCATTTGACGTGGTTTAAGACATGTCTTGACTTAGCCGAACAAAACAACTTCAAGAACTTGATAGCTCCGGCTCGGGGTAACCTGGCTTTGGCGTATGCGGAGCTCGGAGATCTTGATACAGCGATGTCAATGCTTAAGCAAGCCGAAAGCTGGTATCCACAGCCCAACCAACGATTTGATTTGGCGATTGATCTGGCCGAGCGTGGCTTGGTGCATCACCTGCGCAATGAAGATTCCGAGTCCGTAAAAGATTATGAGCGCGCCATTCAAATCATGATGGATTTGAATCAAAAGAACTGGTACACGAGGTATGTCGGGGAACTAACGACGCTATTGATTGATATGCGTCTGCCGGATCAGGCTGAGCGCTATATCCGGTTGGCACTCAAGGCAGACGCTGAGATCGATCCTGTAATTCTCATAGCCGCCGAATTGAACGAAGCAAGTATTTTGCGGATGCGCGGTCAGTTGGAGTTGGCGCTCGCACAGCTCAGAACGATGGAGCCGTCAATGAGTGAACTAAAGGGCGAGCAGGACGGCTCTGTGCTCTGGCGCTTCCACAGTGAACTGGCTGAAACTCTGGCCGCGATGGGAAAAAGGCAGACTGCGGAGATCGAATTTAAGAAGGCGATTGATACAGCCGAAGAGATTCGCGAAAAAATCGACGACGAGTGGAATCGCATGACGTTCTCCGTGTATCTGCAAAGACTTGTCGCCCTGTACATTAACTTTGATATTGAGAGGAAGGCCCCGCCGGAAGATTCGCTACTGCTGGCTGAAAAGTTTCGCGCTCAGATGCTCGCTGAAAAGCTTCACTCCGGCAAGGCGCCTGTGGCTGAGCAGTTCCGGAAAGTGGCTATCGAAAAGAATGCCGTCATTCTTTCTTATTGGATAACTTCAACAGCTTCGTACGTTTGGGCAACAACGGCGAAAGGCAGCAAAGTATTCCGGTTAACAGCCAACCTGGAAACCATTACGAGAGAGATACAGACATACGACGCGCAGATCAGAGGCCAACGAGTACCGCTGGACGATCCTGAAAATTCTACAGTGCTCTATAACGCTTTGGTAGCGCCCGCCGAATCTCAGATCCCGGAAGGATCGAACATCATTATCGTTCCGGATGGCCCCTTGGCCGATCTGAATTTTGAAACGTTGATCCCGCCGCGAAAGCCGTTACGCTTTTGGCTTGCAGAGGTCTCGCTTGAGGTGTCGCCGTCGCTGGCGGTTTTAAACAACGACGGGAACTTAGGAAAAGGTCCTCGGCAGTTTCTGCTAATTGGCGGTACGATTCCGCGTGACCTGCCCCAACTGCCGGGATCAGAGCGGGAAGTTAGAGCCATTCAGTCGATGTTTCCATCTACATTGAAAGTGCCGCTTATAGGTTTAGCTGCTACGCCGCGGCGTTTCTTAGAGAGTAAACCCGGCGAGTTTGAGCTGCTCCATATTTCGGCGCATGCGATAGCTAACAAAGAGAGCCCACTGGATTCGGCAATTATGCTAACTCCGGAAAGTGCCGGCTCTGACGGCAAGCTATACGCCCATGATTTGGCCTCGCTCAGATTGAAGGCTGACTTAGTAACTCTTTCAACATGCGGCGGTGCAGCGGGGCGGCGGTTGCCGGGTGAAGGGCTAATAGGCTTAACTTGGGCGCTTCTGAGCGCTGGTGCGCGCAACGTTGTTGCGAGTTTGTGGAACGTGTCAGACTATTCAACCGCGGATTTTCTGATTGAATTCTACAGGAATTTAGACGCAGGTCAGAAGCCGGCGCAAGCACTTCACAAAGCGAAAGTTGACTTAGCCGCGAAATCGCCAATGCCCTACTATTGGGCAGCGTTTCAACTCTACACGCGCTAAGGAAGTTCTTCGATTGTTTCGATCTTGATTTTCTTCGTATCGCTGTTAATCTGCCCAACAACTTTTACACGTTTACCCGCGAACTGTGAGGCGACCTTCTGATTGCTCAGTTTCCAAACGGTCTTACCGTCGAAGAGAGCGAAGTCACTCGATCCTTTGGCACACATTTTCACGCACTCAGCGTCAGTCATATCCTTTGCCATAGTATGCCGCGCACCGCACATGGTATCGGTGATGACACCTTCCACAGTTTCGGCGCCGAGATTGAACGATAAAATAACCAGTAAAATGGTGGTTTTCATTTGAGTGTTCCTAGAATATATTTTCACTTTATTTCCCAGGCTGTTTCAGCCTAAAGCGTAAGTAGATGTCCACGGCCCAGGGCCGATATCCGTAATAAGGTTTGATGGTTGCGGGCAGCGAATAGGTGGTTGCGTTTGCTCCTAAGGCGGTCTGCAAAACCTTGAAAGCTGTGCCGATCTCACGCGAATATCCAACCGTGTAGGCTCCGAGTCGAAAGACCCGGTCGTTCAGCGCGGGAACGTTGTCGAACAACTCGTCCTTATCCACCATTTCTGCTCGTCCGGTCAAAGTATTCTTGCGAGTTAACGGGATTAACGTCTCGACAGTGTAAGCGTTGCTATTTCGATGTGTCTCCGTATCATGATTTCGACCCCAAATTAGACTCGAAGACCAGTCTCCGGCCGCGAACGCCGTCGTGTAATGAAGGGAAGCAGTGGTTCGAATAACGTCGCCGCTTTGCAGCGCTTCAGGATGAGTGATGCGTCCCGCCGAGAATTGAGAAAGCCAGTGTTTAGTGGGCGATATAGACGCACGAGCGGACCAAGAATCCATCGCACCATAGGTAACTACCCAGCGATTCTCGCCAGGTTCCGCCCCATGGAAGCCACTCGTCTCCAACCGGAGCATTTTGTAGGCCAAGGCGACGGTTGCGACGTTGTAGGCGATATGTGTTGAGTCTTGCCAATGATGAGCAAGGGGAGCTTGTGGCAGTTCGATGGCCGACGCTCGATGTGGAAAGGCTACCGGTCCAAGAGCGGGGTCTCCCACGGGAGCATAATAAATCTCCCACAGCGAGTTTGGGCCCAACGGATGAGCATAGGTGAAGCCGAGACCCATGATGAAGTTATGTGGATGCTGGGCGTCGACCAGTGGAACGCCGAAAGCAGTTTCGCCTGTCTGAAATAGTTCGGGATACCTGCGCCCGGTAATCGTCGCGGGTTCTAGGCTAAGCATGAGCTTCACCATGAAGCTACCGTTACCGACTTTTCGTTCGACTCCGGTCATAAACCAGTTCGTCGAGTAGAACTTGTCGTTGCCTCTAAGCGCAGCTTGCTGCGTATCAATGAGGAAGGCCTGACCCATGAACATCCAGTTCCAACGGCCTGACGCGGCCATGATCATGGGCATTGATGAGGCCGCAGGATTCATGCTTGTTCCAGATGCTTCTTCCATTAAAGACATGCCGGCCGGATTCATATTGCTCATTGATTGCGGTGCGGCGCTAGCCAGAAAGGTCATGAAAATACCCAGGACAGGCACAAAAAATATTGTTTGACGAGAATGCATATATCACTCAACCGGAAATCAGAGAAGCTAAATTCGATCGCGAGGAAGCGATCAGACTCTGAGTACGGTGAATGAATGTTTGGCTCTGGGCGGGGCGGCTTGAACTGATAATGTCAGGCGGCTATCGTCTTGAATCGGGACAACGTTGAAAGGCGACAGCGTAGCAACTGCTAACTGAGGTAGTTCAGTGTCGCTTTTGGCTTTTACCGCCGCATTGCTTGGCGGATTAATTCTGTTCGCGCACTGCGGACTCTTAGGATTTTTAGTGTGTTTACAGCAGGCGTGGGAAGGTGCGACTTGCTTATCGGTCAAAGGGAGGCAAGATGCCGTACATTGCGCGTTCGCGATAAACGCGAGCGCAAGTAAAGCGGCAACTACCTGACCGACAAGGCGAAACATCTCTTAGATCTAGTTTATCGAAAAAATGAGAAACAGGAAAGGTGAAGGTTTGGGGTGTGTCACGAAAGAAGCAAGCGAAGACTTGCAAGCTGTATCGAAGATGGGAGTGGGCCTCCCGGAGTCGGCTTTCAGGAGTTGGCTTCAAACCACCCGGAGCTGCTGCGTTCAAAAGGCGTGGTAGTGAACGTCCGCGGAAAAGGCGCCCGCAAGGGTGTCAGGTAAGCGCTGAGAAGATGAGCGAAAGCAAACCGGACCGATGACGCATCGTCATTAACTTAGGAACTGTCAAAACTGGAGTCGCCCGAAAGCTCCAGGAAGAGCCGGGAAGGAGCCTGTTTACTGGCCCGGCGGCAGTCGGTGTATAGGCGGCATGAGCTCAGCGCAGGCTTTGGTACGGAACGTGAGAACCTCGCTTCGGATGAAAAGGGAAATGACAAATGGCAGAAACCATGAGGAAGAATACCGAAGTCGAAGCGAGGGGCGGAGCCGCTCATAGTAGTGACGAATCTTCTGTAATGGAAGGGGAGCGAAGGAGCGGCGTTATCCAGTCGGACGAAATCGCCAACCCGCAAGCGGGGAGGAGCGGTGGACATTCGACAAAACCATATGTAATCGCAAAACGCGCAGTTTGGGATGCGTACCAGCGAGTGAAGGCCAACCGGGGAACTGCCGGCATCGACGACGAAACGATCGCGATGTTCGAGCAGAACCTGTCGAGGAATCTATACAAGCTGTGGAACCGGATGTCGTCGGGGTCGTATTTCCCGCCGCCGGTGAGACAGGTGGAGATTCCGAAGGCAAAGGGAGGCACGCGTAAACTGGGAATCCCGACTGTGGCGGACCGTATTGCGCAAACCGTTGTCAAACAAGTCATCGAGCCGCGACTGGACCCGATGTTTCATCCAGATTCATTTGGATATCGGCCGGGGCGTTCGGCGAAACAGGCGATTGCCGTCACCCGAAAACGGTGCTGGCGGTACGACTGGGTGGTGGAGTTTGACATCAAAGCCGCGTTCGACCAAATCGATCATGGCCTTTTGATGAAAGCGGTGCGCAGCCACATCAAGGAAAGCTGGATCGTGCTGTACATCGAGCGGTGGCTGAAAGCGCCGTTCGAAACAGCCGATGGCTCGCGAGAAGCTCGGGAGCGCGGCACGCCGCAGGGCGGGGTCGTTAGTCCGATCTTGATGAATCTGTTTCTGCATTATGCGTTCGATCTTTGGATGAAGCGTAACTATCCGAACTGTCCATTTGCTCGGTACGCGGATGACGCGGTTGTTCACTGCGGCCACAAGCGGCAGGCTGAGCAATTGATGCGGGCCATCGCGGAACGGCTGATGGAATGCGGATTGACGATGCATCCTGAGAAATCGCGAATCGTGTACTGTCAGGACAGCAACCGTACGGAGTTGTATCCGCACGTGCAGTTCACATTTCTTGGGTTCACGTTTCGGCCCAGGAAGGCCATCGGCAAAACAGATCGGGTATTCACGAGTTTCTTGCCCGGTGTGAGCGCTGATGCCATGAAGCGGATGCGGCACACCGTGCGCGGCTGGCTTATCCCTCGCCAAACACCGGCGACGTTGGCCGAACTGGCAAAGAGATACAATCCGGTTCTTCGAGGGTGGTGGAATTACTACGGAGCGTTCTATCAAACCGCCATGCGACAGCTGGCCCGGCATTTTGACCGGAAGCTGGAGCGGTGGGCCAGACGCAAATACAAGACGTTGTCGCGGCACAAGCGGCGCAGCGTGGAATGGCTCGCCAAACGGCGTGAGAGCGATCCCGAGTTGTTCGCCCACTGGAGCGCTTTGCGAGAGGAAGGTCGGACAACAAGAGCCGTGTAAATCGAGAGGTTTACGCACGGTTCCGTGAGAGGCTCAGGGTGCGACTCCCTGGGCCTACTCGACAAAAGCGGGATGTGGTGGCCAGGGACGGAATCGAACCGCCGACGCCAGCCTTTTCAGGGCCGTCTACCGATTTTAGATAACCGGCGTCGAATCACCGTAAACCACTACAGGGCCAATGCTTAGTATAGCCTGGCTCTGGGCTGGTGTGGGCTCACGTGGGCGCATGGCGCTTCCTGCATGTACGCGTATTGTACGTTTCTTACCGTTCGCTTTAATCCGTCACGCGCATCGTTCGGAAACTGTCATTGCGTTTCATTGCTGGTCTAACGGGCCAATCTATAATCATGGGATGTCTACGCCGGGCGCTGCAGGCTTGCGGATGGAATGCGACCATTGCAACGGACGCGGCGGTGTCTTCGTGCACGCAGACAGTGTTTCCGTCTCCCTAGGCCCGTTTGGAAGCGTGGTTGTTCCTGTTCCCGGTGGCGTGGCAGAGAAGCACCGCACTCTCTTCGAACTGCGGCGACGCGATGTTTCGCGGAATTGCCCGAAGTGCGGCGGCAGCGGAGTTGGTACTGGATTCCGGGACCTGGTTGATTCTCTTAATTCCTCGTCTATCAGCATTCCTCTCAGGGCATCCACGGACGACGGCGCAGCTCAATATCAATGGTCGCTTAGAGCGCCAAACTATCCTCGCTATTATCCTTCGACCTGTCCATGCTGCAGTCAAGCGTCGCTGTTTGCGCAGCCCGTTAAGCCAAGCACGAAGGATCTTGACGGCTACAACATCGAGGTGGGCTACAAGGATGTCGGCGTAACCAGAACGGCGGATTCGCGGATATTTGTTGCCCCTGCCCCGCTGACGATGATTTTCCGATACTGCCCGCAATGCCGCGATCATATTTACGTCGCGCGCAAGCCCAATCGCATCCTGGGCTATCTGGCACTTGGACTACTGGTGGTGGCCCTGCCCGCTTGTTTTCTTCTCGTTCTGGGGCTCCATATGTCCGAGCCAACAGCCGAAAAAGCATTCGTCGAGATATGGATACTAGCGATTGCGTTGACCTTGATTGTGCATGAGATCCTTCGGGCACGCCAAGTCAAGAGGCAACTGGCGCAGGCGGTTTCGGGCATGAAGCCGACATGTACCCATGCCTCCGACCCTCTTATACTTCAGAGGCTATCGAAACGCAGCACCGTCATTTACAGCTCAAATGAACAGTGGGTCCGTGGAATCGAGCACCTGAATCCGGCGACGGTCTTTAGTCAGAGTCTTTACACACCCATTAAAATCGCAGACGACCGAAAGGCCGCGATATCCCGATACTCCGTCTTTGCGGTCGGATTTATCATCGTGGCGTTGATTCAGTATTGGTGCCTGCCCTTCGCATTCAGGCAGGCCATGAGAGTGGCCGGTATCATTCAAGGTCCCCCGACGAGCGGGCCACCACCAGAGTCCGTCAGGATCGTCGCCGTGTCCGGCAAATGGTCGCCGCCCATTCATCCGCCGCCCGGATGCAAAAGCATGAGGCTGCTCACGCAGGGCGCAGCGCCTTTGCGCATTGCTATTAACGGTCGCGAAAGTATGGATCAGCTATCCTCCTTTTGCGCAAGCTGTTCTTATCAATTCCGCGCCCCTTCTGGTAAGGATGTCCCCGTCATAGTCCAGTTCTACCGGACCTTGCCGCCCCAAAAGTGAAAGTCTTTCACGCTCAGCTTTCGCGTGACAAACCCACGAAAAAGTCTTAAAATCGCAGTTCGTAATAATGTAATCAGGTTCAGAATTAAATGATCCGCAACGCCAAAGATCTTTCCGCTGACCAAAAGGCTGCGATTGAGAGCCTCTTAGGCCGGCGTGTCTCGGAAAGCGAGTCCATCAGTGTCCGCGCCATCCAGCCGCAGGCGATTTCCGATGAGCGCAGGACAGAAGTGCTGATTGGCCTTGGGAGGTATTTCGAGCAGGTTGATGCCAAGCGGCAATCGGTTACTACCCAGGAAGCGGACGCCATTATCGATGAGGCGTTGCGCTCCACTCGTCCGCATTACCAACCTGTCCAGTGAGGATTCTCCTGGACGTTAACGTCCTCGTTCGAGCCCATGACAAGTCCCTTGGACCGGCTCGCAAGCTGTTGCTTGAGCTGATTTCCCGCAAAGTAGTTGTTCTGACAAGCGCCCAAATCTTGATTGAGCTTGGACGGGTCCTCCGCTACCCACGCGTTCGGGCCCTCTTCGGGCTTTCAGAAGCGCAGATTTACGAGTACGTTCAGTTTCTCAAGGACATATGCCATATCGTTACGATTGAAATGAATTGGAATTTCCCAATTCGCGATGCCTCCGATACGGCGATCCTCAGAACCGCAGTTGCTGGCGAAGCCGACTATATTTGTACTCTCGATAACGACTTTTATACTCCCGAGGTCGAGGCGTTTTGCGGCTCAGTCGGCATCGTTGTCCTCGGAGACCTTGCCATGCTCCAGCGTCTTACCTCTTAAGGCTTCGCCGCCTTATTGCCTTAATTAAGGCTCTTGACCTTATCGCCGCAATGCCTTAATGCCTTGAGAGCTTAACACCGTGATTGAGGCGCTTATGCCAGTGCTGGCATTTCTAAATCAAAAAGGGGGTGTCGGTAAAACCACCCTCGCCACTGCCTTGTCCCAAAGGGGGAAGAAGGTGCTTTTCATTGATGCCGATCAGCAAGGTAGCGCTCTTGACTGGTCTGCTGCGCGAAAAGGCGAGCTGCTGTTTTCAGTAGTAGGACTTCCAAAAGATAGTCTGCATCGTGAATTGCCGGCCCTTGTCGCGCCTTACGATTGGGCTATTATCGACGGACCGCCGCGCGTCTACAATGTAGCGAAGTCCGCGATAGCCGCCGCTGATGTTGTCGTTATTCCAGTCCAGCCCTCTCCATATGATGTATGGGCAGCCAAAGAAATCGTTGACCTGATTACGGAGGTACGTGTCATTAAGGCAAGCCTTAACGCCGTATTTGCGGTGAACCGCAAAATCGTAGGTACGGCGATTGGACGAGATGTCGCCGAAGCCCTCGCCAGCTACCCCATCCCGGTCTTGAAAGCCGCAATATCGCAGCGTGTTGGCTTTGCCGAAAGCGCTGCTGCCGGTCAGACGGTTCTGGAAACCGACCCTAATGGCTCAGCGGCGCAAGAAGTGCGAGCCCTGCTCGCGGAATTGATGGGGTTGGTTTAATGAGTCCAAAATCCATAAGCTTCAATACCAATCCCCGCAACAAGCCGCAGCCCGACGCTAACGCTCTCGACGCTTTTGTGCATGGTGAGAGTTCCCAACAAAGCAAAGCGCCGTTCACCGAGAAGAAGCCAATGAAAAGGCTCACTTTCGATATCGCTGCCGATCTTCATAAACGCATTCGCATGACTTGTCTTGAAAGGGGAAAAGATATGGCCGAGGAACTGCGGCGCATCCTGGAGGAAAACTTCTCAGGTTAAAGACGTCATCGCCTTAACGCCTTATATACCCATTGCCTTAATTAAGGCAATAAGGCAAGCAGGTCGCCCTCAAAAAAAGTCTCACCGTGGACGGGCGATTGCGGCTCAGAATGGCTCGCTAAACCAAAAGCGAGAGGGGTAGAGGCGTCCTCTGGTGTCGGCGTTGCCTCCACCTGAATTCGACTTTGCATCGTTTCGACTTGGCCTCGCAATCTTGCCATTCGGCCAATTTTGCTACGATTCCGTTCCTGCTGTGCGGACCTGAAATCTTCCCCGCGCTTTTTCCACCACGCGATTTCAACGGCATGCGCGGGAGCGCGCGGATGCCGTCGCACCATCTCAATCGCAACGCCAAGATCGGAAAGCCCGTTCACTTCGAGAAGGGCAGGGGTGATGACAAAGCGCATGAAATTATCCGCTCTCGGATATGCCTCCGGCGGTACACCCAACTTTGCGCGAAACTCCTCCATGCTGATTGTTTCCACGCACCGATCCATATTAATGCGCAAAGCAATAAGTTCGTAGAGTGCGATGGCGTATTTGCTCGTCATCGCATAAACTACCTCACAACGGACCCGTCCCCAGCGATTCGATTTGGCCAGGATCATGCGCAAACGCTTCGGAATACCAAATTGGAGGGTCGCATTCGGCAGATCCTTATCGCTCGTGTCCGTAAAATTGAGTAAGGGTGATCTGTGGGTTCGGGGCTCACCGGTGTTCGACACATAGGAGATTTGAACGATTACGCTCATAATCCGTGCGACGCTCTCACGGATTCGATCATTGCTCCCATGTCTGGATTGAGCCTGACGGAGGTGGGCAAGCGAGACTTCCCACTCCGCGTCGGGCTCCGTTAGTCTGCCGCTGTCATGTGCGATTTGGAGCAATTGATTAAAGATTGCGCGATCCGAGGCTTCAAGTTGGTGAGTCTTGATCTCAATGAGTTCCGCGGCCTTTGGAAAGCCATCGTAGTTCGTTTGCTGTTTTGCCGTGAGATTGCTTCGCATAAGGCTGAACTAGTATCACTAGTTGCCCTATTACTCAACTAGTGAATGAACGCCCGTTTGCTAGTGAACCGCATATACAAGAACCGAAGGAATCACGTGCTCTTCGCCTAATACTCGCTAGTTGCCGCCCGCCCGTTTCCTAGTGAATGTCATTCCTAGGGGTCATTTTTATGATCGGATAGTAAGCGCTGTAGCTCAGGGAAACAGCTAGAGCAAACCATATATGGGCAGCCCGCCCCTTTCCTAGTGAACCTCGGACCGCCGGATTGCTGCGCCCTTTTGCTAGGCAATGACCGCCCGTTTTCTAGGAGATCGCCGCCCCTTTCCTAGGGGCTATTCGCCCGTTTGCTAGTGATCTCGACCAATAAGGAACTGATTTTTCATGTTTTATTTAACGAGGAAGCTGAATAAGTAGAAATTAGAATTTCTACTGTGCATAACGCTCTCCTGTGGATAACTCCCAAATGTGTCAGCTCAATGACGATTAATCTGGAAGCTCAAGGCTATCGAAGCCTTTCGCATCCTGTGGAAGGGCTTCTCTAAGCCAGCCCTTCCAACCATCCCGGCAGTCAAGCAAAAAAACTGCCAAGTGAGCTCTAAGTGTAATGAGGGCTTATGTGGCGAAGCCTGTCAATCAAGCTGCCGCAACAACCCGTGGAGAGGACAGCTAGCTCGGCATGAAAAGGTCTGGGCTTCATTTGCGTGGACGGAGTCCGGGGGAGGGTAGGGGCAGGGGTTTGGATACAGCGGCCTCAAACTTGCCCGCAGGGCAGCGAAAGGAAATCATTTGAGGGGGGCGGCGCGAACTTCTCCACTCTCCTGTAAGAAGCCCTAACGCGGTTTATCGCTGGTGGCGTCTTCCTCGTGAAGTTGGGGCTGTGGACTTTCACGCTAAGGCACTTGAGAGGATTGCTCCTCATCGGCCCGTAGTACTCGGCTGGCCGCCTTTCCCGTTCCCGCCACGAAAGACATCTTCATGATGTACCGGTTGGGGTTCTGCGTCAAATCGATGTTTCCGAGCCAAAATGATGCCGCGAGAATATTCGGGATGCTAGCCTTTGAGACGGAGGTTTTTCCCATGGCCGTGACGGTGTCGCCGCACCCGTCCGATTATCAGCTGCTCGTGACAGCGCATCCCGCGCCGGGCGTGCCGTCGATTGAGGGCAATGGCATGTTCTTTACCGCTTCGCCGGTGAGACTCAATGGTTTCGCCACGCTGCTCGGAAATACGGGCGATTCCGCGCAGGGCTGGAAGGTTGGGTTTATTCAGGTGCAGTGGGTGGAGACCAACTGGTGCGCCTATCGCGGGGCGTCCAGCAACGATGGTAGTATTTTCATCCAGCGCGGCAAGATGCCCGCACGCTCGCAGCAGGCCTGCCGCGATTGTGTTGATCGCACTGCCATTGCCAGCGTGTTTTACAGCACCGACCCGAGCGACGGCGAGCTGGTGAGCGGCAATGGCAACAGCGCCTATCCGCTGGTGCTGCGAGTGAAACACCAGGATCAGCCGCGCGACCGTTGCCCGCTCTCGATTCAAAACAGCCTCACCGGCAAGCCGAACTTCCTGCACGAGGCGCAGTTCGAGTTTCTGTTCTGCACGTTGCTGAGCGTCCAGGAGCCGACCGGCAATTTCCGGCATCTGACGGGCGTTTACTGGAACCTGCGCTGGCAATATACATTTGAACAGCCGGGATACCGGGCCACGCTCAAACCGGCAGGCACCGGCGCAAATATCTCCGCGCCCTTTACCGGCGGGCCAAACGACCCGCGCTTTGCCTCCGTCGTGACATCTCTGGCGCAGACCCGGACCTGCAATGATGTATTTCGGGCGGCGACCAGCGCCTTTAACCCCGGCGCCCCCAACCGACATGAGAGCCGAGTATGGACAGATTTCAACGTTACCGCTCCCTGATATCGCTGCTCGTCATTGCAACGGCGGCGCTGACCGGAGTATCCTGCGCACGGCAGGAAATTCGCGCCGATGCCAGGCAAGATGCGCCGCAGGAAACTGTCGTTGTGCGCAACCTGGACATTCCCGGCGCGTTTGAGGTCGAGAATCGCGGACCGGCACTGGAGCTCGCGTCCCAGGTCGTCGTGCAAAAGCTGGAAGGTGGCACATGGACCGACCGCGCCACTGATCTGATCCTCGCCGAGACCTGCGACTGGAATCCCAAGCCCGGCTGCCGCACGCTTGAACATGGCGCAAAGCTGCGCCCGCCGCGCTGGAACGGCCTGGTGTGCAGCGGTCAATGTCCGCTTGGTTGCCGCGCGAACCTCTATCTCGGCCCCGGCCAGTTCCGCTTCGTCCTCACGAGTTGCGACCGAAAGCAGCGCTTCTTTGGCCCCGCCTTCACCATGCCCGATTATGACCATTCGGAGCTGAAGAAGAAAGAAGGGTAAGCTTGTAATTCGCCCAAGTCTGCACTATGTCGTCACAGGCAATATCGGAGCTTGACCTCCGACAACGAATCGTCGCCGCTGTCCGGCAAGCCGAGAATCCCATTACAGTGGCAACCCTGGCGAAGCTCGTCAAGGTCAAGGAAGAGCGGATTCGGACAGAACTCAAGCTGGCTGCTGAAAATCACGAGCTTTTCTGGTGGCCAAAATACCGAAAATCTGACTATCTCTGGAATGTTCCTTTCGAGGAAAAAGCTCGTGAAGCTGTTCTCGCTGCTGCTGGTCTGTGCGCCCTTTCTAAAACAGACCTGGGGAAGGTGTCCGCCAAGCGAATACGCGGGATTTCTGCAAAAAGCATGGAATCCTTCGTTCGGATATTGGCCGACGAAAGGCGACTAAGAGCCGTTCCGGCGTTTTCCGGCCGCTCCAAGCTCTATGTCATTGCGGGCGAAGCCGAAGGGTTCTTCACTGCAGCTCACCATTTTGTCGAAAAAAAGATTAAGCAAGCCGGGTTCGATCCTGAGGCTTTTTTTGCGCGCGAGACCGTCTCAAAGGAGAGTAGCGAGCATAAAGGACATGCGGCAGATGCGCCTAAGCTCATTCTTGACGCTATAAAGACGCTGGAACCGGTTAAGGGAGTGCCTGTCTCAACGCTGCGTTTGCGCAATCATCTGCGCATTCTGAACAAGCAGGACTTCGACATCGCCGCACTGGAGCTCCGCAAACGACAAGAGGTGTATTTGAGTCAGCACGCCGACCCCCACAATATTTCTCAGGAAGAGAAGGATCTTTTGATCGATGGCCAGGATGGGACATATTATGTCGGTATTGCCGTTCGGTAACCCTTTCGGCCCGTTGGTCGGGCAACCTCTTGCTGACGCTCAAGTTGATCTGACGGACATTAACGCGAGCGCTTTTGCCGCATGTCAGCAACTGGTCAATGACGTTGCGATGGATGGGTACTCCGCTTCGCTTACCGTGTTTGGGGATTCCGGCACCGGCAAAACTCACCTGATCGGCAGAGTGCGCAAGTGGATGGAAACCCAGCCGCAGAACCTCTTTGTATTCGTACGGATGGAAACCTCTCCAGCGGGCATTTGGAGGCACCTGCGACGTTACGTAGCATCCTCTTTGCTGCGCAAGAGCTCCGACGGTATCCGCCCCCTTGACATGCTCTTGGGTCAACGGAAGAATGAGTTGGACCTGTTCGCTGACCGCGACCTGAGCATCGCCCTGGAGCATCTGCTGGAAGGTCGGCATGTCCGTGATGCGGCGGCATGGCTGCGCGGGGAGGGGCTTCCGGAGGACGTTCTGAAATCCCTGTTCCTGTCGACGCCAGGAACGGACGACGATTTGGAAGTGATTTCCCGGCACATCGTCTTATCCATCTGCCAATTAGTTCGCCCCGGCGTGGTCGTCTTCTGCCTGGATCAGATTGAGGCGGTTATGAGTTCGTCGTCCGACCGGGACGGCCCCCATGCTTTTGCAAAGGCCGTCTCGTGCCTGGTAGAAGAAACGCGGAGCGCGGGCGTGATTTGCTGCGAGCAGAGCGTGTTTATGAACACGATGGAGCAGATACTGGACAACGCGGCAAAGAGCAAGGTGATGGGCCGCCGCGCCGCCATCCATCCGCTCACCTGGGAACAGGCTAAGCGGCTCATTGCGGCACGCTTAGATACGGTGCCCGAGCTGGCGGCGGAACGCAAACGGCATGACAGTGGCTGGCCACTCACAGAAAAGCACTTTCAGGAGAGATTCCCTGGCGACGCAGCTCCCGCGCGCAGCGTCATTGCGCTGTGCAAAGACCTCTTCGATGAATGGCGGTTGGGAGCGCCACCCGTCATAGTGTCTCTTGACGAGGCGCTCAAAACGATGATGGAAGAGCGTTTCGCGAAGCAAGAACCTGCCGATACGGACGCCATTTTACGAAATGGTGTGCCCTTGTTGGCGCGTTCGGCGGGAATAGACCTTAAAGTCTCCCAAAAACCATCGCCACTGGATTTTACGGCGCGCGACGGATCAGTTGCCATCGGCATCTGCAACGAAGTCAACCTCACCTCTCTGGCGAGCCACCTCAAGAAAATCACGCAGTCGTGGACTGCTACTACAGGCTCGTCGGTCATCTTACTGCGCGACTCGCGCTTGCCCATCCGTCGCAGCGCCACCGTTACGCAACAGCGGCTAACCGACATCCAGGCAAACGGCGGGCGGCTGGTGACGGTTTCACAAGAGGCTTTGGAGGCACTGGCGGCTCTGCGCCATCTCCTTTCCGATGCCGAAAGCGGCGATCTGGCCCATAATTATCAATCGGTCACTCCCAAACAGGTTGAGCAGTGGATCGCCGGCCACTTACCCGCTGCGCTCGATCAGCTGGTTAGCGAATTTGGAGACTCGGCGGCCAACCCGGCCAAATTAACCCATGCCATCGCCGACCTCCTGGCGCAAAGAAAAATGGTCAGACTCGAAGACGCGGCGCGCGATCTCGCGGTGACGATTGCGGAAGTTGACGAAGCGGTGCGTCGTGATCCTCACCAGTTTGGCCTGCTCGGCGGAAGTGTCCCGATCCTGTTTCAGCCGGTCACGCCGTCGAAAGCCACACCAACGACTTAGGGAACACGAAAGAGGATCTGACGTTGACTCAGCTATCCATTACCGACATTCGCCGCGAGATTCTGCGGACGGCGGGAGATTACGGCGTCTCAAAACCGAAGTCCACCGCGCTAACGGGAACACTTTTTCACGAGGTCGTGGCCGGTTTGATGGGGCCGAATGGATGGCAGGCGGCACTGGAGCCGGGCGAACTCAGTGATTCCGAGCGGCTCGCGAAACATGCTTACGATCTTCTGCTCGGGCCGAGACTGACGGAAATGCAGGCGGGCTTACGCGAAAGCGGTGCCGAGGCCATCGCGTTATGGGAAGCTATTGGATCGACCTGTTCGTGGCTATGTCAGCTTCTCAGCAAAGCCGAGCAACGCGGAACCATTCGTTACGACCGTCAGCAACGCGCCTGGCTTGGAGCGGACCAGCTTTGCCAACCCGAGTTAGAGCTGCATTGGGAAGTGAAAGAGCCCCACTGGACAGCTCCCGTACACGTCGTCGGCATCGCGGATGCGCTTTGGCGGGATTCGGAAAACGGACGCTGGTGCGTTGTCGAATATAAGCTCGGCAACCCCCGGCCCGAGGCCGATCTGGCGCAGGCGTGTCTTTATCACTCGGCCTTGTGCGGTACGGGTCTGGCGAACGGTGACGGCGCGCTGGCCATTATCCGTTTTGAGCCCGAGCTGAAGGAACGCTTCTATGAAAGCGCCGCACTGGTCGAGGCGCAGGGGACTCTGCGCGCTCTGATAGGGCGGATGGCTAACGCCCTTCCGGCGCCGTCCGCGGCCCAGATTACAGAGCCAGTGCCCAAGGCCACGGAGGCCGCCAACGAGTCGCACATCACTCTCGGCAAGAGCCTTGCCAGGGTCCTGCAGCAATATGGCGTACCTATCGAGTGGAAGGGCGAATTCATTGCGGGTCCTTCTTTCCTGCGGTACTTCGTGATACCGGGCCGTCAGGCCCGCATGAGGCAGGTGCGGGATAAAGCTGAAGACTTAGGCATGCAGTTGAGTCTCAGCAGCGAGCCGATGATTCACAAAACCGATGGCCGTCTGGTGATCGACATCGCAAGGCCGGACCGTCAGACCGTGACGTTCAGTTCGATACTCGACCAGCTTCCCAAGCCGACCGCTGCCGGCAACTCCCGCGCACCCCTTGGTGTGGATTTGAATGGACGCTTGCAGTTCGTGGATCTTGCTTCCTCCAACAATCCCCATTTGCTGGTGGCCGGTACCGCCGGAGGCGGCAAGAGCGAATGGCTGCGCTCGGCTGTCTGCGGTTTGAAATTGTCCAACACACCCGAGACGTTGCGCCTGGTGCTTATCGATCCTAAGCAGACGGCCTTCTCCGAGCTTAAGGGATCGCCCTATCTCTACGGCGACAACGGTTTGGTGTATCCTCCTCACGACGATGCCATGGACGTTCTGCAGTCGCTCATCGAAGAGATGGAGCGGCGATACGCGCTGTTTGAAGAAAAGTCAGCCAGCGACCTGCCTGAATATCAAGAGAAAAAGCAACAAGGTACTTCCGAGAATTGTGTGCGTATGCGACGAGTATGCGGATCTCTTAGTCGACAAGACCACCAGCAAGAATCTCGGCAACGCGATCAACCGGCTTGGGGCAAAAGCCCGCGCGGCCGGAATTCATCTCATCATTGCTACCCAGTATCCCGACCGCAAAACCGTTGAAGGCGCGCTTAAAATGAATCTGGGCGGTCGTGTCTGTTTGCGTGTCTCGAACCATTATCAATCCAACATGATCATTAACGAGTCCGGTGCCGAACGCCTGCTGGGCAAGGGCGACCTGTTCTTCCTAAGCATTGGTGATCCGGTACGGCTACAATCACCCTACTTGTCTCCCGAGGAACGCACCCGTTTCCTGACCAGGTGAATAGGGCAGGATTGGCGGCCATCTTCAAGAACTAAAGGAAACTGTCAACGGGCAAAACCTTTATCGGAGTCCGTGCCGACGCCAGGTCAAGCGTGGATTACAGCGACTTTGCTGATCGCAAGATTTGGCTGCGAAACGCGGTTTTATTACGACATGATTATTCTGGTACTGCCACCCAGAAATCGGCTTGACTTGCTTGCGCAACCAACTGTACAGTTCAGATAATTGAAGTGGAGACTTTATGGCAACCCCGAGGATCGGCAAGAACACAACCATTGTGGTGTCGGCGCTCAGCGCCCGCAGCAATTTCGGAAAGCTTCTGAAGCGTGTGGAAGATGAGCGGCGCTCCCTGGTCATCGAGAAGCGTGGCACGCCCAAAGCCGTTCTGCTCAGCATCCGCGACTATGTCAAGCTGGCAGCACCCGAGCCGGAAGTCCTCAAAGCCATCGGCGATGAATCCAGGCGAAACGGCACCGATAAGCTGACTTCCCGGCAGATCGACAAAATCATTAAGGATACGCGCGCCCAGAAGTTGAAGGGCTGATGCTCCCTCTTCGTCTTGTCGTCGATACCAACGTCGTCATCTCGGCGGCGCTCAAGCCCGACGGACTTCAGCGCACCGTTCTTTTGCTGGCGCTCAGCAAGCCCGCGCGGCTGTACCTCTCCGAGGAAATTCTTGCCGAATACAGCGAAGTGCTCGCGCGCCCGGAGCTGCAAATCCGCAAGGGTGTCCGTCAGCAACTCCTGCAACTCATCAGAAATGCCGGCCATGTCATTGCGCCCACCCGCCGTCTCCTCGTGACGAGCGACCCGGATGACAATATCTTTCTGGAATGTGCCGATGCCGCCCGCGCCGACTATCTCGTCACCGGCAATCAGCGGCATTTCCCGAAGTTCTGGAAGCAGACCAAAGTCATCACCACGCGTGAATTCATCACCGTCGTGGCACCCCATCTGATCTCGTAAATATCGGCAGTCGGAAGACAGAGGACGCGTTCATCGCGATTTCCCTGCTAACCTTTTATAAAAGAAAGACTTATGCCGGAAGAGCCAAAAGAGCGTGGAGTTTGGGCCGAATTGTATGTACGGGATTTTCTGTCCCTGCCATTTATCTCTGAATTCGTACTGCGCAGCCCGCAAACCCTCGATGGAACTCAGAAGGAGGTTGCCGATTTTCTGGTGACCTACCCCGGCACGAGCCTCTTGATTTCGCAAAAGACGCAGAAAGACCCGCTGGCACGTAACTCCGACAAGACGTTATCGTGGGCCAGCAAGGAGGCCAAGAAAGCTGCTTCGCAACTCTGCGGTGCCCTGCGCACAGCGCGGGGAAAGCCCATCTGGTGCGATCATCCTCGCCGCGGCAGGGTCGAGCTTCCCAACGGGCTCCCGAAAATCAACCACGGTATCGTCCTCTTGGAGGTTTTGCAGAGCATTGACCTTAACGCGCTAGCCGATGATCTTCCTCTGGAGTATCAAGGCACCCCAATCACCTACCTCTCGCTCAACGATTTCCTGAACATCGCCATCGAGCTGAGAACGATGCCTGAAGTACTGTCCTATCTCGATGCCAGGCATTCGCTACCCGAGGCCGATCTTCGAACCATCGGTAACGAGCGCCCATTGTTCCAGTTTTATCTGCTTGAGCAGGGTAGTCTTGCTCGCTGCATCGGTAAAGCCGACGCCTTACTTGCCGCCGCTGCGCGGCAAGGCGAGTTCGAGGAGGCCGTGAAATTGAAATGGGCCCACGATCAGTATGGCGGCCTGCTGGAACATGTTGCTGATGAACTCGCCACACGCCGTCATGACTATGCGGTTGGTCTATCCGCAGAAGCGTTGGCCCGCTACGACGCGCCCGATCGGCGGAGCAATTACCTGCAGCTGCAGGCGGTCCTCGCCAATATGGGGCTGCGCGAACGATCAGAACTCGGCCGCTCTTTCGACGAGGCGATAAGACGGCGTCGAGAATCCGGCAGCGCATTCAGCCACCGGGCGATCCACCTGGATTCCAGACCTGAGTGGGTCTATGTCGTGGGCTCCAGCGCTGGTATTTTGCCTGCCGACTTGGAAGCAATCAAGATGAATCTCATGGTGGCTGCACTGGCATATTTTCGCAAAACGCACTGCCTCCTCATCATCGACCGTGAAAACGCAAGCTACGAAGTGGGGTTGATGATCAAGTCCTCAGTACCGTCGTCACCTCACGAATGCGCGCTCGGAGAGAAACTCTTTGCCCATCTTCGTATGAGCGATGCTGAGTTGGCCCTGATTCCTACCGGTTGAACAAACCCGCATCCATTGCGGTCACGGAATCGCAAATATTAATTACATTGGACATGTTCGCCGCCGGAAGCGTAAAGTCCCGGTTTAATAGAATGTTATGCATATCGGAGAAAAATGTACCCCTATTCGCTTGCAGTAGTGGCGCTTTCCCAACCAAGCACTCGAAGCGCAGCTTGGGGCGCGCAACCTCCTGTGGCGGCGTGAGTCACTATGCAGAACACAGCCAGCCAGGAAGCGCCCGAGCCAACCGCTCCCGTCATCAGTGCTGATTTTCTGACGGGCAGCACTGAAATCGGCCTCGACCGCATCCGCACGCGGCTGCTGGATCTCACCAACCGAAACAAGCTTCTTAACTTCAGACATTCGAACGCATCGTCGCTGCGGGTCGTGAATGTACCGGTCGATCCGGTGTTCGCACGGCTGCGTGATGGCGGCAAGCTCGCTTTCTTGCCAGTACCCGAACCTGACTTCCAACTGGGCGAAACAATGCCCGCCAGAGACTATGCCGACGAGCTGGGCTGGGACACTTCGTTTGATCTGGGCGAAACCAGCGAAGATGAAGCAGGGAGCTGCCTGCCGGTATTGCTGTACCAGGAGGCGCTCGACAGGGTTAGCCGCAAGATTGCCACCGCCGCCAGAACCCTCTTCGAGGAATCCGGCACCAACATGCTGTTTCTGGTGTTTGGTTTTCTTGAGTGGCAGGAATCGGATGACTCCAGCCAGCCGCATCTTGCGCCTCTGGTGGTGCTACCGGTCACGATTGAGCGCACCGGCGGCAAGGGCAAGGCTGTTGAAGCCATTCTTGAATATTCCGGCGACGATATCGATACCAATCTGTCCCTGGCGGAAAAAATGCGCCGCGATTTTGGCCTGGAGATGCCCCTCTGGGAGGAAGAGGATACGCCCGAGCGCTATTTCGCTAAGTTCGATGAAATCCTCAAGCTCAAGAAGCGCTGGTCGATTCGCCGTCAAATCACGCTTGCCGTGCTCAGCTTCGGCAAGCTTTTGATGTACCGCGATCTCGATCCCAAGACCTGGCCCCCAGGGCAGAGCATCGCCGCCCATCCCCTCGTGCGCGAACTATTCGAAGGTTCCAAGAATTCGACCATCGAGATGGCCGAGGAATATCCCATTGACGAGCCGGAGCTGAAGGCGGATGTGCCGCTGCTCATCCGCGACGCCGACAGCTCCCAGCACAGTGCTTTGATTCACGCGCTGCGCGGTCAGAACCTCGTCATCGAAGGACCGCCGGGAACCGGCAAATCCCAAACCATTACCAATCTGATCGCCGCCGCGCTCGCCAAAGGCAAGACCGTCCTCTTTGTCGCCGAGAAGCTTGCGGCGCTTGAAGTTGTGCGCCGCCGCCTCGACGATGCCGGGCTTGGCATTTTCTGCCTGGAGGTACACAGCCATAAAACGAAAAAGAACGCCATGATCCACGACATCGCGCAACGCGTCGCGATGAAGGGCACCTTCCACGACCCGCGCGATCTCGATCTGCATCTCTCCATCGTCGAAGAGAAGAAACATCTCCTAACGCAGTATGTGTCGCTTATCAACAAGACCATCGAACCGTTCGGGGCGACTATTTTCCAGATTCTCTGGGCGCGCGATCAATTCGGCCAAGAGATAGGGCCACACCGGGAGCGGCTGGGACAGCTGATCCTACCCATGGTCGTGCAATTTAACCCGACCCATTACGCGCAGGCGGAGCAATCCCTGTCAGTTTTCGCGCAGCATCTGAGCCTGGTGCTGGCCGCCGCCGGTGATTCGCTTGAGCAGCATCCCTTCGCCTGGGTCGCACAGCCCCTGGGATTTGCGGAAGAAGAAAAATTGCTCGGTCTTTTGGAAGCATTTCGTGCGAACCTCAATGAAGCCGAAGGTTACTGCCGCCATTTGCAGAAGAACTGTGCCATCGCACTTCCCCGAAGCATCCACGGCCTTGAATCCGCCGCACAGACCCTTGCTCGCTTGCCACAATCCGGCGCATCGCTCATGGAAGGCCTGCTCACAGCGTGCCAGAATGCGGAAACGCGGCAGAGGCTCGCGGCATTTGTAGGGTATGTGGAGAGCTATCGCCGCTCGTCGCAACGGCTTGCATCATCTTCCACTAATGTGGCTCCCCTGCTGGACGAACAGAATACCGCTGATCTATCCGGCGCATTTCAATGCCTTCGCCAGTGGGGGCTTGAGGCAAACTGCGTCGCAGGCATCAAAGATATTCTGGCTCTGAGCCGCGAGACTCTTAAGCATCTTAAAGACGCACATTCCTCTTTTCGTATGCTGCTTGGCGTGACCGGATGCGATGCCCCGGCCACGCTTGCCAGTGCCACTTATGTACTGGAGACGATCCGCATCGTGGAAGCTTCGCCGTTTGAACGGCTTCATCTGCGCCATGCCGTCTTTGAAGAGGAAGGCACGAAGCCCCTGGTTGAAACTGCCCGCACGGAAGCGGCCTCGCTCAAGCGCGCCGAAGCTCTGCTGGGGCAGGAGTTCGATCTCTCTCTCGCGAGCGCTCAACCGCCGTCCCACTTGCTTGAATGTGCCGCCATCATCGACGGAGCTTCCCCGTGGCAGAGATGGTTCGGGGGCGACTATAAGCGCGCCGTATCGATGTATCGCCGCCTAGCCAACGGCAATAAAAAATCCGACCGCAGCGATATGAGCCGGTCGCTTAGAAGCATCGCCGAGCATCTGCACGCGCGGGAGCGTTTCGACAGTCATCCGGCCTACCGGGAAACGCTCGGCGGTCATTTTCAGGGAGTGGGCACCGCCTGGGACGATCTGCGCCAACTCATCGTCTGGTACGAAGAAGTGTTCATCGCTTTGCCCGAGCATCACGCTCCGTCCGAACCATTCCGCCAGTTACTCTTTACCGCGAGAACCGAGAGGCTCAAGGCATTAAAGGCCAACGTCGTCCCGGTTGAGGAACAGCGTGAGGCGCTAAGCCGGATCGTGGCGCGCATTACCGACTTCACGCGCTCGGTGCCAAGCCAGCGATCCCTCCTCCTGTCCGGTTCCTTCGAGGATATTCTCGCCTGTCTGCAGCAGATAAACCGTGATCTGGAAGACGTGCTCTACACCGTGGCCCAGGCGGAGATTCGCGACGAGGTGGTCTTAGGCAACATCCCTGATATCGTAGCTTCTGCCACGGAATGCCACCGCGCACTGGCGGCGGTGCAATCGGCAAACGACTTGCCAGCGCTCCTTGGCGAAGCCTATCGCGGCGTCCATACTGATATTGAACCGATCAGGCATACGCTCGCCTTCGCCAACTCTGTCGCTTCCGGCATTCTGCCGCCGCAAACGGCGAAGTGGCTGCTGTGCCCGCAACACAATAGTCGGCTGACCGATCTTCGGTCATGGCTTACTGGCGCTCACAACTGCTCAACGCGCATCCGCCAGCTTACTGCCGAGCTGGCGACGATCTCAGGCTCACCTGTCTGGTCCATCAACCCCGATGCCCCGTGGGGAAGCTTGCAGGCACTGGCCGAACATGCGCTTTCAAGCCCGGAAGAATTAAGCCGCTGGAAACATTTTCTGCGGCTTCAGATCCGCAATCGGGAAGATGGCTTTGACAGGCTTACGACACTCGCGGAAACCGGAGCGCTTCAGCCGCAGGAACTGCTGCCCGCGTTCCGGTTTGTCTTTCACAATACGCTTGCCCGCAGCGTCTTCGCCGAACATACCGATCTTTCGCAAGCCACCGGAGTCACCCAGGAACTGCTGCGCCAGCAATTTGCATGGGCAGACCGGCAAGCCATCCGGCTTTATAGCGAAAGGGTAGGGGCCTTGATTGACCAGAGGCCGGTCCCTCCCGGCAACAAGAGCGGGCCAGTGGGCACGTTGACGGACATGGCGCTCATCAGGCACGAGGCCAACAAGCAAACACGGCACATACCGATCCGGCAACTCATCCTGCGGTCCGCCAATGCCTTGGTGGCCCTCAAGCCTTGCTTCATGATGGGGCCATTATCGGTCGCTCAGTATCTGGCGCCCGGCACACTCACATTCGATCTGGTCGTCATGGATGAGGCGTCCCAGCTCAAGCCCGAAGACGCCATCGGCGCAGTGGCGCGTGGCGGCCAGGTCGTCATCGTCGGTGATCCCAAGCAACTGCCGCCGACCAATTTCTTTGAGCGTGTATCGGCCGACGGCGAAGAAGACACCCCCGACGATGTGCGTGGAGTGGTTGAGGACGGCGAGAGCATTCTTGATGTTGCCAGCACGCTCTTCCAGCCGGTGCGTCGGTTGCGCTGGCATTACCGGTCGCGCCATCACAGCCTCATCGCCTTTTCCAACGAGGAATTCTACGACGGAAATCTCATTATTTTTCCGTCCGCTTACCATCAGGACGATTCCCTGGGAGTCAAGCATCACTTCGTCCGCGACGGCGTTTTTGATAATGGCCGCAATCCTCCCGAGGCTGCCATAGTGGTCGAAGCTGCGTTGCAGCACATGCGGGAGCATCCCGACGAGTCGCTCGGCATCGTGACGCTCAATTTCGGTCAGATGGAACTCGTCGATGAATTACTGGATCGCAAGCTTCTGGAAGATCCCGCCGCCATCGCGTTTCAGGAAAGGATGAGCGGTGGGCAGGAAAAGCTATTTATCAAGAACCTCGAAAACGTTCAGGGAGACGAGCGCGACGTTATTTTCATCTCAACCACCTATGGCCCGGACACACGCGGCAATCAGTACCAGCGCTTCGGCCCCATCAATGGTCCGACCGGCCACCGCCGACTCAACGTGCTCTTTACCCGCGCGAAAAAGCGAACCGTGGTTTTCAGCTCCCTCGATCCCGACCGCATCCAGACAACGCCCAACAGTCCATGGGGTGTCAGGGCGCTGAAGCAATATCTCACCTATGCCCGCACCGGGATTCTCCAGCAGGCGGACAGTGAAGGCGACCAGCCGACGAATGATTTCGAGCGCTCGGTGGGCTCCGTCCTCAAAGAGAAGGGATACGAAGTCGTCCCGCAAGTCGGCGTCGCCGGCTTCTTCATCGATCTCGGAGTCAAACACCCGACCAAGCCGGGTGCTTTCCTGCTCGGCATCGAATGCGACGGAGCGAGCTACCACTCGGGCCGCTCAGCGCGTGACCGCGACAGACTCCGTCAGGAGATACTCGAAAACCTCGGCTGGAAGATTCACCGCGTATGGTCTACCGACTGGTTCAGGAGCAGGGACAGCGAGGTCAAGAGGCTGCTACGCCGCGTCGAGGAACTCGTTAGTCAAAACGGCGAAACGTAACTTGGCCGACCCACAGGACGAGCATCGGCCAGAGCCGAGGCTAGGAGCGGTGAAGTTCCTTGCGCTAGTCAACTGGCCCAAAAGCAACAGAACCGTTTGGCGAAAAGCGCAACTTCCCTTTAAATTGCTCCTGGATATTATCGCCCTCGATCTTCAAATCCAAGTCCCATTCACCACAAGCGATCCGCTGCCCCTCGCTCACAGTTGTGTCGTTCGCATAGAGCGCGGTGTAGAAGTGCGCATCGCGCCTGACGGCGCAAACGATGCCTGCTATTTCCGACATGCTTAGGCTGGTTCCGGCACAAAAATAACGACCCGGCGAGATACCTGATCTGTTATGAAACCATGGCGCTGAGTCTATGTGAAATTCTCTGCCAGCGACGGACCGCAGCGTCAAGGATGCCGTGAGATTCTGGGCACAGGTTTCATAGCGCTCCTCGGAGTTGCGAATAAAAAACGCAAATCCTACTGGAGCCTCTAGCCCTGGAGCCTTAAGCTCGGAATCTCCCAATCCGACCGTGGAAAAGTCCGCTCGCTCTAAGACAGGACGGCCGGGGTTTACTGGGGATCGTAAAGCAGACCCTGCTTCTTTTTCTGCCGCCAGATTTTCTATCAGTGTGTCGGCTGCTTCGCGGCGAAGGTTTCCCCCGGCGAATTCAGTGTCAATCCAGATATTCCCGTTATCAAAGACGAACGTCGGTTCGCCGCTCAGGGTTGAGTAACGCGCCAGATCCCCAATATCTTCGATATTTATGTTCAGCGTCAGCAAGCCTGCCTTGACCATTTTCCTGACCAAGGGCAAAAAAATATTGACCATCTCGCCAAGTAACTCGCGATATTCCGCAAACATCTCCTCATCGTCCATGGCCTCTTCGTCCGATTTAATGACCGCGTTGATAAATCTCATGCGTTCGAGTTTGTCGGCCGCGTCTTTCGAGATTGCAACGCCAGTTTTCAGGCCACCAGACAGCGATTTCACGAGCACGTCTCTGCCGGGTTTTCCCGCTTCAGCTCGTGCAGGCGGCGAGTCATGGTGCGTTGCTTTGCTCAATTCCTTAACTACCGCGCGAATGCCGCGCGCAATTTCGTTAAACGCATGATCCCGAGTTTCAAAATCCGATTCGGGCTTTCCATTTCGGGGCATCGCCTGGAGACGGCCGAAGTCTGTTTCCGCCCAATCACACGGACGCAGGATGATTGGAATTACTCTTGCGTCCCCTGAATCGTGTCGGGCGAGTGCCAGCTTCATTTCCGCGTCCCAGCAGTAATCGGAATTGAGAAAATCGGCACTTATCAGCAGCAGAATGATACTAGCTGTTTTCAGATGTTCATCGATTTGGTTCTTCCATTCAGAGCCAGGCATGATTTTGCGATCATGCCAACCAGCGATGACGTTTTCCCGCCGGAGCGCGCTTAAGTGCGTTTCGAGTCTTTCGCGCAGCTTTTCGTCTTTATGTGAATAGCTGAAAAACACTTCAATCTTCTCGCCTGACATCGCCGCTGCCTTTACCCTTCCCGGTGGTGCTTACAAATCGGAGTATAAGGCACGGATTCCCGTGCACATCAACCCGATAGCGAGCTTGACCTCAAACCGTTATAGATTGACGGCTTGGTCCCAACACCGCAAGAGCGCGGCTGCAAAATCTCCAGAACGAACCGCCATTCGTATATCTTCGCCAGTGATGGGCACGACCAGAAATTCCTCTCGGCTGCCTCGCAGCATCTCTTTTGTGATCGTTTGGGAAAAGCCATTCCATGAAATCAGAAAGCCCAGAGTACAACGGCGGCTCCGGTTTTCCACTTTCTGGTGGAAGAGCACGAATTCATTCTTGCCGCATTTGCCGCTCCAGTTCTTGCACTCGGCCAAGATCAATGCACCTTCGCGGCGCAGACGGGCTTCTGTGCTGTCATTCAGCACGGTGATGTCGATCTCTTCCGTTTCAGTGCGCACACGGCCAGTGACGGTAAATCCCGCCACCGAGGCAAACAGCCTGCTGGAGAGTTCTTCAAGCGTTCGCCCTTTGTCATCGGCGCTTGCCGCCTTCTCGACGGCATCGACAAGCCCGTCCAGGCTTTCTGATCCCCATCCTGAAAGACGTGCGGCGACCTCAGCAATGCGCTGTCCAACCTCGTCTGCTGCCTGTTCGGCAGCTTCTTCGACTTCATCGGCAATCTTGCGAACCGCAGCATACGCGCGGGCAAGATTCGTCTCTTTCGTATCGATTCGGAAACACAGCTGCACGGAGGCGCCATCGTCTTCATACTGTGTCAACTCAACATCACCATGTGTGCGATGCCTCGTTTCCACCGTCCGCCTTACTAGGTCGAGGTATTGCTCAAGACCCAGCGGTGAGTACCAGTATTTCCGCGTCCAGGTCAGATCCGCCTCACCGAAAACCGTGCTGCCATCGCGGCCTATCTTGCCATTCCACTCAATATGGTAAGCACGGTCTTCAAGTACGCCGATTTGAAACGCCCCACCATCGGGAAGATCGTCAATATCGAGCTTTGCAAGGATTCCAGCAGGCACGGTTACCGGATCGTCGATGTCGCCGGAATCAGCGAGAATGCTGCGCGCTTCTTCTATATTCATACTGCGTCATGACCAGAGGTTTAAAGGCGTCTGATCGAAGCATTTCTATCAGACCACAGACCCCTGAGAGACAGCCCTCTTGACCGAGCATCTGGCCCGTGACTTCCTCGTCTTGGGCTCCATCAACCCCAAGGAACCGCGACCGTCAGGGAGCAGGCCCTAGACAGCACTCTGTCTTCTCTCGTAGTCATAGCCTATTCAATCCGGCACCGCCAGAGGGTGCGCGGTCTTCTGTTAGCCAACTATTTCCGTATCTCCACGAACGAGAACGGAGTGTAACCCCACTCATACCTGATATTTCCGGTAAGAAAAACAGTCCCTTAGCCGTTAGCTAGTTTGGCGGCTACTATATGAGTATTTAACGTCTACCGATGCCCATCTCCAGGGAACGCGGCTGCGATGTTGCTTAACATGCCCAAAACCACAATGATCAGCGTCTAATCCGATCACGAAGGAAAATCGCAAACGGCGCAATATCACTGTCTACGCTGGCACTATCCAGCGCCGAAAGGTATTCTGACCTGTGATCGAAGTCGATGACAGTCCAGGGGTAGCCTCCCGATGCCAGCATTGTGTTCATAAGGAAGCGCGCGATTCTCCCATTACCATCGGGGAAAGGATGAATATAGCCCAACAGCCAGTGGCCGAGCACAGCAGACACGCCCGGTTCCGGTTCGCGCTCCAACAAATCAAAAAGTACCGGCATCGCGTCTCGCACCGCTTCCCATCGCGGGGGAACATATCGAGACGCCCGCAGATAAACGGCATCGTTACGATAACCTGCCAATGCGGATGCGGGAATCAGGCCTGCAGCGACACAGGGCTGGAAAAGCTCACGATACCAATCCCTGTGCGCGGCCCGCGCGAGCGCGCCGGCATTATCACCTTGAATCACCGCCTCGATTGTTGTCTTGACCGACTGAAAGGCGAGCCAGTATCCGCGCGCCGCTAATGCATCGCGGCTTTGACGATCAGTGTCATGATTGTCCGGGTTCCAACTACCCAGCCTAACGCGCTCAATCAGCGAAGCAGAAACATGGTATCCCTCGATCGACAAGGAATTGTAAGCATCGCTCTGATAGATCTCATCGACGGACCGCAGATACCCCATTTTGTCCAAGGGAAGCCCAGGGGGACGCGGAAATATTTCGAGGACGGAGCCACGCATCGATTCCCAAAGCGCCCGGATTCTCGCGGCAATCGGCGGTGTGGCGCACGTGACGGTTTGCAACTGGCGCCCTGCAAAGGGATCGGTTTCGCGGACGTCATATCCGGCCGCCTTCATCGCCTTCAGCATTTCGTCAGCGTCTTTGCCGCGGTTCGCACCCCGCAAGGCTCCGGCAATGCGACCCGCGACGGAAGAATGTCCTCCGTCAAGCAGCAGCCGGAGCATGTCAGCTACATCGGCGATCCCTGCCAAGACGAGTTGTGTTTCTAACGGATTTCGCACCATGAACGATTCCGACACCCTGACAATGGCGGCGGAGGGCGTAAGTAATCGCAGTCCGTCTCTGGTCATCACTTCAGCCGGACCCGGCATGCTCATCTGCTTGAGGTCATAGATAGATGACTCAAATGGCAGGGCGACCTTGTGATTTGACCCCGTAAGCGCCTGAATGACGACTTGCGACGGGGTCACCGTGTTTGCGGCATGAAGCATCAGGCACTGTTCGGGCGACAAGCACCATGAACTTCCGAAACGATCCTCACAGTAGCGAGAACAAAACTCCCAGAACGAAGCATGCCAGGGAGTGCTGTCGCCGGGCTGAGTATCCGGGCTCGAAGAAATAACCCACCCTTTTATGACTTCCTTCAGAAAGCCGTTCTTAATAAGGCGATCCCTATGGACCCGGCTGAACTCGCTTGATTTGAACACCCGACGGTTGCCTTGTTGGAGCTGTTTCAGGACGCTAAGCGAGCCAGCAAGCCTCTCATGAGCGGTAGCCATAGTTACTCCTGACGGTGTTTCTTTAATGAATGCTGCACTAATACAAGCATATTCGGTTGTGGAATAACAAGCAAATAAAGCTGTATAATTTCAAGCTTTTGGTGCACTGCGCCGTACTGTAACGCTTCAAAGCTTTTGTAATCAACCGATACCATACTACGCAATTGTGGCTTAGCATGCCCCAGAGCTGAATTTTCGGCCCTAGATCGTGACGGCAAAAGAAGGGAGAAAATAAATTTGACACTGTCATGTAGTTTACTGTAAGATTCTGACATACCGAGCCTTTATGAGTGACGGACCCCATCGAAGTCTTCCTATGCGCGCCGCATGGAAACGGGTCGCGGAGCGCGGTGACAAACCGGCGTATACGCCTGACGAGATCAGTGAGAGGATCGTGCCAGCCCTGGAACAGGATTGGCGCGCGGAAATAAGGCCCGCATTTATGAACGAGCTCACCCAGGCATTCAAGGAACACGACGGTTTGTTCCCCGAAACGATTAGCGATTCCCTAAAATCGCTGGGCGATCAGGCCCAATGCGGCTTAGAGCGCTCGCTGATTGATCACGCGATTCACGTATCGGAGCAGGGCGACCAGGGCATCGTAGCGCTCGAACGTGCCGCCTGCAACGCCCTCATGGATCGCGGTTCGCGAGGTTTGCTACAGGTCGAAGAGCACTACTGCCGCAAATCAAATCTTTCCCGCGCGCGCCGTGTGCGCGAACGACTCCAAGCAGGGCTCGCACTTGCGCGCACCAATTTGACGGGTTCGGCTCGCAGATTATTGGGCATTGACCGTAAAGCAAAGTCCGCATCAGCTCCATCAACCAGGCGGGACGGAATAGACGACGGAGTAACGCTTTAGATGTCACACATAGAAACTACATTTGCAACGCCCGCCTTCGCTGTGGAAGTGGTCGAAGCAGAACACCGCAATCCTATACGACGGATAGGTTGCCGGATTGGCGAGAACGTGGCATTTTCCACGAAACGCCTGCAATCGTACTGTTTTGCATCATGGGAACCGGTCATATACGATGCCCTCCTGGTCGCTGCCGCCGTCGAGTTCTCTGACCGCGTGCGCCGCCGCTCCGCCTTGAAATGGAACCGCGATATCGAGTTGCGCGTTCCGGTGCACGAGCCGGACCGCTGGAGGCAAAAGAGCGTTTCGGAGTCGCTTCACAGCGCACTCAATTTTCTGACCGGGGACAGGTGGCAAATCGATTTCGGTCCGCGTCGGACCAGAGCTAACGAGCCTGAGCAATGTCCCTTCGACCTTCCCCCCGGCATCACTGCCGTCATTCCCTTCAGCGAAGGACTCGATTCCTGCGCCGTCGGGGGATTGATGGAAAAAGAGCTCGGCAGCAAACTCATCCGCGTCCGGCTCGGCTCCAAACTGTATAAGCGCCTGCCTACGGGC